>OKWN01000045.1_pt1 | contig 158290 bp, 153 predicted proteins | sample 1607151 | NCBI WGS metagenome assembly OKWN01 (sample SAMN07501046, study PRJEB24779) | human gut metagenome | isolation source: stool | host: human infant | place: USA: Pittsburgh, PA | reverse complement strand
CTTGAGTGGAATTGCCATGTAATCGCTGCCGTTTAGCTCCTCACAGATAATTCCCGAGCACAGCGTGTACGCGTTCAGCCCAATCATAAAGTTTAGCAGTGTTGCCCGGTCGTTCGCCTTAATCAGCCGCTTATAATCGTAGGTGCTCTTCATCTCTTCCGCGAGGTAGAGCGAGCTGTTCCGTCCCTGGTCAAAGGACAGGCACGGATACTCGTCCAGTTCTTCCATGGAGATCACGCTCTGCCCTGCAAGCGGATGTCCCGACCACAGATAGACATAGGTATCGCAGGCAAACAGTTCCTCGAACTCCAACCCCTTCTCCCGGATGATCTTCATCAGCACCTGCTCATTAAAATCGTTCAGATACAGAACGCCGATCTCGCTCTTAAAGTTGCGTACATTCTCCATAACGTCGTATGTGGTCGTCTCGTTCGCCGCGAATTCATAGCTGTCCATCCCTGCTTTCTTTACAGTCTCCACAAACGCTTTGACCGCAAACGTATAGTGCTGCATGGACACACTGAACTTTTCCTTGCGCTGCTTCTCCACATAGCGCGCCTTAAGGATTCCGTACTGGTCGATCACCTGTCTGGCGTACCCCAGAAACTCCTCACCCTCCGGTGTGATGATGATTCCCCGGTTCGAGCGCATAAAAATCTGCAGCCCGATCTCCTGCTCCAGTTCCTTTACCGTCTCGGACAGACTGGGCTGCGATAAAAACAGACGCTTTGCCGCCTCATTCATCGATCCGCAGCCGGCTATCGTCAGTGCATATCTCAGTTGCTGTAATGTCATGAAATCTCCTTTTCCAGATAACGCTTTTTACTTGAAAAACCGCGGCCGGAAACCTCACTGACACGATTGATCACAACAAATGCATCCTCATCCACCGAATGGATCAGCTTCTCCGTCTTCGCCAGTTCCTGTATTGACACCACCGTAAGCAGCATCTCTGTCTCCCGCTCCATGTATCCGGTCTCACTTTTTAACATTGTAACACCGCGGTCGATATCTGTTAAGACTGCTTTTCTGATCTCATCGATTTTCTCACTGACTACTTTGATCTGCATCTTTGCAGTTCCAAGCATCAGGCACTTATCCAGCACCACGCTGTAGACAATCACCAGCAGAATACCATAGAGAAGCTGTTCTCCTGTACTGTCAAACGCCTGGAGCAGCAAAATCAGCATATCGAATACATAAATGGACTTTGACACCGGTATCTTAAAATAACGGTTCAACACAAGCGGCGGTATATCCATGCCGCCAGTCGATGCGCCCGCACGGATCACAACGCCGATGGCTCCTCCGATACAGATTCCTCCAAAGATCATGCAGAGAATTATATCATCCGTGATCGCATAGCCGTGCAGAAGCCGTGCAAACAGCTCCAGCGCTACCGGATAGCTGAAGGTGCTGACCAGTGTGTTTGCTGCAAATTTTTTCCCGAATACCGCAAATCCGATCAGAAACATAACCGTATTGAACAGCAGTACAAACACGGAGACGGAACAACCCATCATGTGGTGCACAAACAGCGCAATTCCCGTCGTTCCGCCGGTAATCAGTCCTCCCGGCACAATGAACATTGCCACACCGAATGCATACAGGCAGTTCCCCAGAATCACCACGCACGTCTCGAGCACTCTTTTCCAAAATTCATTCATCTTTCCTGTCTCCTCTGATCAGATTTCTTATCAGCTTATAAATACCCCGCACAACCGAGAACACAAGGAACATTACAATGAATCCGAATACACCCATCACAATGTCTGCAAATTCCATATTGCCGGTGCCTGTTACTTTCTGCCCGATCTCTATGGCAAACGTGATCACGATAATCAGTGTCAGCACATAAATCCACGCAATTACCATGACATGATCATGCTTTGCCAGCCATTTAAAAACAGGATACACGACAAAAATGAATCCCATTCCCATCATACCAATGACGAGAAAATGCAGTTCTTTATCTGTAAAATTGTATTCATACGCATCATTCAGACGAAGAATGTGACTGTGAATCTTCGCAATCCATTCCACAATCCAGTACAGCAGCTCTTTCATAATTACCTCCTGCTTCTAGTTTTTGGAATAAGATTACTACGAATCTCAGCCACATGCAAGTCAGCGTATTAGCGGAATAAAATCTCAGCACAGTGTATTTTTGTACACCGTTCCCCCTTTCATAATCAGGCGCAGATGATCGGTGTCTGCAAGAACCGATACACTCTTTGTCGGATCTCCATCCACCAGAAGCAGATCTGCATAGGATCCCGCCTCCAGCACACCGATCTTTCCCTTCGGGTAAGGATTCTGGTAGGTCGTAAGCGCAAACACCTCGTTTGCAGTGCCCGTCAAAGCCCGCAGCGCCCGCATTGTTCCGAAGCGCTTTTCGTAATACCGGATATCCTCGCTCTGCTCCACCTGATAATCCGGTCCCGTGATCATCATATCCGTTCCGAACAAAAGCCTGATATCCTCATGCCGGTTTAAGATCTCGGTAGCCATCAGTTTGATGTGGGATGCACCGCGGTAGAACTGCTCGCGCACTGCCCGGATGATCTCCGGCACCCCGTCCGCCAAAACGGTGCTGGACGGATGCCTGTACTGGATGTCGCGATAGGTATGCGCATACTCCGAATCTCTATGCCCGCACGTCTGGCTGATGTAGGCACCGCAGGGATAGATGCGCGGTCCCGGAAGCACACCCTCGTCAAACGCCAGCTTTAATCCCTCGCTCACACTTCCCGCATCACGGAACGTGGTAAACCCGGCCATCAGCGCATCCTTACATTTTGCGACGGTCAGCACCGTGGCGTAATCCACCGGGAATTCTCCCTTTGCGAACAGACATCCCATGTGAACATGCGCGTCCGTCATTCCCGGCATCGCCACCATGCCCGTGCCGTCAAATACCTCGTCAAAATTTTCTTCCGATACTTCATCCGCAGTAATCTCTGTGACAATATCGTCCTCAATGACAATCTTTTTCCCTTGCACCAGCCCGCTGCTGTGCCCATCGAATACCGCTGCGTTTTTGATCAGTTTTTTTCTGTGTTTTTCCATGCCTTATCCTCTGTGGGACTGTGCAGCCTTACGCACACTGCCCGTCTTATGAAAATTTATCACGCACCACTTCCGCCAACAGTCTCGCTGTCATATCGACCCCCAGAGTTGCGCTGTTGACCATCAGATCCATATGGTTCATATCGTTCGGCAAATACCCCGCATACCGCATATGGTAGGCATCTCTCGCCTTGTCCACATCACGGATCATCCGCTTCGCCGCCTTTGTGTCCATGCCGAGATCATTGACACAGTTGACAATGCGGTCTTCGTACGGCGCATAGATAAAAATTCTGATCAGATGATCGCAATCCTCCAGAATTGCGTCCGCGCATCTGCCGACAATGATGCAGGATTCCTTCACGGCAAGTTTTTTTATCATCTCGCTCTCCGTCTTAAACAGGGCATCCTGTGTCGCCGTGGTTCCGCTGCCGAGTGGGAAACTCATGAACAGATACTTTGCCGACTCCTCCAGATTGCTCGCTTCCTTTAACGGAATGTTGTGAACTTTGGACGCCTCCTCCACAATATCTCTGTCGTAGTATTCAATTTCCAGAAGTTCTGCCAGTTTCTTTGCAATCGGTCTTCCCAGACTTCCAAATTGTCTTGAAATTGAAATCACATATTTCTGCATATCTTTCTCTCCTCTCCGTCTTCGCACACAGCTATGACTCTTCCTTTAAAATACGTTTTAAGAATTTTCTGGTTGTCTCCTCCTTCGGATGGTCAAAGATCTCCTCCGGCGTTCCTTTTTCCACAACCACACCGTCTGCCATAAAAATAACCTGGCTTGCCACTTCTCTTGCAAACTGCATCTCATGTGTTACCACAATCATTGTGACTCCCTGTTTTGCGAACTGTTTCATGACATTTAACACCTCACCCACCAGCTCCGGATCGAGTGCGGACGTCGGCTCGTCGAAAAGAATGACCTCTGGATTCGCCGCCATAGCCCGTGCAATTCCGACACGCTGCTGCATGCCGCCGGATAGCTGTGCCGGGTAATAATCGTACTTTCCTGCAAGACCAACCTTGTCTAACAGTTCTTTTCCGATCTTCTCCGCCTCTTCCTTTTTCATATGGCGTCCCACGGTAAGCCCCAGCGTCACATTAGAAAGAACCGTCTTGTTCACGAAGAGATTGTAATTCTGAAAAACGAAGGAAGTATTTCTCCGAATCTCCAGCTTTTCTTTATTTTTTACATTTTTTAAGTTATATTCTCTTCCGTTTAAGACCATCGAGCCTTCATCCGGTTTTTCCAGAAGATTCAGGCAGCGCAAAAAGGTGGTCTTACCGGAACCGCTCGGTCCGAGTATGACAATGACGTCCCCTTTCTGTACATCAAGATCGATTCCTCTTAAAATCACGTTATCTCCAAAAACCTTTTTTACATTTCTCACTTCTAATACTGCCATAGCCCTGTTTCCTTCCTATTATAATAATGTACGATGCCGTGCCGCATCTCAGCCTGCCAGTGTCTTAACGCTTTTTGAAAATTTCCGCTCCACATAGTGGCTCAGCCGCTCTAACACAATTCCGATGCCCCAGAATACCAGGGCTGCCGCCACATACGCCTCCAGGTAAGAGTACGCCGCGCTTGCCGCATTGATGGAATCCGTCAGAATATCCGACACTCCGATGACCGACACTAACGCCGTTCCCTTTACCAGGGAGAGAATATCGTTCGTGAGCGGCGGAATGACCGCCCGCACCGCCTGCGGCACGATCACGTGGAAAAAGGTCTGTGCTTTTGTCAGTCCCGAGGCATATCCCGCTTCATACTGTCCCTTGTCCACGGAGATCAGACTGCTTCTTATGATTTCCGAAATACTGGCAAGACTGCAGAACACCAGAGCTGCAACCGCCACATACATCAGACTGACATCCTTGATCGTCTTCTGTGAATGAAAAAATGCTGCGATACGGGAAAACTGCGTCGTCCAGATCAGATAAAAGATGAGCAGAACCAGGTTCATCGGAAACGCTTTGCTCAGTGCCATAAGGACATCCATAACCGGCTTTAGCACCGGCACTTTATAGACTCTCACCAGCTGCGCACCAAGGAGATCTTAGATTACGTCGCATCGGAATTCTGTGAGATCGGCGTTCTGTTGAAAAACCGTGAGAACCGCGTTCTCGACTGGGAGATGGAGCAGCAGGAACTTGATTTTCATCTGCTGGCAACCATGCGCCCCAAAGTCTATGTTCCCAAGCAGCATCCGCTCGCCGGCAGGACGAAGGTATCGATGGAAGACCTGGCTCCCTATGTCTACAGCCACTATTTTCAGGGAATCGACAGTTCCAGAGACCGCTTCTTCTCCGAGGAGCTTGTGGAGAATACCGTCGCAAAAAAAACAATCACCCTCACGGACGAGATGGCAGATGCCAGCATCGGCATGGAGATGAACACCTATACCATCGGTTCCGGCATGTCCGGTGAGAATCTGCTGGAAAAAGATTACGCCGTCATGAATCTGGACACGCATCAACGGATCGAACTTGGCTGGATCTCCCGCAGGGATCACGAACTAAGTAATTTCGGCAAGCGCTTTCTGGATCTGCTGGCAGAAAAACTCAACTCCATGCAGTTGGATTAGCGAATAGGTAATCTTTGGACACGTTTTTGTGTAATAGGAACGAAGTTTCCTATTACACGAAAAAGGGACAGGGGGCGCGCAGCACTTCGTGCTGTGCAGCTCCCTGTCCCTTTTCTCCTGTCATCTGCAGGCGTATCGCTTAGTAAACATGCTTTTTCGACTTGTGGGCTTCTCTCGCTTCCTCGACCGCCTCATGGTCTGCCATATTCACCTTTGCTGCTACTTTTTTCTTCTTCAACGGATGTTTTGGATTCTTATCTGACATGATCATACGCTTCCTTTCTCTCTGTCATCCTTATCCTTCAATCGCAATGTATTTCTTCTGCTCTACTGCAGGCTTTGCTTCCTTCTTCGGAACAACCAGCGTTAAGATACCGTGCTTGAACTCAGCCTTGATATCCTCCTCGGTTACGCCCTCGCCCACATAGAAGCTCCGGCTGCAGGCACCTGCATAACGCTCTCTGCGGATGTAACGTCCGGATTCTTTCTCCTTCTCGTCCTGATCCAGTCCCTTGGCGGCACTGATGGTCAGATATCCGTCATCCAGCTCTACGGTAATCTCATCCTTCTTGAAGCCCGGAAGATCAACTTCCATCTTGTAGCCATCCTTCATCTCCTGAATATCTGTCTTCATCAGGTTACCGGCTCTTCTGCCGTACAGCTTCTTGTCAACCTTGCGCAAATCTCTGTCATCGAAAAATGGAAAATCATCAAACCAGTCATCAAATAAGTTCTCTCCAAAAATACTAGGTGTTAACATAAGTCATCTCTCCTTTTCTACTTCGTACCTGCCTTCGGCAGATACACTCATGCTGTTTCCTTGTTTCTTTGGAACCGGGATGTTCTGGGAACTCATAGAACTCATTTCCTGTTCTCCTTTTGTTCCTCTCCTTTGTTCTGACTATGTTATAACACCGTTTATTAGCACTGTCAAGTGTTGAGTGCTAATTTTCTGTGAACTTTTTGTGAAATCCTGTAATTGCTTGATTTTACAGCATTTCAAGCGTTGTTATCGTCCAACTACGCATCATTTTCCTTGATTTCCCATGTTTTCTTCCCAAAGTACCGGCATCCGGAAGATCTGCACGACGAGCGGAATTACCATGATAAACCACACGAGCGGCTCCGCCACAATGACACCGGTGTAGCCTAACATCGGCACAAGCGTGGCGGCGATCACGATTTTCCCGACCATCTCAAGCGAACTCGAAATGAGCGGCGTGATATGATCGCCCAGTCCCTGCATGGCGTTTCGGAGCACGCAGATCACCGCCGTCACATAGTAGAACAGCGTGTCGAATTTCAGGTAGTTGGTCGCATTTAAGATCACAACCTCATTCGTGCTTCCCGTCACAAGATATACCAGCCATCTGCCAATCGTGTAGCTCGCCACCGCGGAAAGCGTACACCAGATGCAGGTGTAGAAAATGCCGAGCCGGATGCCTTTTTTGACCCGGTCGATCCTGCCCGCGCCCAGATTCTGTCCGCAGTAGGTCGCCATCGTCTGTCCGAAGACGCTGAACATCGTCATAAAAATCTCGGAAATTTTCCGCGCCGCCGTGTGCGCCACGATGATGTCCTGCCCCAGCTTATTGATCGCCGTCTGGAGTGTCAGCGAGCCGATATTGACCAGCGAGCTCATAAAGCCCATCGACAGCCCCGATCCGAGCATGTTTTTCACCATCGCCGTATCCGCATCCCGGAAATCCTCCTGTGCAAGACGGAGCATTTCATACCGTCTTAGCATGTAGATCCAGCAGATCACAAACGCCAGAATCTGTGCCAGAACCGTGGCGGCGGCAGCTCCGCGCACACCCGCCTTTAACACCAGCACGAACAGAAGATCTCCCGCGATATTTAACGCCACCGACACTGCCAGAATCACGAGCGGCGTGACGGTATCCCCGAGCGCCCGAAGTGCTGCGGCACACGCGTCATAGAGGAATGTCGCAAGAAGTCCCGCTATGATGATAAATATGTAAGGTCCTGCCACCGGAATCAGATGCTCCGGCACATTTAAAAACCGCAGGATCGGCTGTAAAAACACCAGTCCTAGCACCGTCAGCACGACCGAGATCACCGTTCCGAGCACCAGGGAAGCGGCAAACGATTTTTTCACGCCCCGGATATCCTTCGCGCCGAACCGCTGCGCCGTGATGATGGCAAACCCGTTCGCCAGTCCGAGCAAAAAGCCGATGATGAGATTGCTGAGTGTCGTCGTTGCACCGACTGCAGCGAGCGCATCCTCCCCGAGAAAAGAGCCGACAATTCTCGTGTCGGTCACACTGTAGGTCAGCTGCAGCAGATTCCCCAGAAATATCGGCAGTGCAAACGCAAGAATCAGCGTTGACGGTTTTCCTTTTGTAAGATCTTTCATTCGACCGGTCTCTCCTTTTTCGCTACCGGCTTGCGCCGGATTCTGTGATACTGCGGGCGGAGCGTCACCTCCGACACCGCCACGCCCTCTCTCTGCCCCACGATATACGCCACCGCCTCCGCGACGTCCTGCGGCAGAAGATAGCTCTCCGTCTCCTCCCCCACCGTAAAGTCTGCATTGCGATACAATTCCGTCTTCGTCATATCCGGGGATACCGTCGCCACGCGCACACCGTATTTTCGCGCCTCGTCAAAGAGGCTGCACGAAAAGCTCGCAAGTCCTGCCTTTACCGCGCCGTAGGCACAGCCGTGCGGATTCGACTGCTGCGCCGTCACGGATGCGATATTGACGATGCAGCCCTTGTTTTTCTTAAACCCGCGCAGCAGCTGCTGGCTTAAAATCATCGGCACTTCCAGATCTGTGCGCACCATCTCCTGAATCTTCTTCGGGCTTAGTTCCTCGTGCAGTCCGTAGTACGCGCTGCCGGCATTGTTGACGAGCAGCGTTACCCCGGCTTCCGCCACAATCCCCCGCACCAGCTTCAACATTTTTTCCGTGTCCAGAAGATCGCAGACCACCGCATGAAACAGCGGATTATCTGCAACGTCCGGAAACTGTTCCGCGAAACTGCTGCCGAACGAGCGTCCGATGCCAAACACTTCATATCCCATTTTGCACAGTCTGGCACTGATCGCCGCCCCGATCCCGGAGGACGCCCCCGTGACAATCGCCGCCTCGTTTTCTCTACACTGCTCCATGTATTCTCTCCTTATTCCTTCCACTGGAAAATCCGCTCTGCCGGAAGATAAGCGGCAAGTTTTTCCGTCATATACTGCTCCATCTCCTCCATGAGCGCCGTCGGGTAATGGTACACCCCGCCGTCATTCTGGTAGGGGAACTGCACCACCGCCGAGTCCGGCTCATTTTTCCGCATCTTCTTCAGATAATCCTGGGAGATGCGGAAGGTTCCGACGCTGACATCCGCCAGTTTTTCCAGGTCCAGCGTCCCGCAGACCTGCGCAAACATCGCGTCATAGTGCTTCTTCCAGTCGCTGCAATAGATCATCGGGTCAAAGCAGAGACGCACCGAAAAGCCTTGTTCCATCGCCGCTTCCGCTCCTGCCAGCCGCCCGGCGAGCGAAGCCGTACCGTGCTCATATGCATCAATCACCTGCTGCGGTGAGATGGTAAACGCACAGATGACACCTGCCTCCGGCCGGACCGTCTGCCACAGGCTGCCTCCGGTTCCCTTGGTTCTAAGCTCGATGCGCAGCCGCTGCCCGCCGGTGTTCATCCTGCGCACAAACTCAATCCAGCGTGCCGCATAACCGGTCAGATGCTCTAACGCCAGCAGATCCGTGTCGTAGGACACGCACAGGTAGACCGGGTGCGCGTCAAGTCTCTTTTCCACTTCCGCAAAAATATCCTCAAGATTGACGAACACCACCAGGTTGGCGGACGGATACATTCCCTTCAGATAGCAGTATTCACAGTCAAACACGCAGTTCATCACACAGGAGGTGTAGTAAAAATGCTCATTTCCAAAGTTCTGGCAGACCGGCGCGCCGGGGTAGAGCAGCTCACCGTGCTTCGCCGCCAGAATCAGATTCTGCGCCGCATGCTGCCTGACATAGTCCTGCCTGCTCCGGCAGAAAACATCCTTATAGTGGTCGATGTCAATCACTTCCGCCTGCGGAAACTGCGCAAGCATCCGCTTAGTCTCCGGATCTTCCGCCACTTCCCGCTCCACATAAATATGGGAAAACGGCGGATTATAATAAGACCTGTTTAAGTTCTTCAAGCCGCACCTTCCCTTCCCGCCTGTCTTTGCACGGGAGCAGCCCCCGCGCATACCATTCTTCCAGTTCCGCTTTCCAGTCGTATCCGGTAAGCGCCGCATACGTGATATACTGCCGCGCCGACGCCCGCATCGTCTGCGAGCAGTGCAGCGCCGCAAAAAGCCGCTCCAGCACCGTCTCGTCTTCCTGCAAAATACCGTCGTTTCGCAGCGTCTCCTCCTCGTCTGCCGCCTCCCGCAGATTTGTAAGAAATGCCACGACCTCCTTTACATGCTGCTCCAGCAGCCCCGTGAGCGCCTCCGCCGTCATTCTCTCCTGCCCTGCAATTCCGAAATCCGATACCACCTTCAAAAAAAGCATCCGGTCCGGAGAAAAAAAGCGGATGCCTGCCTGATAGACGGCCGCCGCTTCCATATCATATAAAGCTCCGTGTGCCGCTGCTCTTTGCAGCGGCTGCATCCCGGTCACAAGTTCACGTTCCTTCCACGGGTGCCGATACAGAATATCCGGATAGAACGTTTTCCCGGTCGCCTGCTCCGTGATCTTGTGACACACGTACAGGTCTCCGATCTGTGCGGCGTGTGCCGCCCCGTATCCGCTGTCCATGCCACTGTCTACAGTTTCACAGCCACTGTCCGCGCCAGCGTTTGCTGCCGCGCAGCAGCCGATATTGATGAGAAAGTCTGCCGCATCAGCTCCATCCTGCGCACAGACTGCGGCGACCACCGCGGCCGCCGCAATCTCCCCCACACCGGTCACAACCAGCCGGATGCCGGCGTTCTCATTGTCAAACACCTCAAATGGCGCATACGCCGTGTTCTTTTTTAATTCCAGTTCCCGGATGAATCCGTGTGCCTCCTGATAGAGCGCCGTCACCACATAAATCATCGTCTGTCTCTAACCTTTCCAATACGCCCGGATGGCGTCTTCCACAAGCTTCTCTCCGATCACAATCAGAACGTCCTGCCCGTTTGCAATCGGCTTTCGCGTGATCTCCTGCTGTGTTGCATTGATCTCCAGCCATGTGCCGTCCGAATTCTGCAAAAATCCCTTCACACGGAAAATATGTCCGCACGACGGATCTTTCAGCATCTTCTTCACCGCCGCCGTAACCGCATCCCCGTCCAGGTGCATATCCAGAAAATACAGCGATTCAAACGACTGTCCCTTCGCAAAGTCCGGCTTCTCATAGCTTGCGATGTGATAACCGCAGGAGAGAATTGTGGCAAAATCCTGATCCGGGAGCGGTTCTGCGCCCTCGCACAAAACCTTCTGATCCGCCCGCTGCTTGCAGCCGAGTGCTGTAAGCGACCGCTTCAGATGCGCGATTGTATTCCGCCGCTGCTCCTCTGTCGCCGTGTCGCACTTGCTTAAAATCATACAGCCGGCATTTGCCGCCTGCGATGCCAGCAGGTACTCCGCCTCCGGCGAAAGCGCGTCCTCCAGCCGCGCGTCCACCACAGCGATCACATTGCCGATCTCATACCACCGATCCAGCGGCTCCTCGTGCAGCACGTCAAAGAACTCGTCCATGTCGTAGATTCCCGACGGCTCCACGAGCACGCGGTCATACCCGCACATTCCCATGGCGATCAGCTTGGTGCGGAACCTTCTGCGGTGCGTCTCGGGGTCGCAGCCACCGGAGATCATCTCCAGCTCGCACTGCTCCCCCTCTAACTCCTGCAGCAGCATCATATCGACATTGACCGCGCCGAAATCATTTTCCAGGATTCCGATATTCTGCCCCTGCTCCATCAGGCGTTTCGCATATTTTTTCAAAAACGTCGTCTTCCCAGATCCGAGGAAACCCGTGATCAGATCAATTTTTACCATGGCAGTCCTCCCTATGCATCCGATCTGGAATATGCATTCTTCATCTGGCCGCTAAGTTCATATAAAACCTTGTCCAGGGTATCTGCCGTCTCCTTCTGCAGCATCTTCGCAATACTGCGGTTTGCCTCCTCGCGAAGTCTTCTGCGCATCACGGCATCCGTCTCCTTGGAGAGGAGCGCGTCGTAGTGATGGATCAGCTCGTGTCCCTTCGCCATCACATGCTCCTGATAGCGCTCGATATGGAACACCGAGCTCCGGTAGGATGCGTCTGCCATCGCCGCAATCAGCCGGCTCGACCAGTAAAAGTTCTCCGTGGACACCTCGCCCGTCGTGTTCGCCAGATATTCCGGTGTCTCCTCCACATCGGCATAGAACGGCACCAACACGTTAAATGCGTTCGACGCAAATGCCAGCCATTCAATCACGCCGTTCTCCTGCTCCATCTGCGGGCGCATCTGGATCACTGCGAGAAAATCGTTCCGGTTGATGCCGATCGAGCGGTATGCACCGCGCAGGGACTTATCCCCGTAAGCGGCATACGGATCATACGGCGTTCCCTGGAAATGGGAGGACAAGACGTATTTGACGTCCTCCACCGTCACCTTTTTCTCCGGCACCATGCACCACGGAAGATCATCCGAAACCGGTGTGAAATCCGCATGCGGTCCGTCCCACACCTTCGTGTGCGGATTCAGATAGCGCTCCATGAACCACGCACGCGGCGTGTTGTATACATGATCCGCATCGTCATGGCTGCCGAACGCGTCGCGCGGATGAAACTCGCCATCCTGTGAGAGATCCAGATGATACGTCTTTACGAATTCTTCCAGATCCGCCGAGCACATATATTCCTTCTGCTCCCCGAGGGCATCGGAAAAATCAAACCGGTCGATTCCAAGCTGGTTCGGCATGACCACATAGACATCATCCGGCACTCTGCGCGCCATCCAGTGATGTCCGCCGATTGTCTCCAGCCACCAGATCTCATCCTGATCCTGAAATGCAATGCCGTTCATCTCATAGGTGCCGTACTGCTCCAGCAGGCTTCCCAGACGTCTGACACCCTCTCTGGCGCTGCGGATATACGGAAGTACAAGACACACAAGATCTTCCTCGCCGATCCCTCCACATATCTCCGGCTGACCATCCTCTGCCTTCTGGTATACCACCAGCGGATCTACGCCGAGCACGCGCGGATTCGAGGTGATCGTCTCCGTCGCCGTCATGGCAACATGCGCCTCATTCACGCCGCTTGCCGCCCAGATACCTTTCCCGTCGACCGCATTCGGCACCGCCGTGTAGCGCATCGGCTGCTCCGGCAGCTCGATCTTCACATGTGAAATCACAGACTCGTAGTGTCGCGGCTGCTCCTCCGGATGCACGACCACAAATTTCTTCGGTGTAAAATGTCCCGAACCCGAATCGTCGTTGCGCGCAATCATCGTTGATCCATCATATGATGCTTTTTTTCCCACTAAAATCGTTGTACAAGCCATTGTCCATTCCTCCTTGGTATGTCTATCTGATTTTCCTGCCTCTTCGCCGGAAGCAGAAATTCCTGAAAGCATATTCCACATTGCATAAGAATCATAGCACTTTTCGCTTGTCTTCTACAAGTCCCATCTAGGAACCGGACGGAATCCGCACGAGAATCCGCTTCCCGCCGCGCTCCGCCATGGCAAGCACCGGCACGTGCTTTTTCCGGAGCAGATGCACCACCGGATATGCCGCAAATACATCCCCCTCGACGTAAACGGCCTCCGGACGGCACTGCAGGATCTGTTTCACATAATCCTTGTTCCGAAGCTTCCAGTCGGCTTTTTCCATCGCCACTTCACCGTAACTGCCGTCCTGTTCCAGTTCCGGCAGCTCTGGCAGCGGCATGTGATAGATCTGCGCTTCCGCCATCCCCGGCAGTTCTCTTAAAAGTTCATCCGCTGTCTCTCCGCCGCCCACGTTTACAAGCGCCTTCTCCTCCTTAAAGCTGTCCAGACTGATCCGGCATGCCTCCACTGCATCGGAAAGTTCCCCGACCGTCATGAGAAAACCGCCCTTATGGCAGAAAACGGCGCTCTCTAAACCTGATGCCTCCGCCAGTTCTTCCTTTTCCAGTCCGAGCCAGCATTCCGGGAAGCTGCACTTATAATGGAGAGAATACTCCCGCTTCTGCGGCTGGATACAGTATCCGCCCCGGTTCGACGGGAAAATCACAAACGCAATCCCGGTCTCCGACAGGCGTTTCTGGCACGGGATAAAATAGGGCAATATGAGAATCGCGGCATCGCGCTCCGCCGTCTCCCCGGACACTACGGCACGCTCATGCGCCGCCAGCACTTCCTCGATCTGACGGTCGGCGCGCTCATTTCCGCGATAGCGCTCAAATTTATTTTCAAGAATCATGCCTGCCACGCTGACCGCCTGAAAAAAGGCGGCATCGCTTCCGCCCTGCGCATCCCATGCCGGGTTAAAATTGCCAATGAGCGTCGCCAGCTCGTTTTTCTCCCCGGTGTTGTCGTTATTATCCAACGGCTGTACAAACGCCTCGTCAAATTCCGCCGCCAGCTCCTCCCCGAGGATTGCTCCCCCGAGTTCCTCCCACAGCAGTCCGAACGCCGCATAGGGCACACCGTTCTCCCGCACCCGGCTGTCTTTCTGATGATGGTCGTACCGTCCTCTTCCGATGTCAAACACGATCCCGGCAAAATTCTCCGGCACCCTGTTGCCGCGCGTAATTACAATCTCCGGATTCAGGTAAAGCAGCAGCGCCGCGGAAAACACATCGTCTGCATGAAATTTCCCTCCGTGTGTAAACGCCGCCGCGTCTTTTCTCTGAATCTGTTCCAGTAAGTCTTCCGTCATTCTTTTTCTCCCTCATTTGCTTCTTCCATCACAACACTCGCCTCCGGCGCGCTGCCCGCCTCCACATAATCGAACCGGAGCACCGCCTGCTGCCAGTTCACACTGACTCTGGCGCTTTTTTCTCGCTCCCTGCCGGCCGCGGAAATCTGTTCTAACAGTTCCCCCAAGACCTCCCTGGTGAGATACCCGCCCCTCCAGTGAAAGGTAAACGTTTTTCCTTTTTTTGCTGTCTGAAGCGCACGTTTATAGACATCCTCCATCTTCGTGAAGGAAAGCTTTTTCTCCCGATAATAAAAATGCTGTGCATCCGTACATTCCGGCGCAGGCGCGATCAGGGGCTGATGATCCCGGAATACGCTCTTGTCGCAGAGATTGAAATAATCGTACCGGATCTGTGCTCCCGCACCGAGCGTGTTGTCAAATGTGGCATCCAGATGATAATACTGCCCGCCGATTTTTACAATGTTCCACGTATGGCGGTATTTGATCCCCTTCTCTGGGCAGTTTCCGCACAGAGCAATCACGCACCAAACGCCAAGCGCATCGCAAAGCACCTTTACTGACTTTGCGATTCCCTCACAGACGCCCACACCCTGTCCGAGAGGACCTATGATCTCATGGGAATACGGCTTTTTCAGCTTATCGTAGTGCACGTTTTCGCAGATAAAGTCATGGACGTATTTTTCTTTCTCCCACTCGGAGAGATTCTGCGCCGCGCGCGCCAGTTTTTCCACCCGCGCCTTCATCGCCTTCTGGTGCTCTCTGATCTTGCCTTTTTCAAAGAGGTATTCCGGCAGGAACACAAGGTTCGCCGACTCCGGATAATACCGGTACTTGTAGCCGGTCGCCCAGAAAATCTCCGGATGATCCAGCCGCAGCAGGAAAAATACCTGATAGAGATCCTCCGCCTCAAGGCGCGGCATCGGAATGGCATCCTCCAACGCCAATAGTCCCTGCAGCATCGCATGATATGCCGCCTGCTTTGTTTTGTCCATTTTGCTGTAATAATATGCTTCCATCGTTGTCTCCGTGTAGTTATATGAGCTGGACTATGAGCTGGGGTTCCTGTCGGATTCCGGGATTGGGCTTTTGCCTCGATCCGGCAGAGTTCCGACAGATGACCTGTCACTTTCCACTGGGTTTCCTGGCTGATTGAGGAATCAGGCTTCCTGTCCGGCGAGCGCCTGACTTCTCCGGTGCACTCTCCGTCTCACAAAGTAAAAACAGATTACCTGCAGGACAATCGTGATAATCCACGACGCTGGATAAGATATAAACAGAATCGCCAGTGATCTGTGGTATGGAAAAATGCCAAAAATCCACACCACTCTCGTACCAACCGTTCCGATGACCGACAACACCATCGGCACCGCGGAATATCCCATGCCGCGCAGCGCCCCCGGGAACAAATCCATCCAGCCGCAAAGAAAATAGGTGATCGTCGTGTATGCAAGGATCTCCATACCGCACGCAATTACCTCGGCATCCTCCGTGTAGATCTGTAAAATTTCCGGTCCGAACCCATAGCAGATGCATCCCAAAACCACAGCGACCACGACCGATAAGATCATGCAGTCTGCCAGCACACGATCCATGCGCTTTAATTTTCCAACGCCGTAATTCTGGCTGGTAAAGCTCATGCACGCCTGTGTGATGGAGTTCACCGAGACATACAAGAAGCCGAGCAGATTGTTTGCCGCCGTGTAGCCTGCCATCGCCGTCGATCCGAACGAATTGACCGAGGACTGCAGGAGCACATTGGAAAAGTTAATGACCGTACTCTGGATTCCTGCCGGAACGCCGACCGAAAAGATCTGCTTCAAGTAGTACCCTTTCATGCCAAGCTCGGAAAAACGCAGCCGATAACTGCTCTCCGACCGGCAGAGGCAACGCAGCACCAGCACACAGGAAATCATCTGTGAAATCACCGTGGCGATCGCCACACCGGCAACGCCGAGCTTGAATACAATGACCAGCACCATATTCAAGCACGCGTTGATGACTCCCGCAATCATCAAAAACAGCAGCGGACGCTTCGTGTCCCCGACAGCGCGCAGGATCGCCGCGCCATAATTGTAGAGCATGAAAAACGGCATTCCCAGGAAATAAATCCGCATATAAAGTGCCGACAGCCCGATGACGTCGTCCGGCGTCCCCATCAGCGCCAGCGCTCCCTTGGAAAAAACAAGTCCCACCAGCGCCATGACAATTCCGCTGACCAGTGCCAGGGTTATCGCGGTATGTACGGTCTCAGACACCTCTTTCTCACGCCCCGCCGCATAGAAACGCGCCGTCAGTACATTTGCCCCCAGCGAAATTCCGATAAACAGATTCGTGAACACGTTGATGAGCGCACTGGTCGATCCCACCGCCGCCAGCGCCTGGCTGCCGGAAAACCTGCCCACCACGATAATATCTACTGCATTGAACATCAACTGCAAAATACCCGACAGCATAAGCGGCAACGAGAAGGAAATCAATTTGTCCATAATCGTTCCGTTGCACATATCGATCTCATATTTATTCTTTTTTGCCGTTGTCCGTTCCATCTCTGTCACCGCTCCTGTTCTGTGTCTTATCTGTTTCATCCACTGCCCGTTCTATCTTTTCTTAAATCCAGTTAAAGTCCCCGCCGGTAATCGCAAGGCTTAAGAGCGCATCCATTTTCGCCACTTCCTCCTCGCCCTCGATTTTCTGCAGAAGCACTGCCGTATCTGTCACGTCCGCAAGCGTTTCATCCGGCCCGATCTCATAATCAACCTCCGATGCACAATCCGGACAGGGAATCCGCGTCATCGTCTGCAAGGACAGAAACCGATTCCCGCACTTTTTACATTCATAATATCCGCACTGCTTTGTGCCATCCGGTACATAATACATGGTAAAACCTCCTTTTGCCTGTCACTATGTATCCCATTTTAGCATGATGGCTTTTAAAACACAAATGCAGGGTATGTCTTGAAGCAAGACATACCCTGCGGGGGGGAATAAGGATTAAAAATTTTCAAACTCGTTTTTATTAGCTTCTATTACAGCTCCTCACCTTTTCACTTTATTTGCATATTTCATTTTTTGTTTGCAAAGTTACTGTTGTAAATATGTTGCACAATGCAGATATGGGCAGAACCTGAAAAATCGGCTCTGCCCATTTGTAACTATTCACAAATCTTATATCAATTTTTAACGTTTACACAAAACTTGAAACGGTCTCAACTTATCATCCCTGTGAATGCTTGATTTCTAGAGCTTTTAATGGCGATTATTACACCTTTTATCACAATTATTTTATATTTTCAAAAATTTAGGTATCATACGGGTATCACACATTAAACCATTTTATCATAATAATAATTACGACCTTCTCTTTTTTCTATATTAATCAATTCCTTTTTCGCTAAAACTTTACTACACCAATTTGCAACCTTTTGATAGCTACATCCAACTGCATCACCAATTTCTGTAGCCGACATTGCCTCCTCTTTACTCAATGTTGCAATTATTCCTAAGATTTTCACTTCGACTTCTGTATAATTTCCATCTGAAATTGGTACATCTTTATGTATAATTTCTTCAAGTTTCTCGTCACACTCAAAACATCTTTTAACTTTTGCCTGAGCTACTTCCATTTCATCATATATCCTGTTACAAATTGGACATTTATAACTTTTTATCCTATCTTTTAAAAAATAACAATCATATGCCTGAAAAACAGAATCATATATAAACCTTATAGCAGTAAATTCATCTTTTTGATCAGCATATATTATACTATTGTCATTGCATATATCATAATCTATCGCATACAAGACATAGTTTCCACCATACTTCGATGCCCTACTATCCTCCAAACAATGTACCATAAAATTTTCACAAAATATGTTTAAATATTTTTTTCTAATTGGATCTATCATAAAATGACTAGCTGGCCTATTTGAATTTTTTGCTTTCTCATCTAAAGCTCTTTTTAAAAGACTGTTCCACATATCCATATAAAAACCTGGAATAACCTTTTTTTGAACCGCTCCCTGAAATTGCTTAAAATATATTTTTCGCGTTTCTCGTACCCCAACATTAATATCACTTATTTGAATAAATTTTTCGTTTCTGACTTCTGCCTGCGTTAATGCATTTTGTAAAATTAATCCGATAGTTCTAGGTACTCCCATTGCTTCTCTACTTATTCTAAGTAAAATTTCATTTTTATTACCTTTAAAAACGTCATTCATTTTTAGTCCATTTGCTAAACTATTTAAACGTTTTTGTATAAGTTCTTCTGTATATATTATTAATTCTTTACTCGCTGCTACAATGCCTCCATATCTTTCCACAAAATCACTAAAATCTAAGTATATTGGATATATATCTCTTCCTATAATTATATCCTTACCAAAGTAAAATCTATCTGTTATTGTTCCAACTTTAAAAAATACATTATTTTTTGAACCTAGTAACTTTTTAAGTAAAGTTGAAAATTTTTCTTGTTCATCATCTGTTAAATCAGAAAACTCATCTACAAATATGTATATAGCATCCAAACCACTTTTCTGTCTTATTCTACCTAAACACCCTAAAAACTGCTGTACATTATATCCTCTTATTTCATCCAATTCATAGCTTGAATTTTCTTCATCCACTGTACTTTCAGTACCTTTAACATTAACATCTTTTGTTGAAATTAATCCTTGCAGTTTTTCTGTTGTTGAGTTTTTATTTTCTTGTACTATATTTCTTTTCTCTACTTTAAGTAAAATTCCCTCTTTAATAGTCTCTGTAAAATCATCAAATTCTTCTAGTCTTGAAAAATCTTTTTTTCCTAATTTTAATCTTGTCTCATGAAAAATAATTTCTAATTGATTTCTTATTTCCTCAACAATTTTTGAAATAAAGCTATGTTCTAAATTTTTATAATCCTGCGAGAACATTTCCTTACATTGGCTCAAGTCTATATATATAGGTAAAACTCTTTTATTTTGTAATAAGTAACTTTCCTCTTTAATGATTGGAGAAATTGTTTTCATACATTCATAATACGCTCTCATTAATAATGTTGTTTTACCTGTACCTCGTCTACCATTTATAAAGCTATCTTGATTTTGCAGTATTTTGGGCAGTAAATTAAAAAAATCTACATAATAATCATTTAAATTTTCTAATTGCTTAATATCAGATATTGAAATATAATCCGCACGTAATATTGATTGAAATGTATCCCTAACCGTTTGTATTTGATTTAATTGCATCTTTCATACTCCTTTTTTCGTTTCTGTATTTTTATATAACTATACACCCAATTTATCAAACAAAATTCTATTTCTTTTTTCTGCATCATTTAATATTTTATCAAATGACAGTATCTCTATATAAGAGTGGCTTTTTTCATGATACTTATATAATCCCATCTTATCTGGTGTTTCTTTAAAATCATTTCTAAACGCAACCTTTTTTAGAGAAGGAGTTATATCGCAAACTGCATACAAATAAAACTGCGTATTCTCACCTACCCTAATTATTCTCCCATTCTTATCTGAAACTTTATTTGAAGACAACTTTTCAACATACTCAAGCATTTGATCCACAGGATTCTCCGCATATGTATAATCATCTCTCATAGGTCTCTTTAACTCTAAAATAACAATTGTTTCATATTCTTTACCAGAATTATCTTCATCCGAAACTGCAACTGGACTATCAAGTATCATAACATCAGTTCTTTCTTCTTTAGGATTATTATCGAATGGTATATCTGAAGATATATACTCACTATACGAAAGTCTTTCGTCTATTAACCATAAATTATGTGAAGAATATTCTATTTCATCTGATGTTCTGCGCATTGGATATATAAGATTATGGATATATGCCTCTTTATTAAATTTTCCATCTTCTTTAATATTAATTCCTTTTTTCAGCAATTCTAATACAACTTTTCTATGTGCAACATATTCTGCTAATGCTGCCATATTAGCCTCACTTATTTTTTGAAATTGAGTTTCAAATTTATCTTTATACTCTGCTAAATTTTCAGTTCCAACATCTATTTTTTCTAAAATTTCTTTATTAGCTTTTTTTAGTTCAGTATCAAACTTCCTTTTTATCTTATATAATTCTTCATCTAACTTATTATCAGTTAATCCCGGTTTTATTTTATTTATTGATTCCGGCATATATTTTAATAAATGTCTAAATTGCGGTGCATTATTATGTATATACTTTCTAATATGCTCATCTTTATTTTTATGGACCTCATCCAAATATTCAGACAAATATTTTTCCACTTCTGATTTGGCTGCAAGCACAATATCTTCCATTGAAACTTCTTCATCTTCCTTATTTTCTGAAATATCAAACGATGTTCTATTCATATCAACATTGTCGTCCAAAAATTTTCCTGATAAAATACCAACATAATAATATCCCTTATCTTCAAATATATTTTTATCTAAATCTACAATTTCTTTATTTAAATCTATATCTTTTACCATTCTATCATTCGCAAATAAAAACAATTTGCTTCCACCAACTGATATATCATGTACCTGAGTATGTAATATTTCAAATTTTTCTCCATTTACATCAATATTAGCACTCTCACGTTCTCGATATATCTTCTTTTCAAACATACTATTGATACTGTATCGTTCCTCGTCTATTACACATATCTGAGGACATTTTGGAGACATTAAATAAATCATACAATGTTGCATTATCTTCATAGCTATTGTTTCTGCATTCTTATTCACATGTTTGCGATATGTTGGCAAATAATCAATAAGCGACACACAAGTTCTATTTTCAAATGCACCTTTTTCTTCAACAAGTCTATCATCAATATCTAATTTATCTAAAGAAAACTCAAATTCTCTTTTTACCCATACTCCATCATTTTCGTCCTTATATACGCTTTCAATATGCGTTTTTGAAAATGCTTTTAACCATGAAAATCTGCCTACGCCCTTACCACCTTTATCTGCTCGATATGTAGAATCAGATTGCAAAAAAGATTTCATATTATTATCGTCTAATCCAACGCCATTATCAATAATCCTAAAACCTGTTATTTCATTTATACTTTTATCAATTCCTTCTATTTCTGCTACTTGTTGAGGATCTCTAATTATTTCTACTTCAATTTTTCCATCAAATTCTTCTTTTTGCTGTCTCTCTTGTATAGCATATATAGAATTTACAATAGCTTCATATAATGGTATCAATGGCTGATTTTTGGGCAAATCAAAATTTCTTACTCTTCCTGCTAAATCAATTGTGAATCCTGCCATAATATTCCTTCTTTCCTTAAGACAAATTAATATAGCTTACATTAACTTCTCTTCAATCTTCTTTTCTGCAACTTTTTCCAAATAGTTCTTGCATCTTTACACAATGCTTCTTCAATTCCAATACTATTAATTAAGATTTCCTTATCGACAATATCCAATGCATTTTCTATCGGTTCATCTTCTCTTACAATCCGATCCACCTCTCTAAGCACCTGCCTTACAATTTCAATAGGTATATCATCTAGTTTAGGCACTAATATATTTCCTACTTCTCTAGGAAGTATTTCTAGTACACCTCCGCCATAACTTCTGCCACACAATTCCGTGAAAGCAAAAGATATACTATTATAATAGGACAATAAAATTCTTTCTGGCTCAACACCATCATTAAATTTGATTCTATGCATTGTATCCGTTGATACAGCATTGCAACAATTCAACACAAACTTAGGATAAAGATTATTTCTTCTTAGAAAAAACGCATCTGGCACCCATACAGATGGAATTCTATACCACCTATCTCTAATAGAACACTTATACCCTTCATTCTCTCCATTTGCTTCTCCCAAATGAATGTATTCCTTGTGCTTATCCGGATATTTCTCATATTCAACTTCTGGAAAATCAATCAAATAGGCAGCCTTACCAGCATTAACATTTTCTTTCCAGTCTTCTTCATTAAAATAAACACTATGTGCATGTGCACTTCTACCTATTAATGGTCGAACAACCTTCTCTAATTCATATTGTCTAACTGTTTTATCATTAACTGAAAAATACTTATTGTTTCCTGTTGTTATTCCGACATTTATCAATGCTGTATCTGATAACATCTGAAAACGATTATCTTTACGAATCTTTGATATCAATTCATTTTCTTTGTTATTTGTGAAATACTTTGTCCATTTCTCATGCACATGCTGTAATTTCTGAAATCCATTTGTATCAATATCAAAATCATTCAAATCATCTAGATTATTTAATTCAATAATTCTAATGCCTTTCTCTTCTGTCCCTTTTTCTCCAATAAAAACAACTATTTCCTGCTCTATATCTGGAAATACTAATTCTTCAAAAGTTATAAGCGTAATCTTCGATAAATGATTTGCCAAAAATAATCTTAAATCTTCTGCATATGCAACCTGCAAAATTTCTGCTGGAATTACAAATGCTATTTTTCCATTATCCGAAAGAAGATTTACACAAGCCACCATAAATCCAACCCAAGTATTTACAAGCCTATTAGATTTCATTCCCTGCGATACTAAAATTTCTGACATAAGTATTCTTTGATTTTCTTCAAGATACTGATATCTTATATATGGTGGATTTCCAAGAATCAAATCAAATTTCTTTTCATATGTATTTTCATAATAATCAAAGAAATCTCGATTAATTATTTCTATCTTTTTTGAGTTGGCAAATCTATGTTTTAACTTTTCTACCTCATCTTGCTCAATCTCAATTGCTGTAGCATCATTAAGTTGCTCCAACATTTTCATATCATCAAGAGCATCTATAAACACACCATCTCCACAGCTAGGTTCTAAAACTGTCTTTATTGATTCATCACTTGAAAACAATTTCACCATCATCTCCGCAAGCGGTAATGGTGTATAATATGCCCCTCTTAATTTCTGAGCAGAATTATTTTCTTTTAGTTTCATCTGATCACCTTATATTTCCTGTCGATATACTTTTCCTATCAAGTCTTGTATCTCAACAATTATTCTGTTCTTTTCCTTTTCTAATACTCTAACAGATGCCTTATCGGGACGTTTTATCATTTGCTCATTTAAAGCATATATTTTTCTTGTTTTTAGTACCACATCATCATATAGCTTTTTTTGTTTCGCATCTGAAAAATTTAATTTGATAAATGGTAACTTCTTAAGCAAAAATGTTCCTCTGGCGGTAAATCCATTTTCAAAATCGCTTCCTTGCATTTGAAAATATTTTTCTGTATATGGATGTGCTAACCATGCCTGGATGTACTCCAAATCATACTCTATATCTTCTAGTTCACTAATAGCACAATATCCTGCTGTTCCACCAGATGCAATTAACATATCATCTTTATCATATGCATACATTGGCTCTTTACTTAATATTCTAACAATCAGTTTAGGTGTATTAATAAATGCTGTTAATGCCTGAGTCCTTCCATATTTATACCATGTATCTGTTGTTGCATCTGGAACATCTCTGCCTACTCCATTATTCAAACATCTCGGAACTAGTCTGTCATAACAATCCAGCAAATATTTCAATGCTCCTGGGTACTTTTTCTGCATAGTATCCATATCAATTAATTTTCCTTTTGTATCATATGGAAAAATAATTTTTTTATCAGTCGATAATACAGAATATGTATTCATTCCCTTTTCACTTGCTTTTGTCGGCTTAAAATATGGCTTCAAGATATCTTTTTCAATACTGTAATGTTCTCCGAATCTTTCAATATTAATACACTTTTCATCTTCTGATTCTATGCAAGAATAATCGAACCAGTATACTTCCTTTTTATCCGAAAATTTTTCAGGTCTTTCTGCACTTGTCTGAATACCATTAAATATATTAACCACCTTAGAAAGAGGCACCGCCTTATCCCGAATATCACTTATAAGCTGCATAAAGTTCGTATCAGTCGTAAGACTCCATGGATTTTTCGTTAAATCTGTATTTTTGACTTCTACACTATTAACATTATATCCTGTCCACAAATCAGTTACAGATTTAACATATGAGTACTTTACATTTGAATTAGCTCTTTTTCCAATGGTAACAATTGAACTATAAATTGTCTTATCCGGAAATAACTGTGCATCTCCAAAATCTACAATTTCAGATATGTTGCCACAAATAAGATTTCTTAGTTCTTGTCCCGATGCAATTTTATAAAACTTATTTGGGATTATGTAGCACAATACCCCTGAATCTTTCAGCAGTTCAAATGCTTGCTCTACAAACAAATAATACTTATCAAATTGTTTAAATGCTGTTTTGTACTTATTCTTATATATCGAAAATTCAGCTTCACCTGACAACACATTCATATCCTCAGTCTTTACATAAGGTGGATTTCCAAGAATCGCATCAAACTTTCCACCATTATTAATACTGTTCCAATCAAATGGCGACATCTTTACCAATTCATCAACTGATAATTCAATATTTTCAATATCTTTATCAGATATGAGAGAATTTCCTGATAGAATATTCTCGTCAAGATTTGGCAAAATAGGAGCTACCTCTTTAACTGATGGTTCTGTCTCATTCTCCAATAACTTAAGCAACAAAGAAAATTTACTAACTTCTACTGCATGAATATCAATATCAACACCATAAATACACTTCTTTAAAATTTCGCGCTTATCAACAATTGGCAATTTTTTCTTACCATTTTCCATTTCAAGAAGATAATCAGGATTATTTTCCAAATACCACTTTTCACAGTAATCAATAATAAACTGGTATGCCTCTTCTAAAAAGACACCTGAACCACACGCAATATCTGCTATTCTTAGTTCAGCAATATCTTTTGGACTCTTTCCTTTACATATTGGATCTAAGGTATTTTTTACCATATATTTAACAATTTCAACTGGGGTACTAACAACAGATCTATTTTTATATTCATTTTTCTTAGCTAATAAAACCTCTCCGCCAGATATTGTTAAACTTTCAGCCAAAAATGATTCATATATTTTTCCTAAAACACTTGGTTCTATTATGTTAAATAAGTATGGTGTCTTAGGATAATATAACATTTCAATCATATCAAATATAACATCTGCGCTTAGGTCGAATATAGGATTTTCTCCCTTAAAAAGGCCTGAATTATACTTTTTATCAGCTTCCCTAAATGTTTCTGTTAATATCCTCTGTAGTTCTGTTTTATCGCTTGTCATTTCATATAATTTCTTGTACAGCGGAAGTTTTCTATCTTCACATATACGTAAAAAAATAATCTGATTGATAAATTCCTGAACCACATCGTTTAATACACGTTCATCATGATACCTAACATTATTAGAATACAAATACCTTCCTATCTCTAACCGCCACGAATTAATCTGCTCTAAAAAAATGTTATCGATCTTTGTATGATATTTTTCACTTTCTTGAAAATTCTTGGCTACAAAATCATCATATGCTCCACTATAGACACTTTCTTTAGAAACGAGTGCATTGATCTCATCAAATTTTTTAGCGTATTCTTCAAAATAATATTTTCGGTACAAAGCTGTTCTTGCATTATCCCCAGGTGCTGGTTTTATTGTTGTATCATATATCAGCATATCTTCAAAATTTGTTAGTATCACCATAGCATGATTTGCATTCCAACCATATTTTCTTGCCTGAATAGCAGGTTCTGTTTCCACAACTATATCCACACTCGGTTTTTTGGCTTCTACAAATAATTTAGATACTCCATTCAATGTTAATGTATAATCTGGTCTTTCAGAATAATTAGAAAATCTTTCCACAACTACCTCTTTATATTGAGGTAATTTTCCTTGTACATTTTGTACATCCCACCCAAAGCACTCCAACAATGGATTTATATATTCATCTCTACATTCGGTTTCATTATAGGCATTTTTTGTATCGTGATAATATTTCATATTTTCGCGATATTTCTTTATCAAATCCTTCAATCTATCTAAATCCATCTTGTCCTCCTGTTTTTACTAACTCGTCAATCAGATAGTTTTTCTATTGTTTTTATTATACTCTCCGCAGTGTCCGTTAAAACGTACTTGCCCCGTGTTTTTTGTTCAACAAAACCTTCTTTTTGAAGCACACCAAACATGCTATTAACTTTCATCTTACTGTAATTTAATGTCGTTGCTATCTGTTGCTGTGTCAAAGGTATCACCTTTTCATCTAATATAATAGCTTCATTATCATGCATTAATTTAAGTAAATCATAATAATCATTCAATAATAATTTAATACCCATTTAACTGGTCTCCTGTATTTTCAAGCTCTAAGCGATGCATTAATTATATCACATATATTTAGATTTTAAAATATCATTTTTTTATTATCTGTTTCACTTATTTTTATTCTTTACAACCATCTTCCCAACACTCTCCAGAAACCTCTCCAACAGATTAACCCCATCAATTACAAACTGCTTCATAAACTCATACGCCTTCTCCAACAGTTCCTTTAATGTAGTATTTTCCTCTCTAAGCTTCTGGTTCTCATACATTACATCAATAAGCTTCTCCCTGACATCATCAGTTCCACCCTGTCGGAACATATCATATACGTTCTCTGCAATTTTTGTCCTTTCAATCAGTTCACTTTCCTTAGAAGAAAGAAGTTCCAGATTATTCTTTTTATCCGTAATCATATCTTCATATTTTGCATATTCCGTTTCTGCTGCATTAATACTACTCCTGACTGTCTCCAGCCTGTCCTCATCAGCAGCTATAACATCCAGATTTCTGCTATGGCGTTGTTCCTGTGTAGCAATCTGATATGATATGCTTGCGTTATTGCTTCTCAGTTTAGTGTTTTTCTCCTGCTCCTCATTGTTCTGTTGCTTTATATCAGCAAGCTTCCTACTCTCCTGTGCTACCTTATATTCTGTCACAGACAAGTCATGGTTGCGACCTTTTTTCTTCTCTGCCAGCTGTTCCTTGAAATAACATTCAAATCCATAACTTGCCTCCGCTCTCAATTTATCTTGAAGAATCACAGATAATGTTTGTGGTGTAAATACATTTCTTTTTGATACTTTCTTAGGTAAGCCACGCTTTGCTCCTTCCCATACCGGAATGCCTACTACATGCATATGCGGGCTGGCTTCATCAAAGTGTATGACTGCATTCGCAATCTTAAACTCCGGCAGTAGCTTTTGCAGGCATTCAAGAATATAATCAAATACCTCAGACATGCGAAAACTGATTGTCGGATTCTTATGAACTCCACTCACTGAATATCACCTCCATTCCCTGTCCCCGGCACAAATTCCTCATTAAGCTTATCAGCCATCTCAATCTGCTCTGTCGGAAACATATGTGCATAATGAAATGTTATTGTCTGGCTCTCATGTCCAACCCTGTTTCCAATGGCTACCGCTGAAAAACCCAGGCGAATAAGTAAAGAAATGTGCGAATGCCTGAGATCATGAATTCTTATTCTCTTTACTCCAGCCGTTTTAGCTCCTCTGCTCATCTCGTGATGCAGATAAGATTTTGTAATCTGAAATATTCTGTCATCTCTTCCATATCCATATAGCATTCCGATAAACTGTCTTAACTCTTCTACCAGAAAATCAGGAATTACAACATCCCTTCTGCTCTTTCCCGTCTTAGGATCTGTGATGATATCTTCACCATTGATATACTGATAAGACTTTGTGATATGAAGTTTCTTATTCTCAAAATCAATATCTGCTGGTGTCAGAGCAAGCAGTTCACCTTCCCTTATTCCGCACCAGTAAAGAATCTGGAACGCATAATAAGATATTGGCTTGTCTTTAACACATTCTATGAACTTGAGATATTCTTCTTTTGTCCAAAAATCCATCTCATCAGCTTTACCTTTACCAATCGTTCCAGCCTTTTTTACAGGATTTTCTCTCAGATTGTAAAAGCGTACCGCATGATTAAATATGGCTGACAGCTCTGACTGCATTGTTTTCAGATAAGTCGGCTTATAGGGCTTACCATCTGCCTGTCTCTTCTTGATCATCTCATTCTGCCATTTGATAATATCCGCAGGACTGATTTCATTCATCTTCTTTTCTTTGAAATATGGAATCAGCTTCTTCTGAAAAATGACATCCTTTGTACGCCACGTGTTAAGCTTCAGCTTAGGCTTTAAATCTTCCTCATACAGCTTGTAGAAATCTTCAAACCTCATATCCAGATTTGTTGCCTGCTGCAGCAGAAACTTCTGCTCATACTCCAATGCCTCCTTTCTCGTCCGAAAGCCACGTTTTAGCTTTCTTTTGTTTTTACCTGTCCAATCGTTGTAGTGGAAGGAGACATACCATGTCCCCCTCGCCTCATCCTTGTATGCTGCCATACAACTACTCCTTTCCCTTATGCTGTCTTATCACATAAGTCATATACTTTACTGTCAAGATACTTACGGCTGACTCTGCCGGCTCTGACATAGAAGCCTTTAGAAGATAATTCCCTGTTAGCTTCTCTTATTACTTTGTATGCATGAGATACCGATACATCAAGCATCTCAGCAACCTCTTTTGCTGTGTAATATAACTTTTCCATAGTGCATTCACCTCCTCTCCCCAGCAATTGCCGGTATGTATCAAGCACTTGTATTGGCAGCTACAACTTATATATAACTCGTTGCAACTATTGTATTTTCTTGTCTTAAATTTTAAAAGGGACAAACCCGACCCTTTTTCTCAGATAAGGGTACAATAGCGGTTTTTTTACAAATATAGCAGCATCCCTGTCTCTTGATTACATCACTCATTCTAATTCAAAGCATGTATTTTCTAAATATTCTCTCATGGACTTTTTTCGTCAAAACATATTCTCTGACGGACTTTTTTATCTTTAAGTACAATTAATCCATACTTAAACCAATAAAGATGTCTCTACAAACACTGTCGGCATCATCAGGTAACATTGTGGCAATACTGGCACATTGTGTGTTAAAAACTTTCTGTGCGATTAATTCTATAACCAACCCACAAATTACGGAAGTGACACCACTGGTGTATTTTCACTAATTTGCACCAGTTTTTGGTGCTTCATATAATTGGGATAATCTTTGAAAATAAGAAGAAATGTGATAATAGAAAATACCTATGACACTTCTGTTTAGTACTCATTAATATCTGTGGTACTATCAAAACAGGTATCATATAGGTATCACAATAAAAGAAAAAGCCCCATAAATGGCTTGTTTACGCCATTTATGAAGCTCTGTTTACTATTCAAACTCCAGACAGACAGTACGGAGTATAAAGCAAAATCGTTGATTTTAAGCCATTTTTAGGCAATATAAGTAACTATAAAACCATATAAAAATATTAAAAAATGCAATTTTAATGCAATGAGGTGCAATTAAAATTATCTGATTTGTACCTAATCCCAAATCTCAATATCGACTATTTAGTTAAAGGCGTTCAATAAATGAGCGTCTTTTTTCATTCCCAAAATCGAAAGGAGAAAGAGAAAATATGAATAAGCTAGTAAAGCGATTGCTGACAGGAACGCTTGCTTTTGCAACCATTCTCACGGCATTACCAGTGACGGCGGTTCATGCTTCCGGCAATCAATATTGGACAGAATCAGCAGAACGTGTCGGCTACATTGAACACGTTATGAATGATGGTTCTATCAAATCTACATTCAATGAGGGACACATGAAAGTTGAGGGCGAAACTGCCTACTGCGTGGATATCAACACCAGTTTTAAGAATGGATATAAAACACGTTCTGACGCAAGCTCCCGTATGAGTAGCGATCAGATTGCGGACGTTGCTCTTTCCTTAGAGTACGTCAAGCAATATACCGCTACTCATACGAACTTGAATTACAAACAGGGATACTTGCTGGAACAGTGTGTTGTCTGGCAGAGGTTGAGTGAACAGCTCGGCTGGCAGTGCGATAACGTCAGAGCTTCCTATAATGAAATCTCACAGGCAGTACAGAATGAAGTTTACGCTGGTGCGAAAGCATTTGTGAAAGCAAATAAGGGACGCTATGAATGTGGCGGTTACATTTATACTGGCGAAGGACAGGACATCGGACAGTTCTGGGCGAAGTTAAATGTAGGAAATGCAAAGGTTAAAAAGACTTCTTCCAATCCAACGGTCACAGATGGCAATGCCAACTATTTCTTTGAGGGTGCGACATTTGGTGTCTATTCTGATAAGGGCTGTAACAGCCAGCTTGCCACACTTACTGCCGATGGAAACGGCGATACCAAAGAAGTTGAGGTAAAAGCCGGAACAGTTTACATCAAAGAACTTTCCGCACCAAAAGGTTACAAGCTGGATTCTACTGTCCATGCCTTAAATGTGGAAGTTGGAAAAACAGCGACATTAACTGTTGCTGACACTCCAAAGGTCACAGAGACTTTGATTGATTTATTCAAAATCGACATGGAAACAGGAAAATCTACTCCACAGGGAACTGCTTCTTTAGAGGGTGCAGAGTTCACATGGAGCTATTATGACGGATACTACAATGCAGATAATCTACCTGCAAAAGCTACCCGTACATGGACAACCAAAACCGTTGCCGAAAAAGACAGTGACGGAACTATCCATTATGTATCCAGACTTGCCGACAGCTACAAAGTATCCGGCGACAGCTTCTATACACAGGACGGTAAAAATGTATTGCCACTTGGTACACTCACTGTCACAGAAACAAAAGCACCAAACGGCTACTTATTAGATGGTGCATATATGCAGGCTGACGGAAGTTCCGAACAGATTAAGGGAACGTACCTTACACAGATTTCCGAAGATGGCGAACTTGCCGTACTTTCTGGAAGCAACCAGTATTCCGTATCTGACAAGGTTATCCGTGGCGGTGTAAAAATCCAGAAACGTGACCTTGAAACAAAGGATACCAAAGCACAGGGAAGTGCGACCTTACAGTACACAGAGTTGAACATCATTTCCTTAAATGATAATCCTGTACTGGTTGAGGGGAAATTATATAACAAGAATGAAACGGTAAAGAAGATTCAGACAGGCATTGACGGAATTGCTTCTACTTCTGCTGACCTGCTCCCTTACGGAAATTACAGATTAGAAGAAAGCAAAGCACCAGAGGGCTACTTGACAGACGGTGCAAAAGAAATCGACTTTTCTATCACAGAAGATGGAAAAATCGTGGACTTGACTGATAAATCCCACTCTGTCTACAACCAGATTAAACGTGGCGATATTGAGGGGGTAAAAATCGGTGCAGGTACACACAAACGCCTTGCAGGTGTTCCATTCAGAATCACAAGTAAGACAACGGGAGAATCCCATATTGTAGTTACTGACAAAAACGGTCAGTTCTCCACTGCTTCAAGCTGGGCTTCCCACAAGGTCAATACCAATGCCGGAAAATCCAGTGAGAACGGTGTATGGTTTGGTACATCTGAACCAGACGACAGCAAAGGTGCATTACTTTATGATACCTATGTGATTGAGGAATTAAAGTGTGATTCCAACGCCGGATTTAAGCTGATTCCAGCTTTTGAGGTAGTCGTATCCAGAAATAAAGTGACCGTAGATTTAGGGACACTTACTGATGAATACGAAAAAGAAATCACAATCCATACCACAGCTACCGACAAGAAAACAGGCGAAAAAATGATTGTTGCCGGAAAAGACATCAAGATCGTGGACAAAGTCACACTTGATGGCTTGGAAGCTGGAACAAAATATAAACTTTCCGGCTGGCAGATGTTAAAGGAAGAAAACGCCGAACTTCTGATTGACGGGAAACGTGTAGACAGTAATTATACTTTCACTGCTGACAGTGAAAAAATGACGGTTGAGATTACTTACAGTTTTGACGGTTCAGCTCTTGGCGGTCAGAACCTTGTTACTTTTGAGGAATTGTACGATATAAGCAATCCGAAAGAGCCTGTCAAGGTTGCCGAACATAAAGACATCAACGATGATGGACAGACTGTTCTTATCACAGAACGTATCATCAAAATCCATACGACCGCTACGGACAAGAACGGCAAGAAAGAAATCGAAGCCGGAAAAGATGTAACGATTGTGGATAAAGTCACATTAGATGGGCTGGAAGTTGGAACAAAATACAAACTTTCCGGCTGGCAGATATTAAAAGAGGAAAATGCAGAACTTCTGATTGATGGAAAGAAAGTATCCAATGATTATGAGTTTACAGCCGACAATGAAAAAATGACGGTTGAGATTGCATTTACCTTTGATGGTTCTTCTCTTGGTGGAAAGAGCCTTGTTACATTTGAGGAATTATACGATATGACCAATCCAGACGAACCAAAGAAAGTGACAGAACATAAGGACATCACAGACGATGGACAGACTGTGACAATCAAGGAAGTGCCGGAAGTCCCAGACACACCAAAGGATACTGACACGCCGGATACACCATCTACGGTTAAGACAAGTGACAGCCCAAAAACAGGCGACAATACCAATATTTTTGCTTACCTTGCCATGCTCGGTCTTTCCTGCGTAGGGCTTGGCGGTATGCTTTACTTCAAACGCCGTAGAAAGAAATCATAAGGCGGTAATGTAGCGGTTGGTAGAGCGTTCAAGGTCGCCACCCTTTTTGCAACTTCACGCTCCCGTGAAGCTCTGATTTACGGGAGCGTGAAGTCCACTAGGGGCGTGGGGAGTGTAGCTCCCCACAAAGTACAGCAGGAAAGAAACTAAAACAGAAAGAAAAGAGGTCAATTATTTATGGAATTAAGATTTGTCGTACCAAACATGGAAAAGACATTCGGAAACTTGGAGTTTGCCGGAGAAAATACTACGGAACAGCAGAGAATCAACGGGCGTATGGCTGTCATTACCAGAAGCTACAACCTGTATTCCGATGTGCAGAGAGCCGATGATGTAGTTGTGACACTTCCTGCCAAAGCTGGCGAAAAACATTTCTCGCCGGAGCAGAAAGTAAAACTTATCAACCCACGAATTACTACCGATGGCTATAAAATCGGGGAACGTGGATTTGTCAATTACATCTTACTTGCAGACGATATGTTACCAGCAGAAAGTAAATAAGGGGGTATTCAGATTATGAGATTAGCAAATGGAATCGTCATTGATAAAGAAAAAACTTTTGGAGTATTAAAGTTCTCCGCATTACGCCGTGAAGTTCATGTACAGAATGAAGATGGCTCGGTCAGTGAAGAAATCAAGGAACGTACTTACGATTTAAAATGCAATACACAGGGACGCATGATACAGGTATCCGTTCCGGCGACTGTACCGTTAAAGGACTATGACTACAATGCCGAAGTGGAACTTATCAATCCTGTTGCTGATACGGTAGCCAATGCAAATTACCGTGGTGCAGATGTGGACTGGTATGTAAAGGCAGACGATATTGTTTTGAAGAACAAAGGCACTCATGTCGGAAATCTACAGAACAATGCTCCACAGCAACCACCGAAGAAATAAGAGGTGTTAGCGTATGATGTGGAAAAAGAAAGGTAACAGGATTCGTGCCAGTGACAAATCACTGGTCTATCATTTCTGTATCGGCTGGCTGTTACTCCTGTTCGTTGCGGTGTTCCTGCTACTGAACCTGCGACAACTTCTTGTTACAGACTGGAAAGAATTTAACCTGCTCCATGCCGGAATTACTTGGACTGCCTACAACTCCATTACGGTTCTGATAGCGACTGGTATTTGTGTATTGGTCACTTTTCTCTACTACCGTTACGGATATGACCGTATCAAGCGGTTGTTTCACAGGCAAAAACTGGCTCGCATGGTGCTGGAAAATAAATGGTATGAAGCGGAAAACACCAAAGACAGCGGTTTTTTCACTGACCTGCAAAGCAGATCAAGAGAAAAAATCGTGTGGTTTCCAAAGATTTATTATCAAATGGAAAAGGGATTGCTTCATATCCGCTGTGAAATCACAATGGGAAAATATCAAGAACAGCTCCTGTCCTTAGAGGATAAACTGGAATCGGGGCTGTACTGTGAACTGACCGACAAGACACTGCATGACGGCTATATCGAATATACCCTGCTCTATGATATGATAGCGAACCGTATTTCGATTGATGAAGTGATTGCTGAAAACGGCGGTCTGCGGTTAATGAAAAATCTGGTGTGGGAATATGATTCACTTCCCCATGCCCTTATCTGCGGTGGTACAGGTGGTGGAAAGACCTATTTTCTGCTGACCATCATTGAAGCCCTGCTTAAAACCAATGCGGATTTATACATTCTTGACCCGAAGAACGCTGACCTTGCAGACTTGGGAACAGTCATGGGAAATGTCTACCACACGAAAGACGATATGATTGACTGCGTCAATGCCTTTTATGAGGGCATGGTCACACGCTCGGAAGAAATGAAACTGCACCCGAACTATCGCACAGGAGAAAACTATGCCTATCTGGGGCTTGCTCCACAATTCCTTATCTTTGATGAATATGTGGCGTTTTTGGAAATGCTGACGACAAAGGAAAGCACTGCCCTGTTAAGCCAGCTAAAGAAAATCGTTATGCTCGGCAGACAGGCTGGATACTTTCTGATTGTGGCTTGCCAGCGTCCAGACGCAAAATATTTCGGAGATGGTATCAGAGATAATTTCAATTTCCGTGTGGGACTTGGTCGGCTGAGTGAACTTGGCTATGGTATGCTCTTTGGAAGTGATGTGAAAAAGCAGTTTTTCCAGAAGCAAATCAAAGGGCGTGGATACTGTGATGTAGGAACAAGTGTCATATCGGAATTTTATACTCCCCTTGTACCCAAAAGCTATGATTTCTTGGGTACGATTGGGAAACTTGCACACATAAGGCAGGACGGACAGGTGGCGTGCGGAGCGAAAGCCACAGGTACGGACTAGCCTTGCTGGTGTGGCGGTAGCCACGCCAGCATATATCAAGCCCCTCGGTATCTAACAGAGGGGCACAAATCACAAGGAAACATACACAAAAGTTACCAATTCTTGGCTAAAATTAAGCGTTTGGTAGCTTTTTTTATTGCTGTGACATCAGATGAAAAATGTCACATTTTTTCGTAAAGGGGGTATCGAACTGAATGATACAGAGTGGATACAGGATTTTGCAGACAGACGTTTGCAGTACGGTGTATCCCAGACGAAACTTGCGGTCATGGCTGGAATCAGCCGTGAACATTTAAGCCGTATCGAATCCGGCAAGGTAGCGGTCACAGAGGAAATGAAAGTGAAACTTCTGGAAGCTCTGGAAAAATTCAATCCAGAAGCACCGCTTACCATGCTGTTTGATTATGTGAGGATACGGTTTCCAACACTGGATATTGGACACATCATTAAGGACATCTTACAGCTCAATATCCAGTACATGATACATGAGGACTTCGGGCATTACAGCTACACGGAACACTATTACATTGGAGATATTTTCGTATACACTTCCCCCGATGAAGAAAAAGGTGTCCTGCTGGAACTGAAAGGAAAAGGCTGTCGCCAGTTTGAAAGTTATCTGCTGGCACAGGAACGGAGCTGGTATGACTTTCTTATGGACGCTTTGATTGATGGCGGTGTGATGAAACGCCTTGACCTTGCCATCAATGACCATACAGGAATGTTAGATATTCCAGAACTGACCGAAAAATGCCGGAATGAGGAATGTGTATCGGTGTTCCGTTCCTTTAAGTCCTATGCTTCCGGCGAACTGGTCAAGCATGAGGAACAAGACAAGGCTGGTATGGGCTATACGCTTTATATCGGCTCATTGAAAAGTGAGGTGTACTTCTGTGTCTATGAAAAAAGCTATGAGCAGTACATCAAACTTGGGATTCCCATTGAGGAAGCACCGATAAAAAACAGATTTGAAATACGGTTGAAAAATGAACGTGCTTATTATGCTGTCCGTGACCTGCTGACTTACTATGACGCTGAACGGACGGCATTTTCTATTATCAACCGTTATGTACGCTTCGTGGACAAGGAGGTGGACAAGAAACGGAGCGACTGGAAATTGTCTGTCCGCTGGGCGTGGTTCATCGGGGAAAACAGAGAGCCGTTAAAGCTCACGACCAAACCCGAACCCTACACACTGGACAGAACCCTACGCTGGATTCAACGGCAGGTTGACCCGACACTTAAAATGCTGGAAACAATCACAGCGAAAACAGGGATTGATTATCTGAAAGAAATCCGTAAATCCACGAAACTGACGGAAAAGCACTACAAGATAATCGAACAACAGACCACATCGACCGAAGATGTGATTTTGGAAAAGGAGAATTGAAACATGCAACGATTATTATTTGATTTCCTGTTCTTCTCTTTAGGTGGAACAGTTGGCGTGATTGCCATGTGTATTTTACAGGCTGGCAGACAGTCTGACCGAAAAATGATGGAACTGAAAGGAGAAAAGAAAGCATGAATTTTGGACAGAACCTTTATAACTGGTTTTTAAGCAACGCACAGAGCCTTGTGCTGATGGCGATTGTTGTTATCGGAATCTACTTGGGATTCAAGCGTGAGTTTTCCAAACTTATCGGATTCTTGGTAGTTGCCTTAGTAGCCGTTGGTCTTGTATTCAATGCGTCCGGCGTAAAAGACGTATTGTTACAGTTATTCAATAAGATTATTGGAGCGTAAAGCCTATGGAAGAATGTAGCGTATTGATTGAAACGACCAAATCAGCAGAGGATAAAACCTCTCGCTGGTTTGATTTACCCATTGATTATGAGCTGTTCCGTGACCTGCTCGGGGTGGAAGCTGACAGTAAAGATTATCAAATCACAGACATGAAGCTCCCTTTTGCTGGCGACATTGTAAGGACAACTTCTGTCAGACGGTTAAACAAGCTGTACTTTGCTTACACGGATTTATCGCCAGAGGTTCAACAGGCTTATAAAGAGTTGATTCCCTACTGTGGCGGTGTTGAGGATTTATTGCAGAAGTCGGAAGAATTTCTGTTTTATCCAGAGTGCCACAACATCATGGACGTTGCCCGTTACCGCTTGGAGCATAACATTGAATTTTCTGCTCTATCCGAAAAAGGAAAGAAATACTTTAATCTGGAAGCCTACGCCCATGAACTGGACGAAAAAGGACGTTATGCTGTCTGCAATAATGGAATGTTCAAACTTTGACAGGTGGTATTGCTTATGGCAGAAATGAAAGTATTTGTTATCAATCTTGATGAACAAGAAAAAGATACAGGCTGTGCATGGTTTACACTTCCCTGCAACATAGAAGCATTAAAACAATCCATTGGCTTACCGCCGGACAGTGACCGTTATCTTATCAGTGATTATGATTTTCCTTTTGAAATCCTGCAAGATACAGACCTCGACCTGTTAAACAATATCTGCCTTGCAATTTCAGAGAGTGAAATCCCACCCGAAGATATACCTGAAATTCAAAGAGAATGGTTTTCAAACCTGCAAGAGCTGGAAGCCGGACTTTGCAATATTACATACCATCGGAACTGTTCAGATATGGAAGAAACATCAGAACATTTCCTGTGTGTGCATGGCAGATTTTATGAATACAATGAGTGAAAGGAAGTGACCGTTTATGATTGATGATATGCAAGTCTATATAGCCAATCTTGGCAAGTACAATGAGGGAGAACTGGTCGGGGACTGGTTCTCTTTTCCGTTGGACGAAGAAGTGATTGCAGAACGTATCGGCTTAAATGCAGAGTACGAAGAATACGCAATCCATGATACGGACAACTTCCCGATGGAGATTAGCGAATACATTTCCATCGAAGAACTGAACCGTATCTATGAGCAGTTGGAAGAATTACCGGATTACCTGCTGGACGACTTGGACAGTTTTATATCCTGCTATGGAAGTCTGGAAGAACTGTTGGAACATAAGGACGACATCATTCTGTATTCCGGCTGTGAAACGATGACCGATTTAGCCTACTATCTGATTGATGAAGAACAGGTACTCGGAGAAATCCCGTCCTCTTTACAGAACTATATCGACTATGAAGCCTACGGGCGTGACCTCGATATAGAGGGGACATTTATTGCAACAAACGCTGGTATCTGTGAGGTACTGCGTTAAGGGCTGGCAGATCAGCACCGCCACTGGTGCTACTGTCAGCTTTTCTCTTGGGGACAGTCTGGGAAATCCGGCTGTCCCTGTTGTTATGAAAATGAAGAAAGGAGCATTTACAAGTGAAGAAAATCCGAAGTTATACAAGTATCTGGAACGTGGAAAAGGTACTGTATGCCATCAATGATGTAAACCTGCCATTCCCTGTGACCTTTACCCAGATTACATGGTTTGTACTGACGGAATTTATCATCATTCTGTTTGCAGACCTACCGCCACTTTCCATGATTGAGGGAGCATTTTTAAAATATTTCGGGATTCCCGTTGCCCTCACATGGTTTATGTCACAGAAAACCTTTGACGGGAAAAAGCCATACAGTTACATCAAGACGATGGTGCTGTATGCCCTGCGTCCCAAAGTGACTTATGCCGGAAAAGCCGTGAACCTGCATAAGCAGAAATTTGAGGAAACTATCACGGCAGTAAGGAGTGTGACCTATGTTCCCGATTAAATATATCGACAATAACCTTGTCTGGAATAAGGACAATGAGGTGTTCGCCTACTATGAGCTGATACCGTACAATTATTCATTCTTATCCCCAGAACAGAAATACCTTGTGCATGACAGCTTCCGTCAGCTTATCGCACAGTCCCGTGAGGGAAAGATTCATGCGTTGCAGATTGCAACCGAAAGCTCAATCCGAAACATACAGGAACAGTCAAAGAAGCTGGTAACGGGGAAATTAAAGGAAGTCGCCTATCAGAAAATAGACGACCAGACCGAAGCCCTTGTATCTATGATAGGCGACAATCAAGTTGATTACCGTTTCTTTCTGGGATTCAAGCTCATGGTCACAGAGGACGAAGTCAATCTGAAGAACATCAAAAAATCGGTATTTCTGACATTCCGTGAGTTTTTGAATGAGGTAAGACACACACTGATGAATGACTTTGTTTCCATGAGCAATGATGAAATCAACCGTTATGTGAAGATGGAGAAGTTATTGGAAAATAAAATCTCCCGTAGGTTCAAAATCCGCCGACTGGAAGCCAAAGATTTTGCGTATCTGATGGAACACCTCTACGGCAGAGATGGGATAGCCTATGAAGATTATGAGTATCCTCTTCCAAAAAGAAAATTAAAAAGAGAAACACTGATTAAGTATTATGACCTTATCCGTCCTACCCGTTGCGTGGTGGAAGAAAGCCAGCGATATTTGCGTCTGGAACATGAGGACAGTGAAAGCTATGTGTCCTACTTTACGGTCAATGCCATTGTCGGAGAACTGGACTTCCCATCATCGGAAATCTTTTATTTCCAGCAACAGCAGTTCACATTCCCTGTGGATACGTCCATGAATGTTGAGATTGTCGGAAATAAGAAAGCCTTAACCACTGTCCGTAATAAGAAAAAGGAATTAAAGGACTTGGACAATCACGCCTATCAAGCCGGAAATGAAACAAGTTCAAATGTGGTGGAAGCCTTAGACAGTGTCGATGAACTGGAAACAGATTTAGACCAGAGCAAGGAAAGTATGTACAAGTTAAGTTACGTCATACGGGTATCTGCACCCGATCTTGACGAACTGAAACGCCGTTGTGATGAAGTCAAGGACTTTTACGATGATTTGAACGTGAAGCTGGTACGTCCTGCCGGAGATATGATGGGACTGCATGGAGAGTTTCTTCCAGCCAGCAAGCGTTATATCAATGATTATATCCAGTATGTGAAATCCGATTTTTTAGCCGGACTTGGCTTCGGTGCTACCCAGATGTTGGGCGAAAATACAGGAATCTATATCGGATATTCCGTGGATACAGGAAGAAATGTCTACCTGCAACCGTCCCTTGCCAGTCAAGGGGTAAAAGGTACGGTCACAAATGCGTTGGCTTCTGCTTTTGTCGGTTCGCTTGGCGGTGGAAAATCATTCTGTAATAACCTGCTGGTGTATTATTCCGTCCTGTTCGGGGGACAGGCAGTTATCCTAGACCCGAAAAGTGAGCGTGGAAACTGGAAAGAAACACTGCCGGAGATTGCAGAGGAAATCAACATTGTAAACATTACCAGTGATTCCAGCAATCAAGGGCTGTTAGACCCGTATGTGATTATGAAAGATGTCAAGGACGCTGAAAGTCTTGCCATTGATATTCTGACATTTCTTACAGGTATCAGCAGTCGTGATGGCGAAAAGTTCCCTGTCCTTAGAAAAGCTGTCCGTACCGTATCCCAGAACCAGAACCACGGGCTGTTGCAGGTCATTGAAGAACTGCGGAAAGAGGATACCGCCGTATCCCGTAACATTGCAGACCATATCGAAAGTTTTACCGACTATGATTTTGCACAGCTTTTATTCTCGGACGGTTCGGTGGAAAATGCAATCAGTCTGGATAACCAGCTCAATATCATACAGGTTGCAGATTTGGTTCTGCCGGATAAGGATACTACCTTTGAGGAATACACGACCATTGAACTGTTGTCGGTATCCATCTTAATTGTTATCAGCACCTTTGCCCTTGATTTCATTCACAGTGACCGAAGCATTTTTAAAATCGTGGACTTGGACGAAGCATGGGCGTTCTTAAATGTGGCACAGGGAGAAACACTATCAAATAAGCTGGTGCGTGCTGGTAGAGCCATGAACGCCGGAGTCTATTTCGTGACACAATCCTCTGGGGACGTATCGAAAGAAAGTCTGAAAAATAACATCGGCTTAAAGTTTGCGTTCCGCTCCACAGATACCAATGAAATCAAACAGACCTTAGAGTTTTTCGGACTGGACAGTGAGGACGAAAATAACCAGAAACGATTGAGGGATTTGGAGAACGGACAATGCTTAATGCAGGATTTATACGGGCGTGTCGGTGTGGTACAGATACACCCTGTCTTTGTAGAACTGCTCCATGCCTTTGATACCAGACCGCCGATAAAAAGTGAGGTGGATTTGGAATGATAAAATCTATCACAAGAGAAAAGGTATTCCATGTACTGAAACTGGTACTGCTTGCCGTGACCGTTACGCTGGTACTGCTGTCCCTGCTTGGGACGGTAGCTCATGCGTCTGGACTGGTCGATGATACGGTCAATGCAGACAACCTGTATTCAAAGTATCCGCTTTCCAACTATCAGCTTGATTTCTATGTGGACAATAGCTGGTCTTGGCTACCGTGGAACTGGCTGGACGGCATTGGAAAATCGGTGCAGTACGGGCTTTACTGTATCACAAATTTTGTCTGGACAATCAGCCTGTATCTTAGCAATGCCACAGGATATGTGGTGCAACAGGCGTATAAGCTGGACTTCATCAATGACATGGCAGACAGTATCGGGAAAAGTATCCAGACACTTGCCGGAGTGACCGAAAAAGGATTTTCCAGCAGTGGATTCTATGTGGGATTCCTGCTCATTATCATTCTGATTGTAGGTGTTTACACCGCCTATACAGGGCTTCTCAAACGGGAAACAAGCAAAGCACTTCACGCTGTTATCAACTTTGTGGTGGTGTTCATTGTGTCTGCGTCCTTTATTGCTTATGCTCCCAATTATATCCAGAAAATCAATGATTTCAGTTCGGACATCAGCACCGCTTCTCTGGACTTGGGGACAAAAATCATGCTCCCCGATTCACAAAGCAAAGGCAAGGACAGCGTAGACCTTATCCGTGACAGCCTTTTTGCGATACAGGTAGAAAAACCGTGGCTGTTGTTGCAGTTCGGGAACAGCGATACCGAAGAAATCGGGACTGACCGTGTGGAAGCTCTGGTATCTGCCAGTCCGTCAGACGAAGATGGGGAAACAAGGGAAAAGGTTGTCAAAACAGAGATTGAGGATAACGACAATGACAATCTTACCATTCCACAGGTCGTAAACCGTCTTGGCATGGTGTTCTTCCTGCTCATTTTCAATCTCGGTATCACAATATTTATCTTCCTGCTTACTGGCATGATGTTGTTTTCCCAGATACTCTTTATCATATATGCCATATTTTTACCTGTCAGTTTTTTACTGTCCATGATACCGACCTATGAGAACATGGCGAAACAGGCAGTTGTCCGTGTGTTCAATGCCATTATGACAAGAGCCGGAATCACACTGATTGTGACCGTGGCATTTTCAATTTCCAGTATGTTTTACAACATTTCCACAGACTATCCGTTCTTCATGGTGGCATTTTTGCAGATAATCTGTTTTGCCGGAATCTACATGAAACTCGGAGAACTAATGAGTATGTTCAGCCTGAATGCTAATGACAGTCAGCAGATAGGTCGCCGGATTTTCCGTAGACCGATGGTGTTCATGCGACATCGGGCAAGACGTATGGAACACAGGATTGCAAGGGCTGTCGGTGCTGGAAGTGTTGCAGGTGCGGTGGCTGGTGCAAGTGTTGCCAGAGCCGGAAAGCCAGCAACGAACCAACCGCCAAAGAAACGGGAAAATACTTCTGCCAGCATGGGAAGCCGTGTCGGTTCTGCTGTCGGTGCTGTGATGGATACGAAAAATAAAGTCCGTGACAGTGCTTCTTCTCTGAAAGAAAATGTGAAAGACTTGCCGACACAGGCTGGTTATGCTGTCCACTCTGCCAAACAAAAAGCAAAGGATAACGTATCTGACTTTAAGCGTGGCGTTGTGGAAGAACGGGAAAACCGACAGGAACAGCGTACACAGAAACGTAACCTGCACAGGGAAAATATCTCACAGAAAAAGCAGGAATTACAGAAAGCACAGGAAGCAAGGCAGACAGTTCATGCGAATGGATCAGCGACAGCCGGAGCTACCAGAAGCCATAAACGCCCTGTTGCCACACCTGTTCCAAAAACAGCACAGACCGATACGGTCATAAAGCCGGATATGAAGCGTCCTGCTACTTCCCCTGTGATAAAAAATGCAGAAATCAAGGCTGGAAAAGAAACTGTCCGAACCAACATCAGACAGGAACAGCAGGTCAAATCGGTTGCCAGAACGAACCAGCCAAACGTAGCGGAAACTATCAGTAATCATAAGAAATCTACGGTACAGAAAACACAGGTCAATGGGAAATCTGCCCGTAAAACTGTTACGAAACATTCAGAGAAAGGACGGAAAAAATGAGATTAAAGCGTATCCTTATCATAGGTACGATATTTCCTGTCCTTTTCTCCATCGTTCTCTTTTTCGGGATATTGATTTCCGGCGAAGATGACGACAATTCAAACAGCTATTCGCCTGTTTATTCTGGCATGAACCTGTCAGCCGATGTCCTCAAACATCAGCCGATGGTAGAAAAATACGCCAGAGAAAACGGTATTTCGGAGTATGTAAACGTCCTGCTTGCCATCATACAGGTGGAAAGTGGCGGTACGGCTACCGATGTCATGCAGTCCAGTGAAAGTCTGGGGTTACCGCCGAACTCATTAAGTACAGAGGAATCTATCAAGCAGGGGTGTAAATATTTTGCGTCCCTGCTTTCTTCCTGTAAAGGGAAAGGTATGACAGACATTAACGTGGTCATTCAGTCTTATAACTATGGCGGTGGCTATGCTGACTATGTGGCGAAGAATGGGAAAAAGCACAGTTTCAATCTTGCAGAGAATTTCGCAAGAAACAAATCTGGCGGTACAAAAGTGACCTATACCAATCCGATAGCTGTCAGCAAAAATGGTGGCTGGCGTTATAACTACGGAAATATGTTTTATGTGGAGCTGGTCAACCAATATCTGACTGTAAAGCAGTTCAGCAACGCAACCGTACAGGCGGTTATGAATGAAGCATTGAAATATCAAGGTTGGAAATATGTCTATGGTGGCAGTAATCCGAACACCTCTTTTGACTGTTCTGGTCTTACCCAGTGGTGCTACGGAAAAGCCGGAATCAGCCTGCCACGAACTGCACAGGCACAGTATGACGCAACCCAGCATATCCCATTGTCACAGGCACAGGCTGGCGATTTGGTCTTTTTCCATTCCACTTATAATACCAGTGACTATGTTACCCATGTAGGAATCTATGTGGGAAACAATCAGATGTATCATGCCGGAAATCCAATCGGCTATACCGATTTGACCTCTGCCTACTGGCAACAGCACATCATTTGTGCCGGAAGAATCAAACAATAGAAAGGACTTGAAATATGTTTAAGAAAAAGGAAAAAACAGAGAAAGCACCTAAGAATAAGAAAGTGCGTACTATGAAAGTCGGGACACATAAAAAATCTGTCCTGCTGTTGTGGGTGGTGCTTCTGACAAGCACCAGCTTTGGTGTGTATAAGAACTTTACCGCCATTGACACCCACACGGTACATGAAAAAGAAATCATTCAGTTAAGATTGAACGATACCAATGGTATTGAGAATTTCGTCAAGAACTTTGCGAAAGCCTATTACTCATGGGATACCAGCAAAGAAAAGATTGAAGCAAGGACAACGGAAATCAGTAAATACCTTACCAAAGAATTACAGGACTTGAACGCCGATACCATCAGAACGGACATACCAACCAGTGCGACCGTTACAAATGTGCTGGTCTGGAATGTAGAGCAGTCTGGAACGAACGATTTTACCGTTGCCTACGAAGTAGATCAGCAGGTAAAAGAGGGAGAACAGACACAGGCAGTCACAGAAAACTACACCGTGACCGTTCATGTGGATAAGGACGGTGCAATGGTCATTATCCAGAATCCAACCCTTGCTCCGGCGGTACAGAAATCAAAGTATGAACCGAAAGTACAGGAAGCAGATGTCAGTGTCAGTTCCGACACAGTCAAGGACGCTACCGCTTTCTTGGAAACATTCTTTAAGCTGTATCCGACAGCTACGGAAAAAGAACTTGCCTACTATGTCAAAAACGGTGTGCTTGCTCCTGTTTCCGGCGACTATGTATTTTCGGAACTGGTAAACCCTGTCTTTACCAAAGACGGCGATGATCTCAAGGTCAGTGTGTCTGTGAAGTATCTGGATAACAAGTCGAAAATGACGCAAATCTCACAGTATGAGCTTGTGCTTCATAAGGACGATAACTGGAAGATTGTAGAATAAATGTTACAGCAGAATAGTATGGTAATTGTTTATCCAATCTATACTATTCTGCTTACAATTAGATTGACAAAATAAGAATCCCTCTCATATAATTGGTTGCAATGGTATTGAGGAAATACAACCTTAAATGTATAATGGGAAAGTAGCATTGCAGGAATGAGGTAGGCTAATGAATAAAATATTGATTATTGAAGATGATTTAGAAATAAATGCGTTATTGGCTGATTTTCTAAAAGAAAAAGGATATGCTGTGCATTGCCAATATGATGGACTTCATGTTCTGGATTTTTTGAATAAAGAAAAAATTGATTTGATTATACTTGATATTATGCTTCCTTATCGGAGTGGTGATATTATTTTATCTGATGTACGCAAGAAATTTACGATACCTGTTATTATTATTTCAGCGAAAGAAACTACACAAAATAAAATCGACTTGCTTCGTCTGGGAGCAGACGATTATATCACAAAACCTTTTGATATGGAAGAAGTGCTTGCCAGAATTGAAAGTAATCTGCGAAGAGTACAATTTCAAAATAGCCAGACAGAATGTTTGCAATATAACAATCTGACTTTAGACCTAGAGAAAAATACAGCATTTTTGAATGGAATAGAATTATCCTTAACCGCTAAAGAATTTGGCATTTTAGAATTGTTGATGAAATATCCAGATAAAGTATTTTCAAAATCGAATCTTTTTCAAAGTGTTTGGGATACGGAATATATTGCTGAGGATAATACACTTAATGTTCATATCAGTAATTTACGCAATAAATTAAAAGCGATATGCTCTGATACAGAATTTATTGATACTGTTTGGGGCATTGGCTACCGCCTACATAAAGCTAAGGATTAAACGTTCCTTAGCTTTATTATTTTTTTAACTTTTCTCATTACGATTTAAGAAATTCTTTAAAATTGCCCGTTATACTGGTTTAAGTAAAGGAGGTTTGGGATATGAGTTCAATTATTTTAGAAGCAAAGTCTTTAACCAAAGAATATAAACAAACATTAGCATTAGACCACATAAATTTACAAATAAAAAAAGGAAAAATTTATGGATTTATTGGTCAAAACGGAGCAGGTAAGACTACTTTTTTAAGATTAGTCACAGGGCTTGCGTTTCCAACAAGTGGTACACTTTCTTTATGGGGAAATTCTGGAACAGAAGAATTGCAGAAACAGCGTAAACGAATTGGAAGTATGATTGAAACGCCTGCTCTATTCCCGTCAATGACTGCCTATCAAAATATGGAAGTACAGCGTATTCAACGAGGCATACCAGATAAATCAGTTATTAAAAGGACATTAGATATGGTTGGATTGCAAGATACAGGTAAAAAGAGTGTCCGCAATTTTTCATTAGGTATGCGTCAACGATTGGGGATAGCGATTGCACTTTTAAATACACCAGAACTATTGATTTTAGACGAGCCTATCAATGGTCTTGACCCTGCTGGAATTGTAGAAATCAGAAATTTATTGAAAATTTTGAATAAAGAATATGGTATGACCATTTTGGTTTCAAGCCATATCTTAGAAGAATTGTATCAAACAGCATCAGAATTTATTCTGATTGACCATGGAAAAATTATAGAAGAGATTTCTGATTATGAATTAAATGAACGTTGTAAACGACATATAGCTATTAAAACAACAGATGTTCAGAAAACGGTTCTGGTTTTGGAAGAGAATCTTCATACAGATAACTTTAAACTAATGCCAGATGGCATAATTCGTTTGTATGATTATTTGAATGATTTAGAGACAGTTGCGTCTGCTTTGGCAGAATCGCACATTCTTGTAACAGGACTTTCTGTATCTGGCGATACTTTGGAGGACTATTTTTTGAGCAAAATAGGAGGAACAAAAGATGTCAAATCTCCTAAAAACTGAGTTATATAAGTTGTTTCACAGTTGGTATTTTTGGGGAATTGGAATATTCAATCTCCTTTTAAGTAGCATATTGCTGTTAGATAGTAAAGAATGCTCTTCAAACTTAATTATGGCATCATTATACAATATTCCGTTACTCTATTTTTTGATTATAGTGTTTATAGCATTGTTCATTGGAAGTGATTTTAGTGGAAGAACTTTAAATACTTATATTACTGCCGGACATAAAAGAAGTTCTATATTTAGAGTAAAGTTAATTGTATCTCAAATAGGTTGTATTATCATTCTGATATTTCCATTATTTGTACATGGAATTATTAGTCAATTTTATATTGGAGAAAAACTTTTTTGGAATGATAGCACATATACTATGGTTTTACTAACTCTGTTTGCCACGATAACACTGTGTGCATTACCGATGTTTTTTGCTTTTATTTTTCGTGATATGGGGAAAACACTGACAGTTTCAATGGTTTTATTTTTTGTTATGATTTTTTTACTGAACAGTGAATCTGCACAAATAATCAGCAGAATAATACCAATGGGACAACTTAGGTTAATTTCATTGCAAAAGGTCTATTCGACAAACTTTTGCTTGTTTGTAGATTTTTTATGGAATTTTATTTTATATTTCATTGCAGGTAGTGCTTTTTTACATACAGACTTGAAATAACCGGAGGTGTTTTTTATGGATAAATTATTAAAACTGGAAAAATATCAGTTGTTACATAATTCTATTTACTGGTGTGGTATGATTGGAATATTTATTTTAGGATTTTTTACAGCAGATACTTATGTTACAGAGGTCATGGGACCGACAGAAGAAATTGTTTCTTCTCTTGCTGATATTTTTAATGGAATGGTGTATGATTCTACGTTTCTTCTTATCATCATGTCGGCTATACTTGCATTGATTTTAGGACAGGAATTTTCTAAGAGAACAATAAACTTAGAGGTCAGTGCTGGACATTCCAGAAAACAAATTTTTACAAGTAAAATAATATCGTATTTAATTGCTTTTAATCTTATGGCTCTTGTCTATCCAGTTTCAGGGTGCATAAGGGAATTTGGACGCTTTGGTGTTGCAGACGTGGGAATGTTTTTTTACAATATTATAAAAGCAATCATTTATTCTTGTCTGCTTAATAGTGCGATATTTCTAATTGCAATACTTATTTGTTGCTATTTACAGGATGCTGTAAAAGCAACTTCGGTTACAGCAATTATTATTTTTGGTCTTAGCTTATATCTTGGCTATGGAATGATGTTGAGATTACCAGTCGGTTTTTTACCTACTTATCAAATCAGAATCGTTGTCAGCATGAAAACCTTTTTTCAACCGATAGCTATTTTAGTAGGATGTATATGGTCTGGTATATTGGTATTGCTTTCGTGGATAAAATTTTGTAAATGTGATTTTAAATAGGTGGAGAAAATGTCTAACATAGAATGGATTTTAATTATCATAACAATATTTTTAGTAATACTGCTATTTCGATATATTCAATTAAAAAAACAAATCCGTAATCTTGCGGATCAAGTTAATGAATTGAATTCTGGAAATTCACAGCAGATGTTAGACATTTCGTTGATTGATAAAGATTTAGAAAGACTGGCTGGTATATTGAATCAATATAATATCAGACAACGACAGGCTGTTGCAGGCGTATTACGCAATGAAGAGTATTTAAAAGAATCTGTTGCTAATATATCACATGATTTGCGTACACCTCTTACAGTCATTCTTGGTCATTTACAATTATTGCAAAAAGAAAATTTGGAATCCAGTCAAGCACAGCGTGTAAAAGTGATTTTTAGCAAAGCCGAAAAAATGAAAGAATTGGTAGAAACATTCTATGACCTTTCTATTTTGGAGGAACAGCAGACAGTTCCAGAAAAAGAAAAGTTTAATATATCTAATATGTTAATAAATTTAATTACGGAAAATGCCGTTGCATTAGAAAAGGAGAATATTTTACCCGAAATAAATCTCCCAGATTATTCAATATACGTATATTCTGATAAAAATATGGTAGAACGAATTTTACAAAATCTGTTGACAAATGCAATTAAGTATTCTGTTGGAACGATAAAAATAACACTTATGGAGAAAGAAAATAATAATATTATATTTACCATTGAAAATCCAATGAGTGACAGTTCAGAAATTGATTGCAATCGACTTTTTGACCGTTTTTATACAGGCGATAAATCAAGACATAATGGAAGTACAGGATTGGGACTTGCGGTAGTAAAAACACTTGTTGCCATTCTTGGCGGAAATATTGTTGCAAAAGTACATGCCAATAGCCTTATTATTACTCTTGAATTATAAAGTATTGAAGATATATTCGTATGATAATTCATTGAAGAGTGGACATCAAAATGTAAAGTCAATAGTTTGTAAAGTCCAGTTACAAACTATTGGCTTTTTTTATTACTGTGTAACAAGTAAATTTACGATAAAGAAATAAGGATAGTCGGCTCTTATTTGTTGCCTGCGGAGCAGATCAACAAATAAATGTTGAAGAATCTGTATAGGAAAACAGAGAAAACAAGAAGCAAATCACTTCTTATTCTCTCTACTGTTCAAGATACCGTCAATCGTACCTTGAATGATTTTTAATTCATTATCACTCAATAAATCAAGTGACGAATCTATCTGACGGCGGGCTGTGTTTTTCTCAACATTCTTCGCTGGATAGAAATACTCGTCAACAGATATATTGAACATTGTAACTAAATCATGGAATAACTGAAAGCTAGGGTGTTTTCCGATATTTTCAATATCTGCGATATGACGTTCTCCGTAAAAGACTTTATCGCCTAAATCATTTCTGGAAAGCCCTGCTTTCTCTCTGGCTTCTCTGATTGCCAGTCCTAAAGGACGAAAATCAAAGCTGTGTGTATCTTTCTTTTTTCTCATTTTTAATCACCTAGCATGAGTTTATACTTCATGTTGTGCGATTAGAATGTATTAAAAACTCATATTATATGCACTATAAATTCAAATAAAGTATTACCTAGTTCGGTAAATAAAAAAAACCGTTCTGTGGGTAATCTCTTTTATAATGTCCAAAAATATAGGGACGGTTTTGGTATAACCAGAGCTGTCCTTTTTCTATTTTCACAGGATTGCTCTGGTCAAGGAGCAATTTGTGATTCTAAGTAAAACAGGCAGTCTATACCAACAACCGAATTTATTCCATTTTTTTCTTAGTACATCATCAGTCCTTGAACATGAATTAAAAACTCATATATCAGATGTTTTAAAAACAGTCTATTTGTTATTGATGCAAATAGGCTGTTTTCATATTTACAAAAATTTTTTTCAATCCTGCAACAAATCACACCTTGCCGTACAGATATGGTGCGGAAAGAGGGATACATACTTTTCACTTCATAGCGAAAGGGGGGTGTGATTTTGAAACCATCAGACTTCCAAAAGACAATACAATGTCAGTTTGACTGTAAGCTCAAAAAGGTTGTGAAAGGCATTGTCCGTAACTACCGCAAGGAATTAGCCAGACGACAGGCAAAGGAAGTATCCTTTTGTGAGCTTCCAGAGATTGTTGTTGAGAAATTGATTGTATGGGACGATTACGAAAGTGAATATACAACGTTCGATGTGTGCGGTACAGAAATCCGTGTACTTGATGAAGAACTTGCAGAAGCACTGAAACAGTTGCCGGAGCAAAGCCGGAACATTGTATTGATGTTTTTCTTCTTGGATATGAGCGATTCGGAGATAGGCGAAAAGCTGAATATCAACCGAAGCACATCATATAGGCACAGAAGAAATTCACTTGAAGAAATCAGAAAGCAGTTAAAGGAGAAGAAAACAAATGAAGAATAAGCAACACACACTTCCATCATTTTTTCTCATATCATCAGCCGTGGACGGTAACGAAAACGCCATAGAAAAGCTGTTGCTGTTCTATGAAGCCTATATATCAAAATGCTGTTTACGCCCGTTTTACGATGAATACGGCAACGTATACATTGTGGTTGATATGGAATTAAAGGGACGTATCAGAGAAGCCCTTTTGAAAATGATATGTGAATTTGAAATAGACGAACATTAAGTAATATTTGAGCGGAGCATGATTTAATAAACTCCCCTCTTTCCTGTTCCGCTTTTTTTATCATTCTGTATCAGTCCATTTGTAAAAATGAATTGATACAGGCTGACAAGAGCCTAACAGTTCTTTGACAAGTGAATAAAGCAGTCAGATACGTTTGTGCTTGCAGTGAGCCATCAGAGGTTGTACGCCGTGACTTTTCCAATCGGGAGATAGCGATTCATGCAATGATCTGGGGGCGACCGTTGGAAAAGTCGTTCTGCCATGACCTGCAACACAGGATAATGATACACCCGTATGACACGGTTCAGCCCACAGGAATGGGAATGGTTGAGATACCAGCGGAGCTTGCCGAAGCCGTCTGATTGCTTGTAAAACTATCTAACAACGATTTTGCAAGAAAAAATCATCTTAATAGAGCTTTTTTGCTCATCATTTGATATACTGATAGACAAGATATTGAGATTTCCTTATCTGGTCTATGGAAAGGAGGATTATGATTACCGTAACAAAAAAAGACCTCATAGCACTAGGTTATGGAACTTCTTTCTCGGCAGACATCATAAGAAAAGCAAAAAAACTTATGATTGAAAAAGGGCATACTTATTACCAATCCCGTAAATTGGACAGAGTACCCAAAGAAGCCGTGGAAGAATTATTAGGGATTACATTATCAGACACAAACGATTGATTGTACTTCTTGCATATCATGTAAGGAGTGAAATCATGGCAAAAGACCCTATTAAGAAAGCAGATAACGGAACTTATTATTTCAGAGCTAATTTAGGCTACAATCCCATTACCGGAAAACAGATACAGAAATACCGAAGTGGATTCAGAACGAAAAAAGAAGCAAAGGAAGAATATTCAAAACTGGTGTTAGCTTCTACCGAAGAATTAACAACAAAAAAAGATGGCGTTTCTTTTCAGCAATTTATAGAAGAAACCTACCTGCCATGGTATAAAACACAGGTAAAAGAAAGCACTTATCTTAATCGTGCTACTACCATCAAGAAACATTTTTCCTATTTCTACAAAATGGAAACAGACGAAATCGAACCTATCCATGTTCAAAACTGGCAGTTGAAACTTGCAAAAGATTTTAGCCCTAATTACATTCGTATCGTACAGGGAATGCTTTCTATCGCATTTGACAGAGCTATTGTTCTTGGAATTGCGAAGAAAAATCCTTCTCGTATGATAGGCAATATCAAAAGCAAGAAAACCAAAGTTGATTTCTGGACATTAGAAGAATTTCAAAAGGTTATTTCCTTACTCTGTAAGAAAGACTATTATGAACATTATCTGTTTATATCGTTCTGGTTATTATTTATGACTGGTATGCGAATTGGCGAAGCGTCAGCATTACATTGGTCAGACATAGATTTTGAAACAGGCTTGCTTAGCATTACCAAAACATTATATTACCGAACAATGACGGACTATAAATTCGTTGAGCCGAAAACACAGGCAAGTATCCGTACTATTTATATTGATTCAGATACACTCAATGAGCTAAAGGCTTGGCAAAGTGTTCAGCAACAGGTTCTTCCCGATTGTCCACTTGTACTAAGTTATAACGGAACTCCAACCAGTAAAACAACGCTTCCCAGAGCTTTGGAAAAGTTGTCAAATTTAGCAGGTGTTCATCGTATTAAAATTCATGCCTTGCGACATTCACACGCTTCATTGCTTATCAGCATGGGCGAAAATCCTTTACTTATCAAGGAACGTTTAGGACATGAAAAAATACAGACAACACTCGGCACTTATGGTCATCTGTATCCAAATACGAATCTTGAAGTTGCTAAAAAGCTGACTGGAATATTACAAGTACAATCTGCTACTGAAAGCATTGCTAATTATACCAGCAATCAACATACAGCAATCTATCACAGAACAGTTGAAGAAAAATAATGCAATGAAAATGCAATCCTATAAAGGAAAAGCTGTAAAACCCTTGTAAACAAAGGCTTTACAGCTTAGCTCCAACTATTCAAACTCTACAAAGACTAACGCTTTTTGTTTAGGAATTATTCTCTGTAATGTTTCTCGTTCTTTTGATTATTTGATATATCCATATTATCCTGCCTATACGAGCTAATGTTATCATTTTGTTATCGGCATTGATAACACCTACTCGATAACTGTGGATAATAACTATATGTAGCATGTCAAATTATAAGCTATTTTGCTTAGAGATTCAACACAAAACTGAAATTTTACTTTTCCTTATATTCATCTGGTATTGCTATTTGAAATGTTTCACACAACAGCATCACATCATGCACATCATTTTTATCGTGTTCATATCCCAAATGAAGCATTACCTGACTCAATGGTTCAATACAAGAAACAGTTATATCTCCAACTTTTCCAATACCGGAAAAAGTTTTTGATGGAAATATATCTCCCTCATAAACAATTCCGTCATCTGTAAATTCAAAACAATGTAAATCAATGATTCTTTGTTTATCATCTTTCCAGACAGTATGACCATCCGTTGTATAATCAGTATTTACTTCCTCAAATCCATGCTGCTTAATCACATAAATATAATCATGATAATGTTTCAGTTCAACAAACAAATCAATATCATTGTGTATTCTTGATTCTCTTTTAAGAAGTGCATCAACACCCCATCCGCCATCTAAATATACTTTAATTTCGTTTTGCAAAGCATATTTTATAATTTCACATGCATCTTCTGTACGTACCATAATCTATCCTCCAAATTCAAATCTTTGTATGCTTTCCAACTCACTAAAAGCCTGAAATTTGTCAGTCTTTCATCCTTTTTGTTATCAATCACCAATTAGCTGTAATCCATTAGGATTTAGCTGATATATTTTATCGCACACCTCTTCAATATACTTTCTATCGTGAGAAATGCTAATGACAGCCCCCGGAAATTCTCGGAGCATTTTTCTTATTACCGGACCGGACAATGGTGAAAAATTTCTTGTCGGTTCATCCAGAATAAGAACATTTGCACCACTTAAGCTCATCCTCAAGAGAAGCACTTTCGCCTTTTGTCCGCCTGATAACTCCCGAATCGGATGCTCCATTTCATCTGGTGTGTATTTAAGTGAACCAAGGTATGTTCTAATTCTTGTACGCTCTTCTTTATCTCCTGTTTTATCAAGGTAATCAACCGGTGTAACATCCAAATCCAGCAGGTCTTCATAAGTTTGAGGCATATATTCTGCTTTAATGTCATTCCGATTTAGGAGTTCTTCCGCTATCTTTTTTAGAAGAGTCGTTTTTCCTGCCCCGTTGGCTCCTATCATACAGATTTTTTCTGAACCTTTTATTTTTAAATGAATTCCTTCTGCTAAAATTCTTTTGCCATCCGGAGTCACAAGCTTTGAAAGTTCATATTCTATGACCGTTTTTCCTGCGGGAATGTGTGAGTTTTCATCCCCTAATTTGACAAAGATTGCTTCTTCCTGTTCCGGCATCTGAGTCATATTTTCATCTTCTTTTTCAAATCTTCGTTCCATTGCCTTAACCGTATGCATTTTGTCCTTTAAGTTTTTGGCAACAGACGGTGCTTGTCTGGTACAACTTCTTAATGCACCTTGTACACTCTGCATAACTCTTTGATATTTTTCATCGCGAATCTTTTTCTCCCTACGGTCACTCAGTGCCCGCTGTTTTTGGATTTCAAATTTATGAAGCCGTTCTTCCACATAGCGTCTATAGGGAAGCTTTGCCACGGTATATCTCGCCTTTGTTTTTCGTATAATCTGCTCGATATGTATCACCATGTTGGCAGTACGCTCTATCAGCGTTTCATCGTGTGAAATAAAAAGCACAATGTGCTTCCAGTCATTTATGATTTTTTCCAGTAATGTAAGCGTCGCAATGTCGATGTCATTGGAAGGTTCGTCCAACAACAGCACAGAAACATCGCGAATGAAAAGCCTCATAAGTTGTGTCTTGACTTTTTCGCCTCCTGAAAGACTACCCATTGTCTGGTTACTGTAGAAAAAATCATTTTTCATTCCAAATTTTCCCGCAATAACAGACAATTCTTTAGGCGTTTTCTCCCAGAATATTTCCTCTTCAGAAAAATATTCGTATATTGTTTTTTCCTTATCTTCATCGAGCATCTCCTGCGGAAGATAACCAAGACGTTCGTGTCCCATTATCCTTTCCCCATCTGCTTCTATATAGTTTTCTACAAGCGACGGATTGTATATCCACTTCATTAATGTCGATTTCCCATTTCCCTCTTCTCCAATAATAACTGCCTTATCTCCATCATTTAGCACAAGGTTGAAATCATTAAGAATTATTCTCAGGTCTTTTTTATGTGTTAAATTTAATTTTTTTATCTGCAACATTAAAGTTTCTCCTTTTCGAAGTCTGAGCCAATTATTATTTTGAACACACAAAAACGAGTCTTTTTTGCATACGCAAAAATAGACTCGCTAAATAGACCCTTATTTCTTTTCCAAAAGGAAAACAAAGGAAATGCCTCTTGCGATAATCCAACTTAAGCGTACACAAAACAAACCTATTCTCTACAGGCTCAATAACTATATGTGTCTTACTTAAATCAAATTATCTATTAATCATTTCCTCACCTTACACAAAATGTGCCTTTCTTTCTTCTAATGGCAATACTATCATACTGTATTTTTTGTGTCAATACATTTCACCTTATGGAAGTGCAAATTAAAATTTTTGTGAAGTGAAAAGTTTATTTCCACTTTGAATAGGGCAAAGTAGATTTTAGTCTTTCACTCATTTCCACTTCCACAGATGTAGCATTTAGTCTTACACTATCCTTTGTGACAGTCGCAGAAAGGCTGGTGTCATATGAAAACTACAAATGCTTTTTCACATTTAACTTTAGAAGAACGGAGAATCATTCTTACTGGTATTACTAACAATTCCACCAAGACTGCCATCGCCCAAACTATCGGCAAAGACAAATCCACGGTTGGAAAAGAAATCAAACTACATCGTGTGCTTACACACAAATGCAAAATGCCTTTGGAATGTAATAACTACCGTAAATGTACCTTTGGTCGTAACTGCACACTCGATTGCCCGGAATACAGCCCTTTCCGTTGCTCCAGGCGTGATCGCTCTCCTGGTGCTTGTAATGGTTGCTCCCATTGGTCTCGTTGCAGATTTGATAAATTCCAATACTGCCCTGAAGACGCACAAATGGATTATCGCACAACTCTCATTGATTCCAGACAAGGTGTAAATCTTACTGTTCAGGAAGCAAAATCTATGGCTTCTGTTATCTCTCCTCTTCTTAAGCAAGGACATTCTCCCTATCAGATCCTTGCCAACCATCCTGAGTTAAATATTTCCGAGAAAACGCTCTATAATTACATTGAATCCGGTGTTTTCCGCGAACTTGCCGGGATTACTTCGTTGGATCTCAGACGACAAGTCAGCAGAAAGCTTCCAAAAAAGAAAGCTCAGGTTTACAAAAAAAGAAAAGATAACAAGTATCTAAAAGGCAGAACATATCGGGATTACAAAACATACATTTCTGATAATCCCGATGTTTTCGTTGTTCAGATGGATACCGTTTACAACAATGAATCGAATGGTCCTTTTTTACAAACCTTTAAGTTTGTAAAAACCGGTCTCCTTTTTGCCATTTACCACGAAGAGAAAACGTCCATCGCCATGAAAAACGGAGTTGACTTGTTGGAATCCATTCTTGGGCAGATGCTATTCCGCAAATATGTCCATATCCTGCTTACCGACCGGGGGAGTGAATTCTCGGCAGCCGAAGCGATGGAGTGCAGTCCTGACGGCACCAGACGTACACGAGTATACTATTGCGATCCCATGCAATCCGGACAAAAGGGAACTTTGGAAAACAAACATGTTGAACTTCGTTATATCCTTCCAAAAGGAGCTGACCTAAGAGCTTTAGGATTAAACGGACAGGAGGACTTGAATCTTGCTATCAGTCATGTGAATTCTGCTCCTGTTGAATTACTAGGCGGTAAAAGCCCATTAGAACTTACTGATTTTATGTACCATGATCTTTACAAAAAGTTATACGATTTCGGTATTCAACAGATTGATAAAGATCATGTGATTTTAAAACCATACCTGTTAAAAAAATAAACATATAAAATAAAACAAAAAACAACAGGCGACTGTCTATGCAACTGAATAGCGCCCCATTCGCAAGTGGAATTTAGTCCTACACCTTTTAAAGCCACGACTAAACTCCGCTTTTTTGTGATGCAAAAAAACAGGTCTTCGGCAGTCATCCTATTGTTTTATATTCCTTATTGTAACATTGAATTCCACTTTATAAAACAGAAAAAGTAGCAATTATCCCTTTTTGTAAGAGTAATTGCCACTTTCATTCTTCTCTTTTTCAAAGTGGAAATAAACTTTTCACTTCACTAAATTAAAATTTTCACTTCCTAATTATACATCCAACCATTACGAAATTCAATCTTTCACAACCTCTTTACAACCACAACCACAGCACTCCAGCAAACGCAGGAGCACCATACCGTAAAACGCTTATGTGTAAATCAACTCCGTTCCTACAACTTCCCTCACACAAGCCTGAATATTATTCATTCTTCCAATCCATTCGTAGGGATTATCTTTCTTTAATTGTTCCGTCACATCTTGTCTGTCGGCATATTCCTTTACCAGTCGAAGAAACATATCCTCTGCTTGCTTATCGACTTCTGCAAGATAACTATGCAGCTTTCCGCTTGTCAGCAGGTTCATATATAACACTTTATAGTGTTCCTTTAAATGCCTTGCATGTCGTTTCCCCCATAAACCAATCGGCTCTATTTCTTCTTCGGCTGGTACTGTGATGTTCGGCAATAAATAATCACCCACCTGTCTATAAGTTCCGCCCATTTCTTCAAAAATTGTCTTTGTCATTTTCCTTTTCCTCCTGTGATTTTTGTCTATCGTGATCGTGTATTATCACGCTTGCGACCTTTAACTGTTCTTGCCTGCTCCAACAAATCATCTATCTGTTTGCGACCAAAAACCTTACGGAGCAGGCTGTAATCTTTATTTTCTGCTTTTAGGATTTTGTTTTCTTCGGTCAATCTTTCATTGACTTTCTCCAAACGCTGATTGGTGCGGTATAACTGTGCATTCGCTGTATTCAGCCTATGATAGTTGTCCCACCCCTCAAAGCAGCGGGCAAGCACCGTTTTGACAAGTTGCTTCAATTTCCTTACAACCGGCTCTGCCATTTTGGTTTTATATGCCTTTGCAGTCATAAATTTCTCTGGTTCTGGCAACTGATATTTCGGTGCAGTATCAAGCTCTATTTCAAGATTTGACAGCTCGTCTTTTGCCTTATCATAGTTCAATACTCGTTCCGACAACACATCAAATTCAATCTGTTTCTGCTCGATTTTCGCACCTAATGCCGCCACTTCTTTTTCTCTTTCCTGCTTTTTATAATCCAAAACAGAAAGATGTTTTTCGTGTGTGCCTAAATGTTCCCACTCAATCCCATAACGTTCCATCACCGCCGCAAGCTGTTCTTTTTCGGACTGTATCCATTGCGACCACTCCGTATCGCCACGACTGCCGCCCTTAAAACCTTGCGTTGCAAGAGCCTGCTTTAGTGACACTCTTGTATCAAGTCCACGCTTGCTGCCTGTGGTAAAAGGTACAAAATCTATGTGCAGATGTGGTGTAGCTTCATCCATATGCAGATGAGCCGAGAACACCCGAAGCTGTGGATTTCGCTCCTGAAAACCCTGATAGTATTCATCTAAAATCTGCTTTGCCAGTTCTCCGTTTTCCGTATCGGCGTTCATATTTCCCTTACCGCCCACCTGTAAAATGATTTCGTGGAACGGTTTTTCCTGCTTGGAACTTCGGATTTTTTCATAATAATCTTTTATCTTTCGGTCTGACCTTATCTGCTTGGCATTGTATCTTTCCAATGCTTCATCAAACAATTCGTGATAAACTGTCTTTATATTTTCATTGCAGTAGTCGATATTGAGATGAGTACGAGTTCCGTCTACATTTTCTGCTCGGAACTTTCGGCTATTGTGATTGACCGAGCCTTTACCGACCATTGCACTTATCGTTCTCTGCATTTTTTCATCTCCCATCTGTAAATTTCAACATTCTCAGGTTTTGTTACTTTTGTCAAAAGTAACGCAAAAGCACTTTTGACGGGTACACCCATCAAAAATGCGACCTGTAAACAGGTTTTGCGTTCTCCGAAGGCTCTCCGAGGGGTGAGCGTGTGCCGGTGGCACACACGCCTGCGAACCGACCGAGCCAGCAGGCGAGACCAAAGAGCCGCCTTTGAAAAGGCACTCTCTGCACACTCCCCTAAACTTTATCCGGTGTCAAAGTGTGACGATGGTGACAATGTTTTTCACAGCGTGCTGCTCTCAAAAACATTGACACCTTTGACACCGTTTGTCACGCCGTCTGCTCGGTTTCTTTCCAAAGTGAAACCTTTCTTCCGTCGTGTGTGCGGCTGTTCTGATAACGGATACCGTAATCACGAAACAGCCTGCTTGCGTTGATACTGAGCCTTAAAGAAAGTACATTCGGCTTTATATCCACCGCAAGCCTTTCGCAAAGTTCCGAAGCAGTTCCTTCCCATCTGTCACTTTCCGAAAAGAGCGTATCCGCTATCTTCTCAAGCAGAGGTTCGGGCGGTTCTTTCCACATCTCCGTTTCCGATTTTGCAAAGTTCCACACCAATCGCTCGCTGTCCCTTACAAGATGGATTTTCATATCCTGCTGGTCTCTGCCAGCAACATCAAGTGTGGCATTGTTGGAAGTACGCTTGTCCTTACTGAGAACAAATGCACCGTCTGCCGCACCCATCAGACCATTCGTGCCTGAAATCATATCGAATATATCTTCCGATTTTTGTTTGCGTGTATGATGAACAATAAGCATTGAAACCTTGTAACTGTCTGCCAACGCTTTCAGCCTTGCCACAACATCATAATCACTTGCGTAGCTGTAATCTGCTCCGCCTGCTTCACGCACACGCTTTAAGGTGTCTATGATAATCAAGCCTGTGTCTGGGTGTTCCCTCATAAACCCTCTTATCTGTTCTTCCAGTCCGCCATTGACCGTTTTACATTCCGTTGCGAAATACAGATTGCCTGTCTCCTTTGCACCGAACATCTGAAACAATCGCTTCTGCAAACGTGGGTAATCATCTTCAAGGGCAAAATAAAGCACCGTTGCCTTACGCACCTTATACTCCCAAAGCGGTGTGCCTGTGCTGATATGATAGGCAAGCTGTGCCATCATAAAGCTCTTTCCCACTTTCGGGGAACCTACGAAAAGGTAAGTTCCCCTTTGGAGCAGACCGTCGATAAGTGGTGTCTGAACCTCAAACACCGTATCATACAGCGTTGTCATTGATACTGTTTTCAGATAGGAAGGGTCTAACTGTCTGAGTATTTCCCTTTGCATTTCTTCAAAAGATTGCTCGTACCCCTTGAAATCCGTATCCTGATTGACTATACTATTGTCAGTACATTTGGAAAGTGACTGTTCCGCATCTGTTGCCGCAGATACATTTGGAATAGTCATTTCTTTTTTATTCTCCATTCGCATCCTCTCCTTTCAAACCGCCGAGAATAATGGAAATCAGTTCTATTACACTCAGCAGTTCATCATCCACACCTTTTCCTGCTTCAATCCTTTTCAGTTCCGCAAGGACTGTGGCAAATTCCGTTTTCAACGCCTTATACACTCTCGGATTGCCCTGTACCACCACATCCTGATTTAAGCAACGGCGGTAACAATACTCCTGTTTTGGCAATCCTGATAGAGCTACAGCTCTGTTAATGAGTTCGTTTTCTTCGGGCGATACTCGAAACCCTACTGTGATATTCCTCCAACGATTTTTGTTATCTCTGTTCTTAGCTGACATTTTCAAAATCTCCTTTCCCTAAATCATCTAATTTTTCTGCCATCTCAATCTGCTTTGACGGAAAGAGGTGTGCGTACTGATAAGTAATATCAATACTTTCGTGACCAACTCGGTCAGCAATCGCCACCGCAGAAAAGCCCATATCAATCAAGAGTGAAATGTGGCTGTGACGGAGATCGTGAATGCGGATACGCTTCACGCCTGCCGCCTTTGCCCCTCTGTCCATCTCGTGATGAAGATAGCTTTTCGTCACCGTAAAGATACGGTCTTTCTTCTTCAATCCGTAAAGCATACCGAGATATTCTTTCATTTCCTCACACAGAAACTTCGGCATTTTAATCGTGCGGTTGCTCTTTTTCGTTTTCGGAGAAGTAATCACATCCTGCCCTTTCAAACGCTGATAGGATTTATTGATTGTGACTGTTTCCTTATCAAAGTTGAAATCTGCCGGAGTCAAAGCTAACAGCTCGCCCTCTCGGATACCGCACCAGTAAAGCATTTCAAACGCATAAAAGGAAACAGGCTTGTCCATCATCTCAAAAGAGAATTTCTTGTATTCTTCCTTTGTCCAGAACAGCATTTCCTTGTGTTCCTCACGTCCCATATTTCCCACCTTTGCCGCAGGATTGGAACGCAGTTCATAGTAGCGGACAGCGTGATTGAAAATGGCGGACAACTGATTGTGCAGCGTTTTCAGATACGTCTGTGAATAAGGCTTTTTCTTCTCATCACGATAGGCAAGCATTTCATTCTGCCAAGTAATAATCTCCTTTGTGGAAATCTCGCTGATTTTCAGTTTCCCGAAATACGGAAGTATCTTTGTGCGTATGATATGCTCTTTGGTAAGCCACGTGTTTTCCTTCAAACGGTTCTTCACATCATTGATATAAAGCTCCGTAAAGGCTTCAAAACTCATATCAAGGTCTGAAGAAGTCTGCAATTTGAACATTCTTTCCCATTCCTGTGCTTCTCGTTTGGTAGCAAAGCCACGCTTGCATTTCTGCTTGCGTTCCCCTTTCCAGTTCACATACCTTGCCATCACATACCAAGTACCGTTATCTTCATTCTTAAATACCGGCATTTACATTTCCCCCTTTCCTGCTCCGTAGAGCCTTTCGTAAAAATACTGGCGATTTACACGCCCTGCAATCGTAATAAAGCCCTTTGCTTTCAATTCCTCATTTAATTGTCTGATGAGTTTATATGCATAAGGTTTTGATACGTTTAGTTCCTGAGCCACATCTTCGGCTCGGATAAATCTGTTTTCCATATCCTTTTTCTTCCTTTCTTAAAATAATTTTTTGCTTGCCGCTTTCTCCGTGTTAAAGTTCCAACAGGCACTCCTGCTTGTCGGCAGGCGCTGTGCTGTCCCAATGCACCGCAGTACATCAGGCGCTCGCTCGTATAGGGGTTCCCGAAAAGTCGGAGACTTTTGGGGAAGAGGAGGAGCAGTGCAGCGAATGAGCTTTTGTGCTTGCACACAAGCGAACGATACGGAACTTGCTCCGACGAGGTCTTGGCGGTTTGGCTTTTCGGACGGTCATTCAGTTGTCGCATTAAGCATATTTGTTTAATTCGTAATTTATTTTACTAAACATATTTGCTATTGTCAAGTGGTTGCAAAGAAAATATTAAACATTTTTGTTTCGGTTTTTCTTGACTTCCACTAAACATTTCTGCTATACTTATTTCACTAAATATAAAAGGAGCGTATCATTATGGCTATCAGCGAAAGAATACATTTTTTCAGACTAATGCGTGGTATGACACAAAAGTATCTCGGTACAGCAATCGGTTTTCCAGAAAAGAGTGCTGATGTGCGTTTGGCACAGTACGAAACTGGTACACGCAAACCGAAAGCAGACCTTACAAATGCATTGGCACAGGTGCTTGATGTTTCTCCACAGGCTCTTGATGTTCCTGACATAGACAGCTATATCGGTCTTATGCACACTCTGTTTACCCTTGAAGATATTTACGGTCTTACTGTCAGTGAAGCAGACGGAGAGGTATGCTTAAAGGTCAACAAGGACAAAGGCAGAGAAGCATATGAACTCCTCAAAATGCTGTATGCTTGGAAAGAACAGGCAGACAAGCTATCTTCCGAAGAAATCAACAGAGAAGAATACGATAACTGGCGTTACCATTATCCAGAGTTCGACACCACACAGCGTTGGGCAAAAGTTCCATCACAGGAATTAAGTGACGCTCTCGTGGAAGCATTCAAAGACCACTTGAAAGATAAATAAGCACCTACAGGACCTGCCACTGGCAGCTCCCTACAGATGCTTTGGCAACGACAAAAAAGCCCTTAACTATGGTTATTAACCACAGCTAAGGGCTTAGTTTATAATATGGAATTTGTTCAGAGCCAAGCTCCGAACTTTAGTCTGCAAGCCACCTGTTAATTGTTCCGTTACCCATAAACCACTGGATAACAAGAATAATGGCACTTGCTATGACTGTTATCAATTTGTTATCAAAAGACTAATCGAAATCGCTGAAACCCGCATAAACACTGGCTTTTTTAAGCAACTCGATTTATTCAAACTCAATCGTTCCCGGTGGCTTACTGGTCAGATCATAGAATACTCTATTCACCCCGCGCACCTCATTGATAATACGGCTCATCACCGTCTGCAGCACCTCGAACGGGATCTCCGCCGCCTCCGCGGTCATGAAATCCACCGTATTCACGGCGCGCAGTGCAACTGCATAATCATAGGTTCTCTCATCCCCCATGACTCCGACGCTTCTCATATTGGTGAGCGCCGCAAAATACTGACCGATCGAACGGTCCAGTCCGGCTTTCGCAATCTCCTCGCGGTAGATGGCATCAGCGTCCTGTACAATGCGGACTTTCTCTGCTGTCACCTCGCCGATGATGCGGATGCCGAGTCCCGGTCCCGGGAACGGCTGGCGGAATACCAGATTCTCCGGAATGCCAAGCTCAAGACCTGCCTTACGCACCTCATCCTTGAACAGATTGCGCAGCGGCTCGATGATCTCCTTGAAATCAACATAGTCCGGCAGACCTCCGACATTGTGGTGCGACTTGATAACTGCGGATTCCCCGCCAAGACCGCTCTCCACGACGTCCGGATAGATGGTTCCCTGTGCCAGGAAATCCACTGCACCGATCTTCTTCGCCTCTTCCTCAAAGACACGGATGAACTCCTCGCCGATGATCTTGCGTTTCTGCTCCGGCTCCGTCACGCCTGCCAGCTTCGCATAGTAGCGCTCCTGTGCGTTGACGCGGATAAAATTCAGGTCGAACTGACCGTTCGGGCCAAATACGCTCTCCACCTCATCGCCCTCATTCTTGCGAAGGAGACCGTGATCCACGAACACGCAGGTGAGCTGCTTGCCGATCGCTCTGGATAAAAGTCCTGCTGCGACTGAGGAATCCACACCGCCGGACAGTGCAAGGAGCACCTTGCCGTCACCGACCTTCTCGCGGATCGCCTCGATCGTGTGCTCCACAAAATGATCCATGCGCCAGGTTCCGGCACAACCGCAGACACCTCGCACGAAATTGTGCAGCATCTTGGTGCCCTCCTGGGTGTGAAGCACTTCCGGATGGAACTGGATTGCAAAAAGCTTCTTCTCGCGGTTCTCCGCTGCCGCCACCGGACAGTCTGCCGTGTGCGCCACAATGGAAAATCCCGGAGCAACTTTTGAAATATAATCAAAATGGCTCATCCAGCAGATCGTCTTCTCAGACACATCGCCGAAAAGCGGCGATGTCGTATCGACAAACACCTCTGTCTTGCCATACTCACGCACCGGTGCCTTCTCAACCTTTCCGCCCAGCACATGCATCATAAGCTGCGCACCGTAGCAGAGTCCCAAAACCGGAATTCCAAGTTCAAACAGTTCCTTTGTGTACGTCGGAGAATCCGGCTCGTAACAGCTGTTCGGACCGCCGGTTAAAATGATACCCTTCGGATTCATCGCCTTGATCTGCTCGATGTCTGTACGGTAGGAATAGATCTCACAGTAAACATTGCACTCTCTGACACGTCTGGCAACCAGCTGATTGTACTGACCGCCAAAGTCGATGACAATGACCTTTTCCTGTGAAAAATTGTTGTTCATTTCCACACTCTTTTCCTCCTGATGTTTTTCCGCCGCAAAGGGCGGTTTGCTCAATTGCTACTATTATAAGATACGCTCCCGCAATTTACAAGGCGCATTTCTATATTTTCCACCATTTCACAATTCAATAATTTTAAATGTTCCGGTTATACTATGTCCATGAAAAAACATGACCGTCTTCCGGATTTTTCCAAACTCTGCGCACCGGAGCAGACTCCTATATCGTTTTTCCTCTCCCAGCAGATTTATTTCTTCTTTCTCGGCTCGATCGGCGGTTTTCTCTGGGAGGTTGCCATCTTTCTGTATCGGGACAAAACCTTTGCCAACCGCGGCTTCCTCTACGGGCCGTGGCTTCCGGTCTACGGCATCGGCGCAGTGCTTTTCTATCTGCTGCTGGGCTGCCGGCGAAAAAAAATCCACCCGGCCGGCGTCTTTTTCCTCAGTGCCGCCATCGGCACCGGTCTGGAACTCCTGATCGGATGGTTTCTGGATGCCTTCTGGAATCTGCGCTACTGGGATTACAGCGGCTATCCTTTTCATTTTCATGGCTATATCTGCCTGTACGCGGCGGTCGGTTTCGGCATCGCGGGCGTGCTCTGGATCTGTGTGCTGGAGGCGCCGCTCACCAGACTCTGGAAACGTCTCTCCCCCAAAGTGCGCCTTGGATTAAACACCCTGCTTCTGTTGCTCTTTGCCGCAGACTGCGCAGCTGCGCTCATTTTTCCAAACCGCGGAGCAGGCATTACCTTCCCTTAAGATAGCGCTCCATCTCCGCCCGAAGTTCTGCGAACTGCGCGTTTGTCACAGCGTTGCGGCTCTCAAAATGCAGCAGTTTTTCCAGATAACCCTGCTCTTTTACAATCCGCACACTCTCCGGAAATACCAGTTCAAACACCAGCGAGATATGCCCCACCACATGATCCACCGGCGTGCGCTTGATGCTGCGCAGTGTCGCGTGATGTTCGTAAAAGCTATCCATCACTGCCGGTGTGACGGCTGCGTTGCGCAGTTCCTCCGTCGTGGTATTGTAAATCTCCTCCAGCGGCACATCCACGTTGACCCGCAGGATATCAATCTTGTCGGCGTCCCGCAGGATATGGCACAGCTTTTCCGTGCGCGGCGCAAGCCCCTCCGGAATCCGGTAGGCACTGTGCACTCTTATGGCAGTCTCAATCACCTCATCCTCCGCCGCATCGTCCACATACGTGCGGATCAGACCTTCCCCTTCCCGGAGCACTCCGCCAAACAAAATGTCTGCTCCGAGCGCTGCATGATCGATGGAATCCGCATCGCTGAACGTCCCGTATCTCCGGAGTTGTTCAAATCTTCCCACATCGTGCAGCATTCCAAGAAGCCATGCCAGATCAACCTCTGTCTTCTCCATCTGCTCTGCCTTCGCGATCCGCTCGCACAGTTCCGCCACCCGGTAAGTGTGGTCAATTTTCAGTTTTATTTTCTCATCGGTCGCATCATAAGCATCCGTATACTCCCGGAATGTTTCTCTGACCCGTTCACGCTCGATTTTCATCTGCCGGTATCTCCTTCTGACTTTCTTATTCTTTTCCCCTGCCCGGTTGGAAGCCTTTTCATCCTGCTTAGGTGCGGTTCGCTTTTTTCGCGGTCTTCTCCTCGTACATGATGGCATCCGCCTCGCGCACGTAGTCGTCCAGATCGCACCCAGTCGTCATATCTGTGTGGACACATCCCGCACTGACCGTCAGCGGAAATGGCAGTTTCATCTCCGCCGAATGTTCCCGGATCTCCTTCCGGATCTCTCCGATGATCTTCTCGATCTCTGCATCCGCGGTCTGCTCCAGCACAACAAGGAACTCATCCCCGCCGCTCCGGACCGCGACCGCTCCCTCCGGAATATATTTTAAAATCGCCGACGCAATCGTCTTGATCGCCCAGTCCCCATAGATATGCCCGAATTCATCGTTGATGCTTTTGAGCCTGTCCATATCCATAAAAATAATCGAAAGGTTCTCCCCCGTCTGCTTCTTTTTCTCAAACATACGGCACGCCAGCTTCTGGTAACCGAGCCGATTGTACATTCCCGTCATGGCATCCTTCACGTACAGTTCTGACAGCACCTGATTCAGATAGGCAAGGCGCTCCTTTTTATGCAGATTCTCCATCGCAGACGTCAACACGTTGATAATCTGGAACAAATACTGCTTCTCCATCAGATACACAGCATTCCGGATGACAAAATATCCCACCGTGTGTTCCCGGAAATGAAGCGGCAGAAACAGAAAATCTTTTCCGCCCTCCGTGTAATCAAAAGTCGGGAAAATCCCCTCCACGACCGTCTCCTCACTCTCTTTTACCACGCCATCCTCATAGGCGAACTCCATCTGCATTTTCTCCGGATAACCGTGCACGCAGAACTCTTCATCCTCAATCAGATGCCTGTCATAATAATCACTCAGTTTCCGGAAATCATTCATGTGCTCATCCATGATCAGATACATCGCGTCACACCGCATAGCCGGAATACATTTCGGAATCCAGCGCGACATCTCACGCACCGTCTCGCACTGCAACAATTCATACTCCAGAGAAAGCACCTGCTCCTCAAATTCGTCCGTCTCGATTCCATAGACAATCTGCGCCCTGGAATGTTCTGCCTGATCCACCGCATGACCGGCGTCACAGCCGCAGCTTTCCCAGAAAATACACTGGTGCCCCGTATAATTAAACCGCGGTACCGTCTCGCCTCTCCACAGCCGCAGAAGAATATCCGCACAACGGTATCCCACCTGCTCGCGGATATGTCCGACCGTTGTGATGTGCGGGGAATAATAGCTCGCCTTGTCAAAATTATCGAATCCGGTCACCAGAAAATCGTCGGGTGCCTTGTAGCCGTGAGCTTCCGCGGTCTCACACACGCCGACGGCAATGTTATCGTTGGCACAGATAATGGCATCCGGAAGTTTCCCGTGCAGCGTGAGCAATTTTTCAAATCCATGCACTCCACACTTGTATTCATAACTCTCGCAGTAGAGATCCCTGGCATCCCACAAAATCCCGTGTGTCTCTGAAAAATCGCGCAACGCAGCCACACGCCGGTTGCTCTCGTAATTATCGTCCGGTCCCATGACATACCAGAAGCGTCTGCAATTATGCACCTCATAGAGATGCGCCGCTATTTCCTGCATGGCGGAATAGTTGTCAATACCGACATAGTAAAAATCCGCAATCTCATTTGCAATAGAAATCACCGGCTTCCCGGTGGCCTTTGCCGAGGAGATCACATACTCCCGCACCTCGGAATAGCGGATATTGTTCAGATCTACAATAATGCCGTCGAAATCGTTTAAGTCCGGCAGCCGATAGATGTTGTACTCTCCGATATTGTAATCCTCATCCCTGCTCCAGTCTCCCGAACTGTTGAAAATATACAGATTCACATCCTCATTCGTCTCTCTGATACGCTCCAACATTCCGGCGGGCCATGCATATGTGAAGAATCGCTTCCATCCGTCCATGATCAACGCTATCTTCTTCATCTGCGCTTATCCTCCATCTATCCTGCCGTTATCTTCTCCTATTATATAAAAACGTTTTCATGCCGTCAAATGCTTCTGCGTTTTCACACATGCTGATGCAGATACTTCTCCTTTGTCGCCATCCCGCCGCGGATGTGCCGCTCGGACTTGTTGATGTCCAGCACCTTGCGCGTCTCCGCCGCGAGCGACGGGTTGACCTGCGCAAGGCGCTCGGTGACGTCCTTATGTACCGTACTCTTGCTGATCCCGAAATGTTTTGCCGCCTGCCGCACGGTCGTGTTATTGTCAATGATATATCTGGCAATCTCCATGGCTCTTTCCTCAATATAACCTTTCAAACGAAATCCCCTGCAATACTTATTTTTACATTGTATGCAGGCTTATTTTCGTATATACTATCTTTATCAGATGTAAAGGAGGATATTGCCGTGCCATTTATCAATACGAAAACCACCGTTTCCCTGAGCAAATCCAAAAAGGATTCCCTGACCGCAGAGATCTGCCGCATTACCAGGGAGTGTCTCGGCAAGGGAGAGAACTGGGTTATGACTGGTTTTGAGGACAATGCCAGCCTGTTCTTTCAGGGGGATTCTGCCGCTGTCGCTTATGTGGAGGTCAAAACCTTCGGCACGCCGTCCGCTGCAGGCACCAGCCAGATGACCGGAAAGCTCTGCCATCTGCTCTCCGGCGAACTTTCCATTCCTGCCGACCACATCTACGTGGCATACTTCCCGACTGACAACTGGGGCTGGAACGGAAGCAACTTCTGACTACAACAGAAAAAATGCGGGAATTCCCGCATTTTTTCATTTTCTCTCTTCCGCCTTGATCGCTCTCTTTTTCTCGTACATCTTCACATCCGCACGGTTCCTTGTCTCTTCCATATTTTTATCATACTGCTCGTCAAAGATCGCGTAGCCGTAAGCGATCCGCATCGGGACGTCCATTTTCCCTTCATTATATTTCCACTCGAGGTATTCCAGTCTGCGCAGGCGCTCCTCGACCCACTCACTTCTGGCATGGCGGATCACGGCGCAGAATTCATCCCCGCCGATCCGGTAGCACACGCCGGCAGGTTCAAACACTTCCGAGATCAGCTTTGCCGCATCCTGAATATACTTATCACCCGCCGCATGTCCGAATGTGTCATTGCAGCGCTTCAGATCATTCAGATCGAACGTCACGATCGCCGTCTCGCGATCTCTGGCATTTTCCGATACCCACTCATCATAAGCATTGCGGTTGCGCAGTCCGGTCGGCATATCATGTTCCGCCAGTTCCCGGTAGATCTCCGCCTTGCGCCCCTCATCAATCTTCTCGATCGACACTGCGGTCGCCTCTCTCGCCAGCAGGCAGATAAACAGCAGGAATCCAAACCTGCCGATCACATCCGTTCTTCTCCATCCGATATAGTATGCCGACATGTCGACCGCGTAAGACAATAGCAAAATTACAAGTCCCCAGATACAGACACACACCCGCCGGTCCATTCCGCGCACCCGGTAACGCTGCCAGATCACATAGAGCAGATAGAGCAGGTCACATGCCATCAGAAAATGTGTGCAAAATACCGTATTTTTAAACTCGCAGATCCCCGTCATGTGGAGTACGGTACAAACTATAGCATTCGCAAATGAACAGATGCAGATAATATTTGATATATACTTCTCCTCCACCTCGGAGAACTCCTGCAAAAATGCTGCAAACGGCGCAATCATCAGCATAATCATCATATAGCCGGTGTACGAGGCCGCCGTCCGGCTTTTTACCATGTAGGCAACCAGCTCCGCCTCATTCATGGACCACATTCCCATCATCAGGGTAAAAATGCCAAAATACAGAATGCCCGGTCCCATCTTTACTTTGCGTCTTGCAATTGCATAATAAATGAGCAGCATAATGCCGATCGCACCGTCGACTGTGCTGACCATGATCTCCGGAACCGATCCTCTCATCGTCTGATAGACCATCTGTCCGTCATTCTCCTGATAGAACCTCGTCACATGATCCCGCACTGCCGGGTACACCGCCTCGATCCGCACACTGAAACTCTTCACGCCCTCCTGCAGCTGGATCGTATTCCATCCGGTTCCGGGCGTCCTCCCGAACACCGTACTGCTCTTTTCCAGCGAATAAATCTGCTCGCCGTCCGCATACACTTCCACGCACTGATGTACGCTAAAAAATGTCAGTTCCGAAAACTCCGACTGCATCTGATTGCTGTCGAAATAATACTCCCTGACATCTTCACCCACTTCCACCACGCGATCGGGCTGCAGTTCGATTCGTCTGGAATCCTCCGCAAAGCTTGTATTCTTTTTACCTGCAAACGCAAAGCTCAACGCCATCAGAATAAATCCGATGACAAGCAGCACTCCATAAACGATCGATACTGATTTTTTCATTTATCCTCACCTGTGGAAAATTCTGGCAAACAAAGATTTTTTCGTATTCTCTGCACTGGTTGTTATCTCCGCAGCGGCAAGTGCCTCTTTTCCTGCCTCTTCCTTCATCTCCGGCAGAGCCTCCTCGAGGAAGAACTCGTCAAACACATCGTCCCTCTTGTTGATCTTCTCGCACATATCCTTGGTGACCTCCATCATGGTCTCCATCATATGTCTTGCATTCTGCCCCATGCGGTCTTCAAAAGTCATCCCCTGATCCGGTGCCTCCTCGCCCCAGATACAGTCATCCCCCAGCACACGCAGCTTATTCAGCCGGTCGCGCTGCTCCTTGCGGACGACGCTCAGAAAACGGCTCACCATCACGTTGTGCTCGTTTTCGTCCGTATAACACAAAAACTCTTCCAGCGAAGCGTTCCCCGGATAGCCGATTTGATAATATGTATTATAGATACGACAGATCCGCTCTGTTGTCTGGCGCAGAATGATGCCGCATTCCTGCGGTTTTCTCCAATAATAATGCTCCGCGCGCTCCAGTTCCTGCAGAACATTGTCATACATCGCCTGAAGCTCGTCCGACTCCAGCCTGCACTCTCTTATAAACTCAAAATTCATCTCCCGCTGCCCCTCTTATGATCTGTCTTCTACCGCTTTCAGGATCTCCTCACTGATGGCATCCACGTCCTTGCCGTCCGTGTCCACGCAGATATCCGCCACCGCTTCGTAGCGCGGCCGGCGCTTCTCCATGAGTTCCCGGATATATTCCACATTCATATTCCCGTTTAAAATCGGGCGGTTCGTACTGTCCTTGACTCTTTCGTAGATCGTCTCCGGCGTCGCCCGAAGGAACACGATACAACCGTTCTCCTTCATCAGCGCCGCATTCTCATCCCTGAGTACACTGCCTCCGCCGCAGGATACCACATATCCTGTGCTCTCCGAAAAAGACCGCAACAACTCTGTCTCCAGGTCGCGGAAATAATTCTCCCCATGTGCGGCAAAAATATCTGTGATTGCCATCCCCTGTTGTTCCTCGATGAGCTGATCCATCTCGATTCGCTTCGACGGACATTTTTTCGCAAGCGCTCTCGCAATGGTACTTTTCCCGGCGCCCATAAAGCCGATCAGATATAAATTCTTCATGCCGCAGTTTCACCTTTCTAGCTAAAAAAACGCTCTTTGACTTCCTCGACCGGCATATCTTTTCCGGTATACAGTTTAAAGGCAGCCACGCCCTGCCACAGCAGCATTCCCTTGCCGCCGATACAGGTTGCTCCGGCTTCCTTCGCCTCCCGGAGCAATCTCGTCTCCTCCGGGTTGTAGACGGCATCCGCCACCACTAACCCCGGTCGGAATGCAGAAGTGTCCTTTACCACACTCTCATTTTCCATCGGCTTCATGCCTACAATCGTTGCATTTGCAAAAATATCGCTGGACGCGATCTCCGCAGTCATCCGCGCAGTATCCGCAATATCATAGACATTTACCACGCACGACGGAACCGCCGCACGGATCTTCTCCGCCGTTTTCAGCGTTCTCTCAAAAAAAGCATCCTTGATATTAAAAATGGAAATCTCCCTTGCACCGTCAAGCGCGCACTGCACCTGAATGGCAGTAGCGGCACCGCCTCCGCCTGCAACCGTGATCTTCTTGCCCTTAATATCGATCCCGTGATCCTTCAGATTATGCACAAATCCCTCGCCGTCAGTAATATGACCGGTCAGCCTGCCGTTGTCATTTACAATCGTATTGACCGCTCCGATGATCTGTGCCGCCGGAGACAGCTCATCCATGTATCTGACAACCTCCGTCTTGCACGGCATGGTGACATTGCAGCCGCGCATCTTAAATGTGCGCATGGCGGCAATGGCGTCTGCCACTTCCTCCACCTTGATATCAAAAGCAACATACACATAATCCAGTCCCAGCCGCTCGAAGCTGTAATTATACATTGCCGGCGAACCCGAATGTCCGACCGGCGAACCAATCAATGCCAATAATCCTGTGTGTCCTGAAATTCTGCTGTCCATATTTCCTCCCGCTCCGGCGTCCGTTTTTTCTCTGCGCCAATAACAGTATCATAGCTGTTTTTTCTTATCATTTCAATACACTAAAGCAAAAAAGCATCCCTTTTCTACTCTGTAAGTATCGGCTTAAAATCTTCCGTATCGCCGCAGAATATGCCGCCGCATTCCTGTAAGATGTGCCGCATTACAGGCAGTACCTTTTCATATTCCTCCGCAGAAAATGTCACCAGATACACTCTGTCGCAGTCATGTTCCTCTGCAAATGCCGCAGTCACCTGATCCTTAGGATGGATCGTCCCCTCCTCCATATCCATGGAAGATTCTCCACCGTACATAATTTCAAGCACGCCTGCTTCCTGCCAGATCTCCAACTCGCAGGTTCCATCGAGCACATCTGCAATCTGCCGCACGCCCACAGTCTCCGGTGCAAAATAAAGCCATTCGCCCGGCACATCTGCCTTTTTCTTTTTCTCCTGCGCGGTCTTGTTCGCCGGAACCGCTGCTTTTCCCAGCGCTCCGTGCCCCGCCTTCTTCATCGAAGCTGCTTTTCCCGTTGCTCCTTGTCCCGCTTTCTTTCCCAGCTTTTTCATCCTGCCTCCTGCTTACCAGCAAAGAACCTCGTGGCCGTCCTCCGTCACAAGCACCATAATCTCCCACTGTGCAGACGGAAGTCCGTCCTCCGTGTAGACCTCCCAGTCGTTTGCATCATCGACATAGATGTCCACTTTTCCCATGTTGACCATCGGCTCGATCGTAAAAATCATACCCGGCACCATCAGCATCTCCTGACCGCGCTTGCTGTTATAGCCGACCCACGGCTCCTCATGGAACTCCAGTCCCACGCCGTGTCCGCCGATCTCACGCACAACCGTATAACCGTTTGCGAAGGCGTGATCGTGAACCGCCTGACCCATATCGCCTAAGAATCCCCACGGTTTTACTTCCGCGAGACCTTTTTCCACACACTCCTTCGTGACATCCACGAGACGTTTCTTCTCCGGGCTGACGTCGCCGATGCAGAACATTCTGGAAGAATCGGAAAAATAACCGTTCAAAATCGTGGAAACATCCACATTGATAATATCTCCCGACTTCAAAATGACATCCTTTGACGGGAATCCATGGCACACCTGATCGTTCACCGAAGTGCACACGCTGTACGGGTAGCCCTGATAATGCAGCGGCGCCGGAATACCACCCATACTGGTCGTCATGTCGTAGACAATCTTGTCGATTTCCGCCGTATTCATACCCTCATGAATGTGCTCCTGAATATAATCGAGCACCGCAATATTGATCTTACAACTCTCCTTAATTCCTGCAATCTGATCTGCATTCTTGATAATGTCATGGGTCGGGACGATATGTCCCTGTGCAGCGATCGCTGCAATCTTCTCGTCAAATGCCTGATGGCATGCCTTATATTTCCGTCCGCTTTTACACCAGCACGGATCATTTCTTCCAATTTTTACTGACATATTCTTCTTCTCTTCTCTATTTTATTTTATATTATATTCTGCCTGCCGCAAATGCTTTCTTCACATATCGGCGCATATCCTGCTTCACGCAATGGAAAATCTCTGTCTTTCCCTCTTTGTTCAATGATCTACCGTGATGCTGCCGAACGGCACGCGGTCCCAGGTAGTCTCGTCTAACTCACAGGTATGCTGTGCCAGAAGTTTTTCGTATTCCGTGCCGCCGATGGAATAATCCTCGTAATCGACCTGTTCCATCTCCGCAAGAATACTCTGATATTTCTGCGCCAGCGCCATTTTTCGCATGGATGCATCAATCGTTTCCTCATCGACACCCAGGCGCGCTCTCTGTTCCTCGGTAAGGTCACTCCAAAAATCCTGCTGATCATTGGCAAGATACTGTTCCTCCTCCTCTGAGAGCGTGATTTTCTCTGCTGTTGCCATCTGGTAAAACAGCGTATCATGAATGGTCATATCCACCACTGTCTGTTTCGCCTGCTCCCGCAGGAACGTATGATTGATATACAGCTGCCAGTATTCATCCGTATTATCCGGATTATAGATGATGGCCGCATCTTCCATGCTGCCTTCCTCATACGCGATATAAAATGTCATCTCCCGCAGAGTCACCTGCTCCCCGTCCACTGCCATCACCACAAGATCCAGCGATTCCGGGAATGACAGCTTCTGCCGCTTTCCCTGTTCGCGGTAGGATGCTGTCCCCAGAATGATGAGCAGAACGACCAGAACAGCGGTAAATCTTAATTTCTGTCTCATGCCTGACAAAGCTTTGCTACCACCTGATTGATCACGCTGCCCTCCGCCTTGCCTTTCAGTTCCGGCATAACAGCCTTCATGATCTGTCCTTTGTTGTGGCTTGCTACCACGTCCGCGAACTTCTCTGTGATAAACGCCTCCACCTCGTCAGCCGACATCATTTTCGGCGCATATTCCATAAAAATATCGTAACGCGTCTTATATTCTGCAAGCAGATCTTCTCTGGATGCCGGGCAGGTATCGATCTGTTCCTTCACGGACTTGATCTCCTTTAAAATGACCCGGTCCACAAGTTCTTCCCGAATGTCATCGCGGCAGCCCTCATCGATTGCCACCTTCTTCGCAGCCGACACCAGTGTGGAGATTGCATCCTTGCGCACCTTGTCTCTTGCCTTCATTGCTGCGATCATATCATCCTGTAACTGTTTGAACTGCATTTTCTATTCCTCCATCTCTTATTTCATTTCTATCCAGATTATAGCATTTTACTTTTGAAAATACAAACCTACAACACACGCCGAACCGAAGTGATCGTACGGTAAGTTGCATTTCCGTAGCAGATACCGGTTCTCGGGTTGGACGCATGGATAATCCGTCCTCCTCCAATATAGATTGCCACATGTCCCGGATAGCAGATAATATCGCCGGGCTGTGCATTTTCATAGCTGACTGCCTGTCCACAGCCGCTCTGCGAATAGGAAGATCGCGGCAGGGAAATGCCAAAATGCTGGTAGACCGCCATGACAAAATAGGAGCAATCCGTTCCGGATGTCAGGCTGGTACCTCCAAGGACATAGGGATTCCCCAGAAACTGGCTCGCATAGGACACGACGTCACTGCCGCTGACTCCGGTCGTGTAGGACGGATTTAGTCCGCCGTCCGTCAGACCTGTGGAAGAGCTGCCGGAGGTACTGCTGCCCGAAGTCGAGGTATCCGTCCCGGTCGAAGCGGTATTTCCGGTCGTATTCGAGGTCGTTCCGGTGCCGGCTGTCGAGGCATCCGTTCCGGTGGTGCTGCCGGTCGTTCCTGCCGCAGCAGCCGCCTGCGCCGCCTTTTTCTTCGCCGCCTCCGCAGCCGCCTGTTTTGCCTTCTCCGTCGCGATGATCTGGTTCTGCTGCTTGATCGTCTGCGCATACTGGCTTGCAAGACTCTGTGCATTGGCAAGCTGGCTGTCAAAATCCGCCATCTCCGAACGCTTTGTCGCAATCACCTGCTCCAGAGAGCTCTGCTGCTCCTGATAGCTGATCTGAAGCTCCTCCATCTCCGCCATCTCACTCTCAAGCTGTGCCGTCAGATCTTCCACCTGCTGCACCACTTCCTGATAGTTCGTCAGCATATCGCGATCATACTGGTAGACGTCCGAGACATATTCCACCCGGTTCAAAAGATCCGTAATGCTGTCCGCGCCGACTAACGCCGTCAAAAAGGACTGGTCTCCATTCTCATACATATACTGAATCCGCTGCTTCATGGCGTCATACTGCTGCTGTTCCTCCGCTTTCGCATTTTCCAGATCCGCGTTTGCCTGTTCGATCTCCTGCTCCTGCGTATCCATATCGCTCTGTAAAATATCCATATCGGTGAGCAGGCTCATGAGTTGATTGTCATAATTATTCATCTCTGCCTGAAGGCTGTTCTGCGCCGACTGGATATTCTGAATCTGCTGGTTCACCTGATTCAGTTCCTGCTGTGCCTCATCCTTTTTATCCTGTGCATCCTTGATTGCCGAAGCAGACACAGACGCATAGTTTCCGATTCCGACTGCTCCCGCCAGAAGCAGTGCCAGAACACGTTTCTTAAAATGTCTCATGCGGTATCTCCATCCCAAATATCTGAATTATCTTTCATTGCGTACAAAAAACGGGTATGACTCTGTTATCATACCCGTTGATTATATCATACTTCCTTATAAAATTGTCACAGTTTCCATAATTTTTCGATTTTTCGGAAATCAGATCAATCCCATCCGATATACATCAGTTCCAGATCGCTCAGCTCGCCATCATAGAATGTTACGGAAATGGAGTTTTCATCCATATCCTCGTAGGTGTCGCTGTGGCTGTACCACTGATAAGACTGGTAGTCGCCGGTATCCGACTCATACTCATAATCCGGCTCGCCGTAAGCAGTCATAAAGTCGTCGTTGACCGCATCCTTTGTCAGACCGTTCGGCAGAAGGATCTCCAGATCGTCATTGTAGTCCATGCTGGTGAATGAGAAGCCGAACACCGTTCCGTCTGCAAGTGTCTGCGGATCGTCGGTTACATTTCCAATGTACACCTCTCCCAGCTCATTTCCCTGTGCATCGTAGAATGTCGGATAGTAATATTCATTCTTGTTGGATACATACTCCTCATCCTCGGAGTCGATGGAAAAACCGAGTGCCTTGAAATCGCTGTAGCTCATCGGAAGCTGCACCAGGATACCGTTGACGGTAATGTCTCCGCTGTCGAACGCATCCCCTGCTGTCACGTCAAGCGGAGCTACCGTTTTGGCATCCTCTGTATCCTCGCTGTCATCGGCAAGAAAATCGTCGGTGTCGTACTCTTCATCACCGGAATCACCCATGAAATCATCCGTGTCGTAATCATCGCTTACACCTGCGGCCTCGTTATATCCTTCCATAAACGCATCCTCGATGTCGTTGCTGTAAAGTACGCTGAAAATAATGCTGAAGACCAGCCATACCAGTGCGATCGCAAAACCGATCCACAGGCAGATTGTCGCCGACTTGCTGTTGCGCTTATATTCCTGCACATCTCCGGACTTGTAGGCACTGTTCGCCTTGCTCGTGAATACGCATCCGATAATACCCATAATCATGGTAATCAGGTTGCATCCGCAGCAGCACAGAATCTCAAGGATGGAGAATGTAATCTTCATTCCGAACGAGTTCTTCACTGGCTGACCGTTCTCGTCGTTGAGCACCGTCGCCTCGCCATAGTTTACGCCAGCATATGCATTTCCCGCATACTGGCCGTTCGCCTGACCATACGCCTGCTGACCGTTCGTCTGCTGTCCATAGGCATTATTCTGTCCGTAAGCGTTATTCTGTCCATAGGCGTTATTCTGTCCATAGGCGTTATTCTGTCCGTAAGAATACTCTCCCTGGCCGTTCGTGCTCTGCTCTCCGTAATTCTGCTGACCGTAAGGCTGGCTCACATTCCCCTGGCCGTTCGCATTTTCTGCCTGACCGTAGTTCTGACCGTAAGGCTGGCCTGCATTCTCCTGTCCATAAGGCTGACCTGCGCTTTCCTGTCCATAACCGTTTCCCGGCTGGCCGTAAGCATTCGCTCCCGGCTGGCCGTCCGGCTGCGTCATTCCGCTATTCGCTGCCACGTCCGGCTGACCGTATGCACCCTGTGCTCCCTGCTGACCGTACACATCCTGCGTTCCCTGCTGATTCTCTGCCCCCGCAGATCCCGGCTGTGTCTGTCCCGGGTCGTTCTCAAAATTGTAATTTTTGTTCTCATTCTGATCCATCTTTTGTCTCCCTGTTTTCAAAATTCCTTTCAAAAAATAACACTCATTACCACTTTAGTATAACAGAGCGTCTTCTATTACTCAAGCAAATCTGTGCAAATAGTACCTTTATCCTATCTGTTTGACGATCAGCACCGCATCTCCCGGCTGCAGATTTTTTTCCGTCCAGCCGTTGGTTTCCAGAATATCCTGTATGGTCGTATGATTCTCCTTGGCAATCGTCCACAGATCATCGCCCGCCTTTGCAATATAGCCCACCAGACCGGGGCGGTTCTGTAATTCTTCCATATCTAAAGGCTCTTCTGTAATCTCTTCGATGTTCTGTATTTTCTGCGGCAAAAACGCCATCAGGTTTAACTGGATCACCGCTTTGATCTCAATATGTTCCTGATCCATCATCACCGCGGACAGCTGCTCTAATCCGCAGTCCATCTCCGCCTCCACGTCCGGCTGCATATCGGGAATCTCAAGGATCTGGGAAAACGGATAGATTTCCCTTGCCGACTGGATCGGCATATTGTCATCCGTTGTGATATAGAGAAGTTCCGCCGTGATCGTTCCCTCCGCCCGGATTCCGTTCTCCACAGGCTCGTATTTTTCCAGGCGCACCGTTCCCTCGCAGGCACAGATCTGCAGGATTTTCTCCTGGCTTTCCGGAATTTCCAGCTGTTCCGTTACCCGGCATTTTGCCGCATTTTTTACAAGGAGTCTCTCACCGATCCGCTCCCTGACTACCGGAACGGCTTTTTCCCGGAGCGAGTAGAGATCGGTCAGAAGTTCCATCTCTTCTTCCCGCCACACGCGGACATCGACCGAGACGGAGAGTTCGAGCACAAGAATGCGCTCCTCCCCGTCGTAATCCGGCTTGATCTCCAGTTCCGCCGACAGCGGGACAGCCGATATTTTAAAAATGCAATTCTCCCCGGCAGCGTCACAGTCTGCCGCACATTCCAGAGGAACCGTCGTCTCATACCACTGCAGGCGCTCGCTCTCCTCTTCCTCGCTGTAGAGCACCGCCGCCAGAATCTCACCTGTGACGACCGCCTTCCCATCCTCCACATGGCTTTCGACGTTGCGGAGTTCTACACTGCGCCACAGAATTTCCCGCACATTGGGTTTGTTCGACGGCAGAACAATCTCACTCTTCTGCCGGCAGACATCCCGGCAGGATGCGAGCAGATTGAGCGCTCCCCAGGTTCCCGTCTTCTGCTGGTAATCCCCCGGCAGTTCCAGTCTGGACGTAAACTCCTCCAACACCTGTTCCTCCGCCGAGGCACGCAGCACAACCACCGCACGGATGCTCAATTTTCTCGAATTGATTACGCCGACTGTCAGATCCTCGATCTCTCCGGCGGCATGTACCTCCCCGTTCTCCTGCAGCCCGTCTATATTGAGTTTCTCCTGAAACGGAATCTCTCCTTTGAGGCAGCTGATTTTTCCATCGCTCTGCTCACACTGGTAAAGGATGTGAAACACCAGGCTTCCTTTTACCCACACCGCCTTGTTTGCCGCCTTCACCTCGTCAAACCGCAGTTCGCCATTTTCTTTCAAAACCTTCATGATGTCCGGCCGGTAGTCCGGGACATTATAGTCATCATCCAGCGTGATCTGGCTGACCGCCGTGCCATTCTGCTGTATTCTATGTATCTTTACTTTTTCGAGTTCCAAAAAAATATCCCCCATATCCGAATCTTTGAAACATCTTATTCGAATACGGGGAATATTATACCTGATACCTTATGTTAACATAATTTCATCCGAATATCTCTTGTAATGATATCCGAATAACTGAATGAAAGTAACTGAGGCGGATTTTCTTCCTGCTCGTCATTCACCAGTATTGTAAAAACACTCGGATATGCGTTCTGAATGACTCCTTCCTGGATGTCGACCTTGTTGCGTCCTCTGTCAAGCTGAATCAGTACCTTCCGTCCGCACTGCTGATACACGGAAGCGCGTACCTTATGGATGTCTGCCTGTTGCATTGTCTACCTCCCTGTTCCGGCTTCTTATCGTCCTAACACCGAATACCATTCCGCTTTAGTTTATCACTGTACTAAATTTTTGTCAAACAAACCGGAGAATTTTTTAAAAATATCAAGAAAATTCACTCAAATATGGTACTTTCGTCACGTTTTTCGGTCTTTATTACAATATAAGGATAACTCGGTCCGCTGCTTACCTGTTCTCCCTTTCTCGGTCCCACAAGTTCCGTATCGAACAAAATCGCATTCGACGTCAGATACAGATCCCGGATGCAGATGCTGTAACCTCCCGTCTCCTGTTCTCCATACCCGCGCACTATGTACAGATCCCCGTCGAGTTCATAGGTCGTTTTAAAATCAGCCGCCTTTTTTTCCTCTATCACAGCCTTCACTTTCTCCGGTATCTGCGCCTCCTCCACGATCTCATAGTCAAGATCGGCAACCTTCGCTCCGTTTGTCGTCTCAATGCTGCACCCGGCAGCAAGCAGGGCCGCCGCTGCCAAAAAGACCAGACACCCCTTCTTCCATCTCTTCCCATACCAAAACATCTGACAGTCCCCCAAATTTTCGGTTCTATCCAAAGTATATGCCGCATCTTTTTTAAATATGCCTGCGAATTCTCTTTTCCGCGTCTTGTGTTTCCTCTTTTCAGGCTTTATAATAAAAACTATGTAAAAATCTACGGGGCGCTTGCCCGGAAAGGATCTTCTTATGTTACGAGCCATCCTTGCTCTGCTGTTTGCCATTCTTTATCTGATCATCGGAATTCCCGTCCTCGGAATCGAATGGATCATCAGCAAGTTCAACCGTAAGGCTGCCGACATCAGCCAGCTACGCATGGTACAGTGGGCGTTTCGCGTCATTCTGTTCATCTGCGGAACCAAAGTCACCGTTATCGGTGAAGAAAATGTACCAAAGGACGAAGCCGTTCTGTATATCGGCAATCACAAAAGCTACTTCGACATTATCATCACCTATGCCAGATGCCCAGGTCTGACCGGCTACGTCGCCAAGAATGACATGGCAAAAGTTCCGCTTCTTTCCCTGTGGATGAAGCGTCTCTACTGCCTGTTCATCAACCGTGATGACGTCAAGGAAGCCTTAAAGACCATTCTTGCCGGCATCGATCACATCAAGAACGGCATCTCGATGTGCATTTTTCCGGAGGGAACGCGCAACAAGACCGACGACCTGATGCTTCCTTTTAAGGAGGGAAGTTTCAAGATGGCAGAAAAGACCGGCTGTGCGATCGTCCCTATGGCAATCACCGGTTCCGCCGATATTTTAGAGAATCATTTTCCGAAGGTAAAAGCAACGCACGTCATCTTAGAGTACGGCAAGCCGATCTATCCGAACGAGCTGGATAAAGAGACAAAGAAGAAAATCGGTGCCCACTGCCAGGGCATCATCGAAGAGATGCTCGTAAAGAACGAAAAGCTGCGGTAATGCCAGACATTGCCGCAGCTTTTCTTCTATTCCGTCGCACTCTCCGTGACGGTCTCGGTCTCCGTATCCTGCACTGTTGTGGTGAACAGGTTGTCAAATGTTACCTTCGCCCACACGGAATCCTTCACGGTCCAGTCGTGCTCATCTTCCCAGCCTTTGAGCGTCTCGTCGTACAGATCGCTCTGGCGCTGGCTGATAATGTTCTGTCTGGTCGTCTCGGTTGCATCCGCATCCGTCTTCTCATCCAGACGAACTACATAGTAATCGGTATCTGTGTCGATGACATCCGACACCTCCCCTTCGTCCAGTCCCTGCAGTGCCGTAAGAACCGCCTCATCGAGTGTGCTGTCGTCGGCAGTAAACGTTCCGCTGCTCACCGTATAGTCATACTGCTCTGCCGCATCCTCCAGCGTGCCCGCCTTGGCGTCCATGTCAAACATACCGACCGTCTTGCCGAGCAGTGTGAGCTCGGTGTCGGTGTACTCCACGGTATTGCCATCCTCATCCGTATGGGACTGCTTGGACACCTTGACATAGCTGTAGGAGCTTGTGTTGGCTTCCTCATCCGTCACATTGGTATCGGCATCCGCAATGATCGCCGTGTGCATCCGGTTCTGGATCGTCGCCAGTGTCAGATAACGCTCCACAGTCTCTTCATCTGCACCAAGTGCATCCAATGCATCCTTGCTGTTGTCTGCAATAAACGCAGCCGCTGTGTCTGCGATCTCCGCCTTGTCATCCTCCGTCAGCTCCACATCGTACTCTGCCATGTGCGCTTCCAGTGTATACATATCGAACAGTGACTGCATCACGCTGTCCTTGATATTGTCCTGCATCGTGGTGCCGTTGTTGTACAGATCGGATGACCATACGTCTTCGCCAAAATATGCCACATAAAAATCATCATATGTTGCCTGCAGAAATCTCGCTGCAAAATTTGCTACTCCAAGCGGCACTTCCGTCTCATCAAAAGTTGCCACTGTCTCATTTTTATTCATTCCACATCCTGTTAACATGGATGCTGCCATAACACCGCTAAGAAGCAGTGCGCTCCATCTCTTTGCTCTCATAGGTTCCTCCTGGTATATGCCATGACAGCTTGCCATGGCAGTCTTGCTCTATTATAGTGCAATTTTCTCCGGGTCGCAATATTTTTCATACTTTTTTCAAGCTTTTCCGACGCCGGAGAGCCGGTCTCCCGGATTCCAAAAAGCCGGCTCTCTATCGCCTTTTTCAGCCTTCCCTTGGTGCTTCCCGCTCCGCCAGAAATTTCCCGGCATCGGCAAGGAACTGCTCCACCACCGATTTGATGTCCACATTCTTGTCCCTCGAATTCTTTTTCAGGTGATATGTGAAATACGGGTTTTTCGGATCAGCGGTAAACGTCACCTTCTGACCGTATGCAGCCACCAGTTCCGGAATCTTCGCCACATCAATCCGTGCTTTCTCATAGAGAGTAAAACGGACACTCTCACCCTTCTGCGCCACTTCCGTAAAATAAAGCCGGTGCGCCATTGATTTGATTTTTGCAATGTAAAGCAGATTTTCCACGGACTTCGGCGGATCTCCGAAACGGTCGATCAGTTCCTCCGTCATCTCCTCCGTCTCCTCCTGCGTCTCAATATCTGCGATGCGTTTGTAGATGTCCAGTTTCTGCAGTTCGTTCGGAATATAACCCATCGGGATATAAGCGTCGATCACAATATCAATCGACGTGTCAAAGCTTTCCTCCACCGCGATGCCCTTCGCTTCCTTGACCGCTTCGTTTAGCATCTTGCAGTACAGATCATAGCCGACCGCTTCCATATGGCCGTGCTGCCGCTCGCCGAGCAGGCTGCCCGCTCCGCGGATCTCAAGATCGCGCATGGCAATCTTAAAGCCGCTTCCAAGCTCCGTGTACTCTTTGATTGCGGCAAGCCGCTTCTCTGCGACCTCCTTCAACATCTTATCCCGCTTATACATCAAAAAGGCATACGCCGTGCGGTTCGATCTGCCCACACGCCCGCGGAGCTGATACAGCTGGGAAAGGCCCATATTGTCCGCATCGTGGATAATCATCGTATTCACGTTTGAAATATCCAGTCCCGTCTCAATGATCGTCGTGGATACAAGCACATCGATCTCGCCGTTGATAAACCGGTACATGATATTTTCCAGTTCGGTTTCCTTCATCTGTCCGTGCGCATATGCCACGTTCGCCTCCGGCACAAGCTCCGCAATCTTCGTCGCAACATCGGCGATCTCGCGCACTCTGTTGTATACAAAATACGCCTGCCCGCCGCGCGCCAGTTCCCTGGAGATTGCCTCCCTCACCAGTTCCTCATTGTACTCCATCACATATGTCTGGATGGGCACACGGTCCATCGGCGGTTCTTCCAGCACGCTCATATCCCGGATACCGATGAGGCTCATGTGCAGCGTCCGCGGAATCGGCGTCGCGGTCAGTGTGAGAACATCGATGTTGGTCTTCAGCTGCTTGATTTTCTCCTTGTGCGCCACGCCGAAACGCTGCTCCTCGTCGATGATTAAAAGTCCCAGATCCTTGTAGACCACATCTTTGGACAGCAGCCGGTGCGTGCCGATGATGATGTCCACCTGCCCCTTTTTCAGCTTTTCGATCGTCTTTTTCTGCTCCGCGCTGCTTCTGAACCGGCAGAGCAGATCAATGTTGACTGGAAAATCTTTCATGCGCTGCACAAAGTTGTTGTAATGCTGCTGGGCGAGGATCGTCGTCGGCACCAGAAATGCCACCTGTTTGCCGTCCTGCACCGCCTTAAACGCCGCACGGATCGCAATTTCCGTCTTTCCGTATCCGACGTCGCCGCAGATCAGACGATCCATAATCTTCGTGCTCTCCATGTCCGCCTTGGTCGCCGCAATGGCAAGATCCTGGTCTTCCGTCTCCTCAAACGGGAACATCTCCTCGAACTCTTTCTGCCACACAGTGTCCGGTCCGAACGCAAATCCCTGTTCATTCTGGCGCACTGCGTAAAGCTTCACGAGGTCTTCGGCGATCTCCTTGACCGCTCCCCTGACTCTCGACTTGGTCTTGTTCCACTCCTGTCCGCCAAGCTTGTTTAACTTCGGCTTTTTCGCCCCCGCGCCCGCATATTTCTGGATCTGCTCCAGCTGCGTCGCCAGAATGTAGAGATTGCCCCCGCCTGCATACTCGATCTTGATGTAATCCTTCTCGGTCTTATCCACCTCGATCTTCTCAATGCCGCGGTAGATGCCCAGTCCATGGCTCTCATGCACCACGTAGTCACCGATGTTCAGATCCGTAAAGCTTGCAATCTTCTCTCCCTCATAGATGCGCTTGCGCTTCTTTTTCTTCTTCTCGCCGCCGAAAATATCGCTCTCGGAGATCACAACAAACTTCAGCATCGGATACTCATATCCTTTTTTTATCTTGCCGTAACCCGTCATGATCTCGCCGGACTTTACCTCGTGATCGTAGTCTTCCGAATAAAAAGCGTTCAGCCCCTCCGCCATCAGATCATCCGCCAGACGCTTCGCACGCGTTCTCGATCCCGACAGCAGGATCACCTGATATCCGTTCTTTTTGTAGCGCTCCAGATCCTTTACCAGAAGTTCAAAGCTGTTGTTGTACGGATTGACCGTCTTAGACTGGATATTCAGATGTGTCCCGATCTCCAGATGCGGATTCTTAAGGTCGAGTGCCACCAGCGAGATGCATCTGCGCCCCGCAAGTTTTCCAAGAATCTCCTTGCAGGTAAAAAGTTCCCGCATCTGTCCCGGCAGTAGATACCCTTTTTCCAGGCGCTGCTTCATGCTCTCCGAAAATTCGGTCTCCGTCGCCATTCCTCTCTCAATGCTCCGCGGTGTCTCATCCAGAAACACCAGCGTATCCTGTTTTCCAAAATAATCGAGCAAAGAGACTCGTTCCTCGCAAAAATAGGACAGGTAGGCGTCCAGCCCGGCAGAGAGCCCCAGCTCCCCGGCTTCCTCCGCCACCTGGTCCGCCGCAGACTTGACGCGGTACGCCTCCTCGGTCTTCATCTCCCCGCGGAGCTTTTCCGAAACCTGCTTTGCTTCTGCCAGAATGCGCGCAATACCGGCGTCGCGCTCCTCTTTGGTCAGCACCAGTTCGCACGCCGGATAGATGTGGACCTCATCCAGATTCTCGATCGACCGCTGGCTTTCCGCATCGAATGAGCGGATTGAATCGACCTCATCATCCCACAGTTCAATCCGGAACGGATTCTCCTCCGTCAGCGGGAAAATGTCAATGATTCCGCCGCGCACGGAGAATTCACCGCTTGTCTGCACCTGATAATTCTTCTCGTAGCCCAGTTCCGCCAGGTGCCTTGTAAACTGCTCCAGATCGATCACGTCCCCGACCGCCACTTTCCGCACCGCACTGATAAACTGATCTGGCGACGGCATCGGATTCATTAACCCGTCAAACGTCGTTACAATTGTGCACGAGCGCTTTTCCGCCATCATCTTGAGGGCATTGATACGCTCCGCTGTCAGCACATTTCCCCGGATATCCGACTGGTAAAACAGAATATCCTTTGCCGGATAATAGGCAACGTTCGGATCAAAAAAGCGGTATTCCTCCGCCAGTTCTTTCGCTTTTTGTTCCTGAAACGTAACAATGATTCTGTTTCCAGAACCATTGCCAATGCTGTACATCATATGTGGTTTGGCTGCATCGATACAGCCGGAAATCTGAATGACGCCGGATAGCTTCGGCAGTGCCGCCTCCAGGTCTTCAAATTCTTTCAGCCCCTGCATGGGCTGTGTGAATGTCTTCATGACTGACTCTCCCGCTTTTTCCTGTTAAAATCATTCATTGCCTGATCAATCTCATCCTCCAGGATCATCTCCACAGCCTTTACGGATTCCTTCACCGCTTCCTCAAATGCCGCGCGGTCTTCCTCACTCATGCGTCCGAGCACATGGTCCGCCAGATCCCATCCCGCCGGCTTTTCGCCGACGCCCACCTTAATCCGCTTAAAGTTCTCCGTCCCGGTCATTGCAATAATGTTCTTGATTCCATTATGCCCGCCGGCGCTCCCTTTTTTGCGGATACGGATGTTCCCCGGCGCCAGGCTGATGTCGTCAAAAATGACAAGAAGCTCCTCCTCGGGATCGATCTTATAATAATGTAAAAGTTCCGCCACGCTCTCGCCGCTTAAGTTCATAAATGTCTGCGGTTTTGCCAGAATCACCTTCTGTCCGCCGATCATCCCTTTGCCGAAAAGCGCCTTGTGTCCGCTTTCGCTGATACTGATATTATATTTTTCCGCAAGGGCATCCATGACATCAAATCCCGCATTATGGCGTGTATGCTCATACTGCCTGCCCGGATTCCCCAGACCTACGATCAAAAACATCGCTATCTCCTGTTCTTTGCTTTGTTGCCTGCGATTCTCCGCCGGATCACGACTGCTGCAGCCGCAAGCTGCTCCTGATCGTTGACCCCTGTGATATCCTCCGGGTCATCCAGCGCATACGCATCCACCTTCAGTCCCTTTTCCTTAATAATTGTGAGCGTATCCGGCAGATAGTATTCACCCTGCGCATTATTCGGCTGAATCAGATCCAACGCCTCACGCAGCTCCTTCGTATCAAAAATATACATACCTGAGTTGATCTCGCGGGATGCCAGTTCCGCCTCCGTCGCATCCTTGTGCTCCACGCTCTTCACAAAATTGCCGTCTGCGTCGCGGATAATTCTGCCGTATCCGGTCGGATCCTCGACCATCGCTGAGAGCACTGTCACTGTATTTCCACTCGCAATGTGATGCTCCCTTAATTTCTTTAAGGTCTCTGCCGTGATAAGAGGGGTATCTCCAAACAGAATCAGTGTCTGTCCTTCCTCCCCGAGAAAGTCCTTTGCACACCGCACCGCATGACCGGTTCCCAGCTGCTGCTCCTGTAATACAAACTTTACGTCCTTGTGCGAAATGCTCTCCCGCACGATCTCGTATTTGTAGCCGACCACAAGGCAGATCTCACCGGCGCCGGCTCCCTCTGCCGCCTCAATCGCATAATCTACCAGACATTTTCCCTCTATGGTATGAACCACCTTCGGCAGATCCGACTTCATTCGTGTCCCTTTTCCCGCTGCAAGTATCACTGCTTTTAACTGACTCATCATACTCCTCCTGCCATCTATTGTAATTGACGATTCCTGCTGTCTTTTGTTTGATCTTGTCACAGTTCACGTTTCATTTTACCTTAGTTTGCAGATTTTACAAGAGTTTTCTGCACCGCTGCCCGATCCCTGCACGTATAAACAAATGCGCACAGGCTTTACCTTCCCGTAAAACCTGTGCGCATTTATTTTCCTGGGTAAGCTGCCATCCGGCTTCTTCCCGGTATTATTCCTCAGCAGCCATTGTCTCCTGGTATTTCTGAAGGATCAGAGTCTGTATCCGCTCTCTTGTGTCCGAATTGATCGGATGAGCGATGTCGCGGTATTCCCCGTCCGCGGCCTTTCTGCTCGGCATTGCGATGAACAATCCCTTGTCTCCCTCGATCACCTTGATGTCGTGTACCACGAACTCTTCATCGATGGTGATGGACACCACCGCTTTCATCTTGCCTTCCTTCTCGACTTTTCTGATTCTCACGTCCGTAATCTGCATAGATTCTGTCCCCCTTTAGTCCCTTCTCTACAGTACATACCTTTCGTTGTTCTCGGATACAATCCTGATACCGTTGTCGCCGCAGTAATAGGTGTTCGCCTTGAGTGTATCACGGCTCTCGACAATGCAGTTCTCAATATGTGTATTGTCGCCGATATAAACATCATTCAGAATGATGGAATTCTTAATCACACAATTCTTCCCGACAAATACCTTCTTGAACAGGATCGAATTCTCCACCTTGCTGTTGACGATGCATCCGCTGGCGATTAAGCTGTTGCGCACATCGGAACCGATATTGTATTTTGCAGGCGGGAGATCATCCACTTTGGAGTAAATCTTCGGCTCATCATGGAAAAAGTATTTCCGCACCTCCGGTTTTAAGAAATCCATGTTCGTCTGATAGTAGGATTCTACGGTCGCAATATTGCTCCAGTATTCCTTCATCTTATAACCATAGATCTGTTTCATATTCTTATAGCGGATCAGAATATCCGTCACAAAATCCCAGCGTTCTTCCGCTGCGCTGCGCTCTAGCATCTCAATGAGCTGTCTTCTGCGCACGATATAGATTCCGGTCGATACCGTGTTCGACTTGGATACCATCGGTTTTTCCTCGAACTCTACAATCTTGGAATCTTCATTCATCCGGACCACGCCGTATCTGCTGACATCCTCTCCCGGCGCCATATCCTTGCATACCACCGTAATGTCTGCCTTCTTCTCAATGTGGTAATCAAGTACCTTATTATAATCCAGCTTGTAAATGCAGTCACCGCTCGTGATAATGACATATGGCTCGTGGCGCTTCTTCAAGAAATTGATGTTCTGATACATGGCATCCGCTGTTCCGCGGTACCACCAGCTGTTATCCACGGTTACTGTAGGATTGAATACAAACAATCCGCCCTGTTTGCGCCCGAAATCCCACCACTTGGAGGAGCTCAGATGCTCGTTTAACGATCTCGCACTGTACTGTGTCAGAACCGCAACAGTCTGCACATGGGAGTTGCTCATGTTGCTGAGTGCGAAATCAATGCTTCGATAGCTTCCGCCGATCGGCATTGCCGCAATCGCCCTCTTGTTGGATAATTCCTGCATACGGCTGTTATTACCACCAGCTAAAATAATTCCTATTGCCTTCATACCGAGTCACCTGCCTTAATGATTACTTCACCGCTCTCAAGAATTCCGTTCGGGTAATCTTCCTTGTCCGTCGTACCGGAAATTGCCGTGTTCTTTCCTATCTTAACACCGTCCGGTATCACACTGTCTTCTCCGACCGTCACCAGACCAAAGGAATAGATGCTCGCATTGAGCTTATTCGGTGCCTCTTCTCCAATGCCAAGCTCGGTGTTCGCTCCCACCTGGCAGTTCTCTGCTATAATTGATTTATCGATGATAGCATTCTCGCCAATCGTTGTTCCTTTCATCACAATGGAATCCCGGATCACTGCCCCCCTGCCGATCGTGACGCCGGCTCCGATCACGGAATTATGTACCTCGCCATATACCTCGGTTCCCTCACCGATGATGCTCTTCTCCACAACGGAATCCGCGGAGAGATACTGTGGCTCGATAATATCACTCTTTGTGTAGATCTTCCAGTATTCCTCGTACAGATTGAACTCCGGGATCAGGTCGATCAGCTCCATATTTGCTTCCCAGTAGGAGCCGAGTGTACCGACATCCTTCCAGTAGCCGTTGTACTCATATGCAAAGAGACGTTTTCCATTCTCGTGGCAATACGGGATGATATGCTTGCCAAAATCACATCCGCTCTGGTCCTTCATGGCGTAGAGCGCTTCTTTTAAGGTATCCCAGCTGAAAATATAGATACCCATGGACGCCAGATTGCTGCGCGGCTTTTCCGGCTTCTCTTCAAAATCCATGATCTTCTTGTTCTCATCTGCGATCACGATACCAAAACGGCTTGCCTCCTCAATCGGTACCGGCATCGTGGCAATCGTCACATCCGCATGATTCTCCTTATGGAAATCAAGCATAACCTCATAATCCATCTTATAAATATGGTCGCCGGATAAGATCAGCACATATTCCGGATGATACTGCTCCATATAATTCATATTCTGAAATATTGCGTTTGCCGTTCCGGAATACCACTCGCTGTTATCGCTCTTCTCATAAGGCGGTAACACCGTCACTCCCCCGCTGTTACGGTCCAGATCCCACGGAATACCGATTCCGATATGGGTATTCAGACGTAATGGCTGATACTGGGTCAGAACTCCGACCGTATCAATTCCGGAATTGATGCAGTTACTCAGAGGGAAATCGATAATGCGGTACTTTCCTCCGAACGCAACTGCAGGTTTGGCAACCTTCGCTGTAAGCACTCCCAGGCGGCTGCCCTGGCCTCCAGCTAATAGCATGGCTATCATTTCTTTTCGAATCACGTCAATCACCTCTCGTCTTTCTAGTCAGTCTATTCCTCTTTGCACTTATAATTATAACATAATCGTCCACCCATGTACATCATTTTTCACAAATTTGCCAGCACATTTTTCTATTTTTTGACATTTTCGTCAAATCTTTTCTCTTTCTACACTCCTCTTTCACTTTCTGTCGAAAATATTTTATCCCAAAAGAATTTGCAAATCAGTAAGATAAGGTTATAATGAACTTTATCATAGAAAGAAAAACAGGCAGGTAGAATTATAATGTATAAAATCAATTTCAAAGAACCCATACATATCCATTTTATCGGGATCGGCGGCATCAGCATGAGCGGGCTTGCCGAGATTCTCTCCGAAGAGCATTTTACGGTATCCGGATCCGACGCAAAGGAATCTGATCTGACCAGACACTTAGAGCATCTCGGCATCAAAGTTTACTACGGTCAGACAGCCGCAAACATCACGGATGATATTGATCTTGTCGTCTACACCGCTGCCATCCACGAGGACAATCCGGAATTCGCCTGTGCGCGCGAAAAAGGAATTCCGATGATGCCGCGCGCAGAGCTGCTCGGACAGATCATGGACAATTACCGCAACTCCATCGCGGTGGCAGGCACCCACGGCAAGACGACCACGACATCCATGATCAGCCAGATCCTTCTTGCAGCCAAGTGCGACCCGACCATCACGGTCGGCGGCATTTTAAAAGCGCTCGACGGCAACCTGCGGGTAGGCAAGTCCGATTTCTTCCTGTCGGAAGCGTGCGAATACACGAACAGCTTCCTGCATTTTTATCCGAAATACAGCATCATTCTGAATATCGAAGCAGAACATCTCGACTTCTTTAAAGATATTCAGGACATCCGCCATTCATTCCACCAATTTGCATCCAACACCCGGGAGGACGGCGCGATCATTATAAACGGTGATATTTCGGATTATACCGAGATTACCGCCGGATTAAAGCCGCAGGTAATTACCTTCGGTCTCAGTGACAGCTGCACATTCCATCCGGCAGACATCACGTTTGACGAGAAAGCCTGTGCGAGCTTCACCGCCATGAAAGGGCAGGAAGCTCTGATGAAAGTCACTCTTCACGTTCCGGGCATGCACAACGTATCCAACGCCCTGGCCGCCATTGCGATGGCAGATGATCTTGGTCTTGCCGCTGACGCGGTCGCAAAAGGATTATCCGACTTCGGTGGTGCCGACCGGCGTTTCCAGTACAAAGGCTGCGTGGACGGCGTCACCATCATCGACGACTATGCGCATCACCCGACGGAGATCCGCGCGACGTTGACCGCTGCCAAGAACTATCCGCACAAACGGCTGGTTCTCTGCTTCCAGCCGCACACCTACTCGCGCACCAAGGCATTTTTAGAGGATTTTGCCGATGTGCTCTCCCTCGCTGATGTGGTTGTCCTTGCCGACATCTACGCCGCCAGAGAGAAAAATACCTACGGCGTCTCCTCCCGCGATATCCTCTCCAAGCTCAGGGAACGCGGCACGGAATGCTATTATTTTCCGTCATTTGAGGAGATCGAAAAATTTTTATTAAAAAATTGTGTAAACGGAGACTTGTTGATAACTATGGGCGCCGGAGACATTGTAAATGTTGGTGAACATCTTCTCGGCAAATAAGTTATCCACTTTATCCACATTCAATTGGGGAAAACTTCAACTTTTGAATGTGGATTTTTTTGTTTACATAATCCTTATACACGTTTCCTGCACTTTTGCCATCTTTGCCGTCTTTTGCGCCAAACCTTTCGTTTCCATAATCCGGTTTCCACCGGATTCGTTTTCTTTATCCACATTATCCACATTTCTGCGGTCGATTGTCTGTGCCGGATGTGTTCCGGAAAAGATACTTCTCATTCCAGTTTTCCTGTGCTATAATGCATCAGGGAATGTCGGCGGCTGCCGTACATTTCGCTTGTTACGTTTGAGAAAGAGGAGTCGGTTTCAATGGCCAATATTAAGCTACACAGTGACAGTCCAGTCTCTGCAACCAGTGTTTCCAACACGTTTATCGATGAATATATGTCTGATGCCAACGGGGAATTCGTCAAGATTTACCTCTACTTGCTGCGCCTTATGAATGCACCGCAGGCGTCTTTTTCCATTTCTTCCATCGCGGACAAGTTCGAGCACACGGAGAAGGATGTCAAGCGTGCCCTTGCCTATTGGGAGCGCATGCATCTGCTGCAGCTTGAATATGACAATGATAAGAATCTGACCGGTATCCGCATGCTGGATTCTTCGTCCAGAGATGCCGCCCCGTCTGATCCGGGGACTTCCGGAACACAGACAGAGCCAGCCGGCGCACCGGCACAGAACGCCCCTGCTTCCGCCGCTTTGGCAGAAACACCGGCACCGGCGCAGACAGTTCCTGCCAAAAAGAGCTATTCCGCGGACGATATTTTGAATTTCCGCCAGAATGAATCCGTCGCAGAGCTGTTCTTCATCGCAGAGCGTTATCTCGGCCGCACCTTAAGCGCCACCGACATCAATACGCTTCTCTATTTTTATGATGTGCTCGGATTTTCCACCGAGCTGATCGTATACCTGATTGAGAGCTGTGTGAGCAACAATCACACCAGCATCCGATACATAGAAAAAGTCGCACTTGGCTGGGCAGATCAGCATATCACGACCGTCGAGGAGGCCAAGCAGGGTTCCCCGGTTCTTGGCAAAATGTACTACGCCGTGATGAACGCGTTCGGCATTACCGGACGCAAGCTGGTTTCCACCGAGATCGCTTATATCAGCCGCTGGACGAACGAGTACGGTTTTGACTCTGACATCATCCTTGAAGCATGCAAGCGCACCATGGCAAGTCTGCATCAGCCGAACTTCAAATACACGGATTCCATTCTTTCCGACTGGAACAAAAAGCAGGTTTACCATCTGTCCGACATTGCAAAACTGGATGCGGCGCACCAGGAACGCAAAAAAAGTTCCGCTTCCGCTGCCGCCAATACAGCATCCAAAAACAAGTTCAACAATTTCACGCAGCGCTCCTACGACTACGACGAACTGGAGCAGATGCTTTTGACCACGAACGCACACTGATTTAAAGGGGAAACAGATGCCGCTAAGCAATTCACAGTATGACGAGATATTCCGCAAATATGACGAAAAACAGTTAGCCAGCCAGCACCAGCTCGAGCGCCGCACAAAGGACGTCTACGCCCGGATTCCGGCGCTTAAAGAGATCGATGACGCGATCGCTACCTGTTCTGTCGAGCAGGCACGCCGGCTGTTAGACGGAGATGAGGCCGCTCTGACCACGCTCCGTGAAAAGCTCTCGGACTACCGAAGACAGAAGGAGCAGCTGTTGCAGGAGCACGGGCTTACTTCTGATTATCTGAAGCCGGTGTACCACTGCCCGGACTGCAAGGATACCGGTTATGTGAACGGCAGACGCTGTCACTGTTTTGAACAGGCAGCCATCAATCTGGTCTATACCCAGTCCAACTTAAAAGAGATTCTGGAACGTGAGAATTTTTCCACGTTTTCCTTTGATTACTATTCTGCGGATGACATCAATCCGGTAACCGGACGCTCGTCCCTTGAGACAGCAAAGGATGCTGTCGCAAAATGCCACGATTTTATCGATCATTTCGACAGCACGTTCTCCAATCTTTACCTCTACGGAGATACCGGCATCGGCAAGACCTTTTTGTCCAACTGTATTGCCAAGGAGCTGTTAGACCGCGGTCATTCCGTCATTTACTTTACCGCATTCCAATTATTTGATATATTAAGCAAGGGCGTGTTCAAACGGGACGAGGAGGCACTGCTTTCCCACCGGAATATTTTCGACTGCGATCTGCTGATCATCGATGATCTCGGCACGGAGCTGTCCAATTCCTTTACGACCTCGCAGTTATTTTTATGTATCAACGAACGCATTCTGCGGCAGAAATCCACGATCATCTCCACAAACCTCGGGATGAACCAGCTTGCCGATATTTATTCAGAGCGCGTTTTATCCAGAATATCCAGCAATTACACATTATTAAAGCTCTTCGGCGCGGACATCCGTATCTTAAAGCGCCACCGTTAACATTTTTATCCCTGTATTTCATTAGAGCAATCTATTGAAAATAAAACCTATGTAACTATTCTTTAATGGAGGAACCATTCATGCCAAACGATGAAAGAAACTTAGAAACCATGCCTGACGGAGCATTGGGTCTCATCCCACTGGAAAGCTGCAAAGAACTTGGTCTTAAGGTAGACCAGTACCTTGTCGGCTGGCGCGAAAAGAGACAGCACCAGCACCAGAACGACCCTGCGTTCAAGGGCTATCGCAGAGATTCTTATATCATCTCAACCGCAGTGCCGCGTTTCGGAACCGGCGAAGCAAAGGGTGTCATCAAAGAGTCTGTCCGCGGCTATGACCTGTATCTGATGGTCGACGTTACCAATTACAGCCTCACCTACTCTGTATGCGGTTACGAGAACCACATGTCTCCGGATGACCACTATGCAGATTTGAAGCGTATCATTGCTGCTGTCGGCGGAAAAGCAAGACGTATTACCGCGATCATCCCGTTCTTATATGAGAGCCGTCAGCACAAGCGCACCGCCCGCGAATCCTTAGACTGCGCACTTGCCCTACAGGAGCTTACCGCTATGGGCGTCGACAACATCATCACCTTTGACGCGCATGACCCGCGTGTACAGAACGCCATTCCGCTCAAGGGATTCGAGACTGTACAGCCTGCTTATCAGTTCATCAAGGGTATCTTAAGAGAAGTCAAAGACTTAAAGATCGATGCAGAGCACATGATGATTATCAGCCCGGATGAGGGTGGTACCAACCGCGCCGTATATCTTGCCAACGTGCTCGGTCTGGATATGGGTATGTTCTACAAGCGCCGCGACTACAGCAAGATCGTAGACGGCCGCAACCCGATCGTTGCACATGAGTTCTTAGGTTCCTCCGTCGAGGGCAAGGATGTGATTATCATCGACGATATGATCTCCTCCGGCGAGAGTATGATTGATGTTGCTACCGAGTTAAAGAAGAGAAAGGCCAACCGTATCTTCGTTGTTGCAACCTTCGGTCTGTTCACCAACGGCCTGGAGCGTTTTGACAAGGCGGTTGCAGACGGCACAATCTACAAGGTCGTAACCACCAACCTGACCTATCAGACACCGGAACTGCTTGCAAAGCCATATTATATCAACTGCGACATGAGCAAATACATTGCTTATATCATTGATACGTTAAATCACGACAGCTCGATCAGCGATCTCTTAAATCCGTATGACCGCATCCAGCGTCTGGTTGCAAAGTACAAAGCAGAGCAGAACTAAACAAAATCCAAAAAGGGACTGCCCGCTAAAAGCGTCAGTCCCTTTATTATGCCTATGTATTAAAACAAGTCTACTCTGCCAGCAATTTTCTGATTGATCACATAATACGCTGCGTTCTCTTCCGGCTTTAAGTAGAGCTGAAGTGATTTGATCGTGGATGCTCTGTGACCTTCTGCCACAAACTGCTCTGTCACTTTCTTAATGGCATCCTCTACCACGCCTTCACGTCCCTGATACTGGATATACACTTCAGGCTTAAGCTCTTCCTTTGCTGCCTTCTTCGCTGTCTTTGTTCTTGGTTTTCTTTTCTTTGCGGTCTCAGCTGCTGTCTTCTTCGGTTCTTCTACCTTTGTAGCCGCCTTTACCTCTGTCTCTTTGGCTGCGTTCTTCGTCTCCTCGACTTTTGCCACAACCTTTGCAGTTGCTTCCTTCGCTGCTGTCTTGGTCTCCTCAACCTTCGCCGCAACTTTTGCTTCTGCTGCCTTTACTGCTGCCTTAGTCTCATCAAGTTTCGCTGTCGTCTTTTTTTCCATTATGAGAGCCCTCCTCCTCATCAAAAAAACTACTCACATACTAAAAACTTTTCCATTGCTACTAATGCTTCCTCTTCATCACTGCCCTCGGCAACGATGTTCACCGTCATTCCTTTGGACGGGTTAAATGCCATGATTCCCATAATACTCTTCGCATTTATCCGGCGGTTGTTACTCTCAAGTGTAATATCACTGTCAAATCTGCAGGCAACCTGAACCAGTTCTGCAATCGGATTACTATGTTCCTCTGAGACATTCGATACAACAATCTCTTTTCTGCTCATAATCTCTCCATTTCCTCTTTTCAATTACTACGTCTCAAAATATAACCCATCTATTTCCAATTTGCAATAGAAGAACATGAAATCTGTTAAACTTACACGAATAATTTCCTACTTTAAGAGCTTTTTTATGCACTTTCATTTCACCAGATATGTGAAAAATACATTTCCTGCCGCCGTAAACATCTCATCCGCCTCGGTCAGCGTCTTCCGGTATGTCGTTCCCAGTGCAGGATCAAATATCACGACGCTGTTGCTGTCATATCCGATAATCAACACCGCATCCGTGCTTCCTGTCATGGAAAACACCGGACTGCCGCAGCTGACATAGTAGAGAACCTCCTCGATATTGCATCCGGTCAGATCCAGCACCTGCATATCCTTCATCGTATTGTTCAGGATGCTTTTCGGCGTCTCTCCGCCCTCAATGAGTGCGTTCACGCTGATATTGATTCCTTCTTTTTCCAGCATGGCATTGATGCACTGCGCAATGCTTCCTGCTCCGGCATCCTCCGCACCGACCGCAATATCCGACAGTGCCGGCTGTGCGGACTTTCTGGAGCGTTTCCACACATACTGAAGGTTATCTCCAATCACGACTCCCATACTGTCATTTGCCGCCGTGACGGCCTCTGTGACATCATCTGTCGCCAGCACCACATTCCCCTTCACGTATACATAATAATGCTTTGTGCTGCCCTCTTCCTTGATTGCCACCGTGCGCTCCTCTTCTAAAATCGTCTCCTTCGGGGTGAGAAGCTTCGGCGCCTTTTCCGCGGATGCCCCGGCAATCGTAAGCTGTACCTGGGTCTCCTTTTCCGCAGAACTGCTCGTTGCAATATTGACAAGCTTTCCGGAGTCTCCCTCACGGTTCATGATCATATCCTGATCCGCCGGGACATATGCCGTGCCGTTATACTGGATGCGGTTCAAGTGCATCGTGTAGTCCTCGATGGACACGCTGCTTACAAAATAGCCGCTCTTTTCATATGTTTTCTGCACAATAAGATCTTTTGTCGAGACATCCACAATCCGGATCTGGTGCATCGGAAATGTCACATTTCCGGCGGCGTCCTCGAAAATATCCGACTGTCTGGCAATGCCATACACAAAATCCTCATCCATGAAGCCAAGCGGCTTGATGGCTTCCCCGGTGCCCGCCGCAATCTCCTGCGTGCTCTGATCCGACAGATTCATCACGTGGATCACACTGCTGCCCATCTGGGAATCCCCCTCCGTCTCCATCCATGCAAAATAGCGGTTGGACGCGGACACCGCAAAATCCTGTACGCTCAGATTCGTCACCAGTTCCCGCACCGAGAGGGTATTTAAATCGATTCCGTAGACACACCCGTCCAGCATCAGGAAAAGCTCTCCGCCCTCATTTACATACATGAGCTGCCCGAGTTCCGACTTCATCACCTCATACGACTTATCCGACGGAATGAAGACCAGTTCCTCATCGGTATTCGCCAGGCTGTCGTAATGATAGACCGCAATTCCGACTTCCCCCTCATGAATTCCGCGGTTCATGTAACCGTACACGATATAATCCACGCTTCCGGCTTCGTCCACACCGACGATCTTGATGTCGTGTTCTCCGTAGTTCTCGCGGCTGTCAATTCCCTCGTAACCGCGGAAACTGAACACTTTTGCAAGCGTATTTTCCACCGTATTGTAGCTCCAGAGTTCTCCCTCCTGCACGAACGCCACACTGGTTCCCGCCTCATTCGCCTTGTATTCAACGTTCGCTTCGCGGATTCCAAGCTGGATATACTGATCGTAAACGCTGTCATTTTCTCCGCGGAAAATCTGGTTCATGGTTCGCTCGAAATTCAGCAGATAGATGCGGCTTGTGGTGTAGCGCACCCTGTAATATTCTTCTATATTATAGTATTCAATCTGACCGCTCTCGTTGACACTGGATACCACATAATCGAGCACGATCACGTTGTAGGTCGGTGTGATCTCCTTGATTGACGGAACCGGCTCTGTCAGACGCTCTCCCTTAAAATCCGCCCAGCTCACCTGCTTTAGAGAAGAATTTAACGACACGAACTGCAGCGTCGTGTTATCCCCGGTCGTCCGCTCCATGTAAGTCGCCAGTGTTCCGGAGGTCTCATCGTTGAACGTCTTATCGTTAAAATCCTTGACGAATGCGACGCACTCGCTCACATAGCAGTCGACTGGCTCCGCGATCCTGGTATAGTAACAGATCGAACGGTCTCCGCTCCCGAGGCGGATAATCATCAGATACTCTTCGCCCTCTTCCAGCAGATTCTGGATCTGCAGATCTGCCGTGATCTTCCCGCTGCGCTCCTCATAGGAGGTGACATCCGCATTCGCAATCAGGCGTGTGGCATCGAGACTGCGGATCTCATAGGAAATCGTGTCGACCGCCGTCTGATTCGTCTGTATCACAATCGGAAGCTTCCGGTCTTCCCCCACCGGCGTAATGGTATCGCGCATATATGCGGCATCCATCTCCGTCACATACCCGTGTAGTTCATTCAGCTCCTGATCGCCCTGATACATGGTGATGACCGGCAGCGTCGCCTCCTTCATCTCCGTCGTCAGATCCTCGTTAGTATCATTCATAAATCTTCCAAATATAAGCACTGCTCCGATGAACACTGCCGCCAAGACTGCTGCCTTTATGGTTCCCTTCCGCAACGGTCATTCCTCCTATATAACGCAAAATAACTACCGCGCACAAAAACGCGATAGTTATATTAACACAAAATAACTATCGCACAAAAACGCGATAGTTATATTGTATGCATTTTAAAATAAATCCGCAATGACTTTCTCTGATTTTTAAGAATTGTTTTCGATCTTATCCGGGGCTTCGCACCCCCGTTACCACCAGCGTCTGCAGCGGCGGTGACGGCAGCGTCTCCGGTACATTTCGTTGTTTAAAATCACACCGATCAGCTCCCGCAGATGATCATTCTGTCCGGGCGGCGGCGGTGGCGGCGGTCTGTGTCCGGGCGGCGGCTGCATGCCTCCGTGAAACTGCTCTGCCTCCAGTTCGCCGTCTTCTCCTGTGACTTTCTTCTGGATGCGGTCTACCACCATCTCAATCATCAGACGGTCCGGATACTCATCAAACATCAGGCTGCCCTCGTATTCCATTCTGTCACATTCGTCTTCCACGCACTCCACAATCCTGCCAACCTCTTTGGGATACAGCTCCTTCATGCGGTCCATATCCTTCTCATACTCCATCTCGGTCAGATACAGATTCTGCATGGGGTAGCTCATATAAAAAGGCATCTTGGGCACATCAAACTGCGCGCGGAAAAACTGCTCCTGATTATAGTCCACTCTATACTCCCTATAGATAACTTCGCTATATCATATGCAGTGCGCGCGCGCCGGGTTACTGCGCCAGATTCTTTAACTCGTCCAATAAATCCAGATCGGACTGGAGCACCTTCATATTGGTCGTGATCGGCTCCTCGCCCGGCTTGGTGACGGTGATTTCAATTACTGTTCCCTCCGTAATGCCCGCAGAAAATACCGCGTTTAAAAACGCCGCAAACTTCGGATGGTTCTCAACGAACTTGTTTCTCGCATTCATAATCTTCATAAGTGAAGCCGGATTCATCATAATATCATACTCCCTTTCTTCTGTTGTGTCGTTCTGTCTCCCAGTATAGCACAACTGCCGCGGCACTTGCCAGTATTCTTCATCCATTTTCTGAGCATGGCACTCGTTGTATTTCTGATCCACCGGAAAACGTTCTATCTGCACTATACCTGCATCGAGGCTCTGTTTGAAGATCTCCTTGGGCAGATCACCGAAGAGTATTACCATGCCATCGACCAGCTCCCGATCGATGCGCCTTTTACGGAAGTAAACCGCGTCTTTTTCGAGTTTACCGCCAGACAGGAGCCGTACGCCGAGCGCCTTTTATGCGCACCGGGCTACCGCGAATTCGCCGATAAATTATTCTTAAACACCATGATTCACAACCGCACGAGGCATAATCCCTACGCCGCATTTTCCAGGGAGGAGCAGAATATCATCAACACGTTTTTATGCGTCACCTCCGTCAATATTTACCGGCAGTGGGTGGCAGACAAAAAAAGAGTGCCGCTTGAGAGGCTGATTGCGCTCTCCGGCACCCTGTTAAATAACGGTGTTGTTTCTTTATTTTAAATCTGTCTCTTCCTTTTCGCGCAAACTCACCACAAGCTCATAGACCTCCGGTCTTCTCTTCTTTAAGTGCTCATCCAGCACATGTCTGCGCTCCTTGAAGCGCTCCGCAAGCTCCGGATGCTCTGTTGCAATGCGGTCATGCACCTCCCTGCGGTGTTCCTCCAGACGTCTTGCGAGTGTCTTCTCATCCTTTCCGGAGATGTTCACAATCTCCTTTAAGTGTTCTTCCAGATGTTCCAGCCACTCGTCTTCATCCATTGCTTCCATGTGTGACCATCTGCCATGCAGCAGATTTTCCACATCCCCGCTTTCTTTTAGCTGTTCAATCTGCAAAAGAATCTGTTTTTCAATCTGTTCCTCCGTCTCCGCGCCGAACGCCCAGACAAATTCCTGCACGCGGTTGTCCGCGCGCTTTCTCGAAGCACTGCGGTCGTTATTGTCCACACCGCCCTCCAGCGGATACGGGCGCTTGATTCCCATATCTTTTAACGCAATGTGGATCGTTCTGCGCACGCTTCCTTCTTCGATCATGTAGCCAAGCCCCAGTTTCCGGAGCTGTTCGTTTAAATCGGCGATGTGTTCTGTCATGTAAAAGCGGATGCCTTTTTCTTTCAGCGACTGATACAGCATTCCCAGTCCGTCCGCCGCCGTGATGTCCATACTGCCAATGCCGCTCGCATCCAGGATGACCGCCCTTGTCTGCTCCGTCACATGGTCCTCGATGTCCTGCTTTAGCACCTGTATGTTGGCAAAAAACAGGTTGCTGCTGAACCGGTAGATTAACACTCCCTCAACCGCATGGATCTGGCTTCCTTCTTTCAGATCGCGGAAATGCCGGTGCCCCGGCTGAATTCCCAGAAAACAGCGCGCCGGCTTTGCCGTGCGGATAATCATCTCGGAAAAGGAGAGGATGATGCCGATCAGTACGCCGTTAATCGTCCCAAGCATCAGCACTCCGAAGAATGCACCGGCAAAGATCAGACATTCCGTGCGGCTGACTTTCCACAGCCGGACCGCCAACTCAAACTCCGTCGCGCCAAGCAGAGCAGAGATCACGATTGCCGTCAGCACCGGCACCGGAAGATAGCCGATAAACCCGGTTCCGCCAAGGAGGAGCACGATCATCGAAAGTCCCGCCACAATCCCGGTCAGCTGTGTCTTTGCCTGATACTGCTCTCCCATCGCCGTCCGGGAGACCGAGCCGTTGATCGGGCAGCATCCAGTCAGCGCCGCGGCAAGATTGCCCATCGCAAATGCCAGGATCTCCTGATTATCGTTGATCCGGTATCCGTTTTTCTGCGCAAAATTATTTTCTGCGAGCAGCGTCTCCGCCATGATGACAACCGCCACCGACAGGCTGATCGTAACCGCCTCCCTTACCGGCACCGCCGTAAAATCCGGCAGGCTCCAGACCGGAAGTCCCGGCTCCACGGCATCCAGCGTCTTGATGCCCCAGGCGCGCAGGGGCAGATACTTTGTCATCAGAGCACCCGCTGCCATCAAAAGCACCGCCATCGGGAATTTCGGGATGACCTTTTTTGCTGTCAATACTATCACAAGCGCAGCCACGCCAAGTGCCAGGGACGGCAGGTTGATCTCTCCCACCGTCTCCGCGATATGCTCCACAAGCTCAAAGAACTCTCCCGTCCCCGCGGTACCCCCCAGAAGCTTCGGCACCTGCATCAGGATGATGGTCGTGCAGATGCCGGTGATAAAGCCGCCCATCACCGGCGCCGAGATATAGTTGACCAGCTTTCCCGCCCGCATCACGTAAAACGCGAAAAGCCACAACGCCACAAACGCGGTCAGCACCGGCACTGCCGCCAGCGCCTCCTTCGATCCGCTCTCGATATGCAAATCTAAAAGCGCCGCTCCGATCAGCGCGGCAGGCGCTGCATCCACGCCGAAGATAAACTGCGGTGATGTCGAGAACAGCGCGAACAGAAGAATCGGGAACACCGATCCGTACAGTCCGTATACTGCCGGCAGTCCCGCGATCTGCGCGTATCCCATGGAGATCGGAATTGAGACTGCCATGATGATGAGTCCGGCAACCAGATCTTTTCCAAGATTCTTCCGGTCATAATTTCTGATTGTCTGTACAAACTTGATCTTCATCTGTCACACTTCCTTTGCTGCTTTTGTGTTATTTTACCACTTTAGGAAAATAATGTCAGCAAAAGGGATTCGGTGTTTTTATGGCTGCAGTTCAAAATGCTGCACCAGTTCATTAAGCATTGTCGCCTGGGATGCAAGTTCTTCGGAGGTTGCGGAGCTCTCCTCGGCAATCGCCGAATTGTCCTGTACTCCCTGCGAGATCTCCTCGATTCCCACGCGGATCTGCTCCATGCTCTGTGCCTGATCCGCCGCATTTCCCGCCGTTTTCTGGATCATTCCATTAACGTTGTCCACTGCTTCCACTGCCGTCTTTAACGAATCCATCACATGATCTGCAATCTGATTGCCTTTATTGATCTCTTCCATCGAGACACCAATCAGTTCCCGTGTCATATTTGCCGCTTTTGAGCTTTCCTGCGCAAGCTTTCCGATCTCATCCGCCACAACCGCAAAGCCTTTTCCGGCCTCGCCCGCACGCGCCGCCTCTATGGATGCATTTAAAGACAGCAGGTTGGTCTGGTCTGCAATTTCCTCAATGGTCGCAATAATTCCAACCACCTGCTTGGAGGTCTCGTGGATCTTCTGTACCGCTTCCATCATCTCCTGCATCTTATCCTGGCTCTGTTCCATCATAGCCGTTACTTTTTGGGTCTCTTCCGCGGATTGCAGGGCGTCTTTCTTGCTCTCTTCCACCTGCTCCGCCACGGATGTTGCCGTTGCGACCAGCTCCTCCACTGCTGCCGCCTGCGTGCCGCTTCCCTCTGCCAGCTGCTGAGCCGCATTTGCCAGATCGCCGGCACTGGAAGTAACGGTCTGGGAACTTGCACTGATATTTTTCATGACATCATTCATCGAACTTGAGATGTGCAGAAGTGCTTCCTTTAATTGACGAAATTCTCCAACATATTCCTGTTCGAGATGAATCTCCAGCTTTCCATCTGCAATCTGATCCAGTGCGCCGGATGCTTCTTTTAAGTAGGCAATGTATTCCTTCAGACGTGCGACCGTCGCCCGGATCGATTCCGCCAATTCTCCGATCTCATTCTTTGCCGTGACGTTCAGCTCGACATCCAGATCTCCCTCTGCCAGCCTGCTTGCCGTCTCGTTCAATTCCGCGATCGGTTTCGACAGCGCATATGCGCTCTTGTCGATACTGCGCATCACCACGATAATTCCCACTGCAAAAATGACCAAGAGCACACCGATCGTCGCAAACAGCATCTGATAGTATTCAAGGAACGGCATGTTGCTGACCACCAGATATCCGGTTTCTCCTACCAGCTGTACGGAACCGTATTTTGTGGTACCGTCCGCTTGCTCTGCTTAACAGCCAACGGTCCTTTCAAGACAGTCATCAGCAGATATAATCCTTGCTCTGTAAATACATGAGGATTATATCTGCTCTTACTGTTAAGATTTGCGGTCAAAAAATTTGACCGCAAATTTTCTACCTCGTCATCCGTAAGTTCAAACATAAAATCTTCATCAAATTTCTCAATATTATTTTTTACTTGTTGATTAAATGCTTTTGTAGTATAACCATATATTTCAGAAAGATCGGCATCTAAGATTACTCTTTGTCCTCGAATTTCATAAATTCTTTCTTTCAAATATTCTTCTGTAATATCAATCACAGCAATTTCTTCTTTCTTTTTATCTTCTGCCATAGAACTCCTCCATCCATTTTGCGGTCAAAAAAATCGTCCGCAACTCTCATATAACATATTGCTGACATCAGCAAAATGGTCTATTCTTCTTTTTTCTTCATTTTGTCATAATACGCTTTATACCTATAAATCGTCCTCTCACTGACATTGTTCCGCTTCGCAATTTCTACCATTGTCATGCCGCTCTCATACCCAACAACAAACAAAACAATCAATTATAAAGAAAAAATCTGTTTCAAGCAAACTTTCACACTAACCTCGGTATCTTTGATGGATACAATAGGACTTAATGATATATTGTACCTCGAAAAAGTGACGGTCAAATAGCAACCGTCACTTTTTCGTGCAGATATTGTAATCTTAGGGAACTAAACAACTTCTTTGCATATTGCTCCATATAATCGTAATCTGGCTGACCGTTAGCTGCAGTTGGCAATAGTATCATCTGTTTCTGCATACGTTCTTCATTGAATTTATAGCCGTAAGCATACTTGTTTTTTTGTTGAAGAATTACAGTTTTCATAAATAGGTAAATATATTTGTTTCCATTGTGTTTTCGCAAAACAAAGCGTTTTACATCATCTGAAAAAATACAGGTATATGGGTGATAAAAATTTTCGACCACACTGCCATTATAATTTACTCCTAGAACATTTCGATCCTCTGACGCATTCGTATTGCCTACAAAAGCCGTTACGCCATTATTAGAATCGGACGCACCTATAAAGGGTTTTGTGCCAGATTGCATATTACTTCTTGTTAATCGCTTTCCAGGGCGAATAACAAAAATATCACGTAGGTAAAATTCTTTCCATTCCTTTTCCTTCAACGGCGGAAGTCTCCCCCCCCCCGAATTGGATATTTTTACCAGTATATTCAATGTATTTTTGTACAATTTGCTGTTCTCGTTCTTTAATATACTGCTCCATAAAGTCATAATCAGGTGTGCCAGATTCATCAACAGGTAAAACAATTTTTTCTTTGTTTATTCGCACATCATTTATTTCACGGTTGAAACTATATTTTTCCTCAAGGCGCTGGACAATGGTTGCTATAAACAAATAGCTGTATTTATTTAATCTATCTGATTTCAATGATGTTACATGGTCACTTGCAATAAATTCATAGCTGTGATAAAAAGTCTTTCCAACACTGCCACTATTTGCCAAAGTTAGGCATTCCTTATACTTTCTTACTTTGTCATCATTCCCTATAAATGCGTCAACACCATTATTTATTGCAGAAGATGATACATAAGGAGTCTTTCCCTGTATATGGTCAGCATTTTTTAATCTCTTGCCACGCTGAATATCTGGGAAAATATCACGTAAGTAGAATTCATTCCATTCTCTATCATGCAACTCAAGCATTATTATCACCGCCTTTCTGTTCAAACAGATACCCTTTACCATGTGTGACCATGTTAAACTCAAATGTCAAATAGTCAGCAATACTGTTCATAAAATCGTCTTCTGTTGGTATTTCATCGTTATAGTAGTAGAAGGAATGTAACCATTCGTCCGTATCTTCAACAGTTGTTTCCACCATGAAACTTGATGGAAAATCCGCCACCTTGCCACGCCAACAATCAAGAAGATACTGCTGTTTATCTTTTGCACGTTCAGTTTCCACTAATCCCAAGTGCTTTTTGACTTCAAACCCATCATCTTCAAAATTGATGAATTTTGCAATCTTATCTGCCGGATGCGGTTCACCTGCTGTAAAAACAGCGATACATGGAACAGTACCGACCCGATAGAATGTATCTTTATTTAAGCTGATAACACCCTCTAAAGTATGTTTTTTCAGAATATCCTGCTTGACGGCTTTATCTTCTTTTGTTTTTCCAATCATAGCGGACACAGGTACAATCACAGCTACACGCCCGCCTGTTGTAATTGAATTAAGCAAATGACGGATAAAACACAATTCCGAAAGGTTTGCTGTGTCCTTGCCTTTTGCCTGTGAATACGGTGGATTCATAAAGCCTACTGTAATGCCACCCCCCTTTAACTGCAATTCACCAGGGTCTTGTGCCAGAAAATCTTCACAAATCAAGTTACTTTGACCGTCCCCACGCAAAATCATATTCGTTGTTGCAATCGAAAACATATCGTCACGAATTTCTATTCCATAAATTTGTTGTTGCTTGATGTGCTTGCGTTCTGCATCACTTTTTGCTAACCGTAGCATTTTATGCATTCCAGAAATCAAAAATCCACCCGTGCCGCAACACGGATCAAATATAACATCAGTCGGTTTTAAATCTACCAATTCACAGAACAATTCCGTGATATGACGAGGTGTAAGAACAACACCAAGTGCCTGACCATCACCTCCCGAGTAAGAAACAAATTCACCATAAAAACGTCCCAAATAATCTTCACGCCCATTTGATACAATCGCCTGAAAAATGTTGTTGTTAATATACTCTGCAAAATATTTCAGAGGTGTTTTATCTCCTAAATCCGCACGCTTTGTGTTTAACTGTGGTCTATCCTTTATCAACGTAAACTGATTCAAAACACGCTGTTTTTTTACTTCTGGGGCAACTTTTGCACGTTGTAAATTTTTTTCAAGATATTGATACAGAATAGCACCGTCCGTGTTGCTCTCCAGTGTATCTCCCGTCAACTGATTTAAATTAAAACCGTATTCTTTTTCACGCAAGGCAAGAAGAATTGCTGATACCACAAGTGGCTTTTCATCTTCCCCAAGTCCACCATAATTTCGCAGATATTCATGCAGTTCCTTTGCCTTTTTTAAAATATCTGCAAGTTCAATATCTTCCGGAGGTGTTTCTTCAAGCACAAGTCGTTTGTAATATTCCACAATATGTGCCATTGAAAAGTTTTCAAAAGTTTGGACTTCCGGTAGCCATTTATATCCGTTCTTATCTACAAAAAGTGGCTGTAAAGTGTGATGTTTGCTATCACCAGCATTGCCAAACGCAAAGACCTTTTTGTAGGTTGTTTTCTGCAAAATGTGCTGTGCATAATGCAACGCACCATTAACAGCATAATCGGTTGTTGCCTGTACCGTCATAGAAATAGTGCCATCTGCTTCTTTTAAACAAAGATTCGCACGGTCCGCTTTATCTTCCATGACAAGGACAAAATCATCTACAACCGCTATGTATTCTGGAAATCCTACCTTACCTGTTTGGTGTTTTGACGCTGTTTTCAGTGCTTCATTGATAGGTACAATGTTACTGCCCTGTGTATCTGCCTGAATGCCAGCTTCAACTAACAGATCGTGTATATATAAATCAAAATTTGCTTCTTTTTTAGCCATAGTTCCGCTCCCTGACCTTCTATGTGTTTTGGGTGCAAAACCCAAATATAAGAATATCATAAGTTGGCAAAAATCTCAATCTAGGCATTACGAAGAATCATGAACAAACCTTGTCTCATATCATTTACTTCCATTCAATATCTTGTAGTGGATTCAATTAGCAAACAGTCCAGTACCAAAGTCAAATACCGGGCTGTTAATATATACTAAAAGCAACCAAAGTTCCATCAATCCATATCTTCTAATCAGATAAGATAGATATCATTCATATTAGTCTTATTACTTCAGTATCATTACCTTGTCCCTTGAACACTTCCATATCAGCAAAAAAGACATCCCCTGACCTGTAAAATCTACAGTTCCGGAATGTCCTTTTCCCATACTTTACTATATTTTTAACACACGATGCTACTTATTCACAATCTATATGATTCCAAAATGTCTAAATGCCTGCATAATCGCATCTTCCTTCTCCGGTGTGCACTGTGGCTGTCTGGCATTCTCTGATTTAGCCAGATTGAAGTTCTCACTGACATCCAGTCCGCATTTCTTCTTAATCTGTGCAATATACAGCGAAGAAACCTTAAGTCCAGTCTGTTCCAATACATATGCCTTTATCTGCTCATAAGTTGCTTTTCCCTTAAATTCAGCTAGATCCATATCCTCCAGAGAGAAGTCCACCTTCACTTTCCTGCTGTCGACCATTCTCCGTTCCACTTCGGTCCGCGCTGAGCAAAGGTCCACCGGACCTTTGCTCAGCGCCCTTGGAAAGTAAGGCAACCGTCTCCACATGCCATGAGTGTGCAATAAAGATGCACATCCCCTAGCTTTTCGTTAAGCCTTGGATTCAAAAATGATGCAACGGTCCTCTATCGGACCTGCAAAAATAAGCATGATGCACCACTTTGCATCTGCCATAGAAAAAGATTAGATTTGTTTTGAGATACAGGTCTGACTGACCTGCGTGTGATTTGTGTTCTGCTCTTTCTCTATGGTTCACTTATCCGTGGATAACTTCTAGGATATTGTACCATAGATTGTTTATTTCGGAAATTACTTTCCTCTAAAAATGGGCAGAAGAAAACCTCCAAATCTTTGTGGACTTGGAGGCTTGATTCTACTCATTTTGATAAAGTAACAAAATCATTTATCTACTTTATAACATTTTGCATACAGTCTTACACCATGTATGAACTAAATTATTCAGGATAAACCGTTTTCGCCAAATCGCTAAAATACTTTCTTACACGTGCTTTTTCTTCCGAAGTATTATTATAATTTAAATTTTCTACAGCGATAACCTTCCTAAAAACTCTTCTAACATAATCATCGATATCTGTCGATAATTTCACCAAATTTTCCCTATTGTTTTCTTGCAAATATTTCAAATTATCTCCATGAGAGCCATCCGAACGTACCCCATAGGCATCTCTCATATTTTCCCTAATTCTTTCTTGTTCCTCACTATCTTTCCCTATGTATGCAGCAGTAATATTGGATATATTCTTCTTATGTTCTTTCTTTATGGCATATATACATTCCAAAACAGAACAATACTTATCTATTTTACTCGATAAGACTCCTGTTCTACGAGCTTCTTGTAATATTATCAAAGCTCTTGCAAAACTTTTTCCCTCCGTACTTATTGCTTTATCGATATTCCATACCTGTGTTCCTACGCTATATGTATTTTCAACTCGCCCCATTGCGGACTCATCTGGCAATAAACAACGATATACTTCATACATTCTATCAATTGCTTCTGCCATTTCAACATCTGTTAGGCATATTTCTGATATCGTCCCATTACTCATAGTTATGGGCATATCTCTTGTATCTTGTGAATTATATCCATTAAGCATATTAATCCAATAAATAAAATTAGCCATAACGCAAGAATCCTTTACAAACCAACATCCCAAAGAAAATGCCTGCGCAAAATTATTTAAATGTATTAACTTCATACCATATGTCATATCGAGTTCTTCTTTGGTACTTTCAAATTCTTTTTCTTGTGTAGGGATTAAAAAAACCATCATTGGCTTCCTTAATATAGCATTATACATATTTTCACCTATTTGATTTTTCAAACCTGATTTTTTTATCAAAACCATTATATCCTTTTGGTTAACCAAAAACTGACCATTTGCACCAACAATCATTCCATCCATATTTATATCCTTCTTAATATTTTCAGGAATAAACTCAAAACTTTTGCTACCAATATCCAAATTATCCAATCTATTAATCAAAAAGTTCATATTATTTCCTCTCTCGTATCCTAAGCCTATCCATTATCCCTTATTTTCATGATGTAATCTAGCCGTATAATTTACCATCTATACTTATTTCGTGGAAAACGCAATCCTGACATCCCCATGTCCTCACAAATCGAGGATAAAATTTTCAGTATTTCTTCACGAGTAGAATCAAACCACTCTCCTAGTTGCCTGTCACTAAAGCAATACATTACCTCTCCTTCACCATAGGTAGAATAAGCCCCTGCTGCCTTAGCTATTTTTAATCGTCTTCGTAATGCAGATAACATATCTCCAATTACATTAAGTTTTTCACGCCACTCATCATTACTAATGGCTGATTTCCCCTCTGATTTTCTTAAAATATTTCCGTCTCTAGTTCTAAGAATACCTGTATTTAAGGCAATTATTGTATCCTCAATTGCTTTATCAAAATCTTCCATTCTTCCTTCCTGACAAATTGGATCTCTAAATGCCGGGCGGTCAAAACAACATACAAGAAACTTAATAATTTCTCTGTCTGTTGTATATCCACCTTCTGTCCCTGTCTCTAATTCAAGTACAGCCATTTGTTCTGATATTTCTTTCCATTTTTTAAGTTTATCTACCGAGTATCGTTGTACATCTGAATCAATCAATTTTGAACATGACTGGCACAACCATATTCCATTCTCGTATGATCTTCTTTCTTGGGAAGTCATATTATTGTCATATCTGGGACCGCCCTTAGCTGCCGCTGTAATATGAGCTGCTACCCCAATATTAATCACATCTGTCGATTCTGTTCCTGCACCTCGTGTCGTTCTTCTGCATCCCGGATTACTACATTTCCATCCAACTCGATTTGCCAATAAGTTTATTGTTGATTGTTTAAAATCATCTCTCATCATATCATTCCTTCCAACCATTTTATTTCTAGGAAATCTATGTTCATGACTTCTTTTTTCGTTTTCTTTTACTTCTAAATGTTTTAATTAGGAACATTGATTTCTCTAATATTTCCATACTGATACATCTCTGTTTATCCGGCTTTACTCTCCTGTAATAGCTTTCAACGACTTCTCAATCTCCTCTATCGAAGGAAGTGAGCTTTCAATTTCCTTCGGAAGAACTTTTGACAACTGATATTCAGAAATCCCTATCGGTACACTACTAGCTTCCAGTGAATATTCAGCAACCACATTGTCCTTTGTTTTACAGATAATCAATCCTATTGTTGGATTATCCATCTCTGTTTTTAATTGATGATTTACTGCAACAACATAAGTTCCGATCTGGCTGGTATAAGATGCATCAAACTCGCCTACTTTTAAATCAATGACAACATAACACCTCAATTTCATATGGTAAAACAGAAGATCCATTGCCATTTCTTTTTGACCAATCATAATCGGTTGCTGTCTACCGATATACGCAAACCCTTGTCCTAATTCCAACAAAAATTTTGTTATATTATTTGTCAATGCATCCTCAAGTTCTTTTTCTCGGTATCCCTCTGTTAATGTCAGAAAATCAAAGTTATATGGGTCTTTGATTACTTCTTTCGCCAAATCACTTTGCAAAGCCGGAAGCTGTCTGTCAAAATTTGTTATTGCTTTTCCCTGTGACTTATAAAGATTCACATCCAGAAAATTAAGCAGCATTGCTCTGCTCCAACCATTTTCTAATGTTTTGCGTACATAAAATAATGCTTCTGTTACATTTTCGCATTTTGTCATTATTAGAATATGGTGTCCCCAAGGTATTGAACATATTTTTTCCAAATCGTCAACAACCTGTTGACGATTTTCATTATCACTTTTGTAAAATTCAAAAAAGCGTTTCATGTACTTCAAGTTTGTCACCGAAAAACCACTTACACTTGGAAATTCCTCTTTTAAAGACTGGCTCATTGTCTTATAGAAACCCGTTCCCCAAATTGCATCTGCATGCTTATCCGAAATTTCTTTTCCAATATGCCAATACATTCTTATCATTTCTGTGTTTACTTGAACTGCCGCTTTTAATTGGCTGACATGAACCAGTTCCTTTATCTCACAAATCCATTTCTGATAATTCTCATCATTTATAATTTTTAATTCATTTGACATAATATCATAGCCCCTTTTCAGCGTATTATATTAATAATCTCTTTTTCAAACCAAACACTTTACTATCCTCATCAAATTCCATTTGATATGCTTTGCATACATCAATACTCTTAGCCACTTCAACAAGCTCTTTTCTATATTCTTCTTTACAATTAAGACCTATGTAAATTTTGGAAGGAATTGCCGGAAAATCATCTCGATGACAAATAATTCTATACTCTCTTTCATGCTCCCAACTTTTATGTTTTGCTGCAAGAGATAAAATCAACATCTGCAAATAGACATTTGCATCCGCTGATGTATCTGTATACTCTCTGCCTTCCTCTTTCATTTTCATATATTCATATAATAAATTTGTAGTAATAGCATTTGCAGATACTCTTTCTGGCTCATAAGTTACAGGAAAAATATATTTCTTCTGCATATCACATAGCAGATATTCAACACAAAAACCCTGATGATTGTTTGCATAATAAGCCCACATTGGCATATTATTTTCATCAGTATTACTCAAGCAAGTGTATCGGAATCCATTCGCCACAGAAGTATAGTAATCTACTACCATCTCTTTATCCCAACCACTCTTTTCCAGTTTATCTTTATCAAACTTAAAAAATTTTCCCTCAAATGGATCATTAAATCCGGAAGCTGTACTTAAAAATATTCTTTGCTCTTTTAGATATTGTAATTTTGATTTATTAACAGTTACGTTATCATTCAAGCTATAATACTTTACTAATCTTGTTGGAACTTGAGTTGCCTTATACTCAACAGCCTCTTGAAATTTTCCCTGTCTGTATAATTCAATATATCTATCATAATCCATACCCTATTCCCCCTCAATGTATTCTTTCATTAATTCAATAATAAAATCAGCAGCTGTTGGTGTATAATTCGGAGAAACACAGAAGGTTAAATAATCAAACTCTCCATTGTAACTGATATTCTCAGCACACCTTACAATTTCAAAATCCACCTCTGGTTCACGCTTTGCTGTTGCATAATACCTTTCTGTATTTGACGCAATCTCTATCGCTTTCATCTCTTCATTATGAACCAACTGAATTTTATCATTTGGTTCCATCCCATCTTTCAAAATCATCCACACATAATCATTTCCTATGTCTGCAGGATTACACACATAAACAAGTTTTTTAATCCATCTGAACGCCAGTGCAAATAACAAATAATCTCCTATTCTTGGCTCATAATACTTTTCAAACATGTTACCATAATTTTCTATTTTTGTTCTTTCTTCTACTGGCACTGTAATCAAAGAGTCAATAATAAATGTCCAAGAAGGATATCCCAAACCCAAATCAGCATGTGAATCAATATGTACTACTTCAAAAGGTATCGACAATCTCTCTTCTTGTATTAACTTTCTCCAATAATATAATGCCTCATTATGGTGGGTGACTATTTTCCCCTTAATTTTTGTTTCTTTAGAAAGCCCCAGTTTATTTTCCAAAAAATCAATCACTTCATCTTTGCTCCATACTTGATAATCTTCATCTGGTAATCTATCTGTATTGTTTTCCGATATTATAATAGGGATTTCCTTTAAGAAATAGTCCATATCTATATCCACTATTCTCATATTATTCTTCATTCTATTTCAATACCTACGCTTAGCATAATTATCAAATTTATTGTATCAATATCAGCATTAAGTTACAATTCACTTTTCCCATCATTTACTTATGCCAACAATAAAACGCCCGAACTGTTGTGGTCAAGCATTTTTGTAACACTTGTGGCTAAAAAATATCTTGCTCCAGCTACGCCACCCTTGCTTCATGTGGAGTAGCGTAACCATTATAACTATGCGGGCGCACATAATTGTATTCAACATATGAAAAATCATCTACCGTTTGATAGAGGGCTTCCTCTGTCTCAAATTCATACAGGTTGGTGCACTCATTTTTCAATGTATTAAAATAACGTTCCATCGGAGCATTATCATAAGGGTATCCCGCTTTGCTCATACTTTGTGTGATATTCATGGACTCACAAAACTCGGTAAATGCCTTAGATGGGATAGACGAAAAGAAACGGCGGCTCTGAAAATCAAAGCCGCCGCAAGAAATAGATGCATGGCAATTTGTCTGCTATACGACGGCTTTTTCTTTGCCGTCGTCCGGCAGATTTTACATATTTACTGGTAAGATGCAGTATCAGCCTCTTCTTGTGTTATCTGACCATCTGATACAGCCTTTTCAATCGCATCGTCCAATTCCTCCTGAGTGGCAAAATCACCAATGTGGAAAGAACTCCCGTCGCTCCGAACAAAATTCGCCCCATAGACAGAGACAATATCTTTGCCATCCGGGGGGATCTGTGCATAGCCGATACCCTCGTCGTTATCTTTGGAATACAATGTGCCAGATTTGATCTCGTCCAAGATTTTCTCGTACTCTGCGATTTGGGCATTTACGCTGTCTTGTGTCCATTCATGGAAAACGCCCTGCCCATCATACCAACCATCTCCTGTGCCAATAAGAGCCTCAAGTTCGGTTTTTTGCGTGGCTATCCAATCTTCATATTCAGAAGCAGTCCACCAGTCGATTTTGGGAATTTCTTTTTCATATTCAGATTGCGGCATCCAGCTATTACCATCAAGGCTGAACTGTAAGCCATTTTCCCCGGTTCGGCACAAGACTTCTTTCTCCAAGGAAATGGGAGGCTCGGCTTCGGTTTGATGTTGAGCTGCTGCGGCTGTGCCGAAACCGACAAGGCTAAGCAGTAACAAACTTCCCAGCCCGATACCAAGTAATTTTTTTGTTCTCATAAGCAATACCTCACTTTCAAAAAATATAGTCGCCCCTTTTGGGGACGACTATATCATATCAAAGCGATTTGGATTTAATTTGCAGGGAATGTGGATTTTTGATGGAGTTACCTTATTGCTTTTTCGGAAGTCTCAGCCAGAAACACACACCATTTTCGGTGTTCTTGATACCATATTCTGCATTATGATTTTCAAGTATTCCTCGGACAATATACAGACCTAAGCCGGTGCCACCGGTTGCGCTATTCCTTGAAATGTCTACGCGATAAAACGGTTCAAACAAGTGGCAAATCGTAGTTTCTGGAATTTTAACACCAGTATTTTCGATACTACAGCTTATTATAGTATTAGTTTCAGTGACAGTAACAATGACTTGCTCGCCATCTGGTGAATAGCGTATAGCATTTATTAGAATATTTTGAATAGCTCGTTCCATTTCCGCCCTATCCAAAGGGCAACTCACTCTATCTGGTATATTTATGTGTAGGGATAGTTTTTTCTCTGAAATAAAATCTGTTAGTTCTGCAATCACTGTACGGAGTAATTCTGCAAAATCAATATTTGCAAATTGTATAGAAGTTTTATTTTTTTCAATTCTAGAAATATAGAGAAGTTCTCTTATAAGAACTTCCATTTTTTCCGTAACAGCTAAAGAGCGTTGGAGATATTTGGAGTGATTTTCATAGCCAACCACACCATTCAACATTCCCGATAAATGCCCCTTTAGAACAGTAAGCGGCGTTTTTAATTCATGGGACGCAGCACCAAAGAAGTCCATTCGCTGACGTTCTAATTCTCGTTCTTTTTCAATATCTGTTTTAAGCTGTGCATTTGCTTCTTGCAGTTCCAACATGGAGTGTGAAAGTGAGTCGGACAAGCAATTCAAATTATGAGCCAGACATCCCAACTCGTCAGATCGCGTTTCATCGCACCGCCCCGAAAAGTCAAGACTTGCCATTTGCTTTGAGGTGGCACTCAATTTTAGAACAGGCCGAGTAATAAAACGAGAATAGAACAAGGCACACAATATTGACAGAATAAACACCATGACGATAACATAGGGAAATGTAGACAACAACACTTCCGTTGATTGCCGCACAACATAAAGGTCTGTTATCACAACGAGCGTGTAGGATGCCCCGTTTTTCAATGAAAACTGGTAAGCTTTTGTATCTTTTTCCGTCGATACTACATTCTCATCTGTTGTATTGCTACCGTCAAATGTAACATAACTATCGGCTGTAACCATGTCTTGTTCAGTCGTAACATTCGAGGGATAAAGAGTATTGCCATATTCGTCATCAAGCCAGACCGTTGACCCTGTTTGAATTTCAAAGTCGGATATAGCTTTTATGCACTTGTCCAGATTATCATAAGTAGACAGGGTATCCAGCAACTCTAAAGATTGTGCCTCTGCATTTCGGTTTAAGGTATCTAAGTATGAGGATGGCATAATTTTTAAGATACAGAAAAAAGTCCCGCTGCAAGCAGATACAAGTAGCACAAACGTAATGAGAAAGACTTTTCCCGACAGTTTTTTCTTAATTGCTTTTATCAATTCTATATCCCACCCCTCTAATCGTTTCTATATAATCTACGTTTAATTTTTTCCTTAGATTTTTGATATGGCTGTCAACAATACGGTCTTCAACATAGGTATCAAAATCCCATAGCCGATCAAGTAGCATTTGTCGTGTAAATACTCGACCTTGATTTTCAAGTAAAAGGCGAAGTAAATCAAATTCTTTCTGCGTTAATATAACTTCTTGCTCTTTACAATACAAATGGAAACCCTCAATATCCATGCGTAAATCCTTATAAATGATAATGTCCTTATCAATGTTATCTTGTAAACCGCGACGTAGAATAGCAGCAATTTTACAGAGCAGAATTTTGGGCGAAAAGGGCTTTGGAATATAGTCATCAATTTGTTGTTCAAATCCTCGCAACTGGTTTTCTTCATCCGAAAGAGCTGTCAGCATAATAATGGGAACTTTTGACTTTTGCCGAATAACCTCACACACACCATAACCATCAATCTTAGGGAGCATAATATCCAATAATACGAGGTCAATTTCTGAATTGAATTTAGCAATTCCAGCAACACCATCAGAAGCAATAATTACTTTATATCCAGCGTCAGTCAAGTAATTATTCAATATTTCTTGAATATCAATATCATCTTCGACGACTAAAATATTTTGCATAAGCCAACCTCCTTTTTTAAAGAATAGCATATAAAAATGAATTTCTGATGGAGAACTAAATGAACCACATCACCGTAGAACTAAAATCCGGTGTCAGCATCGACGTTGATGCATGACTCCATAGACGCACGAAGGCTCCTCACCACTGGATAATCTCCGGTGATGGGGAGCCTCTCTTTATTTAGTGTATGTTACAATTCCAGACAAATCTCCATCTGAATGCTTAGATTTTATAGAGTATTCGATATGGAAACTGTCTGTTAACGGATTTACTAACAAGGCTGGTCCTAACCATTTCTTTTCTTTTGCTCTTAAAGATCCAATAGAAAATTCAAACTCAATATCGTTGCTTTTAGCTTTAGGCATTGCAATATACTTTGTTATCTCCCTGCCATAATCATCTGAATTATATCGAGGATTTCCGTTAATTCCAGCACCACTGAACTGAGCTCTCACTGATGCCTGACTTTCAGCCAAACTATCTGCTAAAGTGTATGATATATCGGTATCATAAGAAATATCTGATGATTCAGGCATCATCAAAAGTTCCTTTATAACATCTTCTTCATAAATCAAACCCTCTAAGCCTCGCATATCTGGATTTATGAGCTCCTTCGATGGAATAATCACTTCTACAACACCTTTATTTATCTTAACGTGTACATCTACATCCTCATCGTACACTTTAGATGCATTTTCAATTGCAAGTGGTATAAAAAACAATCCGTCAAAAGTCGTCGCATACCAATCCAGCATTCGCACACGATGTAAATTATATTCAAGCATCATGATACTATCATATTTGTTCTCCTCGTCTTTCGTCCCCTCATAAGAATATGATGACATTAAATCATATTTTCTTTCTAAGTTTCCAATATTGAAAAAATCTGTATCTTCATATATATCTATTCCAAGATAATTTTTGCACAAATCTATTATCGTATTTCTATCCTCATCCTTGATATGTACCCTCTGTAATTTGAAAAGATTTAATTTCAAAGAGCTAGTGACAGGAGTTAGAACTGAGCCATCTTTTCTAATAATAGCAGTTGCATTGCTTGTCTGTTTCTCATCTGCATTACTTGCCTCTTCTGTATTTAGGAGTTCAGATGGTTCTGTAATTTTCATACTTCTGATTTGTTCTACCAGCTTCAAAGATTCGTCTAATATTTGTGTTTTGTGCTTAACAAAAGAGACTGAATTTGATACCTCAATCGGGTGAAGCATATTAGAAATAGAGCCGTCATCATAACAACCCAGACGTAAATCTGAAAAACCTGTTTTAACACGCTTTCCATTTTCTAATATGTTTTCGACAATATCTTGTATTACCCCTTTTATATATCGTTTTATCTCTCCCTTACTTTTCCCATCTTTTAATGAAAATGGGGTCAATCTTCGACTTGCAATGTCAAAAGGCATATCCTCTGGTGCGCCATAATCAGCATTTAAAACACATATTACATTGTCCCATCCTACAACATGAGTAGCATATCCTAATTCAAGCATTACATTAGGATTCGGCATATATTTTACTTTCTTGTTTCCATCTTTATCAGTTGCCTCATATCGACATACAGCACTAACGTCAGCAACAAAAATATCGCAATCGTCGATTTTTGAGAAAATAGTCTGCGCAATATCAGGTGAACCAAATTCTCCTTTTGTATCACGGTCAGCTTCAATATCGACTGTATCTCTCAGTAAACGAACTGCATCTTTTATACTATCCTGAATTATGTTTCTAGTCTCACTTCCCGGCAAATCAGATTGCCAAGAATAAAAAATTGTAATCTGAGAATCACTCACATTACCGCCTCCTATCTCCGTTATCTATTCCACTGCCTGCTACTCCTTCGAGTATCGAGTGAGCTGAACTGCGGTCGGCTCTGACAACAATCCTAGTGCCTCAACCTCTGACATCTAATCCGCAGTCTAAACCCTACCGCATTTTTCACCGTTTCAATTCCGGTCATGCAGACTGTCCGGTAGATAAGTTCTCATACAAGAAAACCGGACTTTTCGCAAGGCTCCCGTGATGGTGTTAACCTCGCAAAAGGCCCGGAAATACGCCACTTTTTGGTACTTATTTATCTTTCTTAGACATCAAACAGACCGTCTCAACGTGTTTCGTCCACGGGAACATATCCACCGGCTGGCACTCCTGTGCCCGGTAGCCATGCTTTGTGAGATACAAAAGATCCCGCGCCAGCGTCTCCGGATTGCAGGAAACGTAAACGACACGCTTCGGTGCCAGCGTCACCACCGAGGAGAGGAACGCCTCATCGCTTCCGGCGCGCGGCGGATCCATGAAGACGACATCCACCTCGTCTGCTCCGCTCTTCTCTCCGCGCTTCGCATCCGCGCGGTATTCCGCCATCTCTACCATGAACTGTCCCGCGTCTGCGTTGTAAAATTCGATATTTTTGACGTTGTTACACTTCGCATTTTTCACCGCATCGCGCACGGCATCGCGGTTTAATTCTACACCGATCACTTTCTTCGCTGATTTCGCGGCAATAATGCCAATCGTGCCGGTGCCGCAGTACGCATCCACAACCGTCTCGTTTCCGGTCAGCGCCGCATATGCAATGGCTTTTCCGTAGAGGAGCTCTGTCTGCACCGGATTGACCTGGTAAAACGACTTCGGCGAAATGCGGAAGGTGCATCCACAGAGCGTATCCTCAATGTAGCCCTTACCGTAGATCACACTCTCCTTGTCGCCCAGCACCATGCTGGTGCGCTTGTCGTTCACGTTGACGATCACGGTCGAAATCTCCGGGTGAAGTTCCCGCAGCGCCATCACAAAATGATTCTTCGATGGCAGTACCGGCGAGCCAAGCACCAGGACAACCATCACCTCCCCGCTGTGGAACCCGCGGCGCACCAGCACATGGCGCAGCAGACCGTAACCGGTGTCCTCATCGTATGTCTTAATTTTAAAAGAATGCAAAAGCCCCCGGATATCACGGATGATCGCGCCGGACAGCTCATCCTCGATCTGACAGGCATCGATATTGATGACCTCATGCGTTCCCGCTTTGTATACACCCGAAATGATCCCTCCCGGTGCCGGCTTTGCCGCTAATCTTCCCTTTTTGCCGTTTCCCTGTTTTCCGTTTGCGGCTTTACCGTTCCCACGAACGCCGGGACGACTGCCACGCTTTTTTTCAATATCAAATACGGCGTGCACCTTGTTCCGATAATGATACGGCTCGTCCATCCCCAGAATCGGCAGCACTTTGCAGAATGATCCGACCTGCTTTTGCACATATGCCTGCTTCTCCTTGAGCTGCTTCTCATACGGCATGCCTTGATAGTCACATCCACCGCATTTCTTCGCGTAAGGACAGACCGCATCTGCGCGCTCCGCCGGCTTATTCAGTTTTGCCGGTCTCGACGATTTTGCCGGTTTCGACGATTTTTCCGATTTTGTCTGCTTTCCCGTGTTTGCCGCCTTTGCCGACTTTGCCGACTTTGCCGGTTCCAACATTTTTTCCTGCGTTCCCCGCCGTTCTTCTTTCTTCTTATTTATCTGCATTTTCTTTTTCATATCTGCTCACTCCTGTGGTTCTTCCAATGTCACAAAGACCGGTTCGTGTTCCAGCGCCGGAACAATTTTTTCCCACATGTCTTTCTGTCTTATGCGAAGGCTGGACGTGTTGATGCACGGATGGCACCCGATGTAGTCGCCTTTCAGCACATCCCGGTCCACCAGAAGCTGGACACGGTGTTCCCTGTCGTTCATCAGACCGAGCACACTGACCGACCCGGGCGTGATGTCTAAAAACTCCTCCATATACGTCTCTTTTGCAAAAGACAGGCGCGACGAATGGATCTGTGCCGACAGATCCTTTGTCTTAAACTTCTTATCTCCCGGTATCATCAGCAGGTAAAATGTTGTCTCCTGCCGGTTGCACAGGAACAGATTCTTGCAGATCATTGCGCCGAGCGCTTCGTCGACATCTGCACACTCTTCCATCGTCATTGCCGCCTCGTGGTCGATGCGCTCATATTCGATATTCAGTTTATCCAGAAAATCGTACGTCCGGACTTCTTTTTCCAGACGTCCCGCGCAGTCGGCAGGACGTCCCTTCTCTAATTTTAACATATGCTTACCTCGCTTTTTTCATCATACATCAGGAATGATCGCTTGAAAAGCTTTCTTTTTCGATGCAAAAGACTGTCAAAAGAAACAGTAGTAAAATGACGCCGAGCAACAGTAAAACCGTCTTTAACCCCCACCGGTCTGCAAGTGCTCCCGCCAGCGGGAACAGCACAATCATGACGATGGAAAAGCACATGCTGTCGACCGAGATCAAGGTTGCCCTCTGCTCTGACGGAATCAGTGCGTTCAGGGAGTCCGACTGGATCGGATACAACGCCGCGTTCGCAAATCCGGCACACATAAGAGCCGCTATCGCCACGCCCGCCTTCCCTGCTCCGTAGCAGAGTATTGCCCCCGCAATGATAACCGTCTCCGGTATCAGGCACTTTTTCCCAAACCACCGGTACATTTTTTCACTGACGAGAGCACCAAGGCAGGAAGCGCCTCCCACGAGCAGCATAATAACACTGATCTGCACTTTATTGTAACCGAGATCCGCGAAATATTGCTGGCTGTAGAAAAACAGCAGCGTGTGCGCCGCAAAAACGACAGAATAGAAGCCGATGATTTTTCCGATTCTGACATCCTTTTGCAGGATACACGCACTGACTGCAAAATGATGCTTCACGGTCTCCCGGATCGTTCTCTGTGCCGGAGTTCCTTCCGCCGCATCTTCCACACCCTCCCCGGCCGTATCAGCTGCCTCACCGCACTGCGTCGGCTCCGCCATCCACAGTACCGGCAGCAATGCCAGCACCGCAATCACAACACATGCCGCATAGCACCAGAAATAGGAGAATTCTGCCAGCGCACCGCCGGCGACCGTCGCAAGCCCCTGCGCCACTTCGATCAGCACATTGAGTCTTCCATAGACACCCATGTAGTGTTCTTCCTGCCCCAGGCACTTCATGCTGTCATATACAAGCGCTTCCTCCGAGCCGGAGTTTAAATTATTTCCAAGTGCCTGTACGACAAAGCTTACCGCAAAACACCCGAAACTTTTTGAGAACAGCATGATCACGCAGGAAACCGCGATGCAGATGTTGCTCAAAATCATGCAACGTTTTCTGCCCAACAGATCGGCTGCAGCCCCGGAAGGAATCTCACACACAATGCTTGTCGCATGGTAAATTCCCTCCAGTAGTCCGATCTGTGCCAGGTGCATCCCGCAATATGCGAGATACAGCACCCAGATCGAGCTTTGCATGTTCATATTGGAAAGAAACGTATGGACATAGTCCAGCCCAACATTTCTCTTAAGTCGAAGATTCTGTTTTTCGTTCATCTGTAATTCCTCTTTTCTTTTTATTGTTATCAATAAAATGAAAAAACAGCCCGATCCCACACCTTTGCGAGATCAAACTGTTTCGGAATTACTGCCGCATTTTTCTTTGTACAGAAACGCTAAACCTTCTTAAAAAAGGGCGCAGTAATCCCGTACACGCGAAAAATATCTGTTTTTGACAATGCACTGCTGCTGCAGACCGGTGCATAACCCAGACCGTTCATCCTGCGTCCTCCTTTCTTTTCCTCAAAATCCAATTCAGTATACGTCAATTTCTATCTGCTTGTCAATCCCACGCACTGACCTCTTCCTGGTGCTCTCCCCGCCTCGTCATACACGTCATAGGAATCTGTCCACGAAAACACTCTCTGTTTGATCAATAACCGCATATTTCCTATCTTCTCCATACCATGACCGGCGTATACATCAATGCAATACGGATGCAGCAACACCTTAACATTTTTACTCTTCTAAACTTTCCTTCATTCTGCCAAGCAGACCTGATTTTTTCAGCGGCAGCGTAATAATAATAGCAATGAGTGTTCCACCGCAGGTACTAATCAGGAACGGAACAACAAACGTAAATAGCGCCGCTGCTTTATTCCCCATGACAAGATATGCCACCGGATAAGAAAGCATTCCGCCAATGATTCCGGTTCCTGCCACCTCGCCGAGATAGGCAAACGGAAGTTTCTTCCCGTACTTATAAAGAAGTCCGCCAAGCAATGCACCGCACATGCTTCCCGGGAATGCCAGCGGACTTCCCAGTCCCAGCAGATTACGGATCAGCGACGCAATAAAAGCCTGTGCCAACGCCCACCATGGTCCTACGGTAACCGCGCATAAAACATTTACCAGATGCTGTACCGGTGCGCATTTGGAACCGAATACCGGGAAGGAAAACAAGCTTCCCACCACTGCTACCGCTGCTAAGATTGCTGTGACCGTCAATTTCTTTAAATTCAGTTTCTTCATTTTTCATCCTCTTTTCCTGTTGTGTGATGCCCCCGCAGCTTTTTCCACAATCAGGCAGAGAATGACTGTGATCACCATATCCGGCAGTGTATTTCCGACCGGTGTATCTACCTGCATCAATATGCGGTAAATCATAAAACCGGCAAGCCATACCACCAGATTACGCCACTGGAAAGCAGATTTTTCGGCATCTGCCTTCTTTAAAATGAAATAATCTGCGATCTGTACTGCGATCATCGGAGCAAAAACAGAACCGATCAGATATAAAAAGTTTGTAATGTTATCCATGGGATACACAATCGCTGCAGCCGTTCCGATCACGGTAACAACGATCGCCGCCCATTTTTCCTGAATCTTTGAAGAAATGGAAACACTGGAAACTCCTGCGGAGTAAGCATCCAGAAAGGTGGTTGTAACCGTGGAAAATACAATAATAAGAAGTCCGACAACGCCAAAACCGGTTTTTAACATAATCTGTGCAATGTCATATTCACCGGTAAAAATAGCCGCTCCCATGCCGATCATGTACATAAAAATGCTGACCAGACTGTAGACAAGCACACTGGCAAGTGTTGCTGCAAACGGCTTTTCTGCTTCTCTTGTATAATCGCTGATAAGCGGCAGCCAGGAAAGCGGCATTGCTACCGCAAGTTCTACCGCCGCACCAAACGTCATTGTGTCATCACTTGCTGTAATCAGCATCACAAAATCTGAATTAAAAAAGATCTCTTTAAATAGTACCAGTGACAAAATAAAAAGTGCTGTCATGGCAACCGTATTTAGCCTGCCGAGATTGGTCAGCCCAATGAAAATCCAGACAATAATCAGAACACCAATGACGAGCGCCCACACCCAGTTTCCAATATGTAACACACCATCCGCTGCAAGTGCGCCGTCATAGATCATGATCGCCGTCCATCCAACAAGCTGCAACACATTTAATACGGCAAAAAGAAGGCTTCCCTTCTCGCCGAAGCTCATTTTTACAGTTTCCATGGCGCTTTTGCGCTCTTTCGCTCCGATCATTCCTGCCGCAAACATCATAAGACCGCCGATCAGATGACCAAGCAGGATTGCTGCCATTGCTTTTCCAATACCGAGCGGTGCAAAATAGGTACCTGTCAGTATTTCCGCCAGAGATACGCCTGCGCCAAACCAGATTAGTCCGTTTGAAAAAACGGAAGTTCTCTTTTTATTCATCCTTTGTACTCTCCTTCGACTGCAAATGCATGGTTCATGGGACCGCTTCCTTTTCCAAGGTCAAGCATGGCGGCAAGTGCGCCGGAAATGTAATTTTTGGCATACCTGACGGAAGTTTCTAAGTCCCTTCCCTTTGCAAGATTCGATGCAATCGCCGAAGAAAGCGTGCAGCCTGTTCCATGGGTATTGGGGTTGTCAATTCTCTTCCCGTGAAACCATACCGTTTCTTTTTCTTTCTGGAAAAGAAGGTCGTTGGCATCGTTTAACTGATGTCCTCCCTTTAATAAAACTGCACAGCCTAAGGTGTTACAGATGATTTCTGCTGCTTTTTCCATATCTGCTTCTGTTTTAATCTCCATTCCGGAAAGAACTTCTGCTTCCGGGATATTCGGAGTGATAACAGTTGCAAGGGGCAATAATTTACTTTTCAATGTGCCGATGGCATCCTCGCTGATAAGCCTTGCTCCACTCGTTGCCACCATGACAGGATCTACCACAATATTTTTTGCGTGATACTCTGTCAGTTTGTCCGCAATCGTCTCAATCAGTTCACTGGATGAGACCATTCCGGTCTTTACTGCATCCGGATAAATATCCGTAAAAATACTGTCCAGCTGCTCTGCCAAAAATTTGGGAGTTACTTCCATAATATCTGTTACGCCGGTCGTATTCTGGGCAGTCAAAGCCGTGACCGCACTCATCGCGTATACGCAGTTGGCGGTCATTGTCTTAATATCTGCCTGGATGCCGGCGCCTCCACTGGAATCACTTCCAGCGATTGTTAATGCTGTGTACATAAAATCCTCCTCTGCATTAATTTTATATAGCGACCTAAGGTGGTGCCCCCAATCTGCCGCTGTGATATATCATTTTTCTTACTGCTGCCTTATCGGCGCAAACGGCCAAAAAAAGTGCAGGAACCCAACGCAAAGATTCCTGCACAAATAACTCTTGTGACTTATTATCTCCCTACGTTGGCATTATCCAAATCAGGTTCTGGGTTAAAGCATCCGCTTACTCTCAGCCCGCCGTGCGAGCACCCCGTTTTCATTATCCTTATCACTTCTGTAATGGTCTGTTTTATAACAGCTTTATTATACACGCCTGTTTTCAAAATGCAAGCTTTTTGTTCTGTGCTTTTCTGAAATTATCACAAATCCAGCTACATAGCCACATCAGATATTTTGCTATTTCCCAGCTCATTTTTAATATTCCGACAAAATCTGTAGTCCCATTACAATAATCCACATATATGCACAGGTCTTCGGAATCATTAATAGTCCTACTTTTGGTTTTGTTTTACTGAATAACGTTACTGGAAGATAACAGCCAAATGAAATAATAATAGCCGCAGCCATCCTTGTCATATGATATCCATAGGTATTTCCCGAAATTAAATATAAAATAATTATCCCTGTACCAGTAACTGCAAAAACTGTATTTCTGATAATAGATAATCTCATATTTCCTTCATCTGTGCACCAGTTGTTCTGCGGGAACAGGCATATCACAATTCTGACAACCGCTGATATCCATACAACAACTTCAATTACCACCGGTATTTTAAATTCCGGAAATGTAAGCTTCCAGATATACATCAAAATAATATAAAATACTGTCATTGTAACAGACGATACCTGCAGTCCGATTCCCAGCTGCCGCTTTATTTTATCATTACTTCCACGTACTGCCCTGATAATTCTCGGTACCAGATGAAAAGCATCCCCTCCGCAAAGTGTCAATGTTAATATTCCATAAAGAATAAATAACATATTTCCCTTTGAAAATATGAAAAAAAGCATTGCAGCAACCAGATCAAAAGTCAAATACGCTGCATCAAATATTGCTTCCATCACATCTGGGATCTGTGGTTTGTAATTGTTTTCTTTCATCGTTAGTCCTGCCCCTTTTTCATCAATCGGCTGTAAAACAAATAATTTCTGGTAAAAATAACTCCTGCTATCATCCAGACAATGCCTGCAATCAACAGTAATGTTTTTTCTTTACACAAAATTTAGTTCTCATTTGCATTCTCCCTGTAGTCTCTCAAATGTTCTTCTGCATTGTTACAGATCTTATCAAATACATTGATACACATATGTATTTCTTCTTCTGTCAACCCGCTTAATACATTTTTGGCGAACTTTTTTTGTGCATTTATTCCGGCTTCCACAATCAACTCTGCCTTGTCTAATAAAACAATTTCAATATGCTTTTTATTATCTTCGCTTTGTATTCTTTCAATCAGACCTTCATTTTCCAATTTTTTCAGTGAAGTTGATACATGGGATTTTGTTGATTTCCTCACCTTTACAATCTCTGCTGCGGTATTATGCTGTGGATTGTTATGTAAAAACATCAGTATATCATATTCCATCTGTGTTAACCCGTACCGGTCGCATACCTCGCCGGATAACAGTTCATAATATCCTGTAATTGTTTTATGTTTATCCCAGAAATACATCTCAACCCCGCCTATAATCGTTCTATTTAGAACGATTATAGGGTATTTTTTCTGCCATGTCAATATTTTTCTTTAACGTTCCAATATATTCTCCATTATTATATACAAATGGTCCGGCTTCCCCCTCTTCTTCGAAGTATTCCGCTCTTAATGACATGATATTGAGCAATTCATCTACAGTATGCACTTTTGTCGCCTGATAGGGCTGTTCAAAGGCGATCTTTTCTACAAATAAATAATAGTCACTGTACTTTATCAGTATGCCGGTATGCCCTACGAAAACAACCTCAGAATACGGGTCATATATCACGATACTAAGAAGAGATATCCTGTCACTATTTATTTGAAATCCATGATATTTCCAGCTGTCGGAAAACACAGTTTCCGGAGAGCTGCCCTCTGTTACACGCTTTTCGCCATAGAGTGTAGTAAACATATCCCTATTCTTTTTTATGATTTCATATCTGTCCACGTTATCTATCGCTTCCGTGTCAAACATTAAATATGTGCCTGTATAATTGCCTTCTGTTGACTCCGAGCAAAGCATCCCATCCAGCAAAAGGAACGCTGTCATCCTGCAGTCAGCGTCTGAATAATCATGATTCTGTTCCCAGCCATCCATACATTTTACGATATCTGCTTTCATCTTCGCAGGATCTGACCAGGCATCCTCCAGCTTTGCATTCTTGCCCGCAGAATCCGCAAAATCGACCACCCACTCCTGAAATAAATCTACATGGGAAGCTCCTGCAGCGTCCAATTCCTTGCAGATCCCGGTAATGGAAGCCTTCCCGCCCATATAAGTTGCGGCAGGTATCTTCTGTTTCTGTACGTTTTCTGCACAGGCTCCCAGTATCGCAGATGCGAGTATAATAACCGCTGATAATTCAATCGCTTTTCTGGCCTTATTGTGCCTTTTCAACAGATATTACCTCTCCCTCAAACGGATCTACCTCTGAAATTGTTCCGGTATATCTTACAGTCACAGTATCTCCGTTGCTGACATTCTCCAGTCCTTCCGGCTTTTCCTCAAAAGTAAAGCTATATGGTGTATCATTCTCATCTGTAACGACAAACATGAAATCTTTTATCTCATCAATCGTTCCGGTCACTTCTTTTTCTTCTGTTGTTCCTTCCTGTTTTCCCTCTTCGCTATTGCTTATTGCAGTATTATCCTGCTTCATCCCGGACTGTCCACAGCCGCCAAATAATCCAGCACAGCACATCACGCAAGCCACAATCATAATTATTTTTTTCTTCATCTTCAATCTACCTCATTTCTTATTATTCGTACTCTGTGAATACTTTTCAAAAGATTACCTTAGTCTTTCATTAATGTAAATAGTATGATTCCAAAATTAAAGAAATATTCATTTTTTGCCGCCTGTAGCCGAGTTTTCAATATCACGGAAAGTGCATTCATAAATACCGTTTTCCCCATAATCCTGCCACCCGCTTCCCACTATCTAGGCGCGTTCGGGACTTGCACCCGTCAGAGCGCCCATGGCGCGCAAACTAAAAAAAGAACCGATTTCTCGATTCCTTTTTTCAACCCCTGCTGATTTCTTTACAAATTCAATTTTTCTTTTTGCAGCAAAGCTACGATATCTGAGCGAAACGGAGACGAAAGATGTCGCAGGAACGACCCGCCGCAGGCGGAGAATCCTGCCGGCAGGATTCTTATTTTATGCAAAAATAATTTTTGTATTATCTCTATAAATTTGAATTTAACGAGCACTTTTGCGAGCGATGAGTCTTGAACTTGTTCAAGAATATACTGTATATCTTCCACCTTCTTGCCCTTCGGACAAGAAGTGTCCCTTACTTTCAACTCGTCAACCGAATTTTTATGGTTTCGTTTTAATAATTTTACCGTTTTCATCATAATAAGTTGTATTTTCAACATTATATTCATATCCATATTGGTTCTCTATTGGATCAAATCCACCCTTGCCATAATATTCTTCTATTCTTTTTTGATTTCCAACTACAAATATATTTTTATAATCATAGTAATTCACATAAGTTCTATTAAATCCATTCACATATGCAACAAACTTTTGCCCATCCTTTTCGACAACATGTTCAGGGGTATAGCCAAATGCTCCAAAAAAATAAATTATTGGAGTAGATAGTAAAAATAACATAACAAATATGCTTATTAGAATAACTTTTACAATTTTTTTCTTAATCTTTAAAAGTAATTGTATTATTCCAGCAACAAAACCAAACATAATTATTATTGCAGATACTATATATATCCATTCTCTAAACATTAATTTACAGAAAGATAATATTAAGTATAAAGTAACAATTATTAATGTGTAAATAATAGTATCTAATAATATAATTCTTGGAATATATTTTTTTATTTTCTCCATTACATTATCTCCCCTATAAATACCGATTTTCTTAATTCTATAAACATGAAATTTACAGCACCATTTTCCATAACAATGATGAAATAAATGGTTGAAGGAAGAACATAATAAGTGCTACAGATACACATATTATGTAAAAGTCACTCATTTTTGAATTTGAAAAGATTCGCTTCGTAAAATTATCAGTTATCCTATGTACAATAAAATATCCAATTATAGCACCAACAGTATTTGTAATAATATCGTTTATATCACTGGTTCTAAAAGTAAAAATCTGTGATATTTCAATTAAACTTGTAACTATAAATCCCATTAAGGCAATATTTTTAATGTTTCTAAATTTATCCCACAATATCGGCAAAAAGAAACCAAATGGAACAAATAAAAGTATATTCAAACAAGCATTAATGAAATCCGAAACCATATCCAAAAACGGGATAATGTTCACCGCAAAATCAATTTTCAGAGATGCTATATTAGGGAATCCTACAAGTGCTAAGACTGCAGTAAAATAAAACCCAAATACCATATAAATAATAGTTCGTTTCCAGCTATGAAAACATAACTTGTTATATATGCACCAAATAGGAATTATAAAAACAGCTGCCGCAACAATTTCGATAAGTGCACTATATATTCTATACATGTTTTTCTACCTCCACAAATCCCGATTCTTTTACTTTTTGTTCCACTAATAAAACCCTTTCATGCATTACAAATAAGGCTTTAAAGACTTAAAAACATTCAAATATCCATTTGCATACATATGTACACCATCAATGGCATACTCCGATTTCTGTTCACCATGTTCATCAACAAGTGCTTCATTACAATCAAGATAACGACAACCGTATTTTTCTGCTATTTCTTTTAATCGATGATTACATAATGTAAGATTTTCAGGAGTACGGCGTTTCATCCATTGGATTGATTGTTCTGTCTGCCATGGCAGGTGAAGATTTGCAGGATAAAACGCCATGATAAAAATTTCCACATCTGGAATACGGAATTTGATAATTTCCATGATTCTACAGATATTATCCATTAAATGTGACATCCACTGATCTCCAAATCGTTCTTTTGTAATATCATTAGTGCCGATATTGATAAATATCTTTGATGGCTCAAGATCTAAAAGCAATGTATCGATATTTTCCAGAAACTCATCTGTATTCAATCCACTAACGCCGCGATTATATATCACTTGTTCGATACCCTGGCTTCGTGCAATTTCACAGACAGGAAACATTTCCATCAGGGATGATCCTGTAAAAAGAATTTGCCCTTTTAATGCTCCTTGGTTTAAATACCCGAAATTTCTGATTTTCATCCTTTGATTATCGTCCATAATATTATTCCTTTCATTTGTCCTGTTGATTCCCGATTTTCTTAATTCTACAAACCAGAAGTTGTCTATTTCAATACATCTACCCATCTATTGTTTTCTTTATAGAAAAAATACTCACTTAAATTTTCTTTCAAAAAAACTTCCAACACCTTTTCCATTCCATCCGCTAAATCAGCCTTTTTCATATCTTCTATTTCTGTCCAATAAACTTCACCCTCATTAGATGCAGACAATTTCCCCTCAAATTTGTTAGTTTTATAAAATAAAACCATATATCTTGAACCATCATCATTTGACCAATCTTTTATTCCGCATAATGCAGGCGAAGAAATTCTTAATCCCGTTTCCTCAAACACTTCACGAATTACAGCATCAGTAAAGGATTCTCCTTTTTCTACATGACCTCCCGGAAATGTAACGCCACAATAATCATCATCTATTTTTTCTTGTACTAAAACCTTATCACCATCGTATACCATACACATATTAGTTATTGTAACAACTTCTGTCCTATCCATGTTACACCTCCAAATTTCGATTTGTTTAACTCTTTCCATGCTACATCTTCTTGCCCTTCGGACAAGAAGCGTCCCTCGCTTTAAAGAGCTCGGTCAATTCCGATTTCTTAGTTTCAAAAACTGGATGTTATTTTTCTTCTATAGATTCTGTTACATTAGTTCTATATTTCTCTTCACATTCTTTTAAGTAATCAAAGCATAATCCGCCATCACATCTATAAAAAAATGGATCTTTACAAATTGTATTATCACTATTGAGAATAAATACAGGTATGACATCTTTATCGTTGCTGTTTATATAACTAATTTTGAAACTGTATCCTGTTCTTCCAAGTGAAATGCCATCTCTTTTCATTGAAATACCTTGAATATTCGCCACTATATATTCGATATCTTCTGAATCGGTGATAGTAAAACCAGTTCCTGTATTTCCATCGAACACATTTATATGGTCTACCTCAGAAGGATTTACATTCTTACCGAATTTTTTTGGCATGAAATAGCAACCTACTGTTCCTACCAATAACACAGCAATTAAAATAACCAGAATACACAGTTTCTTTTTCATACACTCTTTACCTCCTCAACTTCCGATTGAGATTTCACCTGTTTTAAAAGATTTAATAACTGTTATATTTTGTCATTAAATTCTCTGCAAACCCTTGAAAACACTGGATTTGTCGCAGGTGAACTTTCCCTTATTGTTTCCCTTGTGTTATATCGTCCTGCCAGTGCTTACGAACTCTGATAAGGGAAAATACAAGGGCACAAGATGTCCGGTGGACATCTGCTCTGTGCCGACCGAAGCGGCAGCGGAGACCAAGAAAAATCATATAAAACAGTATAACACAAAATAAAACTGACATGGTGAACTGATTGAAATGCTTCTGATTTTTGTAACTGATGATTTATTGATCAATAAGGAGATAAGATACGATGAGAACAATATTTGCAGAATACAATCCACAGTGTAACAGTATTGATGTTTATACCAGTGCAGACTATATGCTTCGCATTGACTGCTGGGAAGCTGAAAAGAATTTAAAGACTACACCTGGTTCAGACTCCAATGATTTGTCATATATATCATTACCGCATTTTTTATTATAAGCAAACTGCCTTCCTACTCTTCTTTCATCTATGATCTCTGGCACACTCATTACCTGGGCAAAACGTGGTGGAAAAGAATCTCCGGAAACTTTGTGGCAGCTTCCAGCTTCAAGAGATTTTAGAATTATAGGAAAAGACCGGCATCCTCACTTTCTGAGATTGTCGGTCTTTTCATAATGCTGATCATCGAAGATATTTCCCCGTTATGCTTCCTCTGTCACTGGCAATTTCCTCCGGGGTTCCTTTTGCAATGATTCTTCCACCGGCTTCTCCGCCTCCTGGTCCCATATCAATGATATAATCAGCATTGCGGATCACGTCCAGATCATGCTCAATGACAATGACTGTTGCACCCTTGGATACCAGACGGTCAAAAACCTTCAAAAGAGTCTGCACATCAAGAGGATGCAGACCAATCGTCGGCTCATCGAAGACGAACACCGACGCATCCTGTTTGCGTTCCATTTCCGATGCAAGTTTTAGTCTTTGTGCCTCTCCACCGGATAAGTTTGGAGTTGCTTCGCCTAATGTCAGATAACCCAGTCCCAGATCCTTTATAATCTGCAATCTTGAGCATATCTTTTTCATATCCTCACAGGCACGTAGAGCCTGTTGTACATCCATATCCATCAGTTCCGGCAGAGAATATAACTCTCCAGACTTTGTTTTCCTTTTAATATTCCCAGCGTCCCTGTTATATCTGCTTCCATGACAATCCGGACAAGGTACTTCCACATCCGGTAAAAACTGCACATCAAGGCTGATAGAACCTGTTCCATCGCAGGTCGGGCAACGCAGTTTTCCTGTATTGTAAGAAAAATCCCCTGCTTTATATCCTGCTTCCTTTGCATCCGGAAGTTTTGCATATACCTTTCGCAGCTCATCATGCACATTTGCATAAGTTGCCACCGTAGAACGCACATTGATTCCAATCGGTGCCGCATCAATCAGTTTTACCTGTTCAATATCTTCCGCAGTAATATTTTTCACATGAGAGGGAAGTTTTGTTCCATTTATCATCGACTCTAATGCCGGAATCAGACTTTCCAGTATCAATGTCGTTTTCCCGGAACCGGAGACACCGGTCACCACTGTAAGTCTCCCTTTTGGAATATCTGCTTCCAGCGGCTTTACCGTATGAATAGCATCTGTCGAAAGGTGGATGGTTCCCAAAGAAAACATTTCCTGTTCAGATGCTTTCTTCCGATAAATGGGATGCATTTCTTTCAGAAATGTTCCAATTTGGGAATCCGGATTTGCTTCAATCTCAGGAATCGTCCCCTGTGCAATGATTCTTCCTCCGTCTGCCCCGGCTTTTGGTCCCATCTCCACAAGCCAGTCTGCCTCTGAAAGAATCTGCGTATCATGATCCACCAGAATAACAGAATTGCCATCCGCAATCAGATCATGCATGACATCCGTTAGTCCCACGATATTGGATGGGTGAAGACCGATAGACGGCTCATCAAGCACGTACAATACTCCTGTTGTCCGATTTCTGACTGCCCGTGCAAGCTGCATTCGCTGCCGTTCTCCTGTCGAAAGAGTAGAAGCCGCTCTGTCCAATGACAGATAACCCAGACCCAGATCCATCAGCCGTTTTGCAACCATCTGAAAAGATTCACAGATATTTTCTGCCATTAACCGCATTTCTTCTGGCAGGGCATCCGGCACATGATTTACCCACTCTACAAGCTCTGAAAGTGACATCTTACAGGCATCTGCCAGTGTGATGCCACATAATTTTGGCAGTCTCGCTCTCTTAGAAAGTCTTGTTCCGCCGCAATCCGGACATACATCCTCTTTCAAGAAACGTTCCACACGTTTCATGCCTTTCTCGTCTTTTACTTTGGATAAGGCATTCTCCACGGTATATACAGCATTGAAATATGTAAAATCAAGTTCGCCGGACTGGTTTGTATTTTTTGCTTTATAAAAAATATGCTTTTTTTCTGCCGGGCCATGATATACGATCTCTTTTTCCTCTTTTGTAAGTTCCTGAAATGGTACATCTGTACGGACTCCCATTTCCCTGCATACATCTGTCATGAGTGACCACATCAATGTTTTCCATGGAAGAACCGCACCTTCATCAATAGTCAGTGATTCATCCGGAACCAACGAAGCTTCATCTACTTTCCTAACAAATCCCGTTCCGCCACAAGTCTGGCAGGCTCCCTGCGAATTAAAAGAGAGTTCTTCCGCTGATGGTGCCAAAAAATGTGTTCCGCAGACAGGACAACAAAGTTCTTTCCCTGCCGCCACATCAAGTGTGGGTTCCAGATAATGGCCATAGGGACAACAGTGATTTGCAAGTCTTGAAAATATCAGTCGTAATGTGTTCAACAGTTCCGATCCGGTTCCAAACGTACTCCGGATTCCCGGAACCCCCGGTCTTTGGTGTAATGCCAGTGCCGCTGGAATATGCAGTACCTCATCCACCTGTGCTCTCGGTGCCTGTGTCATTCTTCTTCTGGTATAGGTCGATAACGCATCAAGATATCTCCGTGAACCTTCCGCATACAGCACTCCCAGTGCAAGGGATGACTTTCCGGAACCGGACACTCCGGCAATTCCCACAATCTTATTTAGTGGAATATCCACATCGATATGTTTCAGGTTATGAACATGTGCATTTCGAATTTTAATCACATTCGGATGATTCTGTTCCTTCATTTTCTTATCCTTTCCGTATAACAATTTTCATATCCTATTATACAGCAAAAGCGTATTGCCGGTCGCATAAACCGCAATACGCTATTGCCTTTATGAAGCTATTTTGTTACACAATACTCATAAACCATTCCACTGTTTCCGGTGAATAATGGGAAAAGAACAAACTCTTTCCGGTATCAAGTGTTTCAATCTGCTTCATTTCCTCATCTGTCAGCACAAAATCAAATACATTGAAATTCTCCTGCATTCTTTCTTCGTGCGTTGATTTTGGAATCACAACGACTCCATTCTGAAGCAGGAAGCGAAGTGCCACCTGAGCTACACTCTTTCCATATTTTGCTCCGATTTCTTTCAGTGCCGGAGTATTGAAGAAATCATTCTTTCCTTCTGCAAATGGTCCCCAGCTCATGATCTGTGTATGATATTTTGCAAGATATTCTCGAGCCACTTTCTGCTGCTGAAATACATGTGTTTCCACCTGATTTACCGCTGGAACAACTTCCGCGAAATGTGCAATGTCGATATAACGGTCCGGATAGAAGTTTGAAACACCGATTGCACGTGCCTTGCCTGCTTTATAGGCTTCCTCCATTGCACGGTATGTTCCGTAATAATCACCAAATGGCTGATGAATCAAAAGCAGATCCACATAGTCTGTTTTCAGTTTCTTCAAGGATTCCTCAATCGAAGCCTTTGCCTTTTCATATCCTGCATTGCTGATCCAGATCTTTGTGGTAATGAAAAGTTCCTCTCTTGGCAGGCCGCATTTTACAATTGCCTGACCTACGCCTTCTTCATTACCATATGCCTGAGCAGTGTCAATGCTGCGGTATCCGTTTTTAATTGCAGCAAGTACGCAGCGCTCTGTTTCTTCCGGCGGAGTCTGATAAACTCCATAGCCAAGTTGCGGCATTTTTACACCATTATTTAATGTAACATAATCCATCGTTTTGTCCTCCTTTATATTTCATTTTATGAAATCTGTTATTTCTTGATTTCTGTTTACATTCAAATTATATCCTGTTAAAATGAATATGTACAATATCAATTTCGAAATCTGCTATTCATATTATGAATAGAAAGGAGTATCAAAATGTTAGACTTATCAGACCTTTACCAGTTTGTAACCTACGCAGACTGTGGTACCTTATCTGCTGCGGCAGATAAACTTCATATTTCTCAGCCCACTCTTACCAGAACCATGCATGATGTGGAAGATGCTTTTGGTGTTCCACTCTTTCATCGTGGTAAAAACCGTATCGAATTAACCGATACCGGTGAAGTAGCGGTAGAACAGGCAAGGTCTCTGCTTTCTGAAGCAGAAAAAGCGGTTGAGACCGTACAGACATTTGAACGCAATCAGCATACGATTACCATTCATTCCTGTGCTCCCGTACCTCTATGGTCATTATTGCCTGAATTGTCACGCAGATTCCCTGATAATATTATTTCCTCAAAACTGACAAATATGGATGAAATCCTTCAAAATGTCAGTTCCGGCAATGCTGATATCGGTATTCTTCCACAGTCCTGTTCAGATAAAAATCTTCTCTGCATCCCTTATCTTAAGGAACAGCTCTATGTCTGCATCCCGAAAGAACACAAACTGGCAGAACATTCACAGCTGAGCCTTCCACAGCTTAACGGTTTTAACTGCCTTCTTCGTGATGAAATCGGTTTCTGGACAAATCTGGTAAAGAGCAAAATGCCAGCATCCCGCTTTCTGATACAGACAGATGAATTTGAGTTTGAAGAACTTGTCCGGACTTCCACATTATTATGTTTTTCCAGCAGTAAAACCACCGATTCAGATCAGACTCTGAAAGGGCGGAAACGGATTCCCTTAACTGATCCGGAAGTAAATGTTACCTATCATCTGATCAGCTCAACTAAAAGTACTATTTTACAATCTGTTTCGCCCACTTTTGAATTTCGTCCTCAGAAGTAATCTGATTTTCTTCATTAAAGCGGACATTAAGCCCCGCATGAACCGTTTTTTTTAGACATAAACCAATAAAATATAACACAAAATGCTAAAGCAAACACAACACCAAAAACATTTTGAATCACTCTAAGACTAACCGCTCCTTGTAGTCCATAAGTCTCTGTAGCAATGGCTAAAGCACCAAATGTGTTAAATACTGCCTGCCAGCCATATTGTGCTGAAAATCCTACACCGATTCCACCAAGAATTCCTATATATGCATAGATTGACGAAGGAAGCAGAAAATATAATACTGTAAAACATATAACACCTGCAATATTTCCGACAATCCTTTTACGGACTCTGTAGTGCATATCTTCCATAAACGGCAAAATCGCTGACATGGCCGCAATACCAGCCCACATTGCACGTGGCATATTACAAAGTTCTGCAATGCAAAGGACAATCGGTACGCATAAAATCTGACATATCTGCCATTTTGTTCTGGAAGAAGTGATATCAAATTCTTGTATCAGATCTTTCAGATTTCTTTTATAAGTTCTGTTTTTATGATTTCGATAAAATACGAAGCAGGTAAGTGCTGCACCTAAAGCCATTCCGACTAATCGCATCTGATAGCTTTTTCCCGTAACATCATAACCATATAGCAGCAGATACCCAAGAACCAATGTAGATTGATTAAACATGAATGGATTATGGCATCCGAACAGAATCAACACAGCCAGTGCCGCAATATTTAACAGCATTCCCAATACCGGTGAAAACTGATTTGCTAAATGCGGACATACAGTCATAATTACAAAGAACAAAGCCAAAAGCATCGTAGATTGTCCGGTGTGGATCCCCAGATCCGCATTTCTAAACACCATGAGACATAATAAGACTACTACACCTACAATGCTGTTCTCATTTCCAAATAGGATACTGAAAATACTAACAAAGAAAAAACAAAATGCCATTGTAGCAGCTATCTTCACCAGATATACCCACATATGATATAATTTTTCTTTTAGTGTTTCACTCTTTTTCAACAGGTTTTTAGAACCTGCCTGATTTAACTGCAACTCCTGATAAAATGTCATGTAATTCCTCCTCTATCTGTTTTTCTTAAACTTATATGGTCTCATCTTTCTGTATTGGAAGCTCTACAACAAATCTGCATCCACCATATTCACGGTTTTCTGCTTTGATTGTTCCTCCGGCACTATCTACAATCCGTTTTACAAGTGCAAGACCTAGGCCATTTCCTTCTGCTTTATGAGATCCATCTACCTGATAGAACTTGTCAAATATTCTGGATTTTACATCATCCTCTATTCCTGGTCCTTCATCTTCCAGAATGAACTTAACAGAATCCTGTTCTTGTTTCAGAAACATCGTAATTGTCCCCTTTGAAGGACTGAACTTAATCGCATTATCCAAAAGATTTATCCAGATATGCATAAAAAGTCCTTCATTCCCAGTATATTTAACTTCCTCCAATTCTACCTGAAAACCAATTTCTTTTTCTGTCCATTTTGTTTCCAATGAAAGAAATGCCTGGCGGATCTGTTCATCCAGACGATATTCTGTTTTTTTCATTGGTATATTCTGATTCTCTAACTTGGATAACAGCAAAATATTACCAACCAATCCGGAAAGTCTTTGGGTGTTAAATAAGATTTTTTCTACATATTCCTCTTGATCCGGAGACAGTTCTTCTCCCTGAAGCAGCATTGTATATCCTTCAATGGCATTAATCGGGGTCTTAAACTCATGAGAAACATCAGATACAAAATCCATCTGCAGCACCTCTGTTGCACGAAGTTCTTTTGTCATAACGTTAAAACTTTGATAAGATTCTCCAACTTCTGCTATACGGCTGTTCGTTTCCAAATGCTGTTCAAAATCTCCCTGAGAAACTTCCTTCATTGCTTTACTAAGTCTGGTAATTGGTTCCAGTAACTTTGCATTAATAAAGGAAGTGATCAGCCCTGCAATCAATGTATTGAAAATCAAAAGCCAGCCAAGCACAGGTATGCTGCCCGGCAGATTAAAAAAATGATTCAAAAAAGCAAATAATAAAGCAGATATGACTGTTGAAAATACAAGTGCCAGCCAGATTGCACCAGTCAGACAGGATCGGATCCGCAATCCTTTTTCTTTCTTTTGTTCCATTATTTTTTCACCACCTTGTATCCAATTCCACGCATTGTTACGATTTCAAAATCAGGGTTATCTTTAAAACGCTCTCTGATTCTTCCTATATGTACCTCTATCGTATGTGGGTCTGCCTCCGTCTCGTATCCCCATACTTCATCCATCAACTGTTGTTTTGTAAATGTTCTGCCTGGCGAAGCTGCAAGCTTATATAAAAGCAGGAATTCTTTTTTAGGCAAAACAAGACTTTCCTTATCAGTTGTAACCGTCATTGCATCATAATCAAACTCTGTTGAACCGATCACAATTTTGTGTTCATTCAGTATCTGTGCACGGCGAAGCAGTGCTCCAACTCTTAAAACCATTTCATTCACATTTACCGGTTTTACCATATAATCGTCACTTCCCGAAAGAAATCCCTGGCGCATATCATCAAAGGAACCTTTCGCAGTGATCATAAGTACCGGTATCTGATATCCTGCTGAACGGAGTTCCGACACCAGTTCATAACCATCCATAACCGGCATCATAATATCGGAAATGATCAGATCAATATACTCTTTATCCAATATTTCTAATGCCAGTGCTCCATCCGATGCACTTTTGACCTGATATCCATTCTTCTCAAGCACTTTTTGGAATAGCTGGCTTAATTCTTTATCATCTTCTACAATCAATATTTGAAACACGTTTTCCTTCCTCCTTATTAAAACAGATACCTTGCCCATCCAAGCAGATGCTGTACCAAAAATATTTTTCTCTGACGTTTCTTTGTTAATTCGATTGGCTCTACATGATATGGATCACGATAGGTTCCATCTTCCAATACCTGGCGGGACACTCTTTCATATTCCATCATGCCCTCTTCCAACTGTTTATTAATATCTTTACTGCGAATTACAAGCATCAGTTCCGTATCCAGATATGCACTTCTCATGTCCATATTAAAGGAACCGATTACAGACAGATCATCGTCAATCAGAATACTTTTTCCGTGGTATGAATAACCGCCTTCATATTCCCAGATATTAATTCCTGTACTTAAGATTCTATTTCTGTTTTTCGCATAATCGGCAGCCCCAAATGGATTCCCATTATTTGCAACTGAATTTGTCATGATAGAAAAATCTGAATCGTTCTCTGCAATCTCCTCCCATGTATTATACATCATATCATTACAGATAATATATGGCGTGTGGATCTTCACACGATTTTTTGCATTTTTCATCAATTCTCCCAACTGATACCACACTACTGGTTCTTTGGAACCTGTGTGAATAGGATTTGACACTAATGCAATCTTTTCTGTCTCAAAAGTTTCGTCCGTGTAATCGGTATCGCAGATTCTTTCCTTATTCTCTTCAAAATATTTCTGATAGCCGTTCTGCAGCTCTAAAACTGCGTTCTTTACAGATTTTCTATTTGCCAGTTTTTTATTGTCATGAAAATAACCACTGTCTTCTTGTTCCCATATCGTTTCAAAATACTCTAACAACTGGTTAACTGAATTTTCTTTCTCAGGTTCATCGCAAACTACTAACACGTCTCTGTCATAGTTCTTATGTCCCGGAAAATCACCCAGGAAATAATTGTATGTATTTCTTCCCCCAAGAATATATCTCTTTCCATCTGCAATCAAATATTTATCATGCATTCTACCCATCATCTTCCATGGTTTCAACGGATTGGCCTTATTATATAGTTTAATTTCAACATTCTCATGGGAAGATAATCCATAGAAATACGGATTTCCTTCCATATCAATCCAGCTCTCCATTCCATCTACTAACAGACGAATATGTACACCTCTGTCTGCCGCATCATGCAGTGCTCCTAAAATCAATTTTCCACTTTCATCGGATTGAAATGCAAAAGTAGAAAGAATAATTTCCTTTTTTGCATTCTTGATCAAACGCACTCTTTGTAAAAGCGCTTCTGGATTCTTTTCTATGATTACTGCCCGTTCTGTATTTTCACTGCATTCGTTCCATGACCCATTTTTTGTTTCTTTTTTGGTTGTATTGGACACTTCCGGCTGCTTTTTATATGCAACGCAGATTCCGAGCAATTCATAAAAAGCCACACATAAAAAAATTGCCAGTATAACAAGAAGGATTTTACATATTTTATACTTTTTCATTGTAGATCACCTGATTCCTTTTTATTTCACACTTATACAATACAAAGTCAAACTCAATTTAACCTCAACAAGGTTTGTTTTTTCATCAATGCAAAATCTTCTTTGTACAACAGACTGTTAGATATAGCAAAAACGGCCTTTCAAAAACAGTTAACTTCTAAATCAACTGTTTTTTGAAAGGTCGTTTCATCAGATTCTTATAGCAATCCAGCAAATAATCTCATAAATAATTGTCCCAGTCGCAAATATGCACTTCGTCCGGTTTGATATTGGTCTGTCACATCACGACATTCTCCCATCGTTCTTATCAGATCATTTTTTATTTCCACAACTGCCTGACAATCTGCCATAAAACAGCCGTTTTCAAAATGGTGATATAAACTTCGATAATCCAGATTAATTGTTCCACAAGTTGCCATACAGTCATCTGCCACACTCATTTTTGCATGACAGAAACCAGGAGTCCACTCATAAACACGAACACCATGTTTAACCAATCCATGATAAAAAGAACGAGTTATATTATAAATGAATTTTTTATCAGGGATACCAGGTGTGATAATTCTTACGTCTACTCCTCGCTTAGCAGCCAGACATAACGCATGCGTCATTTCATCTGTTATGATTAGATATGGAGTCATAAACCAACAATATTTTTCAGCTTTATTTATCATACTGATATAAACTTCTTCTCCTACTTGCTCATTATCCATCGGGCTGTCTGCATAAGGTTGAACAAACCCAGTTTGCTGTGCCGCATAATCATAGTGGAAAAGGTATTTACTAAAATCAGAATCATTAGCATCCTTATCACTTACTGCATTCCACATTTCCAAAAATGTCACCGTAAGCGACTGAACAGCATCTCCTTCTAAACGAATACCTGTATCTTTCCACTGTCCATACGGGTGTGTGTAATTAAAATATTCGTTTGCTAGGTTATATCCACCTGTAAATCCGACTTTTCCATCAATAACTGTTATTTTTCTATGATCACGATTGTTCAAAAACAGATTTAAACCTGGCATAAACGGATTGAATACACGGCAATGAATTCCTATTGCCTCCATCTTTTTCACAAAATCTGTGTTAATAAAGCCTATAGAACCCATATCATCGTAGAATACTCTAACTTCCACACCTGCTTTTACTCGCTCTTCCAGAACATCTTGAATCTTATGCCATGCTTCAGCGTCTTCTATCGCATGATATTCCATAAAGATAAACTTCTGTGCTTTCTCCAAATCCTTAAGCTGTGCCTCTAATCCTTTCACTGCTTCATCAAAATACACAATATCCGTATTCTGATAGATTGGATACTGCGAATTTCTTTGTATGTAACTTGCTATATTTCCTGCTTTCGGAATTGTTTCTTTTATTCTGCTCAAACACTCCTGACTGTCCGGAAGCATTGGTAACAATTTGCTATCAATTTCTGCATATCGCTCACGCATTTTATGTGTGCCACCATTCAAACCAATCAACAAATACAGGCCTACACCCATAATTGGGAAAATTAGAATTAAGATGACCCAAGGCATTTTCATAGAGGATGTCTTATTTGATGCGTACAATCCCAAAACCAAGATTCCACTCAAAATCCTTGTAAATAAATTTATGATTTCTGCATATTCATTCAAGCGTGTTACGATAGTAATAATAAAAATCACTTCCAGAAGAATGCAGATTATGGAAAAACACAGCCGTTTTACCCCATTTTTTGTTTTTGCTTTGCCCTCTAAAGTATCTTGTTTCATATATATTCCACCTTCCTACTTGCTCAGTTTTCTCCCTAAATTTCGTGTAACATACCAATTTTGTCTTTTATTCTCTGCATTTCATTATCTGCTTCAATGATAGCACTTGCAGAATGAAGTAATTCTTCACTAATCTCATCATAACCAGGCATTTCTTCAATTCCTTTTTTATAGCGAAGTTGATGTTCCAATGTTGCCCAGAAATCCATACCATTGGTTCGAATCTGTAATTCTACACGCATAGGTGTTTTACCCTTAGCAAAAAATACTGGTATTTCAACAATCATATGATAGCTTCGATAACCATCAGTTTTTCAAACCAGGTATCCATAGCTAGGATGAATTGACTTACGTCTGGCAATTCTTGCAGCATTTCGTTTAGGGTTTTGTGCTTCACATATTTCTGCACATATACCCAACAGGCAACGCTACTGGCTTCTAATACAATGTCAGCTATGGTTTTGCGCATAAGCTCTTCAAATTCAGCAATTTCTTCTTTCGGAACAACATCATACAGTGTTGGTGCCTGATGGCTTATTTTTACTCCATTTTCATTTGCATCTTTAAGCAGATTCTTAACTTTTTCTCTTGAATCCTCCGGTACTTTCATGTACTCCCACATAAATGCTACCACATCGGCTGGCCTTATTTATATCATTTCACTCTTTTTTGAAATAGAACAACACCACAGCAACAACTCAAATCGACTTAAAATTCCAGACTATTCGCATTCAGCAAGAAATACTTCATTCCCATGATGACAAAACCTTCATCATTTCTCCAAGGCTTTTTGCTGCCATTTACAATGACGATCTTCTTGAAAGAGTCCGGGATATTACGCAGAGAATTGAACTCCTGCGTCTGTTTTTCTTCCGAAGTCATGTCATATGCAACCTGGATATAGTATCTCTGGTTTCCTTGATTCACCACAAAGTCAACCTCCAACTGCTTGCGAACACGTTTGCCCTCTTTATCCTTATCGAAGATATCCGCGACACCCACATCAACATTGTAGCCACGGATCAACAGCTCGTTATAAACAACGTTCTCCATGATATGAGTAGGCTCCTGCTGTCTGAAATTCAGACATGCATTTCTCAGTCCCAGATCCGTAAAGTAGTATTTCAGATTTGCACCGATATACTTTCTGCCCTTAATATCGTATCGGCTTGCCTTGGAAATCAAAAAGGCATCTGTCAAATAGTCGATATGCTTGGAGATGGTTTTATTAGCATAAGTCATCTGGCGCTCACTGGCAAAGGTATTGGCAATCTTTGAAGGGTTGGTCGGTGCGCCAATTGCAGATGCAAGCACATCAACCAGAATCCCAATCTCATCCACGTTCTGAATCTTATTTCTTTCAATAACATCCTTCAGATAGACATTTGCAAAGATATTCTTCAGATAGTCCGCTTTCTGTCGTTCGCTCTGGAAACTTACGATCTGCGGCAATCCTCCGTAGATCATGTAGTCATCCCATGCATCATCATAATCGCCGTCATAGACAGAATAAAACTCTGCAAAGGAGAGAGGATAGATTCTAATCTCATCACCTCTGCCACGGAATTCGGTCACAATGTCGCTGGACAGGAACTTGGAATTACTTCCGATGACATACACATCAATATTGCTCATGCGGAGCAGGCTGTTCAGCACTTCCTCAAATTGTGACATAAACTGCACTTCATCAAGAAGCAGATAGTATTTGCCATCGTCTTTCATGGCATCTTTGATGTACTTGAAACACACCTTAGGATCTCTTAGTTCCTCATTTTCAATACCGTCCAATGCAATCTCAATAATATGATCAACATCAACACCGTTCTCCAGTAAGTATCTCTTAAAGATGGTAAACAGCAAAAAGGATTTGCCACATCTACGAATGCCGGTAATCACCTTTATCATTCCATTATCTTTTCGCTTGATCAGCTGCTGTAGGTAAGCGTCTCTTTTAATCTCCATCGTTACACTCCCCATTTCCGTGCATCTGCACACTTTTTAGCAATAAAATTCTATCACAGAACGACCTGAATTTCAATATGTATTCCCATTTTATGTGCATCTACACACTTTTATGTAATGTTGATAAATATATTTTCAGATTTTTTTGATTGCAGTGTCTATAATCGACTACTCCAATCGTTATTATAGGTAAACAACAAAAAGAAGATGGTTTCGATGTTTCATTAAATATGTTCGTTAGTCTTTTACGTTGTATGAATGAAAGGGAGCACATTTTATGAAGAAGATTATGAGTCTTTCTTCTGGACTGCCAGCTGATGAAACTCCTCAGACAAGTATACTCGTATGACGAAGACTGTGAAATACCACATCCGGCAGTCCTTCCCTTATTCTGTAGCTTTATTCATTGTTAATGGCTCGCCTGCTGATATTGCTTTCTATGCCAGACAGTTCTGCTCGTGTACGCCAGTACATAAGTACGTATTGGCTATCGCATATGTTGTTGTATAGCTTATTCCATAAAGCAGTAGCAGCCACCTTATACAGAGAATTCAAGCCTTCTCTCACTCCCGAACATAATTAACAGTTCTTTCTCTCTCGTATATAATTCCATCAGATTCACCCTTTCATGGCATAAAAAAAGCAACCGGAACATCTCTGTTTCGATTGCCATAATAATATTACTACAACCACAATAAAAATGAAAGTGGTTATATATTAGTTTTTTACTAGTTTTATACGTAAATTTATTAGTTTTATATGTAAATTTATTAGTAGTTTTTTGTAATAAAATAGTAGTCTTTTGTGGACACGAATGATTGGTCGCTTTGTCCTACCAAATCCATGATAATAATATCATATCTGTTTTGGCATTACAATTATATCGTTGTTAGTCTGTCGTTAGTTTCTTGTTAGTCCGTCGTTAGTCTATCGTTAGCCTGTCGTTAACATATGGTAAGTTCAAAAATCAGTTTTTATACTCAAAGCGGAACGTACATTCTTCTCTAAAACTATTTTTCAACAAGACAACTCTTAATCAATTTTTCCAGCACATCATTACTCGCATTTGCCGATCTGACACTGGCAGCTATCATCTCTTCTTTTGAAACATCGGTAAAATCAATTTCAAATCTACCATTATTCAAGCATAACTGCTCAATGTATATTCTCTGAGTTCTTCCATTGCCTTCTCTAAAAGGATGAATCATATTAATCTCACCCAGATAATAGGCTAGTCTCCCGCTCATTTCTTCCTTATCGGTTATGTCAGCTAAGAAATTTTCCTTTTTCAGCTTACGATACAAATCATCAAACTGGCTTTCGATAAACTGCACCAAACAGAAAACGGTTCCTTTGGAGATATCAACCGTTCTCGTCTTGCCCGCCCAAGAATATACATCACTGAATAAATGCTTATGTATAGAACAAAGATGCTTAAAAGAGAAATCCCCGGTAACGCCTTGACCTACAAGTTCTGCCTGACGTACTGCCGAATAGTCTCTTTCAGCCTCGTGCAATGTATCTAAATCTTTTATATCCAGTTTATTCTTTAATACATTTGTGCCCGGATAACAGTACTTAGCATCCTGTTCATCATCATAGAAATAATCATACTCTTGATCCTTCAACCTGCTTCTTGGATACTCTGTATTTCTTATTTAATTCTGAAATTGCATCTGCCGCAGAAACCTTCTTGACCAAGACATTTCTTACTCTTTGACGACATTCTGCATCAAATGGCATGCCTTCCATTTTGAAACTGGATTCAATACTGCTTACTCTTCTATCAACTGTCATACGCGTATCCTTTCTCCTTTCCCTTTCGCAGAAAGGTATTTGTTCTTCTATAGTATACCACAAAACGCTACATCTATACTAGAAATTTCCGTATTATGAAGAGCGAACGTATAACCTTCTCCGATATCATTATCATTTCATAGTTACCACTCATTACATTTTAGGTGCTTACCACTCAGACTTACCACTTTTCTTACCACTTTATACCACTGTGATACGATATTTTGCGATATTTTACGAGGTTTGCAAGCTAATCACCAAACACCTTCCAACCCTTGTAAATCAAGCATTTCCGCCACTTTCAGCCGCTTACTTTTCATCACGAACGCTTAGCGTTCGTCTACCACCTGGAAGATAAAAAACTTCAGATAATAGCTCTCTGGCACATTCGCCGAATTTGCCCAGAGAATCGGATGATCCGGTGCCTGCGTTCTGAATTCTACCTGCCGGAGTCTCCTGTGCGTCGCCTTTGCTGCTTCTTTCACGGTCTTCTCCAAAAGCTCCTGTGTCATAAAGTGTGAACACGAACAGGTGGCAAGATAACCGCCGTCCTTCACAAGCTTTAGCCCTTTCATGTTAATCTCACGATAACCTTTAATTGCATTTTTCGTCGCCTGACGCGACTTCGTGAATGCCGGCGGATCAAGAATCACGACGTCGTACTGCTCGCCGCTCTGTGCCAGCTTCGGCAGCTCATCCAGCACATTGGCACACCGAAACTGTACCGTGTCCTCCAGCCCGTTCCGACGCGCATTCTCCCGCGCCTGCTCCACCGCATACTCGGAAATATCAAGACCCGTGACCTCTGCGGCGCCCGCGATTCCCGCATTTAAGGCAAACGTCCCCATGTGAGTAAAACAGTCCAGAACCTTTTTCCCTTTACAGATCCGCTGCATGGCAAGGCGGTTGTACTTCTGATCCAGGAAAAATCCGGTCTTCTGTCCGTTCACGATGTCCACCATATAATGAACGCCATTCTCCACAATCTCCACGTTCGTGTCAAACTCTGCTCCGATAAATCCCTTTACCTTCGGCAGCCCTTCCTTGATGCGCTCGTTCGCGTCACTTCTCTCATAAACACCACGGATGCAGATGCCATCCTTCACCAGAGTCTCCTTTAAAAGTTCCACGATCGTCTCCTTGAACTGCTCCATTCCGAGCGCCAGGCACTCCACGACCAGCACGTCCTCATATTTATCTACAACCAGTCCCGGCAGGAAATCCGCCTCCCCGAAAATCACGCGGCAGGAAGAGGTATCCACTGTCGTCTTGCGGTAATCCCACGCATTCTGCACGCGCATCTGCAAAAATGCACGGTCGATCTCCTGATCGATCTTTCTCGTCAGCATCCGGACACGGATCTTGGAATTGACGTTGATAAAACCTCTTCCCATCGGATAACCGTCAAAATCGTGTACCAGCACCACTTCGCCGTTCTCAAATGTTCCGGTCACCGTGTCGATCTCATTGTCAAACACCCACATTCCTCCGGCTTTGATGGTTCTTCCCTCACCTTTTTTTAATGTAACAATCGCGCTCATAGGTTCCTCCTTTTTTATTCTGTCTTTTCCGGTCGGTTTACAATATAAATTCCCATACATACCAGCACCAGCGCCGCCACCGACATCACACTTAAGCTGCCCGTCTCACCGAGCAGAACTGCGGACAGGATCACACCACACACCGGGTTCATAAACCCGAAGACTGCAACCTTTCCCGGGCTGCCACACAACGATGGTCTTCTGCATAAATTGTTCTTTTTGTCTCATTTATCTGTATACTCCGTTTCCATCTGTCCTTCCGTCCGCCCTGCAGACATAACCACCGCTCATTTTAGCACAGAACCTTCCATCTTGCCACGACAATTTATTTTCCTGTTTGCCTGCCATCCCCCGCTGCGTTATACTTAAGATAGAAGTTATCACGCACGGGGCAGCGGCATATCACTGCCTCCCACAAAGGAGAAACTATGGCAACTATCAGTTTATGTATGATTGTAAAAAATGAGTCCGCAGTGCTGGCGCGCTGTCTGGACAGCATCGCCGATCTCATGGACGAGATCATCATTGTAGACACCGGCTCCACCGACAACACGAAAGAAATTGCCGCACAGTACACCTCGCGGATCTACGATTTCAAATGGACCAGCGACTTTTCCGCCGCACGCAATTTTTCCTTTTCCAAAGCAACGATGGAATATATCTACACCGCCGACGCCGATGAAATTCTTGACGACGCAAACCGCGAGCGTTTTCTCCGTCTTAAAGGTGCCCTTCTGCCTGAGATCGAGATTGTACAGATGAAATATGTGACGCAGGGCACGTTCGATACCGTCTTGAATGCAAAAAAGGAATACCGGCCAAAGCTGTTCCGCAGACTGCGCACGTTTACCTGGATCGATCCGATTCACGAGACCGTCCGCTTAACGCCAGTCACTTTTGACAGCGATGTGGAGATTCTGCACTGTCCGCAGTCCCTGCACAGCAAGCGCGATTTTTCCATCTTCATCAAAGCGTTTGAACACGACGGGCAATTTTCCCCAAAAATCCGCACCATGTATGCCAAAGAGCTTTTAAAAACGGGCGACAAAAAGGATTTTACTGATGCAAAACCGATCTTCCAGCTCATTTTCGACAATGACCCGGCAGATGATGCCCGAAAGGAAGCTGCCTGCGTCCTAGCCCGGATTTACCGCATGGAGGATAACAAGAACGAATTTTTCAAGCTGACCATGAAGGACATGCTCACCACACCGTGCGCAGAAATCTGCTACGAACTGGGAACCTATTTTGTGGGACAGCGCGACTACGCGGAAGCGGTTCTCTGGTTCTACAATGCCGCCTACGAGACGGAAAGCATCCTGGACATTCACACAAGCGGGGATCTTCCGCTGCTCGGTCTCGTCGAATGTTACGAGACGCTCCTCGCCGGGGAGGAAGCCAAAATTCCTTCCGACACAGCGCTTACCATCCAGTATGAAATGATGCTCGACAAATACCGGGAGGCTTCCAGAGACTGGCGGATGCCGGAGGAGACCTGATCTTACAAATCTCTGGAAATACGCTCCGGCAGGGCTTGTAAAATACGACATAAAGTGATAGGATGAAACTATGGTAAAATTTTAACAATCTTTTGTGTGGGAGGTATTTGAGATGGATTTTCGTGAAGAATACAAACAGAAGCTTGTCTCCGCAGATGAGGCGGTAAAGCTCATCAAATCCGGAGACTGGGTAGATTTCGGCTGGTGCACCAACACCGTTGACGCACTGGATCAGGCTCTCGCAAAGCGCACCGACGAACTGACAGACGTCAAGCTGCGCGGCGGTATCCTGATGAAGCCGCTGGCTGTTTTTGCACGTGAGGATGCAGGTGAGCATTTCTGCTGGAACTCCTGGCATATGTCCGGTATCGAGCGCAAGATGATAAACAGAGGCGTGGCTTACTACTGTCCGATCCGCTACTCCGAGCTGCCGCGCTACTACCGCGAGCTTGACTGCCCGGATGACGTTGCCATGTTCCAGGTTGCTCCGATGGATGCGCACGGCTACTTTAACTTCGGTCCGAGTGCCTCACATCTGGGTGCAATGTGCGAGCGCGCAAAGCACATCATCGTAGAAGTCAATGAAAATATGCCACGCTGCCTTGGCGGTACCGAGTGCGGCATCCACATTTCCGATGTCACCTACATCGTAGAAGGCTCCAACCCGCCAATCGGTGAACTGGGTGCAGGCGGTCCTGCTACAGATGTGGATAAGGCTGTCGCAAAGCTGATCGTCGATGAGATTCCGAACGGTGCCTGCTTACAGCTCGGTATAGGCGGCATGCCAAACGCTGTTGGTTCCCTGATTGCAGAGTCCGACTTGAAGGATCTCGGCGTTCACACTGAGATGTACGTGGATGCATTTGTCGATATTGCAAAGGCAGGTAAGATCAACGGTTCCAAAAAGAATATCGACCGTTACCGCCAGACCTACGCTTTCGGCGCCGGCACCAAGAAAATGTACGATTATCTGAACGACAACCCGGAACTGATGAGCGCTCCGGTCGACTACACGAACGACATCCGCTCGATCTCCGCACTGGATAACTTTATTTCGATCAACAATGCCGTGGATATTGATCTCTATGGTCAGGTAAATGCAGAGTCTGCAGGCATCAAGCAGATCAGCGGTGCAGGCGGACAGCTTGACTTCGTGCTCGGAGCTTATCTGTCCAAAGGCGGTAAGAGCTTTATCTGCTTATCCTCTACCTTCAAGACCAAGGACGGTCAGGTGCAGTCCCGTATCCGCCCGACGCTGGCAAACGGTTCCATCGTTACCGACGCAAGACCGAATACACACTATGTTGTAACCGAATACGGCAAGGTGAACTTAAAGGGTCTGTCTACCTGGCAGAGAGCCGAGGCTCTGATCTCGATCGCGCATCCTGATTTCCGCGACGACCTCATCAAAGAGGCGGAGCAGATGCACATCTGGAGAAGAAGCAACCGCTAGTACCGGAGGACGACTGACGGACGGGACGTGGAATGTTGCATATAGTTTCACTATCTGAGGCCAGAAGAACAGCCATGTTCCAGATGAAAGCAGGCGTGGAGAATCCAATCGCCAAATACGGAATTTCTAAGCATGCCGCTTTTGACATCTTCGATGATCCATGTCTTTCCAAGTTTGGAACACTCCGCAGAAGGTGTTCGCAACCTGCAGACAATTTTAGGACTTTTGTGTGTGTCCCTTACGGGCACCGCTGAACAGAACATAACCGCGCGAAGCCGATGTTTGAATTGGCATCTGCCTTATTTTCAATAGCAGATGCCAACGAGTTTCGGTTCGCGCGGTTTTATATTGTCTGTGAAGCGGTGCCCTTAGGGACACCAGAAAGTCCGCCCATTGTCTGCGGTTTGCCGGACACCTCCTGTGGATTGTCCAAACGTGGCAAAGACACGGAATATAATGTCAAAAGCGGCATGCAAGAAATTCACGTATTTTGCTCCAACGTTTCTCCACGCCTGCTTCCATTCTGGAACAGGATGATTCTTCCCCTTCAGATCCTGTCAATCCTGTTACCATTCCACTTCCCATCTGTCAGCCGTCCTCCGGCACTAACCGGTTGTCTACAGGGTTCCAGCCATCCGGTCGCGGATCTCTACTCCGGTCGGTGTCCCCGCAAGCCCTCCTTTTCCGGTCTCACGGATATCCTCATTCATGCTGCGCCCGATACTGCGCATCGCGTCAATCACTTCATCCGGCGGAATCTTACTGAAGATCCCCGCCATCGTCATATCTGCAGAAGTCATGGCATTCACGGCTCCCATGACATTGCGCTTCACACACGGAACTTCTACAAGTCCCGCCACCGGATCGCATGCCAGTCCAAGCAGATTCTTAAGCGCCAGCGCCGCTGCATTAGCAATCTCATCCGCACCGCCGCCCAGAAGATACGTCACACCACCTGCCGCCATCGCGGAAGCCGAACCGATCTCCGCCTGACAGCCGCCTGCTGCGCCTGCCAGAAACGCCCGGTTTGCAATCACGCCGCCGATTCCGGCTGCCACGTACAGGGCTTCCACCATACACTCCTCAGAAAAACCGCGCTCCTCCTGCACACTCAAAAACACTGCCGGTACCACACCGCAGGAGCCTGCGGTCGGTGCCGCCACGATCCGCTTCATGCAGGCATTGGACTCGCTGGTCTTCAGCGCTTTTTCCATCACTTTTCCGATAAAGTCTCCGCAGAGCAGCGTTCCCGCCTCCCGCGCCCGTTTCATCCTGGTTCCCTCTGTTCCGACCAGTCCACTGGCTGACTTTAACGTCTCATCGTAATGTGCATCTGCATACTGCATTGCCTGGTACATCCCGCGCATCTGTGCAAACGACTCCTCTGCGCTGATGCCCTGCTCCACGCAGTCATCCTCCTGCACAATTTTCCAAAAAGGCTTCCCGGTCTCTCTCTCCATCCGGCACAGTTCCTCCAATGATCGGTACATTGTCATCCTCCCTCTGTTTTTCTATCATCCAGACGGTTCACACCGCCTTCCCGTCACATACGCTGCATCTTTCTGCCCATCTGATGTATCTATGCTTCCAGCATGCTTAAGTAGGTAACCTTTAAAATTCCCTCCAGATGCTCCAGCCACTCGATTGCCTCTTCCGGCACCTCTCTGTCGCACTCGATGACCATGACCGCCCTGGTGCCCCGGCTCTCGCGGTAAAGCTGCATCGTAGCAATATTTACCGACTTGTGCGCCAGCATCGAAGTCACCTCAGCCACATGCCCTGGCTGGTCGATGTTGTGCACGATCAGGGTCGGATAATCCCCGCTGAAATTCGCTGTCAGCCCGTCCAGCTCGCAGATCCGGATCTGTCCGCCTCCTACCGACGCCGCAATGACTTCCAGCGTACGGCCGGATTTTCCGGTCAGATTCATCTTGACCGAGTTGGGATGTACATCTCCAAGATCAATCCCCTCCAGTGTAAAACTCATCCCAGACTCCTTTGCCATCGTAAAGCTCTCCGGGATTCTCGGATCATCCACCTGCATCCCGAGCAGTCCTGCCAGGATCGCCTTATCCGTACCGTGTCCCTTGCCCGTTGCCAGAAAAGAGCCATGAAAATATATTTTTGCGTCCGCAACCTCCTCCGCTAAAAGCTTTCTGCTGACTCTGCCGATCTTCACAGCTCCCGCTGTATGTGAACTTGACGGTCCTACCATCACAGGTCCTATGATGTCGAGTAAATTCATCCTTTTTCTATTCCTTCCTTTGCGCTTTTCGCGTAAAATAAGGGGTATATCCCCGATATACCCCCTTGTCTGCCAAATTCTTTCCTTATTATATAAGCATTGTACAAAAAAGACAACCTGTTTTTTTTCGGGAGAATATGATACACTGAATGAAATGCAACGAATCGGAGGAATCCCATGAAAACACAGAAGACTTCCACAGCAAATACACATATACACGCCGACGGCATCACTCATACGCACGTTGACGGCATCACCCATGCACACGCCGACGGCTCCACTCACACGCATGCTGACGACACCGTTCATACTCATGCCAGCGGCTCCGTTCATACTCATGCCCACGGCTCCACTCACACACATCCGCATCACCACGAGAATACCAAGGCGGTCTTAAACCGCATGAACCGTGCGATCGGACATATGGAGGCCGTCCGCACGATGATCGAAGACGACAGGGACTGCAGCGAAGTGCTTGTTCAGATTGCGGCGGTGCGTTCCGCCATCAACAATATCGGTAAAATCATTTTAGAGGATCACATCAGCCACTGCCTGGTCGACGCCGTTGAAACCGGGGATGAGCAGGTCATCCGGGACTTAAATGATGCGATCGACAAGTTTGTAAAGTGATACATTTTTCATTTGGACATAGTTTGTTCATTTTTTATTCATATTTTATAGAAATCCAGGAAATCTTAAACCTTTTTTATTCATCTTCCCGATTGATTTTTGATGCAATTAGCGCTATATTCTCTTAGTATCGAAATTTAGCTTTACTTCCTTTTTACAGGAGTTTTACACTGGAGAATCGGCAGCCCGGCTGCCCACATATATTGCACGCGTGAGCGTATCGGTGTTTCACACCGCCTACAGTCATTTTGGGAGGGTTCTATGAAAAAATTATTTAACATTCTAAAAGAAAAGCTTGCACCGCTTTCCAGTAAGCTTCAATCTCTGAAGAGCATTCTTCCGCAGAAGAAGCCACACAGTGAAAAATACTATAAACGGATTGCTTTCCTTAATAAGTATTCTCTTATTTTCCACTTTTTATTAGCCTGTCTGTTAATTCTTGCCGTGGAGACGATTTCCAGACGGGACTTTGTGAGCGCTATAACTTTCATCAGCAATCACACGCTTGCATTCTTATATAATGCGCTGATTATCTTTGCATCTCTATCCCTTGTCTATCTGACAAAATATCGTACACAGATGCGTATCTTAATCAGCGGTTTGTGGATTTTCCTTGGAACCGTCAACGGTCTGATTCTGTCAAACCGTGTCACACCGTTCAGCTACACAGACTTAAAATGTCTGCCGGATCTGTTCGCAATGCAGAACACCAACTATTTTACAGCGGAGGAAGCAACCATGGTCGTGTCCGTTGTGGTTGCCTTCTTTGTCATTCTTGGTCTTCTCTTTGCAAAGGGACCCCGTTATCAGGGAAAACGCCATACCGTGCTTGGTCCGGTCTCCATTGCCGCTCTGATTTTAATCGGTCTTCCGATTACCACACAGGCAGCACAGAGTTCCAACATTCTTGCTTCCTATTTTGCAAATATTGCGCAGGGCTACTCTGATTACGGTTTTGTGTACGGTTTTTCCACCAGTGTTGTCGGAAGAGGCATGGATAAACCGGAGGATTATTCCGAGGAAACCGTTGATGCGATCAACACCCTTGTTGATTCCGCCAGCAGCCCGACCACTGTTTCCACAGGCAGCGAGCCAAATATTATCTGTGTTTTACTGGAGTCTTTCTGTGATCCTTACGAAGTAAACTTTTTAAATATGTCCGAAGATCCGATTCCGAATTTCCACAACCTTGAGGCAAACTATTCCACCGGTTACCTTACCGTACCGGTCGTGGGTGCAGGTACCGCCAATACGGAGTTCGAGGTTCTGACCGGAATGAGCATGCAGTATTTCGGTACCGGCGAGTATCCTTATAAGACGATCTTAAAGCAGACGGACTGCGAAAGTATTGCCGCTGATCTCTCCCAGATCGGTTATGGTACGCATGTCGTACATAACAATACCGCTACTTTCTACAGCCGCAACAATGCTTTTTCCATGATGGGATTTGATACCTTTACCAGCAAGGAGTGCATGAATATCTCCCAGTACACGCCGAATGGCAACTGGCCGACCGATGATGTGCTGGTACAAGAGACTGTAAAAGCTATGAACGCGACGGAAAATCAATCCGATTTCGTATATACCATTACCGTGGAAGGTCACGGCGATTACCCGACCGAGAAGCTTCTGGAAAATCCGGATATTCTTGTTTCCGGCGCCGCAGATGAGGCTTCCAACAACCAGTGGGAATATTATGTCAACATGATTCATGAAGTGGATGACTTCATCGGAGATCTGATCACAGCGGTTGACCGCCGCGGAGAGGACACCATCATCGTGTTCTTCGGCGATCATCTTCCAACGATGGGACTCACCGATGCGGATATGAAGTCCGGTGATATTTTCAAGACCAAGTACATCACCTGGAACAACATGGGGCTTGCAAAAAAAGATGCTGATCTGACCGCTTACCAGCTTCTCGCTCACATTACCGATCAGGCAGGTATTCATGAGGGAACCATGTTCCGTTATCATCAGACACAGACCGCTTCCGAGACCTATCTTTCCGGTCTGGAGGATCTGCAGTACGATCTGCTGTACGGCAAACGCTACACCTACGGCGGAGAGGACCGCTACCCTGCATCCGACCTTGTGATGGATGTGGAGGACGTTACCGTCTCCTCTGTCCGCAAGAATACAAGCAACAATACCTTGACGGTGTACGGTGCGAACTTTACCAAGAATACGAAGATTTTTGTAAACGGCAATAAGGTTCCTACCACGTTCCTGACATCGAACCTGATTACGACCAGTCTGGACAATGTGCAGAACGGCGATACCATTACCGTAAATATCCTCGGTTCCAAGAGCCTTCTTCTCCGTGCCGGTACCGGCGAGGTTGTCTACGAAGATCCGGATATTGTTCCGGAGACAGAAGATCCGACCGAGATTCCGGATACGACCGCTACCGAGATGAAAAATACCGAGACAGAAAGCTCTGAGACGAAGAACTCTGAGACAGAAAGTTCCGAGATGAAGAACACCGAAACAGAAGGCTCTGAGACAGGCAGCTCCGAAACGACCTCCAAAGCTGACAGCTCAGCGGTTACTTCCGAAGCTGCATCAGATTCCAACAACTAGATGCTAAAAGGAACTGCCGCAATAAGCATACCGTACTTTACTCTGATAACTAATATTATGAGAAGCATGCCCCTGCGATTTCGGGTGGAATGCCTATGGAACATTCTGTTCAAAAAATGCGGCATTTCTAACCAGCCGGTGACTGCATCTGCGATGATCCGT
>OKWN01000040.1_pt1 | contig 166085 bp, 154 predicted proteins | sample 1607151 | NCBI WGS metagenome assembly OKWN01 (sample SAMN07501046, study PRJEB24779) | human gut metagenome | isolation source: stool | host: human infant | place: USA: Pittsburgh, PA | reverse complement strand
GATAAGTCATCCAAGTGCTAGTATAAAGGATTTTTTGTTCTATGGAATAGGTTAAAATTTTAATGCAACACTAGTGATTTGATGTAAGAAATATCATTTGCGATACTGCTTCTGGAAACATAATATTCTTCAGAAAGTTGCTGGTAACTTACATGCTCGAAATTGGACAGTCTGTTCAGGATCGCTACTCTTCGTAGTTTGCTTTCTTGATATTGTATTACACTCATTTCCATCACCTTCTATATTCACTATAATTTTTTCTTATAAGGAGAACTAGACCAAATAAAAGATTAAAATAACCTGAGAAATCATACACTACTCTTTCTCAGTTAATATACGCTAAAACAGAAGCTATACAAGAAAATTATGGAACTATATTTCAGAAAAACAAAAAAACAGCCAACGGACGAAATGTCCGCTGACTGTTCAATTTGACGGCTCAAGTTTTACTGTTTGAGATGCAAGATACTCAACCAGGCAATGGGCACATAATTAAAGAAAAAACTGATTCTTTGGCAAAATCCTATTTTATTCAGTAATGGCCAAGAATTTATAGAAGGAATTCTTGCCAGACCATAAATCGCCGCAAAAAGCAAACTGATCACAGACAGCCCAAGGTATAAGTGGCTTACGTCCATTTGCCCATTTTTTCGATAGATCAAGAAAAGAAGAACTGGAAACAATAAAAAACCACTATAACCTAAACCTGATCCGATATTATGGACCCATGTCGAGACATTCCACGAAGACTCATGGGTATTGATACTGAACAAACCTGTGAAGATACAATCACCTATACCATAAAAACCGATAGATGCTGTAACTAGGGTAGCTAACACCCGAGATGTACTTGCAAATGCAGCATACAATGCAGGCAATGACAGGATAAAAAAAATCCCTGAAACCACTGACCAAATGAGAAACGCCTTTCTTACAGGACTGGAAACCTCTCCAAATACACTGATCACACTCTTCATTTGATCTAATTCAGGATAATACAATCCTAATACGTACGGAGTCAAAAAATCACTCAACACGCCTAATAATAAAAAGAAGAAACCAAATTTACGTAAAAAATCCATGATGCACCTCCAATAACCATTACCTATGCTTTTAATTGTTATTATAAACGACTTCATCTCGATTTAACAGGAACCTCTATTTTACACGAATATCTATATAACTCATTAAAAATTTGAATCGTCTTAAGGTTCATCCCTAAATATCTAATATTCAACGTTCATTTAACCCATCTAATCGATCTTTCAATTTGATTTTTTCTCCACTTCTTTTACGCGCGCCTAATTCTCCTATTGCAGTAAACAACAAATCACTTGACGAATTTAAGGCAGTTTCCATTGAATCTTGGATAACACCGATAATAAATCCGATACCGACGATTTGCATCGCAACATCATTAGAGATACCAAACAAACTACATGCTAATGGAATCAATAACAGTGAACCGCCCGCAACACCTGAAGCCCCACAAGCAGCTAAAGCAGACAAAATACATAAAAGGACTTTCAAAACAAATGGTGCTTCAATCCCTAAGGAATGTACAGCCGTCAATGACATCACGGAAATGGTAATCGCAGCACCGCCCATATTGATCGTAGCACCTAATGGGATCGATATGGAATAAGACTCTTTCGTCAATTTCAATTTTTCAGCCAGCATCATGTTTATCGGGATATTTGCGGCAGAACTTCGGGTAAAGAAAGCGGGAAGCGCACTTTCTTTCAAACAAAAAAGAATCAATGGATAGGGGTTTTCTTTAATAAACAAAAACGTGAGGAACGGGTACACAACTAATGCGACAAACAGCATCGTGCCAATCAACACAAGTAAAAGCTGCAGATACTCTGCCAATCCAGCGATTCCAGTCGTGGCAATCGATTGATAAACCAATCCTAAAATCCCTATCGGAGCGAATGCAATAATCACTTGTACGACTTGTGATAATGCTACAGATATTTGATCCACCAATTCTTTTGTCGATTCTGAACGTGCTCGAAAAGCCAGACCTAACAACACCGCCCAGAATAAGACACCAAGATAATTCGCATCAATGAGCGATTGAACAGGATTTTGTGTGACATTTGTCAACATCGTAGATAAAACACTTTCCAAATTTTGCGGTGCTTGTTCAGACACTGTTTCTTGTAAAGTAATAGGAACAGTAAAAATTGAACTTATAATCACTGCTACAAGTGCCGAAAGCAATGTTCCTACTAAATATAAGACTAAAATAGGCTTCACAAATGTCTTATTTCCTATTTTATGTTTGGCAATTGAAGCCATCGTCAAGAAAAAAACTAGAAGAGGCGCAATTGCTTTCAAGCAACTGACAAACAACGTACCCAATATTGAAATAAATGTCCACGTGGGGAAAAAGATACCAAACAATATTCCGACTAAAATACCAACAGCAATACGTTGAACTAACGACATATCCAAAAACTTCTCTAACAAATGACCACCCTTTCACAATTTTAACAATCATTGTATCATTTTATCTAAAGAAACTAAAGGTGCAATTTTCTAAAAATTCTAATAATACAATTGGCAATTCATGCTCTTGCAACATTCAATGTCAGTATTGGAGGGTTTATTCAATCTCTAAAGAAGTCGAGAGAAAACTATTTATCGTTATTATTAAAGTTATCCAAGTAAAACGTAACTAAGATGAAGGACGAAACTAGAAATTTCATCCTTCATCTTAATTCTTTGACATAGCAATCAATTAATATTTTCCACTGAGTCTCTTCTTTCTCTCACTCTCACTGGTTTACTTGCCCATAAACGATTTGATTAAAGCCATTTTTCAATTCATTATTCGCTGTCTCGTTGAAGTAAAGATAATTATCGGGATTCCCCTGATTTTGTTGTGTCACCAATACTTTTGGCTGATTTTGCTGAAACCCGAATAGATAGACGTGCTTTTTCAGATATGGTTCTGTCTCTGCATCGGAATAGACGGCTGTGATTTGATAATCTGCTTGACCTGTCCCGCTTTCTGACCATTCTGCAGAAACAGGCACTCCACCAATAGCCATCTTCCACTCCCCATTCAAAATAGCTTGAGGGACTTTAAGACCATATAAGTCCACACTCATTTGATTCGTATAACTTTTGTATTGTTGTCCCATTGTTTGGCCCCATGTGGTCATAAATGCCTCTAATTGTGCGGATTTGTCTGCATTCCACAGTGTTTGTTCGACTTGTTCGCTGCTTTCTGAAGAGGAAGATGAAGCCTCTACAGAAGAACTTGAAGTAGATGTTTGAGTTGTTTCAGTCGTTTTGGAAGACTCTGACGAAGTAGAGGTATCTGCTGTTTCTGTACTTGTTGCAGTTGACTTGCTCTCTGTGCTAGTTGTTGTAGTAGTTGCAATTGTTGTTTTCGCTGTTTCTTTTGTTGATTCTTTTCTTGGTTCATTCCCGTTGGTACAACCAGCTAACAAAAAAGCTAGACCCATTATTAATAAAATCCTTTTTTTCAATTAAAAAACCCCTTTCGATTACTCCCCCACTTCTTTATTCTATCAAATAAGCAATGTGATTTTATTGATTTTTTGTATTTTCTCATCCATCTTTTAAACCATTTAAAAACTAAGAAGCACCCGCTGATGTCTTATAGACAACATCAGCGGGTGCTTCTTTTTATTTTATTTTTAAGACAAAAACTTCGTGTTTTTTTCCTGCTTTTCTCACGCTTTATATTTGTATTTGAAGAAACATAGACTTTTAGTCATCATCGTCTTCCTCATCCAAATCTTGTCGGACAGTTTTTCCTTGGAGTCTTTGTACTTGGTAGATGATTTCTTTATTGAAACTTAAAAGTTCAACAAGCAATTGTTGCAAGCCATATTTTTCTTCTTTTTCAGCTAACTTGATTGCCCGTGTGATAAAGACATTTTGGAAATCAAAATCTTTTGCAAAGTTTTCCAACATTGTTGAGGCTGGTAAATATTTGTTTTGACCATGTTCGTAAATTTTTCCATAACGCATGACTTCTTCTAAAGTAGACGGAACGATTTCATTCTCAATCACTAACTCATGAGAGATTTTATTGAACCATCTCGCTTCTTGATCAGCATATTCTGAAAAAAGGGTACTTAATTCTTGCGAAGATGTACCCAAAACATACAATTGTGCTTGGATCAATTTCATTTCTTCTAATTTGAAATTTGCTAATACATGCCCCACCATGGCGCCAGCAGTTGGTTTATGATGGTCGATATCTGCTTGTTTTATTTCTTGAGCAAATTTTTCTTCCACTATATTCATTGATTTACGCCTCTTTTACTTTTGTTGATTGGACTTCATAACCTAATTTTTCCACAACTGCAGCTAATTGTTCAGGGTGAACTTCATCTGGATCAAAGTTTGCTTTGATTTTGCTCGCATTAAACAAAACTTTCGTATTGCTTACCCCAGGCTGTTGAGAAACCGCATGTTCGATTTTTTGCATACAGCTTGGACAAGCTAGTGTATCTAATTGCATAATCATTTTTTTCATCGTAGTTCTTCCTTCCTTTTTCTTGATAGTCTTATTCTAGATTACAGCTTCCATAAAAAAATTGATTCTTATCAAGTTTTACGATTTTTCTTCTTTGCTTTCGTGACCAAAATACAATAAACGCATCGCGTTAAAGATAACGATCAAGATACTAGCTTCGTGAACGAACATCCCACTAGCCATGTAAATAAATCCGGCAAATAAGCCGATGAGTAAAAATAAGACGACACCAATGGCAATCACTACATTTTCACGGGTATTCAAAACAGTTTTCTTAGCCAAACGGTAGGCATGAACCAACGATCCAAAACTAGATTGCATCAAGACAACGTCACTCGTTTCGATAGCGACATCCGTTCCTGATCCCATAGCAATCCCGATATCAGCCGCAGCCAAAGAGGGAGAATCATTGATTCCATCTCCAATGAAAGCAACGTGCAATCCTTGTTCTTGGTATTTTTTCACAAATTGAACCTTTTCATCTGGTAATAATTCAGCATGGACTTCATCAATGCCTAACATATCAGCTACATAATCAGCAGTCATCTGATTATCACCTGTCAGCATCACTAACTGTTTTGCTCCTGCTTGTTTCAACTTAGCTAATTGTTCAGCGACTTCTGGTCGAATCACATCTGACACACCAATGATTTGAGTGATTTTTTTGTCGATTGCTACAATAATCACTGAGCTGCCTGTTTGTTGTAATTGATGTAAATCTTGTACTTGCTTTGGTGTGAGAGAAAGTTTGTGAGCGGCAATCAATTTGGTGTTGCCCGCACAAACTGCATGACCATCAATCTCAGCTGTGATTCCTTGTCCCTTGATCGTCTGATTATCTTTGACTGCTAATTGTTGAAAATCAATGTCTTTCTCCTGAGCATAATGGATCACGGCGCGCCCCAGAGGATGATCGGATAACGTTTCTAATCGAGCCACTAAAGCTAAGCTGTCCCCTTCATTCTCTGTATAGTTCTTGATAGTGGATACAGCAGTAGTTCCTTTGGTCAATGTACCGGTTTTATCAAAGACAAAAGTATCGATTTTGGCAAAAGTATCCATTGCTTCACCGCCTTTGACTAAGATGCCCCGTTTCGCTCCATTACCGATTCCTGCTACATTCGAAACAGGCGCACCAATGACTAAAGCGCCAGGACAACCAAGAACCAAAACAGTGATGGCTAAATGAAAATCACGACTGATCAGACCAACAAGCAACGCAATAAGTAAAACGGTTGGAGTATATACTGAGAAAATCGATCAATAAATTTTTCCGCATGGGATTTGGTATCTTGTGCTTCTTCGACTAATTCGATAATTTTGGCAAAGGTCGTATCATCTCCAACCTTAGTTGCTTCGATCGTCACATAGCCATCTGCTAAAATCGTTCCAGAAAATACGTTATCTCCAATGATTTTGACGACTTGTCGTGATTCACCCGTCACTGCGGCTTCATCCGCATACCCTTTCCCGTCAATGACTCGTCCGTCCACAGGAATAGCTCCACCAGTTTTTACTAAGACGATATCGCCTTCTTCCACGTCATTGATTTCCACTTCTTCGGTCGTTCCATCTTCTTGGACAACGCTGGCAGTCGATGGGGCCATCTCGGTCAAAGCCTTGATTGATTCCCGCGTTTTGGTCAATGTTTTTTGTTCCAGATAACTACCAAACAAAAACAAGAATGTAACGATAGCTGACTCCTTGTATTCTCCGATCATAAAGGCACCAAGCACAGCAATAGTAACGAGTAAATCAATTGAGATAACTTTGAATTTTACTGCCTGATACGCATGGATCATAATAGGTATGACCGCAATAATAGAAGCTATGGCTAGAGCAGTGTTATAGAACAAGACAAATCCAGTAAATTTTCCGATAAAACCAAAAATAATCAACACAGCTGATAAGGCGGTGATATGATTTCGATGCTCTTGGATCCACTTTTGAAATTTCATCTTTCTCCCTCTTTTCCTTTTCGTTCTTACGAGACTAAGTATAGATACTTATCCATCATAAAAAATTGTTCACTATCAAGTTTAGTCAAAAAGGCGGTTTTCTTTTGGTATACTGAATTCCTACAGTCATTAAACGATCATATAGAAAAAGGAAGCGCCGAAACGCTTCCTTAGGTAGTTCTATTTTTTTATTCAAAGATAAGATGCTTTGTCATCTTACGACTGAAGAACAACAATCAAAAAAGGGCAGCAGCCACTCATTCACAAGAAATATCGTTTTTTGATATGGGAATTGAAGCAGTGGACAAATATCTCTACTTATTAGCTGGGAATAAGATCCAAAAAAGCTTAATGGATTTCATCCAAGAATTGGAATGTACTTTCCACAAAAAATTCACTCATTCCATTCTTTTAAAACTTTTGATTCATACAGCGTGTCTAATTGAGCGTACATTGATAAACGGTCATGAACTTAAAATTATATCAGAATATGACACAAGACCTTCTCATGAAACAATTTTTCATGTAAAAAAGGCCTTCAAAAATATTGAAACAGAATCTAGGATTACTGTTTCTTATGATGAATGTTTCTTTATCTATGATATTATCGCATCTAAATAATCTTTTTTTATGTAAACTAGTATTTTTTAACTTATTGTTTAAGAGTGATAATATTCCATCCTAACAATTAAAGGGAGACAATTAAAAGTTTGTCCCCCTTTTTGCTGACTAAATTGTTTTCTATAAACAAATCGAATAACTGTTTCATTGAACTATCTACCTCATAACAAAGATTCATCTATAGAAAAAACCACTTAATAGATCAGCGCGCTAAAAGCTTCATATGGGAGTAAATTGTTAGTAATTTTCTTTTTGTAATTTTGGATCAAAACTTGTTTGACACGATACTTACCGATTGGAAAAGTAGTCTTTTGATCAGAAAAATTAACTACAACTAGTATTTTTTGTTTTTTTAAACTGCGTAGATATGCTAAAACATTCGGTTCCTCTGTCTCAATGACTTGATATTTTCCATAGACAATCACAGGTAATTCTTTGCGCAATTCGATCAGTTTTTGATACGTATAAAACAAGGAATTTTGAGCAGCTAATGCTGCTTCTACATTGATCTCTTCTGTATTCCCCACTGGCAATCAAGGAGTGCCTTCCGTAAAGCCACCATTTTTGTGATTGTTCCATTGCATCGGATGGCGAGCATTATCTCGCCCCTTCCAGTTGATTGAATGGATCAACTCTTCCTTCGAATAGCCTTTTTTTATACGTTCTGCATACATTCTTTGGCTTTCAATATCATCTACCTCATCAATACTCTTTACTGGATAATTGATCATGCCGATCTCTTCTCCTTGATAGATATAAGGAGTACCTTGCATAAAATGGAGGTATATCGCTAGCATTTTTCCACTGATTGTTCGATATTCTTGATCGTCCCCCCAGCGAGAAATGATTCGTGGGAGATCATGATTATTCCAAAATAAAGAATTCCAACCACAACCACCTAATTCAATCTGCCATTTAGAAAAAGTCCGATGTAATTCCTGTGGATCTAAATCCTTTAGATCCCATTTTCGCTTGCCATTCTGTTTGTCTAGATTAATATGCTCGAATTGAAAGACCATTGATAATTCTTTGCGTTCTTCTTTTGAATACAGCTGCGCAATCTTGGGCGTTGCCCCCCAAGTCTCTCCCACTGTCACTACACCATAATGACCAAATGTTTTTTGGTACATTTCTTGCAATAAATCATGTAAAAGAGGACCATTTTTAGTAATAGATTGTTCCGGCTGTTTTCCAATCAGATCAATGACATCTAACCGAAATCCGCCAATCCCTTTCTCAAGCCAAAAATTCATCATGTCATAGATTGCTTGTCTCATCTTTGGATTTTGCCAATTCAAATCCGGCTGCTTTTTCGAATGCAAGTGCAGATAATATTGATTCACTTCGGGCACATAGGTCCATGCTGAACCGCCGAAGTTCGACTCTAATCCATTCGGTTCTTTACGCCAAACATAATAGTCGTGATAGGGACTGGTAACACTTTTTTTTGCCGATTGAAACCATGGATGTCTGTCTGACGTATGATTGATAACAAGATCCATGATGACTCTTATTCCCCTTTGTCGTGCTTCTTTTATCAGTAAATCCATATCTGCCATCGTTCCATATTCTGCGCCTATTTTTCTGTAGTCACTGATATCATAGCCATTATCATCATTAGGTGATTCATAAACCGGGCTTAACCATATCGCATTGATTCCCAGTTTTTCTAGATAATCTAACCTTGAAAGAATACCAGGAATATCTCCAATGCCATCTCCATTTGTATCTTGAAAACTTCGAGGATAGATTTGATAGATTACTGCACTTTTCCACCATTTATTTTTCATCTGTTTCACTCACTATCAGAATATCTTCACCACTTTTGACCGTGTTTTTTTCAAGAATTTTTACATTAGCATATGCAGAGGAATTAGTGACAATTTCCATAATTGTATCGTCGTACCCTTCTTCTTTAAGCAATTTACGATCAAATGTACCGAGAATATCCCCTTTTTTCACTAATTCACCATATTGTCGCTGTGTCGTGAATCCGGCCCCTTTTAGATTCACTGTATCGATACCGATATGGATCAGTACTTCCGCTCCTTTCTCTGTTTTCAAGCCATATGCATGTTTAGATTCGTGGACAACTGTCAATATACCATCTGCTGGAGCATGGACTACCCCGTCATCTGGTTTGACTGCTATACCTCTTCCCATCATTTCAGTGGAAAAAACTGGATCTTTTACCTTCGTTAAAGGGAGAATCTTCCCGCTGACTGATGCAGCTAAAACTTCATCTTGCGGTTTCCTAGTCGTTTTAGGAACTGAACTGATTGACTCAGCTGCTTCTGTTCCTTTTGATTCACCATCTGCTAGCAGTTCCATATGTTTTTTTCCATAGAAGTAAGTGCTTAAAAAACCGATCACTATACTGATAACAATTCCGATCATGAATGAAGGAATCGAACGAGGTGCAATGGAAATAAAGCCAATGACGCTTGCCGGTCCCATCGCAACTGCTAATACGTGGAACAAGCCGATAAAGAATGAAGCAATTCCTGCAGCAATCATTCCACAAATAAACGGAAATTTCAGTTTCAAATTCACACCGAATATCGCTGGCTCAGTAATCCCCAACATAGCGGAAACACCTGCAGTGGTAGCTAGACTCTTTTGCTTTTTATTTTTTGTCAGCAGCATAATCGCCAAAGCAGCCGCTCCTTGCGCTACATTTGCCATTGAGGCAACTGGAAAGATAAAAGAGCCACCCGTTCTGGCAACATCTGCTAGTAAAGTAGTCTCGATTGCTGGAAAGCTTTGATGTAATCCGGTAATGACTATCGGCGAATAGAAGAGACCAAAGACACCTAAGCCGAAAGCTCCAGTAGTACTGTATAACCAGCTTAATCCATCAGCTAAACCGTCTCCGACAGTACGCATCACCGGCCCTACTACTGTAAAAGTTAAAAAACCAGTAATAATAATAGCTAGCATTGGAGTAAATGTGTAGTCGAAAGCATTAGCCAACCGTTTATGGAAGAATTTTTCTAAAGTAGCTAAAATCCAAGAAACTGCAAGGACTGGAAGAACAGATCCTTGATAACCGGCTTGTGCCACATTCATTCCAAAAATATTCCAATAAGGCATCGATCCTTCTGCAATAGCATTCGTCACACTGTATCCATTCACTAAATCCGGCATGACCATCGCCATCCCCATTGCTGCTCCAAGATACGGATTGCCTCCAAAACGTCGAGTTGCTGAAAAACCTACCAAAATCGGCAAAAAAGCAAACGGCGCTGAAGCAAGTAAATTAATGATGCCAGCAAAATCTTTCACTGATGGATACAACTCAACCACTGACTGAGGACCAAACAAATCCTGTGCCGTCAAAACATTATTCAGAGCCATCAACAGTCCACCCGCAACCAATGCAGGGACAATCGGAACGAAGATATCTGACAACACCTTGATAAAGGCCATGACAGGATTATTCTTCTTATTCGATGCTACCGCTTTCAAATCGTCGGTTGAAGCTTCCTTTACGCCGGTGATCTTAACGAATTCATCATATACGTCATTCACATCACCTGCTCCGATAATGATCTGAAATTGATCATTTGCTTCAAAAGTTCCTTTCACACTTTCATTATCATCCAGAGCCTTCTGGTCTACTTTGTCTGAATCTTTTAAGACAAGCCGTAAACGTGTTGCACAATGCGCAGCTGCTTGTACATTGTCTTCTCCAAGCGCTTTGCTGATTTCTTCAGCTACTTTTTTGTAATCCATTTCATTTCCTCCTAATCCAAAATTATTGAAGCAGTAACTATAAATTTTTCTTAAGCACAATATGCCATGATTTAAAACAATTGTCAATCGATTATCAAATTTTAAATAAAATAATTTTTTATATATAGAAAAACAGCTTTTATAAGCCATTTAATTTTGATATTCGTTTGACATTTTACCAGAAAAAATATATTATAATTCCAAGAATACGTTTACAAGGAGTTTGTCATGAAACTTAAAGAAAATTGGTCACGAACGGATCGTTATCGTCCATATAAAGAATGGTCTGAAGAACATTTGCATTCCTTAGAGAAAAAAATCAATTCTTCCCATTGGCGCTTAGGCTACCATATACAACCAGTTACTGGTTTATTGAACGATCCGAATGGTTTTTCCTATTTCGACGGGAAATGGCAGCTATTTTATCAAGCATATCCGATGGGGTCTGTTCATGGTCTGAAATCTTGGTACCATCTCTCCTCAGTTAATCTGATAGATTGGAAAAACGATGGCCTCAAACTGATTCCGGATAATTCATTTGACAGTCACGGTGTGTACTCAGGTTCAGCTTTGCCGATTGATAATCAACTGTTCCTTGCATATACCGGAAATGTGCGTGATTCGAATTGGGGACGTCATTCCTTTCAGTTAGGGGCATGGATGGACAAAAATGGTAATATCACTAAGATACCGACTCCTTTGATCAGCTCCCCACCTCCGGGATATACACAAGAAATCCGTGATCCTCAGCTGATTGCTTATGATGACGGTTACTTGCTCATTGTCGGAGCACAAACTGAACAAAAACAAGGAAGAATCCTAACTTATTACAGTAAAGATCTTCAAAATTGGCAGTTTTTAGGAACTTTGGGTTTTACAGAGGAAGAAATGGGTTTTATGATCGAGTGTCCAAATCTATTATTTGTGAACGGCAAAGCACTACTGGTCTTCTGCCCACAAGGTTTATCTCACGAGATCCACTCATACAGTAATATTTACCCGAATACTTACGTGATCGGTCAAACATTTGATTTTGAAAAAAATGAGCTTTCCGACCCTACTCACATAAAAAATATAGATGAAGGATTTGACATTTACGCGACGCATTGTTTCAGTGATGAAAATGGACGAACCTTGGCAATCAGTTGGATTGGGTTGCCTGAAATCAGCTATCCAACTGACGAAGAAGGATGGGCACACTGCTTGAGCATCGTAAAAGAACTTACTATTGAAAAAGAGCAGCTCTATCAACGACCGGTGAAAGAAACAGCGCAGTTGCGAAAAGGAAAACCTTATCACTTTAGCGGTTTGGAAACCACTATTGACGCGGAAATAAATCAATATGAACTCCAGTTAGAATTCGATTACTCACAGAAAGGTACTATTTTATTGTTTGCAGATGAACAACAAAAACACGGTTTAACACTATCCTTTGATATGATACATGGTAAAATGAGTATGGATCGCAGCCATGCCGGCAAATCTTTCGCTGAAAATTTTGGAACTGTACGTGAATTCTCAATTGAAAAGAAACCGCTGAAATTACAAATATTTGTTGATCGTTCCGTTGTAGAGGTGTTTGTAAATGATGGACAGCAAACAGCGACTGCCCGTGTCTTTCCGAAAGATGATCAAACGGGCTTGTATATAAAAAGTGACAGGGAATTTAAAGGGAAATTATGGCATCTGCGGAATATGAACAAATAAAGGATGAAGAAAATGGCTGTTAAATTGACAGATGTGGCAAAAAAAGCAGGAGTCTCTCCTACTACTGTCTCGAGAGTGATAAATAATTATGGTTCTTTAAGTCAAAAAACAATCGATAAAGTGAATCAAGCAATGAAAGAACTCAATTATCAGCCGAATTCGTTAGCCCGTTCACTTCAAGGAAAAAACACCCAATTGATCGGCTTGATTTTCCCAACAGTTGCCAATCCGTTTTTTGGCGAATTAGTCGAACAGTTGGAAAGTAAATTATTTGATTTAGGCTATCGTTCGATCTTATGTGACAGTGCTAATAATAAAGAAAAAGAACGAAATTATCTCAACATGTTAGCAGCAAATAAAGTGGACGGCATCATCGCCGGCGCTCATAATCTCGGGATACAGGAGTACGAAAATATTGAGTTGCCAATCGTCTCTTTTGACCGCTATCTGGCAGACGGAACACCAATCGTCAGCAGTGATAATTTCCGAGGCGGTTATCTCGCGACAGAAAATCTCTATCTAAAAGGAGCTCGTAAAATCGCTATTTTGACGGGCTCGCAAGAATCCAACTCCCCCACAAATGACCGAATGAACGGCTATTTGAAATTTATGGATGAGCAGCAGCTAGAACCACAGATTTTTCAATTCCATTCAACTGCTCGTTCCACTGCTTTAAAAAATTTAGAAATCAAACGGATTTTGCAAAATGAAGAGATTGACAGTATTTTTTGCACAGATGATCTTACAGCTGTATTGGCATACAATCTGTGTCAAGAGCTCGATATCCGCATCCCTGAGCAATTGAAAATCATTGGATATGACGGAACAAAATTTATCCAGAATTATTTTCCGCATCTGTCTACTATCGCTCAACCAATAACGGATATTGCCGACATCCTTGTAGACTTGCTACTGCAAAGAATCCAAGATGCTGAAAAACCATTGGAATCACATTACGTTTTACCAGTAAAGCTGATTCAAGGTAAAACGACTTAACTGCAAAGGAGCAAATGTTTTATGTTATATGGAGCAATTGAAGCTGGCGGAACAAAATTTGTCTGCGCAGTAGGTACGAAAGATTTAGAAGTAATTGAAAGAATACAAATCCCTACAACCACGCCGATAGAAACGATGAATAACGTTATTGATTTCTTCAAAAAACACCAAGAACAACTGGCAGCGATTGGAATAGGTTCTTTTGGACCGATTGATATTCATCCCAATTCAGCAACATACGGATATATCACCTCTACGCCAAAAAAAGCTTGGCAGAATTTTGATTTTATCGGTTATTTAAATAAAAATTTAAAAGAACTATCGATTGTCTTTACCACCGATGTCAATGCAGCTGCTTACGGAGAATATGTCGCGGGGAATGGAAAAGGGCGTTCCACTATTGTTTACTACACGATTGGAACAGGTATTGGTGGCGGTGCCTTGCAAAATGGCACTTTTGTAGAAGGTTTCAGCCACCCTGAAATGGGACATATGCTTGTGCGCCGACACCCTGTGGATACCTTTAAAGGTGTTTGTCCTTATCATAGCGATTGCCTGGAAGGAATGGCTTCTGGACCTGCAATCGAACAAAGAACAGGCATGAAAGGTCAAGAGTTGTCTGTCGCTGATCCTTCTTGGGAATTAGAAGCTTATTACATCGCTCAATGTGTCTATAACACAACTCTTCTATTTTCACCTGATGTCATCATCTTTGGCGGAGGCGTAATGAAACAAGCACATCTGAGAGAACGAGTCCAAGAAGCTTTGGTTGGTTTGATGAATCACTATGTAGACTACCCAGCATTCGAAAACTATGTATTACCTCCAAAATTAGGAGATGATGCTGGAATCATTGGGTGTTTAGCTTTAGCATTAGAAAAATCAGAAAAAGATATCTTCTAATAAAATAAGCACGTTGTCACAACAATCTCATCAATAAAAAGACGAAGAATCCACTTGACGCGATTTCTTCGTCTTTTTATTTACTATTAACTTATGTTCTACAATCGGCCTTTCAACCCGATATCCTCGCCTATTTTTCTTGCCCTTAACTCTCTGTTTCCTGTACTTAACAGAGTAGAGGTGTCGTGGAATTCTTTTGTTAACTTCAAATTATGATCTTCTACAAGCTCCTACAATCTAATCTTGGTTGTTTTTTTATTCAACTTGCAACGCTAGCAAGTTCCAGTTGATTCTCTTTTCCAATTAAGTTTTGTGATATTTAAACTTCGCCTTGACAGCTTTTCTAAATATAGAAAAGAACATTTCCTTATGTCTATTATGCAACAGCTCAATTTATTTAATGTATGTTAATGATTTTGTGGAATGTCTCCTTAGACATGCTATTTCTACTATTTAATGATCAATCACTTGACCTACTAGTAAGTAGAGAGCATGCCCGAACACATTACAAAAATATCATCACTTATGATACGGAGCTGGGTATCATGAGTGAATGATATTTATAAATCACTGGATATTGAAGTATATTCTGTTTTCTCAACTTATTTAGTCAGATTTTTTAATGAAGATTTTTTGAGTAAAATTTCTATAATTCCTACTTATTGAAAAGTAGTTTGTAGTGCTGCTTCTACCTCTCTCATCTGTTCTACAAATTCCAAATAACTTGACGCAGCTTGCGGAATGAAAAAATGATATGTGAATATTTCTCCTCCCAGCCCGCTTAATATGCCTATTTTTTTATACCCATGATTTGCAGGAAGGGGATCGGAAGTAGGTTGCAGAAAGCCGCCTTTCATTGTATCTGCTTGGTCTAAATTCATTATATGAATATATGTGACTAACTGATTATAGTCATTTCTAGTATCAAGATGTTTTTTGTATTTTGTATCAATTGGTATATTATTAAATGTAAAATCTGGATATCGTGGGGACCGGTTGGGCTCTTGAAATAAATGCATTGTTGCTAACCCTTTATCTCTGCCATAATGTTTCCAACCAGTGACTTTCCCAATGTATTCTTCCCATAGCCAAGACACATCGATAATGATTCCATGTATTTGATTTTTATCACTTCCAAATCCTGATTTTTCTTCCGATAAAATTTGGATACAGATTTGTTGAAGAGCCGAATACTCCTCGTAATAACTATACAACAGACGCTCAATGATTCAAACTCATAAAATAGTCGAACATCGCTAGATGATTTTTCTTGTCGTTCTTTATGAACAACAGTGATCATCTTGAGTTGTCCGACTATTTTTTAGTTGCAGCAATCTTTTTGGGACGCTTATTTGCATGAAGCAACGTTGCTAAGTCTAGTAATAAAACATTGGCTAACACAGGATTGGCTTTCTCGCGATACGCTGCGGCGCCACTTTCAAACAATACTGCTAGACGATCTTCTACAACAACGATTTGTTCCAAATACGGTGGAAATTTGATTCGTTTTAGGATCCGGCTAGGAGAGTCCCGCTCGGACACTAAGAGTTCCGAGGTATAAGGACCATAAGAACGACTGGCTAAGAGATAATGGCCATAAAAAGCCACACCTTGAATCTTATCAGATGTTTTTCTGCTCATTGTCACGGTTGGTTGGATTTTGTCTTTGCGGCGAATTGCTGTTTTCATTTCAGCTATCGTCGGCAATAGATAGAAAGTCAACTGTCCTTCACCTTTTAGTGTGAAGTTGCCAGATACCAGTTGATCATTGTTTTGAGTCAAATACGATGCTTGTGGAATCTCTGAGAGATCAGTTGTCAGCCAATAAGCGATTGGCTGTCCCGTCTCTTCAGATGTATCTGCTAAGATATCGATCAAACGTAAAGCGGCTACTCGTCCAGTAGCAGATCCTGTGATTGTCAACCATAAAAGTTCCCGTTTTGTATCATATACTAAGCCCCCTACATGTGGCCGTTTAGGTAAAATCAGCAGTTTGATCGGCTGTCCTGTTTCTCTATCCAGTACATGAATAATAGAATGATGCTGATGGTCATAGCAGTAGGCAGAAATAAACACAAAATCTTGAGAAAAAGCCAACCCTTGCGGCGTCATCCATTGACAAACCTCATTTTCGCCGGTTTCCGGCACCACCATTCTTGTTTCTGTTAATCCAGGAATGTTATATTGTTTTGCTTCAGCCTTTTCCCAAGCTGCTTGAACAATAGGATACCGTTTTAACTTTTTTTCAATATCCTGATGTATCCGTTGCTGCTTCCAATGCTTAAACTTTAGGACATAGTAAACAAGGAGGCCAATGACCAGCAACACTAAAATCATTATTGCTACCCACTGTGTCATTTTTTTGCCTCCTTGTTCTATTCGATCAATCGTACATATACCGCTATTAATTACCGTAACTACATGTTTCTTTTACTAGCGTTTCTTTATAGGATCTTTCATAATCTCATTTATAGTAACATTAAGAATCCCTTATTCTACTATAGTCACTTCCACATCAATATTGCCTCTTGTTGCTTTAGAGTATGGGCAAAATGCGTGGGCTTCTTCTGCGATTTTCTCTGCTTGGTCCTTCTCAAGTCCTGGCAAAGAAACTTCTAAAACAACCCCGATTTGGTAGCCCCCATCTTCTAATTGAAATAAAGATACCCGTGCTTTGACTTCAGAATCAGACTCAAGATTATTTTCTTCCAGCATGTGTTGAACCGCGCCGTTGAAGCAAGATGCGTATCCAGCCGCAAAAAGTTGTTCCGGATTTGTCCCTTCACTATGGATTCCTGGGCGGTCGATCTTCATGTGCATACTTCCGTTTGGTGCCTCAACCTCGCCATCACGGCCTCCACGATTGATCATTGCTGTTTCGTACATTTTTTTCATTGAGATCATCCTTTCTTTCGTCGTTCTATATTAAGTGTAACGAGTATTTTTTAATCTGACAAAGGTAATGCTTGCATTCGGCGACATCAGTTAGACAACATCGATGATCAGTGATAGAAGCAGTTTATCTATACAAAAAAAGAAGCAGCGAAAAGCTGCTCCTTAAGATAATAGGTAAAATTGCTGATATATTTGACGATTAACCTCTTGAACGTCCCAAGAAAAATGATACTACAGCAACAACGATGATCGCACCAATGATAGAAGGAATCAAAGCCATTCCTGCTAATTGAGGACCCCAGCTACCTAACAATGCTTGTCCAATTGCTGAACCAACTAAACCTGCAACGATGTTAGCGATCCATCCCATTGATCCACCTTTATTTGTAATTGCTCCGGCAATCAAACCGATAATAGCTCCTACGATTAATACCCATAACCAATGCATAATTTTCTCTTTCTTTCTGTGAAATATTTATTACACATATTATGTTACGCTTCTTCTTAAAAATACACAAAAATTTTGCTCTTAAAAAAACAAAAAAAATTTAAAACGTTGTTATATTAAGGATAAGTCAACTTTTTTGGAATCGTTAACACTCACTGCAAGAGGTCAAAAAAACTGCCGCAGCTCTTTGAAAGCGTTTCGATCAGCAAAAAGTTATTTTCTGATAAAGGGTACCTAGACTATGTACGATTTTCTTTCATTGTCTGCTTTCAACCGTCATCTTCCCTATGAATAAAAGCAATCAAAGAAACCTGATTGTCGTACACACCTCATTCACTACATCCTTCTGATGAAACATCAAAACAATTGGCATTCCTTTGATTCTGCCTTTTGTATTTGAAACCTGCTTCCCCTCACTATGTAAAAGGATTATGAGAAAAAGCAACGATAGAAGTGAGCGTATGCAATAGCGAGTAAAGTAAAATATAAATTGTTCGGATTGTACCCCGGCCTTTCTTCTTAATATTTTTCATTTCTCGCTTCTCCCCTCTGCTTATTGGACAGTCTTCACGATTGTGAAGTCACGAAAAAAAGCAACTTTGCCCAGCGTTCAATGCTAGACAAAGTTGCTTTTTTATTTTGTTTTTGAAAAGTCTTTCTTTGAAAGATAGACAGCAGTAAGGATGCCTACTAAGACAGCTAACCCAAAAACTAGAATCGTTCCTATCGTGTTATCCTTCCCAGGCAGTCCGCCAGTGTTGATCCCCCAAAGTCCAGCAATCAATGATGGCACTGCAACCACTAATGCTGCTGAATCTAAATATTTCATCAAATGGTTCAAATTATTGTCCATCATATCCGAGAATAGACCACCGATGGTTTCCAATAAATCGCGATAGATCGTGACAAGCTTGTTGGCAAATTTCTGTCGCAGTTTAATGTCGTAAACTAACGATTCATTATCTAATTTGTCTAAAAACTCTTTTCGTTCCATCAAGTGATTCACTGTAAGATTCTGATCTTTCAACGTGTGATCCAAATAAACCATATCTCGTTCTGTGTCTGCCAGATTAAATAGTTCATTATTTTCGGTTGTTTTACGGGCAGCCGCATCCAATTGGTCGATTTGCTTTTTAATCTCTTTCAACCCATTGATATAGTGGGTATAGATCATTAATGTGGCAAAAGCAATGATATCCTCAAAATGTCGAAGCTCACTTCCATGTTTCTCGATCAATCGCTCAACGAGATTCGATTCTCTAGAGACATAGGTGATCATCAATCCTTTGGAAAGAATAAATGTGACAGGTTCAAGGCGTTTTTCAATGCGTTCTTGATGATTTGAAGAAAGATCGATCAATGTATAAAGAAACGGATTGTTCTATTGATTCGTTGTTCCAATAATTTTGAAGTTCCATATCCACTGCTGCAAACTAACAACACTTCAGATTTATTAGGTCTGTACCTGTCCAAAAAGGATTGGATATGAAGTGTCACATAAGCAATTTCGTCATCATCAAACCTCACCAAAAATTGTTCTTCTATTTTTTCGAGTAAATTGACACTAAGAAAGAAGGCTTGTTTAAATGATGATTTAATTTTTTCTGTATATGGATTATGGATGTTCACGCCTAAACGTAATCGTTTAACAGCTGCATTGAGATGAAGCACAAGATTGTTAATGAGCTCTGCATCTGCATGAAACTCATTCAGCTCATCAAGTACCAGTTGCTTAAGTTGCTCTCCCAGATCAAGATTAGGTAAAGTGGTCTCACTCAAGTTATGGTTCATGGCATTTTTTTCGATCGCTGAGATATGAATATCAATATATTCTTGCTCATACTTTGGAATGTTAAAATGAAAGGCTTGTTCTAACATGTCAATCAAGTAGCTAGTGTTTTCTAAAATTTCTTTTTCTGTCCCGCCTTCTTGTAATAAAAAATTATTGGAATCAATTCGTTCCAGCGCAATTGCTAGATGAATAGCTAGCGTTTGAAATTCGTAATCCGTAAATTGTAACTGGGTTTCTTCCATGAAGCGATTAAGAATCATTGCTACTTTTTTCAAAATTTCTTTATCCAAAAAATTATTTGTTTCACCCAAGAGATTAATATTCAAATCCAATAAATCTGATTTATTACTAGACGCCGTAAAACCACCCCAATAATAATTCAATACTTCTGACATTAGCTTACGTTTGCCCTTCTCACCCGCATTGATTTTCAATCCATTGCGGTCAGAAATTACTGCCATACCGTGCTTCATCACTCTCTTTTTTACTTCCTTGATCGTACTTTCCATCGTTGATCTGCTAACAAAAAGCTCATCTGCAAGATCTTGTATTTTCAAAGAGCCAGTTGTATTCAGTAACTTAGCAAAGACATAAGTGATACGATCTTCTGATGTATCAACTTTAGTAATCTCAAAATCTGGCAGTAGTTTTCTTAAATCTTCTTTATCACCTACTAACGAAACACCTTTTTTTGGTTGAACAACAATTTGTAGATTTATCTCCTTTTCAACTACAGTTTTTAAATTAGCATTAGCTTTACTAATTGTTTTCGTCGAAACTTGAAGTTGCTCAGCTAATTCTTGATAAGTGGTGTGATCATTTTCCAATAGAAAATTTAAAATTCTCATTTGACGATCGTCTAACTTGATACTCACATAAGCACCTCCTGAATACATTTTTATTTTATAGTTATTGTTTGCGCTTTCATACGGAATTTAGTTCATCATTAATGTGGAATTCGATTAGGTGTCTATTAATTATCAAGATGATTCTCTACAAAATTCCATAGAAAAATCAAGATTCTACAATTCGAATTCTCTTTCACATGGAAATAAAGGCTAGTAAAAAAACAGGAGTTGTGACAAAAGACTTGTCATACCTCCTGTTTCCTTGCGACTTGAAGCTGAATGCTTTGCGCCACAACCTTTTCCTCGGTGTTCCCAAAGCAACTCCTCGAAATAATTCATAACTGTCCAAAAATATGAAAAGCTATTTTTGTCAATTGCTCATTATTCTGTCGGAGCTGAACGCTTTGCGCCACAACCTTTTCCTCGGCGTTCTCAAAGCAACTCCTCGAAATAATTCATAACTGTCCAAAAATATGAAAAGCTATTTTTGTCAATTGCTCATTATTTTGTCGGAGCTGAACGCTTTGCGCCACAACCTTTTCCTCGGTGTTCTCAAAGCAACTCCTCGAAATAATTCATAACTGTCCAAAAATATGAAAAGCTATTTTTGTCAGTTGCTCATTATTTTGTCGGAGCTGAACGCTTTGCGCCACAACCTTCCTCTATCTATGTCGCTGAAAAAATAAATGAAGCTGATGCGAATGCTTGATCTTTTTATATCTTTTAGGTTGCTTCTGATAAAATTGTTGATGATGATTTTCAGCTGGCCAAAAAGTCTTTGCTTGGCGAATCTCTGTAACGATAGGACGGCTAAATCGGTTAGATTGAATCAGTTGTTCTCTTGATTTTTCAGCCAATTGCCTTTGCTTTTCATTAACAACAAATAGAATTGAACGATATTGTTTCCCCCGATCTTGAAATTGACCAAAGGCATCTGTAGGGTCTGAAATTTGCCAATAAATCTCCAACAGCTCTTCATAGGTTATTTGACGTGTATCAAATATGATCTCAACAGCTTCAACATGCCCAGTATATCCACCACTGACTTGATCGTAATTTGGTTTTTTGGTCTCTCCACCTGTATAACCAGATAACACTGAGATTACACCTGGTTTTGTTTCAAAAGGCTCAACCATACACCAGAAACAGCCACCGGCAAAAATCGCCCGTTCTTGGTATAAGGGTGAAGTTATCTTATGTTTGGCATAATCATAAGCCTTTGCACTCGCTGACTCCCCTGTGATTCTTAAATAAAAATCCATCGCATCTGGTGTCAAATTATCTCGTAGTGCTAGCGGACGCAAGTTGACCTCTAGTTTTTCTATCACCTGCTTTATCGACATTTTTGCTAGGTCTTCTTTTGCCTCTTCAAATTGTGTTCTTTCCCATTCTCTTGTATTTCGATTTAAAATAATATTATAAAGGTCTATTTCCATCTGCTCCACATCTAACATGAAGTCACCCTCTTTCAAGTTTTCTTCTTATTCATTCAAAAAATGACTACCTGAAATTTAGCACAACGCATAACAAGTTAAGACTAACTTGCTTTTCGCTCTCCTCATCTCTATTCTTAGTCGAACACATCCACACGAATGGTTACCCATAGAGAAATTCTTTTACTTAATCAGCTTCACACTGCTTTTTCTACTTTCGTAGTTGAAAAAAACTTAAACAAATCATCGGCAAATAGTTAAAGAAAAAACTTAAGCGTTGAAAGAAGCCCAATTGCTTAAAGAAGGCAAACTGACTAATCGACGGAATCCGTGCTAATCCGTAAAGACCTGCAATTAGTAAACTAATAACTGTTAAAACAAGATAAAAATGGCTAAGCGTACCTTGACCACTTTGACGATAAAGCAGAACAAGTAACAATGGGAAAAGTAGAAAGCCTGCATAGCCTAGCCCAGAACCTATATTATGGATCCAAGTCGATAGATTCCAAGAGCTTTCATTCGTATTGATACTGAATAACCCAGTAAAAATACAATCACCTATCCCATATAAACCAACTGTTGCAACAGCAAGTATTGCAAGTGTTTTTGATGTTCCAACAAATAGGTGATACAACGCAGGCAACGAAAGAACAAAAAAAAGTCCAGATACAACTGACCAGACCAAGAAAGCACGTCTGACTGGACTATCTACGTCACCAAACATACTAATTACGGTAGTCATTTGATTCAGTTTGGGATAAAAAAGGCCAAGGATATACGGTGTCGATAAATCACTAATCACACCTAATAATAAAAAATAAAAACCATATTTTTGCAAAAAAATCATTTTCTTCCCCTACTTTTTAGTGATTATTCGATAAATCCAACAATCAAATTTTTTCTCATTTTAACACATATTTTTATTCTAGTTGCCTTTTGAACAATCAATAACATAAAGGTGAGTTTCTTCTACATTTTAAAAAATCGAATGGCACTGAAGAGTTCAGTTGTCAGCATCAATCTCCTACTCAAAAAGGCAAAAAAACGTAAGTCAGATGTTGTTGACATCTCACTTACGCATCCATTGATTGAAAATTTCTTAGTAAAATCTACTAGCCTAAAAATTTGAAGACTTCTTCTCGATCATACAGTTTAAATACTTTCTCGCATAAAAATTGAGTAATTAGTGCCGCAAAAACAGGGATGACTAACCAACAAAGAACAACAAGAAAGCCATTTAGCCCTGCATCTAAAGAAGCCAACGGACCAACAAGTCCGACCACGCCGAAACCAGCAGAAGCAGGCGTACCTGAAATAGAAAATAGAGCGACAGGAATAGCTGTAATCACTGCACTAACTAAACAAGGAATAAGAATCACAGGTTTTCTAAATAGATTAGGCATCATCATCTTCATAGCGCCTAAAGCAATCGCAATTGTCACACCTGACTTATTAACCTTCCAAGAGTTCACTACTAAAACAAAAGTGGTTGCAGCTACGCCCATCGCAGCCGCACCAGCAGAAACACCATCTAGTTGGATTGCCATTCCGATTGCTACTGTTGAAATAGGAGAGATAATCAAAAAGGCAAAGGAACAACCAATCAAGATAGACATTAACAGCGGTTGTAAGGTAGTGAAGTTATTAATCAATGATCCAATTGCAGAAGTAATTGCTGTTACAAAAGGGAATAAATAAAAACCAAGTAAACCTGCACCTACACCTACAACAATCGGTGTTAACACAATCGACACTGACCCAAAACTATTTCCAATCAGTAAAATCAGCCCGACAGCAATCGATGCTGTCAGCATCGTATTAATAATATCGCCTGTACCAGCACCAACGTAAACACCCGTTTCACCCAAATCAGGTGTGAATTTGACTACACCAGAACCAACAAAAGAAGCTCCGGCTACAACCATCATTCTCATCGGATCAAATCCAAATTGTAAGGCAATCAAACCACCAATGATCAAAGGTGTTGCTAATTGAAAAATAACTGCTAACTGTGCGATCGTTACCGCAAAGGGATACGCACTAAAATATTTTAAAATGGCACCTAATACTGCATTAGGAATCAATCCAATAATGATTCCTGTTGCTGTACCAGCGAGGACTTTATTCAGAAAAATTTTCGGTGATATTTTTTGTGAAGTTTCCATTCAATCTCTCCTTTATTTTACGTTCAAACTATCTTCTTTTGCATGGACAAGCTCAGTCAAGAAATCACAATAAGGCGTCGCAACACCATATTTCTTCCCTTTTCTAGAAATTGCGCCATTGATATAATCGATTTCTGTTAATCGATGGTTCTTAATCAAGTCTTGATACATTGAAGGATAATGTAACCCAATTGTTTCCGGGTCAAAACAAGATTCACAATGTGCAATGACTTCTGGGACATCTAGTTCAATCTTCTCTACTGCTGCTACTTTGGCAAACTCATTGACAATCGTCGCCACCATTTTATGAGCAGTCGATGTTTTTCCTAGCTCAGCCATATTAACGTCTAAGATTGTGCATAGTCCGTTCATTGTTCCGTTCACACATGCTTTGCGATAAATAGAATAGTGAATATTGTCAGAAAAATGAGCATTTAATCCTGATTCAGACAATTTGTCTGCTAATTTTTTTGCAGCTGCTTCTTTTCCATCACCTAAATTTTGTAATTCTACTGAACCACTTCCAAATAATTTGACCTGACCAGGACCTTCAAGACCTGCCGTCCACATGGTATTTCCAATATAGATATTTTCCATTGGTACAAATTTCTCAATAATATCTTCATGCCCGATACCATTTAATAGACATAAGACCTCTGTATCTTTTTTGATTAATGATTGGATATCCTGCAGCATTTTTTCCAGCTGCATCGCTTTGGTAAATAGAATAATCAGATCAACTTGATCTTCTTTTTCTACTTCGGATTGAAGAACGATTGGTAGTTTTGCTTCTACCTCTTTACCATTAAAATTTGCTTGTAATCCATGTTCTTTGATTTGTTGGACATGTTCTGCCCAGCCATCGATTAATAATACTTCGTTCCCACTTTGGTGAAGCATTAACCCAAAGCGACTTCCCATTGCGCCAGCGCCTGCAATTGCTATTTTCATTGATTCTTCCTCCTTTTTCTTTCTATTATACTCATTTGAGAATTATTTCACAACCTTGTTTTGTTATTCTTCTCTTATTTATCATGTTTATATCCACCATTCAAGTTATTTTATCAGCAAATCAATAAAAACTGGAATAGAATCCCAATTTCATCGTAAGAGAAACTAGACTAGCAATAAGAAAATAGAAACATTCATAGAAAAAACCTCACTCCTCTGATTATAAAAGAGAGGGCATTAACCTCGTGTATACTAAAACCTTCCATTCATTCGATGGATGATTTTCTTTTTGTGAAAAAATATTCATTGTAGTACGATGTTGCGCAACACAGACGGATGGTATTGCTTATTATTTATTAAAATCGAACAATACACTTATTTAAAAACTTCTTTCCCAGATTTTCTTCCATTTTTACAGTTATAACTAGTATTATCATGAAAAATAGCCTTTTATTGTCTATGGGAATAATAATTTAAAATTGGTACTTTTTTATTAATTAGTTCATCGCCCAATAATCTCTCCAGTTTCTTAGCATCTCCTGACTCAACCGGAATTATCCAAGCCCAGTCCAAATAATTTTTTAAAATCTCATCATATTTTGCAAATATTTCATTGCCATATTCCGTCCTTAAAATTATATTTTCAGTGCCAGACAAGTGATTTGTATTGAGTTGATAAAAAAGATCTCCATCTAAAAAAATATCATTAGAAGAAGATTTCCCCACAGTAATGACCATTCCATCAGCTCTATGTGTTACATACAAATAATTGTATGACCTCATTTCACCTAATGAATCAATTATTTCTTGCCCTTTAGCTCTAATATATTGATCTCTATTACCTATCTCACTCTTATTTAACAAAAGTTTTTTCATGTCAAATTTAATCGGCTGTTTTATTTTTGTAAATTCGCTTCTACTACTAATCCAATCCGAGATTAATTTTTCAACATGTCCCAGAGTAAACTCTGATTTATTCGCTAAATACTTTTTTTGTTGTATTAAAGACATCTTTCCCCGAAGCTCAAAATTGAGCCTACATCGATTCTCTATCTCTTCAAAAAGCATCTTATCTTCATCATTCTTATATTCATCATTCATAAAACCAATCCAGCTCCTCGATTAAGATAATATTTTAATCTCATACAAAAACTAGCTCTCATCAAAACAACCATTGTTTTGATTTCTCATGAAATTTCTTTATACTTTTCTCCGATTATAAATTCCTAACCCCTTGAGAAAATTACGCATATATTTATCTCCGCAAGGCTTAAAATTTCGTTGGCCTTCTTTTCTCAAAAAGGCCCCGATTTCGCCTTTTGATGGATAGATTTCTGCCTCAGCAAAAACGTCTAAAATATCGTCAGTGGTCATAGACAAGGCGATTTTTAATTTTTTTAGCAACACATTGTTGATATATTTGATTTCCTTGCTTTTTTGCGGCGTGTCTACTATCGGCTTATCTTTTTGCGGACCACGCGCCAAGAGAATCAGGCCATTTAGGAATGCGTCAAAAACTTGGTTGTTGATGGTTTTTTCATACACATTATTTTCTGCATTATCTTTGTTCTTATCCTGTACTTTGGTCAGTACCGCCTGAGCTTCTTCTTTAGTCAGTGGTACACCGCCTAGCTCAAAAGCTTTAATCAAATCCGTATCTTTCAAATCAATCGCATAACGCAATCGCAATAACCTATCATTGTTATTCATTTGTTCCTCCGAAGTATTTAGTCTTTACTTTCTTACGTACTTTTTGTCTTGCTAAGATTTTTAGGATCAATGATAAAAACCGCATCACTTATGATAAGGCGCTGGGTATCATGAGTGAATGATATTTATAAATCACTGGATATTGAAGTATATTCTGTTTTCTCAACTTATTTAGTCAGATTTTTTAATGAAGATTTTTTGAGTAAAATTTCTATAATTCCTACTTATTGAAAAGTAGTTTGTAGTGCTGCTTCTACCTCTCTCATCTGTTCTACAAATTCCAAATAACTTGACGCAGCTTGCGGAATGAAAAAATGATATGTGAATATTTCTCCTCCCAGCCCGCTTAATATGCCTATTTTTTTATACCCATGATTTGCAGGAAGGGGATCGGAAGTAGGTTGCAGAAAGCCGCCTTTCATAATCTGTCGGAAACCGGACATCAAAACGGATTATTTTACTTGTCACATTTGTATTTTCTTGTGATGAAGTGCCAAATACATTATTTACTTGAGTGACATTCTCATTGTCCTGTCTGATATTGCTTCGTATAAAAGTACCAGATCCACGTCTCGTATATAACAAACCTTCATCAATAAGGAGTTGTATAGCTTTGCGGATAGTAACACGGCTTGTTTTAAACTCTCTAGCCAGACTTTCTTGCTCAGGTAATTTAGAACCTTCCTGATATTTTCCCTCAACGATCCTCTCTTTTAGAGTCAAGGCTATTTCTTTATATTTTGGCATATTTTCCCCTCATTTTCATTGATCCTACAAAAAAATTAGTATATATACAAATTTTTGTAAAGTATATATACTAATAAATACAAAAATATTTTTATTGTTGGATACAGAAATCTATTTTTAACTGGGGATATCTTTGCCAGCTAATATCTTTGAGACTACACCTATCTTCATCTAAATGGATCAATTACTCGCTTTTTACATTAACCTTCGTGGTACTTCTGCTTTCTGATAGTAAAAAACATTACTGAATGATCTTACTATATAACATACAGCGGAGATCTACTTCTTTATTAAGGATCTTCATGACGATATCTTTTTCTTTTTTCCGTTCGAAACCGCGTCGTTCATAAAATTGATACGTACAGCCGCTATCCGTGAACAGAAATACTTCTTTTCCTTGCTCTCGGCGTTCAAATTCTTTTAATAATTTACTACCGATCCCCTTGATCTTTAAATCAGGGTTGGCAGCTAAAAAGACAATTTCTCCATCTGGGGAATGTTTTTTTAAATAGTCTGAAAGCAATTCGTCATTGGTGTCGTCATACCCGCCTTTGCTGTCTTTCACAAATGCATTTTGTAAGAAATCAAATAGTTTAACATATAACTTTTGACTAAATGAATGATGCTTTTTTGATTTTCCTTTGATGTCTGCTAATAAAACACCTGCCAGCTCATCATCCGCATATAAAGCAATGATTTGTGTCGCGCGATTCAATTCTAGATACCAAAAGTATCTTCCATAAAGATTCAAAAGGAGTTTGTTCTTGGTATACCAATCAAAGTGCATACCTTTAATCGCGAATTGAATGGCTTTTTTGTAGTCTTTCTTTTCCAGTTGCTTAAAGGCTAATTCCATCACTTATTCTCCTATTCTTTAAATATTGATATGCTATACTTACATTATAATAGACAAGGTGTCGGTTACCTATGTTCAGATAGCGGTGAAATTGTCGGATAACCGACACAATTCCTTGATTATGTTGATTAGGAGGCTGCAAAATGAAAAAAGAGGATCGCCGCGTCAAAAAAACAGAAAAAGCGTTAGCAGAAGCATTATCAAAATTATTAGTAGATAAAAAAATTCAAAACATCACCATCCGTGAACTGACCGAAACTGCTGATCTTCACCGTTCGACATTTTATACACATTATACGGATATCTATGATCTTTATGAAAAACTGGAAAATAGCTTTTTCCAAGACTTGGATGAAATCATTCCTACGATACGACACATAGCTACGAGGATCTATACGCTCATTTGATCGACTATGTCTATACGAATACATTCGTATACAAGTTATTCGTCATCAACCACGGAGATATCCAATTTCAAAAGAGATTAAATAATCTGATCGAAGAAAATTATTTAAAAATCTGGCTACAAGAAGACAAAAAAACCGTGATCACAGAAGAAATGCGTTACTTCACCATCTACCATATCCAAGGGTGCCTCTCCGTTTTAAATCATTGGGTAGAAAAGCAATTTTGCATACTCTAAGAAAAAAATGCTGACCTTCTTGCGCTTATTGAACGACAACATAGAACCTATCATGCCTTAAAAACAAACGAAAAAGGAAGCGTCGGGACGCTTCCAATTCTTTATTTAAAAGCTCAAATTGATTATTAAAAATCATTAGGTTACAAACTTAAGGTTATAGTTAAAGCTTTCTTACAATTTAATAGCTGTTGCTGTTTCTTTCAAAACATTATTCAGCTCTTCGATGTTCTTGCGTCCTTGTGTCTGCATCCATTCTTTGGCAGCATATTCACCTTTAGTAACGAATGGTTCTACACCATTCGCCCAAGTTGCGCGCCCACAGAGTACCCCATTGAATGTAGAGCCAGCCTCTTTTGCAAATTTCAAGGTTTCTTGGAACAATTCAGCAGTTACTCCTGCGCTCAAGAAAATAAATGGCAGGTTGGTAGTCTCGGATTGTTCTTTGAAATAAGCAGCAGCTTCTTCTTTGGTATAAGCAACTTCATTTTTAGTGTAACCATCCACATAGTTCATATTAACAGGAACTTCCACTTTCAAAACGTCAACTCCATAGCGAGGCTTAGAAAATTCCTTCATCATTTCATTTACTTTATGCGGTTTTTTCAAGGCATATTCCTTCGAAGAAGTATCAGGATCGTTGGCATCATAAGAAACCAATTCTAAGAAAAATGGCAAATCTTCAGCAACACATTCAGAACCAATCCGCTCCATAAACGCCTTCTTTTGGTCATTGATGTCATCAGATTCATCTACATCGTAGTATAACAAGAACTTACAAGCATCGGCCCCTTGCTCCTTTAGACGTTTTACAGACCAAATAGATAAAATATCCGGTAAACGTCCTGGAGTTGAAGCATCGTAACCAGTTTTTTCATAGGCCAACAACAGACCAGCATTTTTATCGCGAACTTCGGCTGCTGGCAACCCATATTCTGGATCTAATAAGATTGCTGAAGCATATGGAGTCAATTCAGAAGAAATGATTTTTTTGAAATTGATGATTTGTTCATCGGTTGCTGATTGATTTTGAAATTTACCGATCATTTTTTTCAAGGCACCACGTTGATCGATTGCTAACGCACTGATGATGCCACTTTCATTACTTAGTTGACGAATATAAGTTTTCTTTTTTTCTGTTAAAGGCATGATTTCACTACTTCCTTTTTAGTTTTCTTCTAATTTTTGGTTTAAAAGTTCAGCTATTTCTTCAGCAGACTGGGCTTGTTTCAGACCTTCTGTCACATCTTTGTGCATCAAAAGTCTGGCTACCTGAGATAAAAATTTTAGATGGGTTGTTCCAGCCTCTGAATCTGGAATAAACAGAGCGATTACAAAATCCGTTCCTTCTCCATCTAAACTTTTCCAATCGACCTTACCGTTTAACCGAACAATCACAATATCGGCATCCTTGATACTAGCATCTTTGGCATGAGGGATGGCAAAACCATCCATCATACCAGTCGTGCTTTCTTCTTCTCTTTCCATCAATTTTTCGTAAACTGCATCTCGGTCTTCACTAATGCTCAAGACAATTGACTGATCTGCAAGGAAGTTCATTACCTCATCTTGCGTCGTAAAATTTTTATTCATAAAAACTTTATTTGTTTTGATCAAAGTCATTTGAAATCCTTCTTTCTAGAATAACCTTTAGTTGTTGGTTGCTTCTTTCATTTCAACAGTAGCTGCTTCTGCTTCACGTTTTTCTACACTACGTTTTTGGATCAACCCTAAAATTACTCCGCCAACGATTGAACCAAGTAAAATCGACCCTACCCATGCAACCTTACCAGTAACAACAGGTAATACTAGAAAACCTCCATGAGGTGCGGGAACTTGGACACCAAACATATATGTCAGTACAGCAGCAATTGATGAACCTAGCATCATAGTTGGCAGAACACGCAGCGGATCTTTAGCCGCAAATGGAATTGCTCCTTCGGTAATGTGCGTTGAGCCCAAGATAAAGTTGACTAAACCAGCGTTGCGATCATTCGTGTCGAAATATTTTCCAAAAAACAGTGCGGCAAATCCAGTAATCAATGGGGGCGCGATACAAGCTGCCGAAACCCCTGCCATAAATGTATGGTTACCTTGTGCCAACAACGCAGTCCCTGTAACATAAGCCGCTTTATTGACTGGACCTCCCATATCAAATGCTGACATACAGCCAACGATAATCCCTAAAATTAATGGATTAGAATTTTGGAATCCTGCCAAGAAATTCATCATTCCTTGGTTGACTGCTTCCATTGGATTTGCTAATAAAGACATGACTACACCAACAAACAAGACACCGATCACCGGATATAAGAAGATCGCCTTCAGACCATCCAATTGTTTAGGCAAGCCTTTCATGACCTTTTGCAATAGTAAGATAAAGTAGCCTGCTAAGAAACCTGCAAAAATTCCGCCTAAGAAACCGGCTCCGCCAGAATTGGCTAACAGTCCGCCAACAAACCCAACAACCAAACCAGGACGTTTAGCGATTCCTTCAGCGATATAAGCTGCTAAAATAGGAACCATCATTCCCATTGCCGCATCACCAACACCCTTTAACATAGCGGCAGTCGGATTGTAAGTAGGATCATTGGGATCAAAAGAGTACACACCCCAGATGGCAAACGAAATTGCAATAATTACCCCACCTGCCACTACAAACGGCAGCATATGAGAAACACCGTTCATGAGATTTTTATAAATACTGTGACCAATGCCTGCTGCAACCCCCATCTCCGCTTTCTCACCAGCAGCGTCAACTGTTTTGTTTTCTGCAGTGATTGAACCTTTACCAGCCAACGCATCTTCGATCAATTGGTCAGCATCTTTAATCCCCTTGCTGACAGGCACATCGATTACACGCTTACCTGCGAAACGTTCTGCTTGAACATCTTTGTCAGCTGCAATGATTACAGCGTCAGCGTTTTTTATTTCTTCTGGTGTTAATTCATTCTCTATCCCTACTTGACCATGGGTTTCAACTTTGATAGATACCCCTTTGCGCTTAGCTGCCTGCTCCAATGCTTCTTGAGCCATATAAGTGTGGGCAATTCCTGTTGGACATCCTGTTGCGGCAACAATTTTGTAAGTTGTCATTTTTTACTCGCTCCCTCTTTGATTTCGATTTGTTTTTCCAACTCTGCAACATCCGAAAAATCTGTTAATCCTTTACGAAAAGCGGTTGAACTTCCAGCTGCTAAACTTTTCTTCAAATTAATATCTACCTGTTCACCTTTTAAATATCCTGCAAGAAATGTTCCCAACAAAGTGTCACCAGCACACGCTGTATTGACTACTTTACCTTTAGGAGAATTCCCAGAATAAACGATATCCTTATTTAAAAATATTCCTCCCTCTCCTCCTAGAGAAAGGAGAACATTTTTCGCTCCATCGGCAATCAAGCGTTCAGCATAATGAATATATCCTTCACGATCACTAAGCTCGACATTATACCAAGATTGCAATTCCTCCTCGTTTGGTTTTAATAAGAACGGCTGATACGGCAGACAATCAATTATTTCCGGATAGCTTGAATCAATAATCAGATGGACCTTATTTTCAAAACAAATACGACTGATATCAATAAGAATTTCGGGTGAGACCCCTCGCGGCAAACTGCCAGAAACACACAAATAATCGTCAGCTTGCAGCTTTTGTATTTGATTTAGAAAAGTTTTGATTTGTTCCTGAGGAATCTCAGGTCCTTTATTAACCAATTTGAATTCTTCATTGGTTTTATTAACTTGTGTAAAAACGTTGATTCTAGTCATTCCCGGTACGCTAATAAAATCAGTGCTAATATCTTTTTGATGCAAATAATCCTCAATATAATTCCCGGTAAAACCTGCTTTAAATCCTAAAGCTGTACTATCGATACCTAATTGCTTCATGATCAATGAAACATTCACACCTTTTCCATTAGCTTGTATATCATCATCGTTTGTTCGATTGACTTGGGATGGTTTCATTTCATCTGTTTCGATAAAAAGGTCGATTGCCAAGTTTAAAGTACATGTATAAACTGACATTTACGCTCCTCCTTTCTTACATATTCATTATGTATCAAGATCGAATGTAAATGTTTTCATAAATGACTAAATTCATTGAAAACTTTTACAAAATATATTAAATAAACTTGAAGTAAAGGAAACTCCCGCTTTACAATAGAATTATCCTAACTAATCGGAGGCAAAATATGGATACAAAATTAAGTGAATCGGAGAAATATCTCTGGGATTTTATTCAAAGTCACATACTCGAAATCCCCTCCTATTCCATTGTAAAACTAAGTGAATATGCCAACGTTTCAACAGCAACCGTCGTTCGTACTATGAAGAAAAAAGGATATGAGGGGTTTACGTCTTTTAAACATTCGTTAAAAGAAAAAGAAAATACAAATATCAATTTTGCCGCTCTTGATAAAGTTGATGAAGGAATAAAGACTGCTATTCTTAAAAATGAGCAAGAGGTAATCCGCACCATCAATATGGTAGAAAGCGGGAATATTGAAGATGCTATTCAACGAATCAAGGCTGCTAGAAGAATCATGATTTTTGCCCGAGGTTTTTCAGAATTGATTGCTCAGGAAATGATGGTCAAATTTCAACTTACCGGTAAATATTGTGAGATGCATACTGATCCCAATATCATAAAAAACATTAGTAGAAAATTATCCAAAGATGACATCGTGATCTTTGTTTCACTAAACGGTGAAACAAAGGAATTGACTACCGCAGCTGAAAACTGTTATAAAGCTGAGATCGGGACAATTTTGCTTACTGCTAATCGTCATTCAAGTTTGATGGAACATATCGAGATTCCTTTTGTTGGCTTTAAATCAGAAGGCTCCTTCTTCCCAGATTATGAGGTACGCTCCAGACTTCCACTTTCTATACTGGCTAGAATCTTACTTGACTCCTATGCACTGCGAACATCAGGATTCACACAGCACTAACTCTATATCTGTAAGACTGTACCTAAAATATATCTGTGTGAATTAACTAAGGTTGTCTAGAAAAATATTTAATCGCTATTTGTATTCTCGTGCTTTCTATCATTGCTCCTTCTATAACTTCTTAGTTTCAAGATAGAATAGTGCATTGAGACTACCAGGACTACTTACGCAAATATATAATAATAAGAATGTGATAAGCAGTTCGAAGTTCCTGTCTAATATTTCTTGTTAATTATTATCAATTTCCAACAATTCTAGAATTATAATACGCAAAAAAAGGAGACCGTCTAACCGTCTCCTTATAGTTTATTATTCAGCTTACAATCAGTTATCTAAAATGTTACAGAAGTTTTATTAGGGATATTTTCTTATCTTTTTAGATGAGGTTTCTCAATTATTTAGAAATGCTTACTTAAGTTATTCTCGTTTTTTGTAATTACGCCAATAATCACTATATGTTATTTATATAAAACTAGTATCTAAGTATTTTTATGCTACTCAACAAGAGAATCACTATCGTTTCCTGTCTTCGGTATTTTTCGAATGCCCAAAATAGTTAATAAAGCACCTAGCACCGCAAAACCAGTACCGAAAATCAGCATCTCCCATACACCGAAATGCTGCAGCAGACTGCCGCCCAAGACATTTCCTATCACCCCACCAAGAGTTGTGGCGATGATGATCATCGTTTGTCCAAATACACGATCATCATCCGCCAGAAATTGATTGAACAAATAAGCCGAAGCTGGAATAAACAAAGCGAAACTGAAGGCTTGTAGGAGATGCGTCATTTCCATCATCAGGATCGAACTGGCCAGCAGCATCATGAATCCTCTGACAGCAAATGAAATACTGGCAACAGACAGCCAAAATTTGCTGGATTTCTTTTTGACAAGCTGTTCAAAAAAGATCATTCCCGGTAATTCGCATAAAGCGGCGATCATCAATGCGATGCCAACTTCTTTACTGCCACCGTGGATATTTTCAAAGATCTGTGCCAAAAAGCTGTTGATCATGGTGTGGAAAGTAAAAAGAAAACTGAAACCTAAAAACAACAAAATCAGGAAAGGATATTTTTTTCTCAAAGAAACTGGGCGATCCTGTTCTTTTGTCATAGGAAAAACTTCTTGATTTTTTACATCCGGCAGCAGATGCAAAATAACGAAAACCACTACTGCTTCAACTATAACCAAGATCGGCAAAATCGCGGCAGAATAAATCGCTAACAACTGTCCCAGTAAAAAAGAAGTTACAGCATAAGAAAATGAACCACCAGCTCTTGAAAAGCCAAAGTTGATCCTGTAGCCGGTATTTGAATACTCAAATGCCAGCGCATTGAGAAATGATTGCATAGAAACTACTAAAATCCCACCCAAGATATAAGTAATGATCGGCAAATTCGGAATCAATACCCCAGCTAAGAGAATCACTCCTAATCCTGCTATCATCGTCTTCAGCACGGTGATCAGTGGGATCTTTCTTTTCTTGATGATCACTTGACTGATAAAAGGCTGAAGCACCGTTGAAACAATATTGACCAATGCTAAGATCCCTCCGATTTTAGCTGGATCAATCTTGAAATAAATCAAAAACAATGTCGCAAACCCATAGACAGAACAAAACATCATCCAATAGAGAAATTGCAAACTTGTATAATAAAAACGAATCATTTTTCCGCTTGTTTGATCGCGCATACATCTCCCACCTTATTGGTTTTTCTTTAGCAATTTACTATAGCATACTTGTAGGGGTTTTACTATTTTTAAAAGTGGTGAAGAACTATGGAAATTAGGGTAGATTACAATATGCGTTGATCAATTAAAACATCTGTTAATAAAGACGGAAAAAAGATCATAGAAGCATCGTACTTTTAGCATACTAGCTTGGTCATTTTTTTCTGGAATTGAAGAAAATATATATATTCTAAAAACTATCCATCATCTCTTAGATTACGAGCTTTTTTTGCTGCAAAGGAAGTTAAAAAAAGCAGGGATCGAGTAATCGATTCCTGCTATATCTTGTACCAATATATTTCTTTCCAAAACTTAATATACATTGTATACTTCAATCAATATGATTCATTAAAACAAGTTTCATTATTCGTGATAAAGAAATCATAATTTCGGTAGTAGAATCATTCATTATCTTTTTTTACAACTGCTCTTTTTTCTTCCGAACTTTGATCTAAAGTAATTTTGGAATGGATATCAAGTTCTTGAAAGACATCCATCATTTCAGTTTGATCTTTATCAAAAATCATTGAAAAAGAATTATTCTTGCTTTTGTAAAATGAAATAAATGATTTATCGTCACCTAGTTTTTCTACTTGGACTTGAGGATATCGATTAAAGTTACCGTTCAATACTCCAAATCTAACAACAGAATCTTTTGCTAGACCCTCCTTCAAAAAACCATTGATCAAAATGACAGAAGCAAAAGCAACCAGTTTAATCTGATCAGTCAGATGTTCCGGCCAGAAAATCAACAGGATGGCGACTGTCAGTAAAATACTCAAACTCTTCCTTACAGGACTACTCTGAGCAAACACGATAATTTTCTTTTGATCGATTATTTGCAAAATAATCAGCAGTCCTAAAAAAACTGTGATCATAAGTGCTTCTGCCATCTTTCATCATCCTTTATTTTCATTTATCACCACTCAGCGATCGTACCGTCATAATTTTTCCATTGCGGATTGGTCCAAATCAAACCTTCTTGTGCAATTTCTTTGATTTTGTCTTCATCCATTTCCAAGCCCAGACCTGGTTTTGAAGGTAGATCTACGTAGCCGTCTTTATATTGGAAAACTTCTTTGTTCTTCACAAAATCTAACAGATCAAAACCTTTGTTATAGTGGATCCCTAAGCTTTGTTCTTGGATAAAGACGTTTGGCGTACATGAGTCTACTTGCAGAGTTGCTGCTAGTGCAACAGGACCATATGGCGCATGAGGCGCAACAGCCATGTCGTAAGCTTCCGCCATCGCTGCGATTTTACGGGTTTCCAAGATTCCCCCACAAAGAGCCACATCTGGTTGGATAATATCAACAGTACCTTGTTTAAAGAGGTTCTTGAATTGCCAACGAGTGTACAAGCGTTCACCAGTAGCTAATGGTACAGCCACAGAATCAGCTACTTCTTTAAAGTGTTCTTCATTTTCAGGTAAAACGACTTCTTCCAAAAACATTGGATGGAATGGCTCCAAAGCTTTTGCTAGCACTTTTGCCATCGGTTTATGGACCCGTCCATGAAAATCAACACCAATATCCATTGCATCACCAAAACGTTCGCGAATAGACGCAACTCGTTCCACCACTTCATCAACTTTTTGGTAGGAATCGATATAATGCAGCTCTTCTGTCGCGTTCATCTTGACGGCCGTAAAGCCCCGATCAAACCGATCTTGTGCTTGTTCTGCAACTTCACTTGGTCGATCTCCACCAATCCAAGAATAAACCTTGATTTTATCACGTGCTGCACCACCCAATAATTCATAAACCGGAACATTAAACGCTTTTCCTTTGATATCCCACAGAGCCATTTCTAAACCCGAAACGATGGTTCCATTAATAGGACCGCCTCGGAAGAAAGATCGATGCATTTCTTGGAAGAGGCGCTCGATTTCAAACGGATTACGTCCAATCAGCCGGTTTCCTATCTCATAAGCTCCAGCAACAACCGTTTCTGTTTTAGTTCCTGAGATCATTTCTCCCCAGCCTTCGATTCCTTCGTCAGTCGAGATCTTAACAAAAATCCATCTTGGTTTTACTTTATACACTGTGACATCTGAAATTTTCAATTTAAACCCTCCTACTATTGTGCCTTCAATGGTTCATCCATTTCATGATTAACTTTTTTGATACCATCGAAGTAATACCATGCGCCCGCAAAGGCTAATAACAACACTGGAATACCGATGATTGGTTTGTAAGCAAATGCGATAAATACCAAATAACTTTGGATCATGGAAGTCGCAGCAAATGATGAGATTAACATTGAAGAAGTTCCTAAGTTAATACCAACCGATTTGGCAATTGCTGTCAGCATTGGCGCAGTAGCTGACCCACACCATAGCAATGAAGCTGTCACAACTAAGCCAATAATGATATTTTTTAATAAATTACCACGAGTCAAGGCAACGACCATTGCCACGCGGAAAGGAACAACCGCTAAATCTGCGAATGGTAACACACGGTTTCCTGGCAATACTAAAGCTAATGCAATCGTTAGTGGAATAATGATCAATGCTGTTGTGATAACATCTGGATTACCTACAACAACTGCAGCATCCAATCCGATAAATAAACGTGTACCTTTGAATTTTTTTTGTGACCATTTTTGTGCAGCATCTGAAATTGGCATCAATCCTTCCATAAATAATGAGGTCATCTTAGGAATCAAAACCAAAACAGCTGACATGCTGACACCTAATTGTAAAACCGCTTTGATATCATAGCCGGCTAAAACACCAATCACCATCCCGATAACTAACCCCATGATCATAGAATCACCAAAAAATCCCAAATATTTTTGTGCATCTTTGATGGTGAATTTTGATTTTCTGAATAACGGGATACGATCCAGCAGCCAATTTAACGGCCAAGCAATAACCAGTGATGAAAGCGCAGAAACAGTTGGTAAAGAAACACCAGGGATTCCGAAGAAACTTTCTACCATCGGTTGCGACCAGTCTGAAATCTTAAAAGTCGCAATTGCCATCACTACTGATGCACCTACACCTAAGAAGACATTCTTAGTCACGAAATACACCATAACACCAACGATTGCCATATGGTGATAGTTCCAGATATCAACATCCAGCGTATGTGTACGTTTCAAAATCAGCAAAACGATATTGACCAATAGAATGGCAAAAATCAAGATTGGAATGATTGGCGATGCCCAAGTAACAGCCGCAATCGAACCCCAGCCAACATCCAAAGCATCTAGTTTAACACCAGTTCGATCAACCATCGCCTTGGCAGCTGGTCCAACATTGGTCGTCATAAAGTCCAATATCAACTTGATCCCGGCAAAACCGATACCTAATGTCAAACCTGATTTAAAAGCACGAGAAATCTTTAACCCAAAAATCAAACCAATAATCGTGATGATGACTGGCAACATAACTGTTGGTCCAGCATCAATAAAGAAGTTAAAGACGTTCATAATGATTTTCATTTTTTCAGCTCCTTTGATCAGCTATTATTTCAGTAAGTTCAAAATCTCTTCCATTGTTTGATCGGCACCGATACCTGTTAAAATCGGCATCCCTTTGATTACTGGTACACCACCTGTTTGACCATCAAATTGACCAGTCGTCACCAATAGATCATAGTCTTGAACTTTTCCTGGAACTTCCATCAATTTTGTTTGAGTCGTTGAAGCATCAATGCCATGTTGTTGCAAATACTCTCTAACTTTTGTTGCTACTACTGTTGAAGTGGCGATACCATTTCCGCATGCTACTAAAATTCGTTTCATTATGATTTCCTCCTTATATTAAAAAACCGCTTTCTTTAATAGTTCTAATAATTCAGTATCATTGCCTGCTCTGATCATTTCTTGCCGCAGTGGCTCATCTTGTATGATTCCAACAATTTTTTGTAACATTTCAACTTGCCCATGTGGTTCCCCAATCGCCATCATGATCACAATTTGGATTGGTAACTGCTCATTGTTATTTTCCATATTATGAAATAGGACCGGATCTTTAAGAGTCGCAATTGCTAAAGTTGTTTTATTGACCATTTCATAGTTTGCATGGGGAATTGCGATTCCTGGTGGTGTGGATGGTAATCCAGTAGGGTATTCTTTTTCCCGTTCTTGGATTGCTTGAATATATTCCTCCTTCACGTAGTTTTTTTTGTACATCTCGCTTGCCAAAAACGCTAAGACTTCACTATCTGTTTTTGCTTGAACATTTCGAAAAACGAGTTCCTCATTCAAATAAAGTTCCAAAGTCCTCACTCCTATTTAATAACCTCAATTAATTCTTTCATCGAACGTGCTAAGTTTTTAACATTTAGCTCTTCGATGTCTTGCTTGTTGAACATACCGGAACCAAGACCTAAATAGCTAGCACCTTGTTCAAAAAACTCTTTCGCATTCTCCTTACTGATTCCACCAACCCCCATTAGTGGTAACTTACCTAAAGGTGCTTGAATATCCTTGAAAAAACGCGGAGTAACAACCGCTGCAGGAAATACTTTTACAATATCAGCTCCTTCTTTAAACATACGGTCGACTTCTGAAGGAGTCATTGCGGCAGGTACCGCCAATAATCCTTTCTTATTGGCGTAAGACAACATTTCTTTTGTGAACATATGTGGTCCTAATAAAAATTTTGCACCAGCCTCATAGCAGGCTTGGGCTTGTTCTAATGTCCTTACCGTCCCAGCGCCGATATAAGTCGTGTCACCATAACGTTGATTTAGTTCATGTATATTTTCAAGAGCTCCTTTTGTGTTCATTGTCATCTCTACGGCAAATTGATGGTCAAATTCCTGCATTGCTTGTAAAATAGCATCTGCCTGATCAAAAGTATAACCACGCATGATCACTGTCAATTTAGGATAATCTGCTAGTCTCATGTTTTCCTCCTTAAGATCTTTGTCTTAATAGTTGATAAACTGTCTTTTCGTCATCAGCAATCAATAACTGCTCAATCAATGAATCATCTTTGGCGATATCAGCGATTTGATTGATGGTTCGCAGATGCTTCGTTAAATCAAAAAATGAAAGCGGCAAAATCAAGCTGACATCTTCACCATTAGGAAATCGTATCGGCTTTTTACAAACTAAAATGCTGACACCGTCACTGATTACACCTTTATCGACCGTTGTATGGGGAATGCAAGTCTTCATTCCCAAGTAACCTGCATATCCCGGTTGTCTGATTTGATCCAAGCAATCAGCGATAAAACGCGAGTCAATGATTTGATGTTCCAATAACGGTCGGCAAGCCACCTCCACTGCTCGTTCCCAAGACATCTCTTCTTCAACGATTTGTACATAACTCGGCCGCAAGTAATAAGTCAATGAAGGCAATACCTTGAAGTTGTCCAGCGGCGTGCTTCCATCTTCCTTGATCAAAAAGTACTGCAGTTCTTCTCGCAACGAAACTGGATTGGTGATATTTGCATATTTCCTAATGATTGTTAACAATTCATCCATTGCTCGATCAACCTTAGTAATTCCTAAATCACTCAAAACTCGATATCGTAAACTGATTTGTTGCTGATATGTCATGATTGGCTCGATCATAAACTGCAGCATAGAACTTTTTAGCGGCGTCGTAGTAAAGACCAGATCATAATCAGCTTCAAATTTGTAGAAATCACGCACAGATAGGGAAGCTAAAAAATGGATCTCTGGAAAAAGTTTTTCCATATTGGCTCGTACTAACTTTGAGACCATGACACCATTAGTACAAACAACTACAGCCCTTTGTCGTTGCTTATTCAATTTATTATGATTACTTAATTGATAGCCAAAGTAATAGGATAAAAGATCTAATTCATCATTTGGAAAGGCCTTATTTAGCCAATTCTCAATAGGAATAATCAATTTTTTCATCAAATCAATCAAAATCGCATGATTACTATCCTTGATCAGACTATCTATTGAATAAACTCCTAAACTCAAGTTATAGCGTATTCGAAAACAGGCTGGACGCAGATGACTCAGTATCCTACGTTCAAAGTCTTCTCGGTCATCGATCAAAATCAACGTTTGATTTTGGAAATTTTCAACCATTTGGCTGATCAATTTTCGCAATTCTTGATCCGAATCATAATTTTGAGTAGTTTTGCTCTCAAAAATATTGGAAGTTAAAAATAATAACGTGAACCACTCCATATAACTTTTGGATAGACTCCAACCTGTTTCATGTACCAAGATCATCAGCATTCGGAATTCAGGAGTATCCGTCACATCATCGGGAAAAAACGCGTGCTTATCTGACATCTTGATCCCACGGCTTACTAAAAATCTCGCTGATGTCTGCAAATAGTCTACCGACTCATCAGAATAACTAAGATGCAACATTTGTTCCATGTTATGGATCAAATGGACGATTTCTTCTTCAGAAACATCTTGTGCCAATTTTCTGCGAATCATTTCTCGGCGAAAAATCGGATACCATTTTACTAGATCCGATAACAGCTGTAAGATACGGTGTTCCGAACCAACCAATTGGTAACCATTCATCCGATTATATCGAATTGTCAGACTATAATTTCTGATGAACGGTTCCGTTCGTTTGATATCTTCCATAACAGTCGTCTTACTAACATCAACCGCATCTACCAAATGATCCAGACTGATGTAATCGATATTAGCGATCAGAGTCATCACTATCAATGCTTGTCTTTCACTATCAGTGAGAACGACAAGTTCCTGATCATCACCTATGTCGTAATCAGGCTGTGATATCATTTGGATAACCTCGATTGGTACCGTAATATTTCCAGAATGACTTCTCTGAATTAACTGAATGTTCTTTGTTTTCAATTCTTCATTAAATTGATTGATCGCGTAATTGATTTGACGACGTGTCAAATCAAGTTCACTTGTTAAAGTGGAAAGTTTCATTTCAGGGTTTTTAATAATCAGTTTGAGTATTTCACGAATTCGTTTATTCATTTTGACTATCCTCCTGACAAAATCATTATATACTTGTTCACATACGTTTCCGGAAAGCTTTCATCACGTTTTTTGTCACACTTGGTTTAATGTTTTGTCACACTAACAGCTATTTTTAAAATGAACGCTGTTATATCAAATGTAACATGGTATGACAATTATTTTAGGGCTAATGTGAATATTAAATATTCGGTAGAATATTGGATGCTTTAGTAAATAAACACGGGACGTTGCTTCTTCAACACATTAAAGTATCTATTCCGTAACTAAATCAAGTCAGTCTAATTGAAAAAGAATAATATTAAACTGCTAAAAACAATGCTTTTGGGAGCGTCAATAATTTTGTGTAAATGGTTCTTCCCTACTGTAGATTGTTTCTAATTCTCCATCGGTTGACTCAGCATTTGTTCGAGCTCGCCTTCGGCCTGTTGGAAACCTTTATGACTGCGACCTAGGAATTTTTGGTTGTAAGTATCAAAAGACGAGACTAAGAAACGTTCCATCGACTCTTCATTTTGGAACTGTTCCTTGCGGTGGCTGTATTTCTTGATTTGCTTATTAAAGGATTCAATCAAGTTCGTAGAGTAAATACTCTTGCGTATGGCTAATGGGAAATCATAGAAAGTGAGCAGGTAATCGTTCGAAAGGATCGATTCCACCATTTTTGGATAACTGGTTTTCCATTTTTCCGCAAAAGCACCACGTGCTTCCAATGCCGCCTTTTTAGATGACGCTTGATACACCATTTTAAAATCATCACAGACTTCCTTACGATCATCGACACGCACTTTGTGACTGATATTACGGGAAACGTGCACACAGCAATGTTGAAAACGGGCTTTGGGGTAGAACCGCTGCACGGCCCCTGCCATCCCTTTTAAGCCATCCGTGATGAAAAGGAGGACGTTTTTCACGCCACGTTCCTGGAGGTCTATTAAAATCTCTTCCCAAATCGTGATAGATTCAGTTGGTGCAATCGCATAGCTCAATACTTCCTTTGATCCGTCCGGGCGAATGCCAACTGCGATATGAATGGCTTCCTTGGCGACGGTTTTCCGCTTTAAAGGGATATAGGTTGCGTCCATATAAATAGCGGCATAACGGTCATGAAGCTCACGTTCCTTAAATGAAGTGACTTCTTCCGTAAATGATTTAGTCATATTGGACATGGTTTGGGGCGTGTAGTGATGCCCATACATTTTCTCAATCAAGTCTGCGATTTCCGACATGGTAATACCTTTTCGGAAGAGGTGAATGACGGTCTCCTCTAAGGTATCATTCGTCCGTCTATAAGCGGGAACAGTCTGTTGCTTGAACTCGCCGTTGCGGTCGCGCGGAATCTGGAGATGAAGTTCCCCGTACTCGGTCTTGACCGTACGGTCATAGGAGCCGTTACGAGAATTACCCGTGTTAAAACCAATGCGATCGTACTTTTCGTAATCGAGGAAAGCCGTTAACTCCGTTTTGAGAAGCGTATTGACAGCTTTTTCCAAATGGACACGGAATAATTCATTCAAATCGCCTTTTTACTGATAAAACGATAAAATGATAGTGGTTCGTTTGTTGCATACTCATTTAATAGATGTTGAATTAAAATATAGTTCTTCGAATAATTACTTTTTGATTTAACATCTGCTTCACCACTTACTAGAATACTAGCAAATTCTTCATCCCCCATTACTCGAGACATAATCAGAATTTTATCTGGTTTAACCTCACCTGTTAAATCATCTTGTTCCCATAACGCGGGTTCAATTTGGCTTTTCAAGAATAAAGCTTCCTTTTCACAACTATTTTCTAATTTAGCATAGATAGCTCTCAAAAATAAAAATAGCGTAGTTATCCTTTGCTGTCCATCAATGATTTCTTGCTCGTTATGATCATTTTCATAAGCCACAATGCTTCCTAAAAAGTAAGTACTCTCGTTATTGTTTGCTGTGTACTCCGCTAAATCATCAAATAGTACTTGGTTTTGCTCGTCAGTCCAGGCATAAGGACGTTGATATTCTGGAATAACGAATTTTTTGATTTTCCCTGTTTCAAGAAACTGCTTCACGCTTTGTTTGTTCACTTCAATTGTCGTTGACAGAGTTCAGACAATTTAGTACGTAACAAATTTTTCAGGGCTTTCTTAAAAGCAAACAATACAACTTCTCCTTTATTTTTGAGAGAAATTGTATTGTCTAATCCTTATTTATAAATTTTATTTCGTCCGTAATAACTTGTATAAATCTCTAGCAACTAATGTATATACTAGATCAAAGTACTTATCATCATGCCCAAACATTTTCTCAAAAGCTGCATTGTTCTTCTCGTACTGCTCCATCACCTTATCTTTAAATACATCAGGGAACAGCGATTTTTCAAACATCTGAGCATCGTTATTCTTAGCCATACTGACAACTTTCAAATCTGGGTTATTGGCAAATGACCGATACAAAATCTCTACTAACACCCGGTCTCCTTCGTCAAAATCATTTGGAAATCGTTCATTGATTTTATGAATGATTTCTTCTAGTGAATCTCGTTCATCTGGCGGTTTGATTCCTGCATCAATTGACTTTGGATTTACTAGCTCGCCTTCTTTATTCACTAGATGGATTTCACCGGAAAAGTCCTGACGTAACTTATAATATTCCAACTTTACTTTGTCAGAAATATCAATATTCTCTCGTGTTTCTTTAGGTAGAAACTTCAGCAAGTATCCAGTAAAAATCCGCTCCTCCAATAATTCCATATCGAATAACCGATCAAGTTGTGAAATATAATCATACCACTTGCCAAAGTTACGTAGAGTCACCCGAAACTGGTACTGATTATCCTTATTCATTTCCTCATAGCGATCCATAATCGGCTTAAACATGCTAGAAATTCGTCCAAGCAAGCGCTCATTCTGTTGCTTTTGGGCTTGTTTCACCAATTTCATGACACGTTCAATATCACCTTGATTGTAAACATTAAATTTTCGTAGCTTGCTTTGAGTATCATAAATCAAGTTAACATTGATTTCTTCTCTCAAATTTGTTTGTTCATAAAAGGGTTGGAAAGCCGCTTCAATATCTTCAACATCATTTACAAAATCAAGAATAAAGGTATCCTTCTTCCCAGGCATTGTTCGATTGAGTCGTGATAAAGTCTGAACAGCTTTAACACCCTTTAACTTCTTATCGACAAACATGGTATGCAGCAACGGTTCATCAAAACCCGTTTGATATTTTTCAGCAACAATCAAGATATTAAAATTATCTGTATGGAAAGCTTCCTTTAATTGATTCTCCCGAACATTCTCACCAGATTTTGTGACATTCATCTTCGTTTCTGTATATTCAGTCTCTCCATCTACTACCGAACCAGAAAAAGCAACCAACACATCCAAGTCATTATAACCTTTGTTCGCTATATATTTTTTAAATTCTTTCATATAGCGAACAGCGTGTAAGCGTGATGCGGTAACGACCATTGCTTTTGCCTGCCCACCAATAGCTGTACGAGTAACCGCTCGGAATTGCTCAACCATCACAGCCGCCTTTTGAGCAACTGCCCAAGGATGCAATGATTGGAAACGAACAATCGCTCGGGTTGCTTCACTCTTTGGTAATTCTGGGTTATCTTCAATTTCACGGGCAATTTTGTAGGAAGTACTATAGGTCATATAGTTCTTCAGCACATCTAAGATAAAGCCTTCCTCAATCGCCTGGCGCATCGAGTAAACATGAAAGGGTTCGAAATGCCCATCTGGTTGTTTCGTACCAAACATTTCCAATGTCTTTTCTTTCGGTGTAGCGGTAAAAGCAAAGAAACTTAAATTTTGATGTTTACCTTGTGCTGCCAATTGTTGAACTAGTTCATCTTCAGCATCTGGTAATTCATCGTCAACTTCGCCTTCCAGTTCATAATACTCTTCCAAGGATTTAGATTTGTCCGAAAGAGCGGCTTTTAGCTTCTGGGCACTGTTCCCAGTTTGTGAAGAATGTGCCTCATCCACAATCACAGCAAAATTACGCCCTTCGACATGATCTACTTCCTGATAGATCACTGGGAACTTTTGCAAAGTGGTAATAATGATCTTACGCCCATCATTAATGGCTTCTTTTAAATCTTGAGAGGATTTACGATCGTCAATCGTTTCTACCAAACCTGTCTGATGATCAAAGTTCATGATAGTATTTTGCAACTGGCGATCCAACACTGTTCGATCAGTCACAATAATAATTGATGAAAAAATTGGGTAGTTCAGTTGATCATGAATAGAGGATAAATGGTATGCCAGCCATGCAATACTATTAGATTTTCCAGAACCAGCACTATGCTGGATCAAATAATTTTCTCCACTACCATGGCTTTTTACATCTGCAACCAATTTTCGAACCACATCTAACTGATGATAACGAGGAAAAATCAACGTTTTCTTTGTGACTTCTCTGTCGCCTTGCTTTTCTTTTTTAATCTCTAGATTCATAAAACGTTGGATAATATCCATCAAATTGTCTCTAGTAAGCACCTTTTCCCACAAGTAGGCAGTTGGGTAGCCATCTTTATTGGACGGATTGCCTGCTCCACCAACTCTTCCCGGCCCATTGGAACCTTGATTGAATGGCAAGAAGTACGTTTTTTTACCGTCCAACTTTGTCGTCATATAAACATCTGTATGGTCCACCGCAAAATAGACTAAGAAGCGGCGATTAAAACGAAATACCAATTCTTTGGGATCACGATCTTTTTGAAACTGGAGTTTGGCATTTTCTACTGTTTGACCAGTGTACTGATTTTTCAATTCTAAAGCGACGAGCGGAATACCATTTAACGACAAAACCATATCAATGGTTTTATGGTTATTAGGACTGTAAGCAAACTGGCGAGTACAGGTAAAACTATTTGCTTCATACTTTTCTATCGTTTCATCATTAAGCTCTGAAGCGGGTTTGAAGTAAGCTACTTTGAAGCGCACACCGCGGTCTTTGATCCCATTGCGCAATACATGTAACATGCCGTGGGTTTCTACCTCTTGATTAAAGCGTTGAAGGAACTTAACTTCTCCATCATTGTTATAGTTGCGTTGGTGACGTGCCCACTGTTTTGGTTGGGTTTTCTGAATAAAATGCAGTAATTTTTGAGTATCCAAACCAATCGTAGGATCAAAGTTTGACTCGCTGAATGTTTCCTTCTGCCATTTACCATACGTAGTGAGTGAAGTCTCAATATCCTGCTCAAAACGAATTTCTTTGTTCTCTACCAAATGAATCACCTCCTAGGCTTCTTTTTTACCGGTTACGTATTCGTAGATTAGTGATTGCTTTAGTTGTTCAAATTGAATTAATAGGTGTTCTTTCTCTATGACAATATTATCAATCCATTTTATTTTTTCTTCAAGAAAGTCTACAATTTGTCTTTGTTCATCCATCGTAGATGGAAAAGCAATTTTTACATTTTTAAACAAATCTTTGTTAAGATCCCATTGACCAATTCTTAATCCAGCAGATATCCTTCTGTATTCATCTAAGTAAGCATTATTACGCAATGCATAATGAAGAAATTTAATATATATCTGCTTGTCCAATACTTCATAAACGTAGTATGCAGGTGAGATGATTCCTCTTATTTCTGAAATTGCCATTGAGCCTTGCCAAGCCTTCATCTTGTTAATAACCAATTGATTATGATTCACGAGCTTATAACCAGAAGTATCTAGTGATGTAACATTATGATTATCATCTCTACTATTCTTTGGAATTACACCATAATCCCTATAAAGCGATAATATTTCTTCATTGGGGTAGTTTTTTTCTGAGACCTCTTTCAGGAAAAATCTCGTTTTCTTAATTTCCCATGATTTTGGAACTTTTTTTATCCATTCAATCCCACTATCTTTCATTTCAACGTTCTTATTCAATCCTTTGGTCACTGTCTCAGTAATCAAGGCTTGTTTATATTTTTTTAACTCATCGATGGATTGCTGGGTTTTGGAAATGATGGAATTTATCCGAGCAGTCTCCGTACTAATTCGATTTGAAATACGTCGTTGCTCTTCTACTGGTGGAAAGCTGAATGGTAATATCAAAAATTCATCACTAGTAATTGTATTTCTTAATGATTTTGATATTGGAACAAGAATCTTATCGTTGTCGAGCATTAATAGATAATAATAAATAAAATCCGTATCAAAGTCATTTATCACTTCAAATTGTGTATATGCTGGACTTGTAAGGCCATAGTCACGTGCAATCCCAACACAACGTGGCGTAACATCAATATCAAATAAACATTCTATAATATTCCCTGGAGTTATTTCTTGATAACCATCAAAAGTAGTGGGCATTTTTCCTTTTGGGTTGACTAAGTCCCTTAAACTTACCCCGTTCATGGTCAAGGAGAGGATAGGTTGATTATCATATTTGTTAATGATAACCTTTTTTTTTCTTAATCCATTTTTTAAACGTCTAGTTTCCCAATTTTCTGGAATTTCCCCAATCCATTCCACTCCAGAGTCTTTCATTTTCCTAGTCAACGTTGCTCACATCCTTTCCAGAGAGTGCTTCAAAGTTAGCTACGATTGATTCTTCTAGTTGTTTGATGCGCTCCGCAATAACCTCTGAGGGCTCTGGTGCAGTGTATTTGTAAAACAGACGAGTAAATGGGATTTCAAAACCTACTTTATCCTTCTTGCGATCCATCCAAGCATCTGGATTAAATGGCAGTACTTCTCGTTCAAAATATTCCAGAATATTTTCTTTCAAAGGAATATCTTCTGTATCTCGTAGGCTAGCATCCGGTATTGGTTTGCCTTTTTTCAGAATAATTTCGCCGTTTTCATCACGCAAAGGTCTCTCTACAGTCACTTTGGTAAAACCAAAATCTGCATTATCAAAGATTTTCGATTCAACTATTTTATCAACTAACTTATATTCACGGCTTTGGAACTCACCATAGGCTTTGACGATCATCTCACGGCATTCTTCAGTAATATCCACTCGTTTATTCCCAATATTTTTGCGACGTTTTTCAAACATTTTCGAAGCATCGATCAGTTGAATTTTTCCTTGACGTTCAGCCGACTTGTTTTTCGTCAAAATCCAGATATAGGTAGAAATTCCCGTATTGTAAAACAAATCTGGCGGTAACTGAACGATTGCTTCTACCCAGTCATTTTCGATGACATATTGTCGAATCGCACTCTCCCCGCCACCAGCATTTCCTGAAAATAGTGCGGAACCATTATGGATGATCGCCATCCGCCCGGTTTCTTTCAGTTTAGCTACACCATTTAATTGAAACAGCAACTGGCCATCACTAATTTTAGGCAGACCAGGTCCAAAGCGCCCTGCTTCGCCTAGTTTATGTTCTGCTTCTACTGCTGCTTTTGAACTTTTCCAGTCAATACCAAAAGGCGGATTAGAAATACAATAATCGAAGGTATAATCAGTAAATTGATCATTGGATAACGTATTTCCTTTTGTCATATTTTCTGGATCGCCGCCACGAATCATCGTATCAGCTTTCGCAATGGCAAAGGTTTCCGGATTTAATTCTTGACCAAATGTCCGAACTTCAACACTTTCATTAAAATCATGAATCCGTTCGATCATCGCAGATAGCATTTGTGAAGTTCCCATGGTTTGGTCATAAACCGTTTTGACAACATTCTCCCCGACAAGTGTCTCACTATCTTCAGCAAGCAGTAAGTCTGTCATTAAATAAATGATATCTCGACTGGTAAAGTGAGCTCCTGCCTCTTCATTGTAACTTTCAGAAAATTTCCGTACTAGCTCTTCAAAAATATACCCCATATCTGTGCTAGTAACCATATCTGGTCCAAGATAAGAAGATGCCTTATTAAATTCAGTGATCACAGCGAAAAGCATGTTATTCTCTGCCATATTCGTAATTTCTTGCTCAAACTTGAAATTTGATAAGATATCCTGCATATTGTCGGAAAAACCGTTTAAATAAGCACGGAAATTTTCCTCGATATTGTTCGCATCTGCAATCAAGGTATCAAAGGTGAACATACTCGTATTATAGAAAGCAAAGCCTGATGCTTTTTCCAAAAAAAGACTTCGCATCGTGTCGTTCATCTCTTTGTATTTTTCAGCAGCTTCTAAAACAGCATGACGAGTTGGTAATAAGGTATCGTGAAGACGTTTGATGACTGTCATAGGTAAGATGACTTTCCCATACTCATGGGGTTTGTATAATCCTCTTAATATATCCGCCACATTCCATATCATATTGGCTTTCTTTTGGATAAACTGGGTTGTTTGTTCATTGCGTTTTGTTTCGTTCACTAAAATTCATCCTCAATTCGTTTGTATAGTTTAAAGATAGCTCTTTATTCGTATAAATCTTTTTTAAGATAGTAGTACTCCTTCATAGAATAATTTCATTATTTAATTTTTTATTACGAGATGGCAAATTAAATTTACCGTCAATTAGGGTAATTCTCGATAGTATAATAGTATTGTGCTTGTTTAAAATATACAAGTCAACTTCCTATTTCAAGCTTGCTGAGTAGCCTTTTACTATCTTATTATTAAGATTTATTCTATCAACATCAATCATTTTAGAAAAGTCCTCTATTTCTAGATGGTTTTCATATGCTAAAATGTCCTTTTCAATTATATCATTCATATTTTAAACTTTTTAGCGAATGATAATTATATTTTTCAATCCCTAGACAACATGAAAAATAATCTAATTACCCGATAGTGAATGCTAGGGCCATTAGTAATTCATGAACCGATCTTTTACTTCAACGACATTTATATATAAGTAGCAGCTGATTTAAAAACACCCTCACTTATGATACGGACCTCCCTAACTACTTCTCTAACGATTTCAAATCGCTAGAGAAGCGTTAGCGCCCCTCTAACGTTGTTTGATATAACCTAGACTAGATCGTTAACGTAAAGGGTGTTTTTAACACAAAAATAGCCGTATCCTTTGTTTTGGATACGGCTATTTGATATTGCTCATTCAATTGTTGTACCACGGCATGCGTGAATTTCATCGTAATTTCCAACATCTCCTTATGGTTAGGATCAAAGGTTATTTTCTCAATAAAGGTACGATACAAGGCTTTGATTTGCTTCTTCTCACTATGGGCAAGAAAACGATCCAAACTAGTCAATATGCGTTGGACATCTTTGACTTGAATCGGCTCTCCTTGTTGTTGAAAGATCCCTAAGATTTCATTTTCTCGAATGTGCAACTGTCGTCGTTTTTCAGTCAATTCGTCTAAGCGGTCTTTTAACATCGGAAACAATTCAGGACTATCTTCCAAAGCAGCTTCCCATTTTTCAATTTTAGTCTTCAATTCTTCCTTTCGTTCCAGTAATACCACGAGTTCTTGTTCCAATGGTTGGCTTTGTTGCACCATTTCCTCATTTAACATTGCCACCAATCGCGGAAGAACTTCTGGTAGCTGAACGATTTCCTTTAATCGGTCGGCGACAAATGTTTCTGCTTGTTCCGCACGAATCGAATTGGCATGACACACGCTCGCTCCTTTATTTCGAAAGACTGAACAAGAATAATATCGAATCCGTTTCTTTGTGCCATCTTTTAGGGTATTTGTGACATTACTCGCTGCCATTGGTGACCCACATTCTGGACAACGTAACAACCCCGTCAATACATTTTCACCTGTATGGTTCCATTTGGGTTGTTTTCCTTCTAAAGCAAGGCGTTCTTGTACTTTTTGATAATCTTCTTCCGAAATAATCGGTTCATGGGTTCCTTTCACTAAAATCGGTTTCGGATTTTTTCCTTTCCGTCGTTTGGTTTCCCAATTGATATAGCGCGCATATTCTAAATACCCTGCATAAATTTTATTACGTAAGATATCTTTGACTGCCGTGGTAGAAAAAGCATTCTTTTTGACTGTTTGATATCCTTGACGATTCAAAAAATTGGCAATCGCTCGATACCCTGCTCCGCCTAAATATTTTGCATAGATCAGACGAACAATTTTCGCCTCTTCTGGTTCAATGACCAATTGTTTTTGACCATTCGTGTCAATACCACTGACATAGCCTAAACGTCGTCCACCTGCATAACGCTTTTTATCTTTCACTAAGCTTTGCATTGACATCTGAACATTCTCCGCAATTTGGTTGCGTTCAAACTCACCGAAACTCCCAAGGAGTTGTAACATCAATTTACCTGTCGAAGTTGTCACGTCAAATTGTTCCGAGATCGAATGTAACCCCACATCATATCGCAATAGTTCCTCGACGGTTTGTAAGACATCTAACATATTGCGTCCGAGACGGGTCAATTTCCAAATCACTAGTAGATCAAAACGATGGTTCCGAGCATCGTTCATCATTCGTTGATAGGCGAACCGATTTTTTGTGGATTTCCCACTAATCCCTTCATCGGCATAAACTTCTACCACTTCATAGCCCATCCGTTCGGCAAACTGTCGTCCATTTTGTTCTTGTGCTTGAATACTATGTCCTTCTAAAGCTTGTTCTTGGGTACTCACCCGAATATACAATGCGACTCGTTTGGTTGGTGTCGTTTCCATAGATCATTCGTTCCCTTCTAAAATATTTTGTGTCATTTGCCGGAAGTAAATCCCACAGACTGTTTTTTCCTTTGTTACCTCAATCCGACAAACATGGTCACATAACAATTGTCGACTAGAGAGGTCTTTTAGTTGAAGCCATTCTTTCACTTTTGCTTCACACTGTTGGAGTGAAAGAAACGAAGAAGTAGACCTCGGCTTTTGAAGAGCTTGCAGCTGCTGCTTGAGTTCTTCTAGTGAACAATTGCCCTCTTCAAATGCCTTGAGCCATTGTGCTTCTTGTTTCTTTTGTTGGATTACTTTGTGTTTTTCATCTTTTCGCTTTTCGGCTAACTGTTGCGTCAATTGGGCAATCAAAGCCTGATAGACGCCTTCGTGTTGAAAAAAAGCCTGTATCTTTTCCAATACTTCTGACTCAACCCTTTCTGCTCGAAGAAAGATTCCTTGGCAACTTCGGTCGGTACAATGATAATAATGAAGCATCTTCGTCTTCTTTGTATTCCATTGATACTTCGAACTCAGATGGCGACCACAGAAGGGACACTTAATTTTTTGACGTAATAAGTACGGATACGTATCTTTTTTAGCTGTACACCTTGATTGGCGAATCTCTTGGGCTTGTAAAAAGGTTGCTTTCGAAAGAATCGGTTCAAAGGTTCCTAGATACTTCCCCAAAGATCCTCCTTTGATTTCGCCATAGTACAATGGATTTTTTAGAATACTATAAATGTGATAAGGCTGAAAAGGACGTTCACGGAAGAAGATCCTTTGTTGCGTCAATCGTTGACAAAGCTTTTTGTAGCCATATTTTTTGGTCAAATAGAGCTGAAAGATACGACAAACGACTTTTGCTTCGTGTGCTTCTTGTTGGATTTTCCCATTCACTAAACGATACCCATATGGTACCGCAGAAGACAAATATTGCCGTTGTTGCTTTTTATAGGCAAGTCCGGCACGAACATTTTCAATAATGACGTTTCGTTGTTGTTCTGCAAAAGTGAACAATAATTGCACAAATAGTTTATTTGTTGACGCGTGCGAGAAAGAAGCAGGAAGAGGTTCAGAAATCGAATAAACTTGAACCTGATGTTGTTGGCACAACTCAATAAATTCTAAGGCTATTTTGGCTTGGCGTGCCAATCGATCATAACGCCAGACATAGATCACCCCCTCTTCTTCTGACGCACAAACCCAAGCTCTAAGCTGTCGAAAAGCTGGACGATCCGCTTTTCCCCCTGATTCTCCTTTGTCTGAAAATCGTTGAGGAATTTGTTCATATTTCTCTAAAACATACTCTTTCACTGCATCATATTGAGCGTCATTACTGATTTTCGCTTCTTCGTAAACAGACGTTCGATCATAACAAGCCACACGCATGCTTGATTCCCCTCTCTATGAATGAACTAAATACCATTCTTTCACATCTCTTCCATTAAACGAACGTTGCACAAAGTGATTTTCTAAATATCCTTCGTTCTTCAACGCTTGAAGAGTACCCCCGATAGATCCAGCAGATACCCCTCTTATTTCGAAAGCCAAGTAAATTGGTTTTGTAAAAAAGGCTTGATTAGAAAAATGTTCTTGAATATACAGAAGAACCTCTGCTTTTAGTGTCATTTTATTTTTAGTCATTAGAATTTTCCTTTCTTTCATGTTTGAATGAATGAATGAAGTAAATGAAGCATAGATCAAGCTTCATTTACTTCCGTTTGGGTTTGCTCGCTATCATACAGATAAGTAATCAGTTGTTTTGCTAAATCAATAAGAAATATTTCCATAACATGGTGCCTCACTTTCATACTTTGGTTTATTCTAAATTACAATCGAAAATACGATTTGAGTGAAGAAGGTAATAGAATCTCGTATGTTGGAAGAACTTGACGATTCATGTGAATACGTTTCGTTCTTCTCCCTTTTTCTGCACACATATTACCCGAATCAAGCAATTGTCTAAAAAGATAGGTTAGATCCTTTACTTGAAATTCTCGCCTTAACAAGTCCTCAAACGGGATAGGAAAAATATTTACCTTAATATCCCCATTTTTTTGAATTGATACTTTTCCCCAAATCGTACTGGGCGTATGTTTGTTGTCACTGTTTGTTAAAAATTTATGGCTATTCATCACCAACAATGTTTTCACTCGGTCAAATACCGTTTGCTCACTTCCTAAACTAGTATCTACAATTAACTGTTCGTACGAATTAATAAGCACCGTCTGTATATGCTCTAAGCGTAAAGGATAGCCCAGTATATCTTGAATTAGGAGAGCTCCACTATAAATCAAAGCTAGATTATTACCAATGCGTTGCTTCAAAGAATGTTCAGGTAAAACAGCCCATAGTTTTTTTTGAGCTTCGACAAAAGTAGCTTCAATTTTTGCAATCCCTTGTTCAAAGAGTTTCAAAAGAAATAACTTTATACCCCAACCAAAAGTATTAGAAGAAAGACTTTTAACTTTCTCTGCGTGATTCGCATCCTTTGTAAACTTGATATCAGAAAATTCGATATATCGAACTTTCAAACCAGTTAATTTCTCATTGAAATAATTTTCCAAACGCTCTTCAGAAGAGGTAAGGGTCAAAACAGAAAAAGTCTCTTGTGGCATAAGCTGACAATTAGAATCTAATCTTAGCCTTTCTTCTCCTGAAGCTAATTGATAGATCAACGAGCTAAAGTTATTTTGAGTTGCTGCTCCTAACTCATCTAGTATTAGTGGAACACCTCCCTGATTGTTTGATGCTAGCTTTATAATGGCTTTATTGGTAGCATTCATATTTCTAAGAACCGTAGTTGGATTTCCAAATAAAGAGGCAATAAAGTGTAACGTAGTGGTTTTACCCGTTGTGCTCTTGCCCTGTAGGTTAATTAGTAAACTCAAAAAAGTATTAGCCTTCGTAACGTTTAAATAGCCTAACACAATAGAAGCAATACCAATCGACCAAGCAAGTTCTAAGTACGTTCCTAAAACATACTTATGAACCAATGCGTCAAATTCCGCTTCTGTACCATTAGTTGTTAATTGGTAGCATGAGTTTTTAGTTAATACAGAAGGAATTTCACGTCCAAAAGAATCTTGTAACTGAAAAATCATTGCTTCATTTTCTTTTTTCCAGCCAAGAGATTCATGTTCAAAAAAGATTGGAGCATTCTCCCGTTGAATCTGTAAAAAGTCAACGACTTCAGCTTCTCTTCTAGCTTTAATGATTAAGCCATGTTTTGCTAATTGTTTAAAATTATTAGTTTGTAAACATCCACCTTCTATTTCTATTTCATCCCAACAATGATCGACATAATAGGCAAGAACAAGTGTAATGACTTTTTGTTCGATATTTTTGCGTATTTGCTTAATAAACATCGGACAAGCAACTTTTTCTTCTTGACCTTCTTTCACCAAAAATACTCCTTCTTGATTCAGTTTAAACTGGTCAAAATAATATTCTTGATTGGATTCTAATGATTCTACAGAAGGATTTACAGGTTTTGGCAACGGATATTTTTTTACAAAGTCTTGAATATCTTTATTTTTATCCGAAGCATGCAGACAATGAAATCGAATCTTATTATCAGCCGTAACAGACAAACAAGAACCATTAGAATTATTCGTGTGTTTTCTTAATGGACATTCGTCAAATATAAGTAAGGTAACTCCTTTATGATCGCCCTCTTTTATGGTATAAGTTAATTCAGGATAGTGAGCTAACCATTGTTTATAGTCTGCTTGAATAAAAGGTAACACTTCTCTAAAAGATGGATGGCTTTTTACTCTAGAGGTTGACATCATGGAATTTTCTTCAACTATCTGTTCAAGAATTTTAAAACAATTACTTCTATCTATGTTATCGGGAATAGAAAGGAAACTAGATAAACGATGCGGACGCTCTTTTGTGGACTTTCCTTTGACCGCTGGTGTACCAACTAATTTGCATAATCTTGAAGGATTATAAACAGAAGTATCAATATCAACTTCATCTTCTACTCCAAATCTTCGGTGAAGTAATTGAAGAAAATTCTGAATAGTAAGAATCGTCTCGTGATTATTTGGTTGTTCATTGATGGGAAGAAAAATATGGTAGCCATTCCCACTATCAACTTTTACAAATGATTCTATTCTCTTTTCTTTCAAATAATGTTCTACTTGTTCCATAACATTTTCTGCCTTTTTCTTTTCGCTATCTGTTGCACTTCCCTCTTTCCTTTTAGGGTCAATATCAATAAATACAAACCGAATTTTTTCAATATCATTGTCTCTCACAGAATGCTTTTTTTGTGTAATCACCTCTTGTTTAATAGGATTATAAGTTATGTTTACTGTACCTTCAGACAATTTCTGTTTTTCTAAATAGTTAATAATTGCTTGAGAATCTGCAGTAGAAAAAATATGAGAAACGGTTTTCTTGTTTAATGTAGAAAAAGTTCTCAAATTAACATAAGAAATCCCCAATGTATTTAACAGTTGTAAATGCTTCTGAATTGAAGTGTGATTCATTTTCATTAATTACCACTCACTTTCTAAAAAATTTTTATTTGTATGACTACATTACCTCCAACCTCTCATAATTTCATGATCTTCAGTTCTACAAAAATATATCCCACTCAAAATCTTGACAAAAGAAAAAAGTTGTGATTTCCAAAATCACAACTTTTTTCTTTTACGATAAATCAATCCTTATTAAATTATTTAGGAAAATATTGTTCAATTATTTCTTTATATATTTTCTCATAGTATGTTTCTGTCCATCCTAATGTTCCTATAAAATCAAGTCCTCTACATTTTAAAGGTTCACTTAAACTATTAATATAGTTAATAATGTTGTCTATCCTTTTCTCTTTATCTTCACCTTCAATCTGGGGAGCATATAGTCCAATTTCCTCCCAATAATATGAATCTCTTTCAATTCCCATGATGGTAGCTTTGGCTAATTTCAAATCAAATAACGATTTTAGAATTCTTAGTGTCTTAATAAAGTCTTCTCTCTTCAACTCTTTAATCCATTGTGAATTTTCTGGATTATCTAAAATTTCAAGTTCATCTTCATTATAAGTATATTTCAAATTTGACTTGCTTAACTCATAGATAAATGAAGTTTCTTGACTCATAATTCTTTTAAGTACTTGACTATAAGTTTCGTTTGACTTTGCCCATTTCGCTAATTCTACCACTGTATTCACTAATAAATCGAAATAATGATGTTCTCGTTCAATAGTCTCAGCATTTTGAAAATGAAAATCACCTTTATAAACTCCATTCTTTTCCACTGTTTCATTAATATTTTTTAAAAACCAGAATGAGTTTGCAAATTTAGTCGTACTTTTTCGATTAACTAAGTTAATAACTCTTCCATGTAATAATAAGACAAAAATACATAAATTTTTAGCTTCCTTATTATTAGATACTAATTGATCAATCATAGGGAGCCATTTTTTGATTTTCACTAATTGATCGCTCATAAATCTTTCACTGGACTTTTGTTCAATCTTAAATTGCAAAACTTCTAACTCATAATTCCCATCTTCTGATTTATTTTTGGGAACAACTATCAAACTTTTATAAAGTTTATCCACATCAAAATTTATCTTTTTTGCATAATTTGTATCCATTAATACATCTCCTTATTCATAATAAATTTCATATGACGCTCCTCTCAAAATTTACCGGTAGACTAGAAAAAAGAATAAAAGATACGTCAATTCACACTTTATTCTTAAAAAAAAACTGGTCTCTCTACCGGTAATATCGATTGAGTCCGCCTTTATCGACTTTATCCTTTTTTTATATTAAATGTTTTCACCGGTAGACAGGGAGAGAAAGAATAAACTAAAAGCCCTTAATTCTTAATGTTCTCACCTCCTTACCGTTCCTACCGCTAAAATTTAATATAACTAAATTCTATAACATTAGAAGAAATTTTAAATACCTTTGATAAAAAATATTGATGTTTTTTCTCTCATTGTTTACAAACTAGATAGCTTATGTATTCTTATTAAAAATAATAGATATTTCGAACATCATCACTCTCATCTACTTAATTTCGCATTTTTACTTTATAAAAAAACTGATTCTAAGAAAATTAAATAATTTTTCTCAAAATCAGTTTTTCTTTGATAAATAATATTTTCAATTATTTAATCATTTGAAAATTGTTAGTCATTCCAATACGTTGAGAAATTCTTCCATCTGTATAAACACGGAATTGTTTTCCTCCATTCATTACCGTATTTCCAATATCATCAGTAGAAATATCAACTGGATAAAATTCTCCATTTTCATCTTGCATTAAATCTTTTCTATATTGAGTGGACTCAATAATATTAGTATTTGCTTCATTTTTATCTGGAGACTCATAAATCCATAACGCTTTATTATTTAGTACAGTTTCTTTAGCAGCTTCCCAACTTGAAATCCCTGAACTACTTGTAGATTGTGTCGTTGTAGTTGTTGCTTGTTGAGTAGATTCTTCTACTACTGGTGTTTGAGGAGTTTGTCCATTCACAATATCACTGAAACCTTGTTTTAACTGTTGGTTCTGAGTTTCATTGAAGTACATGTAGTTTTTATCATTGCCTTGATTTTGTTGCGTTAAATAAACTTTAGGTTGTCCATTTTGAAAACCAAAAAAGTAAACATGCTGCCCTAAATATTCCCCAGTTTCTACATCAGAATAAACTGCTACTAAATTGAAATCTGCTTGACCAGTTCCATCTTCTGACCATTGTACGGTAACTGGTGCTTCATTGATTGCCATTTTCCAATTTCCATTAATCACGGCTTGTGGTAAAGGAGTGCCATACAGACTTACATTATTCCGAAGATTGTAGCTTTTATATTCTTGACCTAATGTCTTTCCCCATTGTGTGACAAAAGTTGCTAGTTGGGTAGATTTCTCACTATCCCACAAAGTACTCTTAACCTCTTCAGAAGAAGATTCAGTGGTTAAACTTTCACTTGTACTTGCTTCCACAGATTGCTTCATTTCTGTTGTAGTTTGTTCAGTTGATTGCGTTTTACTTTTTTTAGTCTCAATTGTTGTATCAGTTTCTACCTTCGCTTTAGTCCTCGTATTCTCAGATGTACAACCAGTGAATAAAATCCCCATTCCAATTAGTAATAACAACCATTTTTTCATTTTATTTACCTCTTTCAATTTCTCCCTCACGTATTTATTCTATCAGACAATTAATTGATCTAAAAGGTAATCTTTTAATCGATTCTTTCCCAATAATGTCGATAGCCGGTATGGCAACGGTCTCTTCCTTGAGGACTCTCAGATGGATTAAAACTAGTAGAAATTTCCCTTCCACATCCTCTACAGCGATAAGTTCTCATTAATTTTGGGCTATTAGTATTATTTTTCTTAGTTAGAGCTATGAGTCCAACTATGATTACCCCAACTGTCTTAATTACGTTTCCTTTATCTATATTCGGATGTGCAAGCATATATTTATATAACCAATATCCACCGTAAATTAAACCACCTAATACAATCAGCTTAGCCATGTACTCTTCTCCTTTCTTTTTGTTTAATTACTTCTTGAATCCATCTTGTAGAAAAACCATAAACTTCTGTCAATTGACGGATATCCACCGTTTTTTCCTGTTCTATCATGTTTTCGATTCTTTTTCTAACTAACTCACGATCGTACATTTTCATTGGAAAAGAAATCTGTTGCCCTCGAAAAGCAAGATAAAATTGATAGAGCAATTCTGAATCCAGTTCCATTTCCTCAAAAAAGTCATTCATACTTTTATAAGAGTTACTCAAACAAGTTTTATCAATCTCCATCTACACACCCCCCTGTTATTTTTTACATAATGAAAATAGCATATTACTGGGTACATTGATAATTCATATAACATGTATCATCACATGTATTTTTAAAGTCAAAAAGCATGTAAAACTACTTATAAGTAACATGAGAAAATAAAACGTTATTTTTCTTGAAATAATAATTGACTATCTGCCAATTGCCATTCATTACGAACATGAATACTTAGTGGGTGGGATAACTTACCTTCTGCATTTATCAATACTTTGGTCATCTTCTTTTGTTTCGCACTCAATTGATCGTAAATAGTCTTTGCTTGTTCATAAGCCACTTGACTCGTTGTCGTAATCGAACCACAAGCAAAAATAATGGTGTTAATTTTCTTTTCTGTAAAAACAGTCGTTAATATTTCCAAAGATTGTTCATCATTTCCTCGAGGAAATACCCGAGGACTTTTCGCCTTTGTGTACGAAAAAAGATTCACAGCAATAAAACCAGTAAATCCTAATTGTCGGATATTCTTTTCGATTAATAACATACTCAAATCATTCGTAAATGGTTCTGTATCTGTTGGACGAATAGTAATGACTATCGCTAATTTCTCTTCCGCTTCTTTTCCTTTGATCGCCCATTGTCGTTTGAAAACATAGCGATGGGTATGATGAGGATCTCGCCAAACCTCTGTTTGTGTGGTCACTAATTCTTTTTCAATCATCTCTTTTTCTCCTAAGCCAATTTTTGTTCAAGCAATTCAATCACCATTGCCGCTATAAGTGTCAATACTAGTTGAAAATATTTCATATTCTTTCTCCTTTTTTCTTCAGAATTTGATGAATCGCGGTAAGGATATCTTCTAAACATTTCGCAATCATTCTCAAATAATCGATCTTATTCATTCGTTCCTCCAATCTGACTCCAAACCAATCGTCCTTCTACCAGTAACCCACGAACAAATTCTCGCTGGCTGGTAATATCTGTAATGAAATAAACTACATAGTCTTTTCCATCTTCTGGTGCGCAATAAATATAAAGATGTGTCATCACTAAACGTGGTAGATGAACATCTTTAGGAAGTGTACCTATTTCAATTTCCTCTTTTTCCATCGTAACGGATTCATAGCCCCACTCTTCAGAAGCAGTGACCAGCTGTGCACACTTTTCCAGTACTTCGATAGCCGTTTCTAACAAGTCATTTCTCTCCTTTCTTTTAGATATTAGTATTCTTCTGGTAATAACATCGTTTGATACTCACCCGAATCAATGACCCATATTTTTTGAGACACTGATTTCAAACGAAGCTTAGGTGAAATCAGATACTCTTTTCTTTCTTCCGGTTCTTCTTGACGATGAACCAACTTTTGATTTCCTTTTTCCGTAGAAAATTCAAAAATTTGAAGATAGTCTAAAGGAAATTGCTTTTGAACGTTTTGATCGATTAGATTCCAACATAAAGCTTGTAATTCCACCGGCAAACTGTCCATTACTCCCTTTGTGACATAACGTTGTCCTTTATTTTGAAACATTTCTTTTCCCTCCTTTGCTATAAAAATAGCCCAATCTTCTATTAAAGAAGATTGGGCTTCATGGATATAATATATATTTGATATTCAATTTGATTCATTTTATACTATTAAAAACAGACGGTACTAAAAATAGTTTATCGGAGGAATTCTTATATGTCTTGGATTAATGATATTTTTTCCATAAAAGCTATAAAAGATATTAACTATAGAAAAAAGCAAGATAAACAACGTGCTACAAATGATTTACAACTAACAACGTTAAGAAACAATATTGAAAGACATGAACTTGAAATAGATGAATATAGAAAAAAACAATTAGAACACGAAATAACTTATCGTTCTAAGGAATGGACTTTTCAAGATTATAATAATTTTTCTAGTTCTTATTTAAATGAAGCAAGAAGACTACTTGAAGATGGCGAAATAAGAAAACTCATACTTTTGATAAATGAATTATTTACTAGAAAAAGCATAGTAAATGGCACTTGGTATGCAGCAACAGCTATTACTGGTAACCAGAGTTATCTACACCCTGATATATTTAATATAAAAAAAGTATGCTATCATCTCCCCATCTTTCCCAATGAATTTTCACCCAGTTTATCTAATGAAACTAGAACAAATTTAGAAAAATTAGGTTGGTATAAATTAGGCTTTGAAAATGAAACTAGAACAAATTTAGAAAAATTAGGTTGGAATAAATTAGACTTTGAATATGTAAACAAAATACTAATTGATATTTTATGTGAAGTAACAGCATTGTGTTCCATTGGTGAAGCGGAAAAATGGGATATGAATATATATATTAATGATCGTAGTCGTGTTGCTGATTATTATGAATGTGAATCAACTCCAAGAATTCGAAGTATAAAAGAAATTACGAAAAAACATGTGGAACTTTTTATAAATTATGAAGGGTTTTCTTATTCTACTATAAATAAGTCCGTTTTCGATAAAGTTAGTGAGTATCTTAAAAATAATTGTCCTGTACAAATAAATTATGATATATATAAATATAATAATTTAAATGGAGGAGAATTTGAATTAACTATTGACTATAAAGATATTATAAATAATATAGTTGAATACGCTTTACCAATAATTCAAGAAAAAAAGAATTCGTGGAGTGAATGGATAGAAAAAATTCATCTTATGCAAATGAAATATGAAGGTCCTTGGAATGGTTACGATCATATGAAAATTCTTGAAACTTTAACAAAGACATATTTCAATTTTAACATCTACGATCTTCAGGCTGTCTCTCACCACAAGGATGAAAATTTAAACTCTAAAATTAAACATAGACTAGAACATGAGAATTTAAGAAAACTGTTTCCTGAAGAAGTCTTCTTTATAGAAATAGAATTGGAAAAAGCCTTTCTTATAGAATTTACTGATACGCTCAAAATAGAAGAGGAATTCATAATATCTTTTCAGGAGTTAATAGAAACTTTAGAAAAAGAAGAAGAGGAAAAAGAACAAAAAATACAGTTGGTAAAAAACGTGATACAAGTAATTCAATTAATTAAAACCATTGGTGCAAGCTAGTGGTTTCAGATTATAGACAAAGTACTGAGGTTTTAGTGCTTTGTCTTTTTTATCCGTTAAAATAAAAGCATAAATTTTAGGTATATCCAGATGTCTCAAAACAAGATATGAATAAACGCGCACAAATCCTTTGTCATTAAAAATAGTCCAATCTTCTAGAGAGAAAATTGGACTTCATCGATAATATATTTGGATTTATATTTATTTCAGATAACTAATACTACCGGAAATACCATAGAATAACGTCAATATTTCTAGGTGTCCAGCTGTAAGTTTTAAAAATTTTATTTAAATGATTTGCTTTTTTACGATAGATATCAATTAAATATACTGCATCTTCTATCTTCAAATTTTGTGGATTCATTTGTTTTATTTTTTCATCAGTTTTAAATTCTTCAGTTTTTAATAACGCTCGAACAACCATTTCATCCACCGTACCAAAGTAGCTTGGAAATAATAACGCTAGTAATCCTGATGCACCAGCTACACCAAGTCCGTTGATTTGTGTAGCGTACATTAATCCCAACTTAGTATTAGGTAATTCAAAACTAAAAATTTCCTTTTGAATTTTACTTAACTCTGATAGATTATTTTTATGTTTTTCAAAATATGATCTTGAAGTAGCTAATCTATTTTTTGCCGTATATTTCCAAACGAAATAACTATCGTATAAAAAATCATAAAAATCTTCTACTTCAAGTTGACTCACATAATCAATATTAATCCTCGATAATTTTGTTTCAATACAATTATCTCTACCAGTTTCTACCATAGCTTCTGTTAAAGCTTTTTTCCAAATTTCTTCATCTTCTGATTGCCAAATTTCATTAATATTCATACTTACCTCCCAAAGAATGTATCTGAACTTCTATTCAATTAAATTTACATTTGTTTTCTCAAAATTTATTATACTATTCTCTGACTTCAGAATAAAATTATTTTTTATCTTTTCGTATTCACTGGCTTTTTCTTTTATATCCTTTAAAATTTTTTCAAGCGATTTCTTGATTTCTTTTACAACTTGATCCCTTCCTTCATTCTCTAACTTTGTATAAAGTTCTTCAATAAATCTCATATTCACTTTGTTAATTTTCCATTCGGCAACGTTCCACCATTCCCAATTTTCCTTCTTCTTTTTTACTCCTGTCGTTAACATTAATTCTTCAACAAATTTTTTATTTTCTTCTGGAATCTTACCAGTAAATACAAGCTTTATCTTTCCGACACTATTTCCTCCTTTATTTAATATTTCGAAAGCATACATTTTGTGGTTACTCCATCCACCTGGGTGAGACAAAGGCAAATCTGGAAATAAATCAGTGAATTCTGGTATTTGGAATCTCACTATAGATTTTCCGCTATACTTGGGATCAAAAATTATTTCATTTTCTTTAGCAATCTGTTCCAAAGCTTCAATGTATAATTCACTCATTAAACTTAAATTATCTGGTATATTTTCAAATATTAGATCCAATGCTTCTTTATGTTGTTGATAAATTTTTCTAACGATTTCTTTGATTTCATCATCCATTCCGACATCTCTCCTTAAAATATCAACATAGTCTTTTATCAAATAATATACTTTCTTTTCCATACTATTTTTTTGCATTAATTGCTCCAGTATTTCAACGATATCCTTGTAAGTAATTATGCCCCAACTAGGATTTGTGGGTTCATTTCCATCTGGAGTTAAAAAAACAAAAATTTTTTTATAGTTAGAATAATTGCGTTCTATATATCTTTGGTATTTATTAAGTTGCCCTCTAGACTCCGAAGACAGAATTTTATTTTCGATGCACACCACTATTTTATTTTTTTCCGATACCAATAAAATATCAATATTCTTATTTTCTCTGTAAACAATTAAATCTTCATAGCTATTAAGTAAAGCATCAAAATAATTGATAGCAGCTTTGGTATCATCATTAGAATCTATATACCTTTTCAAAAACATTTTAAAAAACTCATCAGATAAATTGTGGGTTTCATTTGGAGCAAACAAAAAAGCTAAAAAATTACTATGTCTTATTTCATTTTTAGATAGCTTAAGTATCTGAAATATATTTGTTTTCCCAGTCCATTTAGATAGTCTTTCTTCAATATCATCCATATCCTCCAATAGATTTTTTAAACACTTTTTTTCATCTATCATGTTTTTTCTCCTTGCCATTATTCTAACTAAAATTTTACGTATTTGTTTCTATGTCTACATTATCTTTTTAACAGTATCTATTTTTCTTTTGCAACTTACTTGGCTACCAAAGCAAATAAAAAAGTTATTTATAAATTTCTCCCTACCACTACCTATTGCTATTATTTAAAATAGGGATAATTTTTTCTCTTAAAAAATATCATTATTTATGATACGGAGCCCCCGCATTGATCCGGAAGGCACGGTAGATTTGCTCGACGAGGATCAGACGCATCAATTGATGTGGATACGTCATTTTGCCAAAAGAGATCTGAGCATTGCTTCTTTTCATGACGGCTTCGCTGAGTCCTAAAGAGCCGCCGATAACAAAAACAAGATGGCTTTTTCCTTGGATACCTAATTGGTCGATTTGTTTAGCAAAAGATTCGCTTGTGGGATTTTTCCCTTCAATTGCTAAGGCATAGACGTATTCTTGTTCTTTGATTTTCGCTAAGATCCGTTCTCCTTCTTTTTCTTTTACTTGTCTCATTTGCGCTTCGCTCAAATTCTCCGGGGCTTTTTCGTCAGGAACTTCGATCAATTCGATTTTTGCATAGGCATTCAGCCGTTTGACATACTCATTGATACCTTGGAACAAGTATTTTTCTTTTAATTTTCCTACTGAAATAATTTTGATATTCATGTTTTCTCTCCTTTGATCTTCACGCTCACTTTGTTTATTATAATCAATTTTTTCGTCTATATGTTTATTTTGGCTATTTTTGTTAAAAAGATTTCCCCAACAGTTATGCACAACATCCACAGGTTTATCCACAGAAAACAGTGTTATTTTACCTTATTTCATCACATTTATTAGGCAAACATACGTTTTATAAGAATTTATCCACTTTATGCACAGGCTGTGGATATGTTTTATCCCTTATTTTTCCAATTCTATCCGCGTAGTTTTACACAGTATCTGTGGAAAAAGAAAATCAAATATTTTCATCTGAAAACAATGATTTTTCCTAAAGTTTTTCATAAAAAGTTCACAGTCTCAAAGTAGACTAAAGTCAACAAATAAGACTATACTAAAAGTAGATAAATGAATGTAATTGGAGGAGGAACACATGGATAGAAAAAATGTGACACCAAAGATGAAAAAAAATAAAAATAATAGCCTCTGGCGTAAGTTGGGTCTGGGGCTTGTTGGAGGGATCGTTGGAGGACTACTGACAGCTGGCATTTTTTATGCAGCGATGGGCACTGGCAACAATAGTTCTACTGCTACAAGCGGCAATCAAAATTCAGCCGGTGAAACAGTTGTCGAAAATGTCAAAGTCAATGTAGATTCTGATATCACCAAAGCGGTAGATAAAGTTCAAGACGCTGTCGTTTCTGTTATCAACTTACAAAGTCAAAATCAATCAAGCGGTTTTGGCGGATTATTCGGGCAGCAAGAAGAAAGTAGCAGCTCAGATGATAGTAATTTGGAAGCTTATAGTGAAGGAAGCGGCGTGATCTACAAAAAAGACGGGAATACTGCTTATGTAGTCACAAACAACCACGTAGTAGATGGACAGCAAGGTTTGGAAGTCATGATGAAAGACGGGACGAAAGTAAAAGCTGAATTAGTTGGAACAGATGCTTATTCAGATTTAGCGGTGTTGAAGATCAATTCAGATAAAGTCGAAACGGTTGCCTCTTTTGGTGACTCAAGCGCTCTGAAGGTTGGTGAACCTGCGATTGCGATTGGTTCCCCATTAGGATCTGAATATGCGAATTCTGTCACTTCAGGAATCATTTCTTCTTTGAATCGACAAGTAACAAGTACGAATGAATCGAACGAAACAGTCAATATCAATGCGATCCAAACAGATGCAGCGATCAACCCGGGAAATTCTGGTGGTCCTTTAGTGAATATCGAAGGACAAGTTATCGGTATCAACTCAAGTAAGATCGCAAGTACTTCTGAATCAACTTCTAATGTAAGCGTAGAAGGAATGGGATTTGCTATTCCAAGTAACGATGTAGTGAATATCATCAATCAACTGGAAAAAGACGGAAAAGTGACACGTCCAGCTCTAGGTATCACAATGGTCGACTTATCTGCCGTTTCTACTCAGCAACAAGAACAAATCTTGAAGATTCCTTCATCTGTAACTAACGGTGTCATCGTGACAAATGTCCAAACAGCTACACCGGCTGAAAAAGCTGGATTGAAACAATATGATGTCATTACTAAGATCGATGACAAAGAAGTTTCTTCTGGCGTAGAACTTCAATCTGCTTTGTATAAGAAAAAAGTGGGAGATTCTGTCAAAATCACTTACTATGAAGGCTCGAAAGAAAAAACAACTACTGTTGAATTGACGATCGATCAATCGGCATTAAAACAAAATCAAAATAGTGAAAATTAATAAAAAAAGAGGTTGTGACAAAGACTTGTCACAACCTCTTTTTTAAATGGTGTTCTTCTGCCAACTTCTTGTGACTCAGAGTGAAACGGCAGGCTCACAACCTCTTTATTTTGGAAATGCTTCTCCGACTACGGCATCCTCAGGCAATACTAAGATTCCTTTTTTTTCTGGAGCATTTGGCAAATGCAATTCACGAGCGGAACAAATCATTCCATAGCTGTCTACCCCTCGCAAAGTTCCTGGCCAGATCATCATGCCATCCGGCATCATGGCTCCTGGTTTTGCAACGACAACTTTTTGTCCAGCTTCGATATTTGGTGCACCGCAAATGATTTGTAATACTGTCCCATTGTCTACTTCTGTCTCAGTAATCGATAAATGGTCAGAGTCAGGATGCGGGACGCATGTTTTTACATATCCGACAACGATCTTCGGTTCACGATCAGCTTCAAGCTGTTCTTCGAATCCTGCTTCTTTGATCAATCGATTCAATTTCGCTAATTCTTCATCTGTTAAGCTTACTTGGCCGTTCCCTTCGATTGTTAGATGATCGGAGATATGGAAAAAGTTCCAAGCAACAACTTGACCTTGTTCATCTTTGATCCGAGCAACATTCCATTTACGTTCAACAGTGTTTTCTGTTCCTTTATCGTCGGCTATGATAACCATCAAAGTGTCTCCGACGTGTGCTTTGTTATAAGCAAAAATCATGTTCTTTCCTCCATTATCCTTTGCTGAGATTTATCTTAACAAAAAATTGCATTCACTGCATGAGATTTTTTTCATGCTTTATTTCCGAAGAAGCTTCTTCTGGAACACCATTTATTCGTAACAAGGGACTGTGACAAGACTTTTGTCACAGTCCCTTTACTGTTTTAGTGAATTGATTAAAAAGATTATACAAGTTCCACTTGCTTAATTACTTGGCTGTTCTTCTTCGTCAGAAACGATCAAGACATCACAAGGTGAATGACGTATAACGTAGCTAGCTACACTTCCTGTCATAAAGCGTTCGACTGCATTTAGTCCAGACTGCCCAACCATGATTAGATCGATTGCATATTTTTTTGGCAATTTGACTGCCATGTATTCACGAACAGAGCCGTAGGCAATAATTCCTTCTATATTTGTGTAATCAACAGATTTTCCATATTTTTTACATTCTTCGATCATTTGCTTGGCTGTTTCAGTTTGCTGATCGACTAGATTTTGATCAATAGGAGCATAGCCCATAAAATTATAAAATTGCTGATCGATTACGTTTGCTACATATACTTTCCCATTATTACGGCGAGCCACTTCTACCGCTTTTTTGAAAGCAGCAAGTGCTTGTTCACTACCGTCGATACCTACTAAAATGTTCTTATATTCTTGATTCATCTTGACCCCTCCTAACAGATGTCAGCCTTTTATTACACTTTCTAGGAACGATTCGATTTCCTGTTTTGTTTTACGATCTTTATTCACTAGACGACCTAATTCTTTTCCGTCTTGGATCACGACAAAACTTGGGATACCAAAAATGTTCCATTCAGCGGCTACATCTATGTACTTGTCACGGTCTACTTCAATAAATTGCCAATCAGAAAAGTCATTTTCGATTTCAGGCATTTGCGGTTTGATAAAACGGCAGTCTCCGCACCAGGCGGCAGTAAAGAAAAATACACTCTTTCCAGTTTCTACGTAGCCTGCTAATTCTTCTAAACTATTTGGGATAATCATTCTTTTTCCTCTACTTTCTCTTTATGTATTTTTCAATTAAATTATACACCTTTCTTACGAACTAACAAACATTGATCCTCTTTTTATAAAAAAAATCTGACAAAAGGTTGCTTTTGCCAGATTTTATAGTTTTACTATCGCGTTATTTTCCGTATACGATCGTGTTCACTGTTAATTTATCCAAACCTTTCAATGTTTGAATCAACATTTCTCGTGCAGCTTCAAAATCGCGAATACTGAACATCGTTTGATGCGTATGGATATAACGTCCCACTACGCCAATCACTGTACTTGGGATTCCTTCATTTTGTGTATGAGCAGCACCTGCATCTGTACCGCCTTTTGAAACAAAGTATTGATAAGGGATATTGTTTGTTTCAGCGATATCTAGCAAGTACTCACGCAAACGAGGAAGCATGATCAAACCTGGATCTTGGATACGCATCAATGTACCTTCTCCTAAATGTCCGAATGTGCCATTTTTCGTCACTGTGTCATCTGCTGCAGAGCAGTCTACTGCAAAGAACAGATCTGGCTTGAATTTATTGACAGAAGCTTTAGAACCACGCAAGCCTACTTCTTCTTGGACATTCGCGCCTGCAATCAATGTATGACCTAATGTTTCATTTTGCAATGCTTCTAGTGCTTCTAATACCATTGTACAGCCATAGCGGTTGTCCCACGATTTGCTGATGATATTCTTTCCGTTAGCTGTTTTGATCGTTTCAGCGTAAGGAACGATTGTGTCTCCTGGAAGGACACCGTAACTCATTGCCTCTTCTCTTGATTCAAACCCAGCATCGAACAAAATATCTGTTACTTCTACTGATTTTTGCCCGCTTGTTCCTCGCAATAAATGTGGGGGAACGGAAGAAGAAACACATGGATAATTCTTACCAGTAGAGGTTTTAAGTGTAAAACGTTGAGCAGAAACAACGTAAGGGTTCCAGCCGCCTAGAGGTACGACTTTAAAAAGCCCGTTTTCTTGGATTTGTGTCAGCATGAATCCGACTTCATCCATATGTGCTGCGACCATTACACGAGGTGCATCCGCTTCTTCATGGTGGCGCAGCCCAAAAATGCCGCCCAAACCATCTAACTGTAACTCATCTACCAGCGGTTCCATATGACTTTCCATATAAGCGCGAACGTCTTGTTCAAAACCGCTTGTTCCTTGTAATTCTGTTAACTCTTTGATTCGTTGAAATGTTTTTTCTTCCATATGCTATTCGTCTAAATTTCAGACTAAACTCCTCTCAGACTTATATTGATCTGCGGATAAAATATGATTTTTTCTGCAGACCGATCGTATTTATTATAGCTTATTTTTTCTGGTAGCGGTTATTTATTTCAAAGAAAATATGAGAGTGTGGTAAAATAAGCACAAGGAGTAGCAAGTGAGAAGAAGGAGGTATATCCACATGTATGAAGAAAGCGAATTAAGCTATTTTAAAGGCGGGTTAGCCGTTGGGATCGGTCTAGGATTATTGAGCGGGGTAGCTTCAACGATTTGGTATCATCGCAAAAAAGTATTGTCAGCAGACCAAGTGCTTGAAAATATCAAAACATCTTTTTTAAAAGAAGGCGCAATCGAAGGTTCTTGGATCTCTTTTGAAAAAGAACCTATTCGAAAATTCGCCGTTCGGTCGAGTGCTTATCGAGGTGGGCTTTCTCGGATAGAAGATGGCGAAACTGTTTATTATGAATTTTTAGCAGATGCTCATACAGGAACCGTATTAGACATTTCAAGAAAAAAGGGCGCAATAGATTAATACGTCAAAAAATGAAATAACGAATACGCACCCACTATCTAAAAGAGAGGTATCCTATCCTTCTTTTATAGTGGGTGGTTTTTTAGACAGGTCTTTCTAAACACATATTCCAGTATTTTCTTTTTAAATAAATGATATTTAGCGGGAAAAACTAGCATTTACTTTGATTATGAGGTATTTTTAATTCAGCTTTTGTTTTCTATAGTTAAGGAGAGTGAAAAATGGAACAACAAGAAAAAATTGCTGTTCTGATTCCTTGTTACAATGAGGAAGCAACAATTTCAACAGTCATTGCAGACTTTAAACGAGAATTACCAGAAGCAGATATTTATGTCTATGATAATAATTCGACCGATCGAACATACGAATTGGCCGTTCAAGGTGGAGCAATCGTAAAGAAAGAACCACGTCAAGGAAAAGGGAATGTGATCCGTCAAATGTTCTTTGATATTGATGCCGATTATTATTTGATGGTAGATGGCGATGACACTTATCCCGCCGAAGCTGTACATGGTTTGCTTGAGAAATTACGTTCTGGAGAAGCAGATATGGTCATTGGCGATCGTCTATCAAATGGAACCTACTTTGATGAGAATAAGCGTCCTTTCCATGATTTTGGAAATAACCTTGTTAGAAATACAATTACTAGAATGTATAAAACAAAAATTCTTGATGTCATGACCGGCTATCGAGGATTCAATCGAATTTTTGTCAAAAGCTTCCCTATTATGAGTTCTGGTTTTCAAATCGAAACGGAATTGACGATCCATGCTCTAGATAAAAAATTCAAGTTCGTTGAGATCCCAATCGAATATCGGGACCGACCAGAAGGCAGCGTATCAAAATTGAATACATTCTCTGACGGATTCAAAGTGATCATGATGATCATCAAAATGTGCAAAGATTATAAACCTTTGCTTTTCTTTGGGATCTGGACCATCTTCTTCTTTTTATTTGGATTGGTCACGGGGATTCCTGTGATTCGTGAATATATGTTGACAAGCTTCATTACACGCATCCCTTCTGCGATTTTAAGTACTGGATTGATGACTTTAGCCCTTCTTTCATTAGTAACAGGACTGATTTTGGATACGGTCGTCACGAACGCAAAGAAAGAGTACGAGTTGAATCTATATCATGTGTATCATGAATACCATAGTAGAAAATAAAAAAAGGATCAAGGATGCAAAGATAATTTGCAATTCTTGATCCTTTTTTAATTAATTATTTCGCCAAACGATAGATGGCATCTGCATAGATTGCTGTTGCTCTGAACAAGTCATCAAGACTCATAAATTCGTTTGCTTGGTGCATTGTATCAGTATATCCTGGGAACATCGCGCCATAAGCAACGCCACGTTTCAACAAACGTCCGTAAGTTCCGCCACCGATGATTTGTTCGTAGCCTTTTTCTCCAGTGTGGTCTTCATAGACTTGCAATAATGTAGCCACCAATGGATCATCCATTGGTACGTAATGTGGTTCCATTACGCGAGCACCTCGAGTAACCGTTGCGCCTTCTTGGCCCACTGTTTGTTCGATGTCACTTTGCAATCCGTCTACTGTTACACCTTTTGGAAAACGGAAATTCATGTTGATGAAGTTCGCTTCCTCTGTACCATTTTCTTCAAAAGCAAATAGTCCAGCATTCATTGTCAATTTGCCCATTTTTTCATCTTCATAAGCGACTCCTAGTTTTTCTCCATAGAAATCTTCATGGACATAAGCAGCTGCTACATGGATAAATTGTTTAGCAGATCCTAAGAATTCATAGTTGTCTAAGAACAATGCCAAGAAAGAACCTGCATTGATACCAGATTGTGGGCTTGCACCATGTGCACCTTTACCAACTAATTCGATTTTTACATACGTATTGTCTGCTTCAATCGTTCCGCTTACTGGATTGGCTTCGATGAATTGGTAAAATGCTTCTTCCATCGCGATAGCTGCATCTGCACTTGGTACTTGAAGTGCTGCAGTTGCTGTTCCTGGCACCATGTTTTCGCGAAGTCCGGAAACAAAAGATTTCAATACATAATCTCCTGCATTGTCGCCTTTGAATCGTAAAGCTAAAGAAACATTTCCTTTTTCACCATTGATGATTGGAAATTCAGCATCTGGCGAGAAACCAAAATCTGGTTCTTCTTCATGTTCGAAATAATAAGCCATATCGCCCCAGCCGCTTTCTTCATCACTACCGACTACGAAACGCACTTTTTTCGATAGTTTCAAGTCAAGTTCTTTAATGATTTTCATCGCATAGTAAGCTGCCATACTTGGGCCTTTGTCATCACTTGATCCGCGTGCAAAGATCTTTCCATCCTTGATCACTGGTTCATAAGGATCTGTGTCCCAGCCATCTCCTGCAGGAACGACATCCATGTGTCCAAATATCCCTAGTGTTTCGTCTCCTTCGCCAAGATCAATATGCCCTGCATAGTTATCGACATTTTTTACTTTAAATCCATCACGTTCACCATAAGCTAACATATGTTTCAATGCGTCGCGAGGTCCAGGTCCAAATGGTGCATCTGGTGTTACTTTTGAGTCGTCTCGCTCGCTGTTGACACGTAAAAGATTTTTTAAGTCTTCAAGCAAGTCTTCTTTACGTGCTTCTACTTCTTTTTGCCAATCAATTGTCATAAAGTTAATCCTCCACTTATTTAAGTCTTCGTGTTCATGATACCACAAATTACAGAAAAAAATAGTTCAAAAAATCTGACAATTCCTTTTCTTATCTGTTTTTCTCTAAAAAAAATATACGTTATAATGAGTAAAAGGAGGTTTTTTGATGCTGATAGACGAACAACTAATGAAAAGAGTTATCACACCTCGTCCAAAAATTTCACATAAAGGAACATTTGGACGTGTCGTTTTGATTGGCGGCAATGAACAATACGGCGGGGCAATCATCATGAGTGCTTTAGCTGCCGTACACAGTGGAGCAGGTCTTACGACAGTAGTAACTGATGAAAAAAATCGGAGTGCCCTTCACAGTCATCTGCCAGAAGCAATGATCGTAGATTGGACGGACACTGACCAGTTTCTTTCCGTGATAAAGCAAGCAGATGTACTCTTGATTGGTCCCGGATTGGGCACTTCTTCCAAGAGTTTGGAACGTTTCAAACAAGTACTAGAAAACCAATCAAAAGAACAATGGCTGGTGATCGATGGCTCTGCTTTAAGTTTACTGGCTACTAACCATTTTTCGCTACCCTATCCCGAACAAACAGTACTTACACCTCATCAAATGGAGTGGCAACGGTTGAGTGCTCTACCGATACAAGAACAGCGAGATGAAGAAAACAAAAAGAAGCAACAGGAAATCGGTGCTGCGGTCGTTTTGAAAAGTCATGAGACAAAAATTTATGGTCACCAACACTTCTACACCAATCCTTTAGGTTCAGCTGCTATGGCAACAGGCGGCATGGGGGACACTTTAGCAGGAATGATCACAGGATTCTTCGCCCAATTCCCTCAAAATGACCAAACGATTGCGGCAGCTGTTTATCTTCATAGTTTCATCGGAGACCAGCTAGCAAAAGAACAATATGTCGTTTTGCCGACACAGATCAGCGAAGCACTTCCGAAGTGGATGAATTATTTTTGTAAAAAATCAATGGAAAACGAGGCATGAATCATGGAGAAATTTACAGGTTATGTACGAGAACCTTTTTATTATGAAACAGATCAAATGGGGATTATTCATCATAGCAATTATATCCGCTGGTTTGAAGAGGCTCGGGTAGCCTTATTGGTACATCTAGGGTTTCCCTATAAAAAAATCGAAGAATCTGGGATCATTATCCCCGTTCTGGAAGTAATTTGCAGCTATAAAGAAATGATCCATTACGGAGAAAAAGTGAGCATCCATCCAACTATCCAAAAATATACGGGGACACGTTTGGATTTTAGCTACGAAATTGTGGGAACTGAAGACAAAAAATTAAAAACTATTGGTAGCAGTAAACACTGTTTCTTACTTTCTGATTCGCAACGATTAGTGAAGCTGAGCAAAGTCAATTCGGAGCTAGATCAGTTATTCCAAGCGTACGCTTCTCTGGATAATGCTATTTCTTAATAAAAACCGTCTAAGCATTTTTCTTGTATTGTGTTGAGTAGTTCGTATAATGAAAAGAAAAAAGCAGGTGATCCCCATGTATGTCGTTAAAGTAATGCACGGTTACATCGATAAAACTGGCTGCCGCACTCGGGAAAAAAACTTAGACAATCTGCTCATTTTCAAAGACAAAAAAGAATCCGAAGCTTTTGCTAAAAGAATCGGCGGTCGTGTCAAACCGATCCAAGAGGTACGACCAGATTGATTCAGTATTTTCTTTTCGAGGCTCTAATAGGCATGCCTATCAGGGCTTTTTTTCAAGAATACGTCTTTGCATCCACACGTTTTGTAAGCGATTTATGTTATAATAGATTATACTTACACAGAAAGGAAGTTTTAATGGGTATCAATAATTTGCAGCAGCAAGCTTATGAATCTATTCGTAAACAGATTATTTATTCCGAGTTAGCACCTGGAAGTAAAATCTCCGATAAAGTGTTAGAAGAACAACTAGCTATCGGACGCACACCGATTCGGGAAGCACTGATCCAACTTCGTAATCAGGAACTTGTAAAAACCATTCCACAGTCCGGCACCTATGTTTCAAAAATCGATATCCGATCTGCTTCATTAGCCCGTTATACGCGGGAAAAGCTGGAAAAACCGATCCTGCAAGAATGTAGTGCGAAAATGACAGCGCAAGATCAAGCTAAACTAGAAAAAATATTAGAACAAACCGATCAGGCAGTGATCGCTCAAAATAAAAAAGCTTTTTTTGATTTGGATACTGATTTCCACCGAACTTGTTATGAAATTGCTGGAAAACGAGAGATTTGGGACTGGCTGGAAAGTTATAGTACGCACTTGAACCGTTTCAGATGGTTACGTTTGACGATTTCAGAATTAGATTGGGGTCGAGTATTAGATGAACATCAGACAATGCTTCAATCAATGATTGATCATAACTTTGATGAAGTCGGGTTTCTTTGTACGATGCATTTACATATGATTATCGAAGAGCAAGAATACGTAATTCATAATTACCCCGATTATTTTGAAGATATTCAGGAAAGACCCATCAAATAAAGGGACTGTGACAAAAATCGTGTCACAGTCCCTTTCAGTGTTCTCCTGCCAACTCCTCGTATTAGCTCAAAAAACGGCAAAATATGAGGAGCTATTTTTCCGTTTGTTTCTCTAATACTCAGGTCAAACCGCTGATTTTACAACCTCTTCCTTAAACGGTGTTCAAAAGCTTGCATCTGAGGTAATAAGTCCAACCAAACGAAAAATATGAGGAGCTATTTTTGTTTGGCTGTTCTTATGACTTGATGCAGGGCAGCTTTTTCACAACCTCTTATACACAGTGTTCCAGAAGTAGCTTCTTTGAAATAAGCCGAAATGTCATAAAAATTTAAGAAGCCATTTTCGTAAATTCCTTCTTATTTCTTGAAGCTGACCACTTCTGTCACAACCTCTTTATTTGTGAGCAAAATCATACTCCGCACATCTTTTTTCTATTTCTTTTATTTCTTCTAAAATCCCTTGGCTATGCGTTTCATTATATGGCCAAAGCAAGACTGCCTCTAATACATAAGGCGAAAAACAGCTTTGATTCATCTCTTTTGAAAAACTCATCGCTGCTATCTCGCTCAATGCACGAATGTTTGATTGGTGTGTATAAAAAGGCAGCCGCCATAGCACAATTTTTTCATTTTGCGTATAAATTCCCTTAACAGAAGCTTCGATGTGGTGAAATAGTTCATGTCCAATAATCAAAGCTTGCGCTGTTTCTTTAGAGATCGAAGTAAGTCCTGAACATTTTAATTTTTCTAACGGCTCCGTCATCAATCGGATCCCTTCATCTTCTGCATAAGTTGCAAAAGTGATTCGTTCGTTTATTTGCTCTGATTCACAGGAAACGATTGGAATAGCCATTTGTTCACAAATTTCTCCTACATCGGCAAAAGGGTACTTTTTTTTGATGCTACATGCCGTTTCGATACCACAATCGATTGATTGTTGTATGAGGATTTTCTGCTTGGACAAAGGGATCTTTTTCCAAAACAAATCTCGCTGAAACTGATAGAATCCCCAAATTTCTTCGGGGATCTGTTGTAATTTGTTTAGTAACTCTTCTAACTTATGTTTGTTTGATGTTTCCGGCAACGACGATCACTTCTTCCTCTGGTTCCATAGTAGATACTTCCAGATCCATCAAAAGCTGTAGTTGTTCCAGATCCGTCGCTGTAAAATCAGAGACTCTTGCTCCTAAACAGAGATAAAATTCTGGTCGGGCGATCAACTCAGTTTGATAAACTGCCATATCTTCCCAAAGTTGTTCGACTGCTGCCATATAATTGGCTGCAGTTGTTTTCAGACAAGAAGCATGTCCACGTTGGACCTTGATAAATCCTTTTTGGTCGATGATCCGAAGACTTCCAGCATTTTTTGAACGATTCTGTTCGCCGCATACATAAAAGAAAGGTGTATTTTCCAATAAGCAAACTTCATTTTTATTTAATCGCATATCCTCTGCAGCAAGCTCTAATGCTTCTTCTGTTGTGATCTCCTTGGTTAGATCGGTTGCTTTCACTTCCGTAGAACCAGTAGCGATAGCCGTTACTTTTGAAGTCTGTGGATCGATTTCTACGTGGACTTCGATCGATTCTGGTGTAGCACCTGATTCAATCGCCTTATTCATCGCTTCATTTTTCAATGATCGGATATCTTCTTTACTTGGTGAAGGAATGATACGTTCTACAACATCTCGGACCATTGCAAGTGCTACACCAATAGAAGAGATCACTTCAGCATTTTCAGGGATGGAATATTTCACACCCATTTTATTGCTGAAGTAAGTAATCAAAGAGGCCGCGCCGCCCCCTACACCTACAAGAGAAATCTGATCTTTCTCCAAATGATACTTGTCTGCCAATTCTAAAATCACTGGTTCAATCTTAGCATAGGATTTTTCCATGATCTGCTCTGCGATGTCTTCAACCGTCGTATGACAATAGTCTGCTAATGCCTGTATGGCTTTTCGTGCAGATGGGACATTTCCATAAGAAAAATGTTCTTCTTGCACTAAGCCTAGGACATTGGCTGCACATGTATTTGTAATAGTCACTTCTTCTCCGTCTTCCATCACTACCTTGACGTAATCAGCAGGGTCTCCTTCTTTAGGAGAGAAAAATTCAACCTTAGGACCTTTGATTTTTTCTGTCTCCGTAAATACTGCATAATCTAGACCGGCAATATGTGCAGAACGTGGACCGACATCGATGATTCCTGACTGATTAGCCCGTACCATCGAACCGCCTGCCACACCTAGAACCCGAACATCTAATGAAGAGATATATGTTGGGTGGCCACCTACAATTGAATAATCGATTGCTGGACGTCCATTTTTAATGACCCCGATATTGGTTGTTGTTCCGCCTACTTCAAAATAAACCCCATTAGACGCTCTCAAGTACATCAAAGAGCCCATGACTGATGCTGCTGGACCGGAAAGCATGGTTAAAACAGGTCGTTTTTTCATTTCATTGATTTCCATTACTCCGCCGTCTCCGCGCATGATCATCAAAGAGACATTGACCCCTGCTTCTCGTACAGAGTCTTCTGTCGATGTTGCCGTATCTAACATTTTTGGTAAAATAGACGCATTGATCGCTGCTGTCCGAGTTCTCCTTGTCAATCCATATAATTTTGTGATGTCAGAAGCCATCGTTGTAGGGATCGATTTTACCGATGCTGCTTCATAAACGACCCGTTCTGGTTCCCCATTATCTACTCCAAATGCCATAGAAGAAACCAAGACTTCCGCTCTTTCCCTTTCTAGAGAAGAAATCGTTTCTGAAACACGGTCTACATTTAAGTGTTTGACAGGTAAGAATGCATTGACAATTTCTATTTTTTTCTTATTCCCTAAATCGATATCGTTCAATCTAGTTTGGCGTTTTGCTAAAAAACCTTCTAATCCGCCTTTTGCCATACCGATTACACCGACTTTTGCTACGTCCCCTTCAATCAGCGCATTCGTCGCTTGCGTAGTAGAATGTGCAACAAAAACAACGTCTTCTGGACTAATATTATTTTCCCGCAAACAATTTTGAAAAGATTGAACGACTCCTGCAGCCACCCCACGAACATCGTCGTGGGTCGTTTTCACTGAAGACTTTCCGATGATTTCATGTGTCGCATTATCGATTGCCACTGCTTTCGTATGCGTACCACCGACATCAATTCCCATTCGCACAAAACGTTTCATTTTCTTTTCCTCCATTCATCTAATCATTTCTATCGACGTTTTGTTTACTAGGCGTTCCCGTACAAGAAGAATATAATCAAACATAAGATCGCACCGATGATCCAACCAGTTGGGATGGATTTCTTCATGTATTCTCGAGACGTTACTTTTGTATACCCTAATCCCCAAGCGACCCAAGATTGTGTAATATCTAAATGCTGAGGGGCAATCGTTGTGATTGCAAACAATGGGAACAAAAAGGCTGGCGACATTGTTGGGTTCACAGCTAATACAACAGCTAAAATAGCTGATCCTGAACCGACTAGATTCATTGGACCGCGGAAAAATCCTAATGGTGTCAATATAGCAAATACGATTGCTAAGACTAATGGTGATTGCGGTATCAAATCTCCGAAAATAGCTGAAAAATAAGGAGAAGCGTACGCAGCTGAGTTATTGAACATCGCTAAGGTCATCAAGAAACCGACCATTGGTGCGACATCGACTGCGCCATCTGTAAATAATTTCGCAAATTGACGACAGATTTCTTTATAACCTCCGCGCAATTTTCCAGTAAACAGCAATGCCCAAATACCTGCTAGAATAAAACCTAAGATGATTGAAAGATCTAACAAAACGACCCCTAAAACTGGTAATAATACGGCTAACCATGAGATCATTGGTGCGTCGCCGCCTTCAGCCGGTACGTTTGCTGCCATTGCATAGCGTTTCTTTTTATTCATTGATATATTAGCCACCGTTAGTACAACAACTAAACTTACAACCATCCCAATCATACCGATTTGGAAATAGTCATTATAAGTGTAGCTTTCAGCTGCTGGGTTGAAACCAGCGTAAATCGTTTGATACTGTTTGAAGTTGACGATATTAGCAAAGATCCCAGCCATGATCGAGCCCATAAATGAGAACAGCGCAACTGGTACTGAGATTCCTAAAGACATCAAGATCGGTAAAACAATGACTGCGATAGAAATCACTGGTCCAATTCCTGTTATCGACATGAATATAACAGCGGTTACAACACACAGCAAACTCATCGTGATTCTTGGTTTGTCCCCTCCAAGTTCGACTACTTTACGAATCAGTGTGGCTGCTATCCCGCTATCTACTAGAACACGCCCGAAAAAGGCACCAAAGAAGACATTTACCAAGATCGATTTGGCGTACTCAGCAGGTCCAGTCGTATAGATATGCGTCAATACATCAATTACTCCTTGTCCTTCCATCGCCGGGTTCGGCGAAAACGTGTTTCCGACTAGCGCTAATCCCATCCATACAGTCGCCATGATGGCAAAGCCGACCATCAAGTTATAGCCCTTTACACAGTACCAGACCATGAAAAAGAATGAGATAACTAACAAAATACCAATAATAATATCACTCATGTTATTCCTCCGTCCATTTTATTTTTCTGATAAACAAACTAATATATCAGTCAAGTTCATTCTAACTTATGCAGTTAGCGCTTTCATTAGAGAGTGACCATAAATGTTCGGATTTCAATTAAAAAACCTTAATTATGCTATTTTAGCCTTATACGCTGTTATCCCGTTTTATATGGTGAAGAATTGGAAACAATAAAGGGAGCTGTGACAATGTACCGACCTCCAAAGTTAGACCAAAAAATCTAACTTTTGGAGGTCGGTATTTTTTATGGCTAAGTATACTTTTGAACTTAAATTAAAGATTGTTCATGATTATTTGGATGGTAAAGGCGGAAGTGATTATCTGGCAAAGAAGTATTCCGTTAAGGCTCCGTCACAAGTGAAGCGCTGGATTAATGCCTATCAAGTATTTGGTGAAGCGGGTCTAGTAAGAAAGCGACAAAAGAAAAAATATTCTGTTCAATTTAAGCTGGATGCGATAGAGTTATATCTAACAAGTGAGCTGTCCTATCGTGAAGTTGCCAACACACTTAACATGAACAACCCTAATTTGATCGCTAGTTGGATGCGTCAATTCCGTGATGGTGGGATCGATGGACTCTCAAAAACGAAAGGATGTCCACCTATCTTGTCTAAGAAAAATGAACCCAAAAATAAGAAAAAATCTATAACTAAAGCAACGTCTGAAGAACGTGAACGCATCGAGGAGTTGGAGAAACGAGTACGTTCCCTTCAAATTGAAAATGCCTTTTTAAAAGAATTGAGGAAGCTGCGAAAACAGGAAGCCCAACAACGACGAATGAAGCAATCGCACGAATCATCGCAAGCCTCCGAGGACCATTTAAATTAGTTGAGCTTCTAGAAACTTTAAAGTTTCCTAAGGCAACCTTTATGTACTGGCAAAAACGATTAGACCGTCAAAATCCAGATCAAGAGATTGAAGCGGAAATGCTTAAAATTCGGGAGAAGCACAAGGATTATGGCTGTTTACGGATGACCAATGAACTAAGAAACCGCGGTTTCTCTATCAATAAAAAGAAAGTTCAGCGCTTGATCAAGAAGCTAGGAATAAAAGTAACGGCATACACGCGTAAATCACGTCGCTACAATTCTTATCGAGGACAAGTCGGAGCAACAGCCAAAAATCGAATCCATCGTCGTTTCTACACTAGTATCTGCCATCAAAAAATAACGACGGATACAACTGAATTTAAATACCATGAAGTGGATGCCAAAGGCATTATCCGTCAAAAGAAATTGTATCTAGATCCTTTTATGGATATGTTCAATAGTGAGATTTTATCCTATCGTATCTCTGAAAAGCCCAATGCATTAGCAATAATGGAAGGTTTGGAGGAAGCAATCCAGATTACTAATGATTGTCCCTATCGTCGTACATTTCACTCGGATCAAGGTTGGGCGTATCAAATGAACGCTTATAGAAACAAATTGAAGGAGTACAAAATTTTTCAAAGCATGTCTCGGAAAGGGAACTGCTTAGATAATTCACTTATGGAGAATTTTTTTGGCTTATTAAAACAAGAGATTTTTTATGGGAAAACTTATAACTGTTTCGAGGAATTAAAATCAGCCATCGATAGCTATATCTATTACTACAATAATGAACGGATAAAACAGAAATTAAACTGGCAAAGTCCCGTCCAATTTCGTAAAACAGCCGTAACGGTTGCGTAAAAATATCATTTTAGAGCATGAAAAAAGGAGTGGATTTCTCCACTCCAAAAAAGTCTAACTTTTGGGGGTCACTACAGTGTCACAGTCCCTTTTTCCGAATACACGGTGTTCAAAAGGAAACAAACTTATGAAAAGATGTCTCAATAACCTTATCTTAATAAAGTCACTTCTTCATTAACTACGCCAATGTTGACAGAATCCAAGATCTTTCCATTCTTAGATAAAACAACTATATTGATTCCAGGTTTATTTCGTGAAACTGCTATTCCGTCAATGTTAATATATCCAAACTGCTGATCTTCATAAGGGGTATAGCTAGTTCGAACAGTAATTTCTTCTCTAGCCACATCTTTACTGAAAATATTGTAATTTTGTTTTTGTGATAAAATTACTTCTTTCTTATCTCGAAACATTCCTGAAAAGTTCCAGTGTTGTTTAAAAATCTCTAGATCTAAACTAGGGAAAAGTTTTACCATATCATTTATCAATGCTTCATTTATCTGTGTGACATCACCAAATCCAGCAACAATGAGTGTATTTTCAGAGCCCGCTATTTTTTTTAGATAATCCTGAGCATTCCATATATTCATCAGTTCAGGATCGCCGTTTTTATAGATATTTTTCCAGTCCTCTTCAGATACAGATCGAACACTTTGGAGACCAAAATATTTTGCATTAGATATATTTACAGCCGAATCAACTTCACCAACAATATGATTAAGCTCATTCGAAAAAGCTGGATGTCTTGTCTCACCATATGACGTAAACTCACTTACGACAGGATTCAAGTTACCTTGCGACTTTTGATTTTTCAGATAGTCGTATTGTTCTTCAATATTACGATACGATCGTGCAATATCAATTGATCCTAAGACAAATGTAAATAGAAATTGGACCAACAGAACAGAGCTGATCACACTATAAACAATCTTTGGTGCAGGCTTTTCAATTTCGTCTGGCCATTCTATCATCATTGCGATAAGGAGATATAATACTCCGCCAAAAAAAGAACGCCCCCATCCAAGACCAGTAGGTGATACTGCTAATACATAAATAGTTGCCAAACCTGCAATTATATAAATATAAGATAAACGCACCCACTCTCTTCTTTGATCAAAAATTATTCCAACCGACAGCAATATTGCACATAAAATAAATAATTGTAGCCCATTTTCTTGTAATGTTTGGGTGATATCAACAATCCCTGAAAACAATTTATGAGGTAAAGACCATGTACTACGTTCAAAGTAAGTTGCTCTAATCGCATTTCCTGGAGCCGAAGCCATCATGAACAAGCCAAAAATTGCGCCAATCAAGCCAGAGAACATCCATAACTGTAATGGTTTTTTCTTACAGTAAGTTATATAGATATAACCTAAAATAATTAAAACAGCACCTCCAGATGTGTTCTCATTACACCAACCTGCTACGATACCTAAGATTACCATAATTATCGCATTCCCTAATGATTTAAATGGAAGTAGTTTATTCTCGTAACAGTAGCGATGATAAATAAATAGAACGCTAGTTATAATTATTCCGCCCCATAAATAGTTCGCAGCACCTGTTTCCCACAATATCGTCTGTCCAAACGTAGGAATGAATAGCCATATAACGACATTTATCATCAAATATTTAAAAGCATGAAACTCTGTTTTATCTTTGGTCGTTATCTTGTAAATCAAGACGGTTAGTAATACATAGATTAACGGATTGACCAAATTGAAAACCGTTTTAGGCATCAATAAAAACACACGAGCGATGATATGCACTACAGATCTTCCAGTCCATGTCATATACTGATGATATTCGTCGCTCAGTATTGTAAAAAAGCTAGTAGTTTTATCCATATACTGAATATCATCAGCAATCAAAGGTGTTAAAAAATTTAATACAACCATTATTGAATAAGTACATAACAACATGGCTATTCTTTTATTCTTTTCTATATTTTCTTTTAACCAATTCACTTTTTTCCCTCTTTCGTTATATTTTGTTTAAGAAAAGTTAGCTAAATAATATCCTTTTCTCTTAAAAATTATAACATCTATTCTATTTTAATGCGCGATGAATCCAATAATCTGCAAGATGAAATAATGATTACTAAATTTCTCTTACTGTTTTGTTTAATTATGTATATTACAACACTAAAAAAGAGGAAAGAACATAACTTTTCGTTATCTTCTTTCCTCTTTATAATTGTTTAGCTTATTTAGCCAAAGCGTCTTTTGCTTGGTCAGCCAATGCAGTAAATGCTGCTGCATCGTTAACAGCCAAGTCAGCTAACATTTTACGGTTGATGTCGATTTCAGCAACTTTCAAACCGTGCATTAATTTTGAGTAGCTCAAGCCATTCATACGAGCTGCTGCGTTGATACGAGCAATCCACAATTTACGGAAGTCGCGTTTCTTTTGACGACGATCGCGATATGCGTAGTTGTATGAATTCATTACTTGTTCTTTTGCTGTTTTAAATAAAGTGTGTTTTGAACCGTAGTAACCTTTTGCTAATTTTAGCACTCTTTTACGACGTTTACGAGTTACTGTTCCACCTTTAACACGTGCCATGTATAATTCCTCCTAATAAAAATAAATCTTCAGATTCTGTTATTTGTACTTCTTATTTCATTTTTGCTAGTTGTTGGCGAATACGCTTGAAGTCGCCACTAGAAACCATGCTTGCTTTACGCAATTGACGGCGTTGTTTTTTTGTTTTGCCGTGGAAACGGTGACTTGTAAACGCGCGGAAGCGTTTCAATCCGCCTTTACCAGTACGTTTGAAACGTTTTGCTGATCCGCGGTGTGTTTTTTGTTTTGGCATGACTATATTTCCTCCTCAAAATCTTTCGTTATCCGACTATCGGCTGTCCAACAGCCAGTTAGTCATTCAAATTACTTACTGTCGTTTTTCGGTGCCAGCGTCAAGAACATGCTGCGTCCGTCCATTTTCGCTTTTTGTTCCACTGTTGCAATATCAGCAGTTTCTTCGGCTAAGCGATTCAAGACTTTTTGACCAATTTCTTTATGGGTAATGGCACGGCCTTTGAAACGGATAGAAGCTTTCACTTTATCGCCCTTTTCCAAGAACTTACGTGCATTACGAAGTTTTGTATTGAAGTCATTCAAGTCGATCGTAGGACTTAAGCGAACTTCTTTTACATTGATCACTTTTTGTTTTTTACGCGCTTCGCGGTCTTTCTTTTGTTGTTCGAAACGGTATTTACCGTAGTCCATGATTCGCGCAACTGGTGGTTTCGCACCAGGGGCAACTAACACAAGATCCAAGTTTGCTTGTTCTGCAATATTCAATGCTTCTGCTTTTGTCTTAACTCCTAATTGCTCACCATCTGAACCGATCAATCGTAACTCTCGTGCACGAATGCCGTCGTTAACCATCATATCCTTTGCTATGGTCATTCACCTCCAAATATTATGAGAGAAAGAAAAGCTTACCGAATAAACGGCAATAAAAAAACGAGTTCTCTTACAGAACCCGCGCGTACTTCACCTAATAGAACCAGTGAAAACTATCTAGCCCAGTGACATTATCAACTAAGGCGAGAAGCGGGTGCTTCTGCTTTTATTTCTCAACCATCATAGTATAGCAAAAACCAATCCTTCTGTCAATGTTTTTCATACAGTTTTTCTTCCTTTTCTGAAAATAATTGGTCTAGCAGACTTTCTAGCAGCGATTCCCGCTTCTTTGCTATACTAAAGAAAAACGAGGTGAACCCACATGAAAAAAATCGAACCTATCCCACCTTCTCTTCCTCCTCTGACAAAAGGAGATTTTTATTTAGAAGATGAAGAAATCCTCTCTGGTCTTCTGATCAATGGAGGTGATCAAAGCTATCTTGATGCTAAAAATATGGTATTAAGAGAGAGTCATGTCCAAAAACTGACCATGCAAAAAACAGTTTTACGTCATTTTGAATGTAGTAATGTCATTTTTGAAAAGTGTGATTTTTCCAATCTGGAGTGGTTTGGTGGCAGTTTCCACCAAGTCGTGTTTCATCAATGTAAATTAACAGGTACGAATTTTGCCGAAAGTTATCTTAGAGACTGCACTTTCACTGCCTGCATTGCTTCGATGGCTTCCTTTAGCAGCACAAACTTGAAAGCCGTATCCTTCGATCATTGCCAGTTAGAAGACAGCGAATTTTATGAGGTCACTTGGAAAAATCTTTTTTTGTCTGACAATCAGTTAACTGGTTCGAATTGGTTCCGAACTTCTCTGAAGGGATTAGACTTTACGACTAATTTCTTCACTGCCATTGCTTTATCTCAAGATTATTTGGCAGGACTGATCGTCAACCAGGAGCAAGCACTTGTGATTGCTCAAGCCCTTGGTTTGCAGATCAAAGACTAGATCAACGAATCCGCCGCCATAGTGCAATGAGCATCCAAACAGATAAAACCAGACTGATGATCAAGGCGATTCCCCATCCGAAAACGGAATGGGTAAATGGTAGCTTAAGATTCATCCCGAAAAATCCTGTCACAATAGTCGGTACAGTCAAGATCAGCGACCAGACAGTCAAAAACTTCATCGTGTCATTTAAATTGTTATTCAGTAAATTATTATAAGTGCCAGAAAGCTGATCTAAAATCTGCGAAGCTAAGTTCGTCATTTCAACTGCTTGTCGTGCTTCGATCAGTGCATCGTCCAACTCTTCCTTTTCCTTTTCTGACAACTTGCGATAAATGGCTAATGCCTTGATTTGTTCCAAAAGTACTACATTTTGTTTTGTTCCTGTAACTAAGTAAACCAAACCAATCTCTAAATCTGAAAGTTGCAGTAGATTCTTGTTTGTTGTTTTTTCCCTTAACTTTAGGTTGAGCCGTTGACGTTCGCTATTTACTTCCTCGATTAAAGGAAAAAAGGAATCGGAAATTAAAAATAATGTACGAAACAATAAACTGTATACACTCATGTCTGGCATTCGCTCCAAAAGTGATCGAATCAGTCGAATCACATACTCGGTATTCGGCGTGGTAAATGTAAACAAACCATCTTCTTTTAAAATAAAAGCGATAGGACTAGTTTCGTAATGGTTATCGACTTTTTGTTGGTGCGGGACATTTGATACAAGTAGTAACGCTTCATCAAAAGAGTCATACTCTACGCGTGCCCGCTCATTTTTATCTAGAGAATAAGTCAGCATCTCATCGCTGATGCCATATTCTTCTTTTAAATTTTTAACAGCTAGCACATCATCTTGCTGTATATTGATCCAAAAATTACGTTCTTGATTAAAATAATGTTTTTCCCGCATACTCCATCCTCCTGATATTTGTTTCTAGTATAAAGAAAAAAGCTACTCAAATAAAGGAGCATCCTTTTTTTGAGTAGCTTTAAATCAAATAGCTAATTCAGTTTGGCGGATTTCTGCTAATTTTTCTTCGATCATTTTCAAGACTTCTTCTTTTGCTTGAGGATCTTCCACAAAATTATAGCGATCTCCATCGATTTGGATTTTTGGACTTTCTTTGTATTCTTCATACCATTGATCATACCGTCTGTTCAATTCTTTGTAATAATCGTACAGACTTGGGTCAAAGGACAATTGTTCATACGAACGACCACGTTTCTCGATCCGTTCTAGCATCGTATCAAAAGATACACGAATATGAACTAATAAATCCGGGTGTTTTTTATGGGCAGCATAGGGCAGTTCTTCCATCATGTTTTCCAGCAGTTCATCATACACACGAACTTCCGTTTCCGTCGCTCTTCCTAGATCTGCATTTAGATGGAAAAGCAGCGAATCCTCATAAATCGAACGGTCCAATACATTATTGTCATCTTTCATTGCTTGTTTGATGCTTGCAAAACGTTTATTCAAAAAATAAATTTGCAGCAAAAAAGCATACTGTTCAGGGTTTGCATAAAATAAGGGCAAGACTTCATTATCATCAATTGATTCATAAAATGCCTGACTATCAAAGTGTTCAGCCATCATTTCTGTCAAACTTGATTTTCCGGCACCAATTGTACCTGCTAAAACGATCACGCTCATTTACCTCCAGCTCACTTCATCACTAAATATTGTGTTTAACTCCAACCTTTTTAAATATACCCCCAATATCTAGTAGTGTCAATTGTATTTTTTTCTAGTCAAAAAAGAAAAAAGGTCAAAAAATTCTTAAGAAAAAAGGGTTTTTCCTTTAGAAAACGTATTCTTAGTTTTACTTCTGGGATGATTTTAGTAAAATAAAGAAGGAATGTTTTTTGAGACCCTTAGCGGACAAAAAATTTCGTGAAGCAGCGCAACTCGTTTTGGGCGCTTTATTTTTTGCTTAAAAATCACTTTTACGTGAGAAGGAGTTAGATTATGGCAAACTATGGCCAAGGAGAATCAAGCGGAAAGATTATCTTGATGGGCGAGCACGCGGTTGTTTATGGAGAACCGGCGATTGCCTTTCCTTTTTATGCAACAAAAGTCACCGCATTCCTTGAAGAGCTGGATGCAATGGACGATCAATTGGTTTCTTCCTACTATTCAGGAAATTTAGCCGAAGCTCCTCATACATTAAAAAATATCAAAAAATTATTCATCCATTTAAAAAAAGAGCATGATATCCATAAAAACTTGCAACTAACCATCGAAAGCACGATTCCTGCTGAACGTGGAATGGGATCAAGTGCTGCGGTCGCCACAGCAGTTACTCGTGCTTTTTATGATTACTTAACACTCCCTTTGTCTCGTGAAATACTATTAGAGAAAGTACAACTTTCGGAAAAAATCGCACATGGCAATCCTAGTGGGATCGATGCAGCCGCTACTAGCAGCTTGCAGCCAATTTATTTTACAAAAGGGCATCCTTTTGATTATTTTTCTTTGAATATCGATGCTTTTTTGATTGTCGCTGATACAGGAATCAAAGGACAAACAAGAGAAGCCGTCAAAGATGTCGCTCACCTGTTTGAAAGACAACCACATGAAACTGGACAAATGATCCAAAAATTAGGATACTTGACAAAGCAAGCGAAGCAAGCAATCATTGAAAATTCACCAGAAATGTTAGCTCAAACAATGGATGAATCACAATCACTTCTGGAAAAACTGACGATCAGCAACGATTTCCTTGATTTACTGATCCAAACAGCTAAAGATACCGGTGCATTAGGTGCTAAATTAACTGGCGGCGGACGCGGTGGCTGCATGATTGCATTAGCACAAACAAAAACAAAAGCCCAAGAAATCAGTCAAGCACTTGAAGATGCGGGTGCGGCTGAAACTTGGATACAAGGATTAGGAGTACATACCTATGTTTAAAGGCAAAGCACGCGCATATACCAACATTGCCCTAATCAAATATTGGGGTAAGAAAAATGAAGCACTCATCCTTCCGATGAACAACAGTCTTTCGTTGACATTGGATGCATTTTATACCGAAACAGAAGTCATCTTTTCTGATAGCTATATAGCAGATGAATTTTATCTAGATGACACCTTGCAAGACGAAAAAGCAACAAAAAAAGTTAGTCAGTTTCTTGACCTTTTTCGTAAAGAAGCCGGCATCTCACTAAAAGCTTCAGTAATCAGTCAGAATTTCGTTCCTACCGCAGCCGGATTAGCATCCTCTGCTAGCGGGCTAGCTGCTTTAGCAGGCGCTTGTAATACTGCCCTTAAGCTTGGATTAGACGATCTTTCTCTTTCAAGATTTGCTCGACGCGGGTCTGGTTCAGCTTGCCGAAGTATTTTTGGTGGTTTCGTCGAATGGGAAAAAGGTCATGATGACTTAAGCTCTTATGCCAAGCCAGTCCCTTCTGATTCTTTCGAAGACGATTTAGCAATGGTTTTCATTTTGATCAACGACCAGAAAAAAGAAGTGTCTAGCAGAAATGGGATGCGTCGGACAGTCGAAACATCCAGTTTTTATCAAGGCTGGTTAGATTCCGTTGAAGGGGATCTATATCAATTGAAACAAGCAATCAAAACAAAAGATTTCCAACTTCTCGGAGAAACGATGGAAAGAAACGGACTAAAAATGCACGGAACGACTTTAGCTGCCCAACCACCTTTCACTTACTGGTCTCCTGACAGCTTAAAAGCGATGGATGCGGTGCGGCAATTGAGAAAGCAAGGCATTCCATGCTACTTTACGATGGATGCTGGCCCTAATGTCAAAGTTTTAGTGGAAAACAGCCATTTATCTGAGGTACAAGAAACATTTACCAAATTATTTAGCAAAGAACAAGTAATTACTGCCCACGCTGGTCCAGGAATTGCGATTATTGAATAAAGGGAGATTTTTATGATTGAAGTATCTGCACCAGGCAAACTCTATATTGCCGGAGAATATGCAGTTGTTGAAACAGGTCATCCGGCAGTTATCGCTGCAGTCGATCAATTCGTGACAGTCACTGTAGAGTCCGCACGAAAAGTCGGAAGTATCCAATCTGCACAATATAGCGGGATGCCTGTACGTTGGACAAGACGTAACGGGGAATTAGTTTTAGATATTCGGGAAAATCCTTTTCATTATATCCTTGCTGCTATTCGATTGACTGAAAAGTATGCACAAGAAAAAAACATTCTTTTATCCTTTTATGATCTGAAAGTAACAAGCGAGCTAGACAGTTCAAATGGTCGGAAATACGGATTAGGTTCTAGCGGCGCCGTTACTGTTGCAACGGTCAAAGCCTTGAATGTTTTTTACGCATTGAATTTATCTCAGCTAGAGATTTTCAAGATCGCAGCACTCGCTAATTTAGCAGTTCAAGATAATGGTTCTTGCGGCGACATCGCTGCTAGCTGTTATGGTGGCTGGATCGCCTTCTCGACCTTCGACCATCCTTGGCTCCAAGAACAAGAAACTCAGCATTCCATCAGTCAGTTACTTGCCATGGATTGGCCAGGTCTCTCAATTGAGCCATTGATTGCTCCTGAAGATTTACGTTTATTGATTGGTTGGACGGGTAGCCCTGCCTCTACCTCTGATTTGGTCGATCAAGTTCATCGTTCGAGAGAAGATAAAATGGTGGCTTATCAGCTTTTCTTAAAAAACAGTACAGAATGCGTCAACGAAATGATCAAAGGGTTTAAAGAAGATAATGTTACGTTGATCCAACAGATGATTCGAAAAAACCGACAATTACTGCATGATTTATCGGCTATCACCGGGGTTGTTATCGAAACGCCTGCTTTGAATAAATTATGTAATTTAGCTGAACAGTATGAAGGGGCTGCAAAGTCTTCCGGTGCAGGTGGTGGGGATTGCGGCATCGTAATCGTTGATCAGAAATCTGGCATCCTTCCTTTAATGAGTGCATGGGAAAAAGCAGAAATCACCCCCCTACCGTTACATGTCTATAGCGATCAAAGAAAGGAAAAACGATGAATCGAAAAGATGAACATGTTTCACTAGCTAAAGCCTTTCATGATAAGCAAAAAAATGAATTTGATTTCGTACGGGTCATTCATAATCCTTTGCCGCAAACAGCAGTTGCTGATGTCGATCTAAGTACACAGGCAGCTGGGTTTACACTAAGCAGCCCGTTTTATATCAATGCGATGACAGGCGGAAGCGAAAAAACAAAAAAAATCAACCAAGATCTTGCAATCGTCGCAAGAGAAGCAGATTTGATGATTGCCACTGGTTCAGTCAGCGCTGCCTTGAAGGACCCTTCTTTAGCCGATACTTATACAATTGTGCGACAAGAATATCCTCACGGGAAAATCATTGCCAACATCGGTGCAGGAACTTCTGTCGAAAGAGCCCAAGAAGCTATCCGATTGTTTCACGCAGATGCCTTACAGATTCATTTGAATGCACCTCAAGAATTGGTCATGCCTGAGGGAGACCGTGATTTTACTAACTGGAAAGCACTTATCCAAGAGATTCAAACAGCCATTGATGTCCCCCTCATCGTAAAAGAAGTCGGGTTTGGCATGACAAGAGAAACGATCAATGATTTAGCTTCTTTAGGGGTTCATACAGTTGATATCAGCGGTCGAAGCGGGACAAGTTTCACCCAGATTGAAAATGCCCGTCGCTCCAAGCGAGAACTGAATTATCTAGCTGATTGGGGGCAATCGACAGTCGCCTCATTGCTTGAAGCAAATGAAGCAGACACTTCTATGGAAATCCTAGCCTCCGGAGGTATCCGCAATGCCTATGACATATTTAAGGCCCTTTGTCTAGGCGCAAAAGCAGTGGGCACTTCAGGAACTGTATTGACTCACCTGATGAATCATGGCGTAGAAGAAACCATTATGCTAATGAAACAATGGCAAGAGGAACTTCGTCTGCTTTATACCATGGTCGGCGCAACGAATATCGCGACCCTCCACCAACAATCTCTCATCTTTTCCGGTCCAGTGAAGGATTGGTGCGAAGCAAGAGGAATCGACTTAGTGAAGTATGGAAGACGCACAGAAAAAGGAGTATGACTGATTTACGTCATACTCCTTTTTTTCAAATAAATGATGTTTGATCAGCTGTCCTTCGGTATTCGTTCAAGCTGCTGATTTCATAACCTCTCCACTAAACAGTGTACTAAACCTCGTTTAAGGTTGTTTTCCGATATAGGCAAGTATGCCGCCGTCTACATACAAGACATGGCCGTTAACGAAATCCGATGCGCTAGAAGCCAAGAAGACAGATGGCCCAGCCAAATCGATTGGCTCGCCCCAACGCGCTGCTGGCGTACGTCCAACGATAAATTGGTCGAATGGATGACGTTCTCCGTTTTCTTGTGTTTCGCGTAATGGAGCAGTTTGCGGTGTAGCAATATAACCTGGTCCAATTCCATTACATTGGATATTGTATTGACCGTATTCAGAAGCGATGTTTTTCGTCAGCATTTTTAATCCGCCTTTTGCCGCAGCATAAGCACTGACTGTTTCGCGTCCTAATTCACTCATCATAGAACAGATATTGATGATTTTACCGCCGCCTTTTTCGATCATATCTGGAATAACTGCTTTTGAAACGATAAATGGAGCATTTAAATCCACGTCGATCACTTGACGGAAGTCAGCCGCATCCATTTCGATCATCGGTGTCCGTTTGATGATCCCTGCATTATTGACTAGAATATCAACTGAACCTACATCTTCTTTGATTTGCTGAACCATTGCTTGAACCGCTTCTTCATCGGTTACATCGCAGACATAACCTTTTGCATCGATGCCCGCTTCTTTATAATGCGCTATACCTTCATCAACTGATTCTTGATTCAAGTTATTAAATACGATTTTTGCTCCTGCTGTAGCTAAAGAGCGTGCAATCTCAAATCCAATACCATAGACGGCACCGGTGACTAATGCTACTTTTCCATCTAAACGAAACATATCCATATTAAATTCCATCATTTTCTCTCCCTTATGCTTATTTTAATTGATCCATTTGCACCATATCCATGTCTGTATAGGTGATGTTTTCTCCGCACATTGCCCAGATGAATGAGTAATTGCTTGTACCTACACCTGAATGGATCGACCAACTTGGTGAAATAATAGCTTGTTCATTGTCTACGACTAAATGTTTTGTTTCATCTGGTTTGCCCATCATGTGGAACACACGTGTATCTTCATTGGCATAATCAAAGTAGACATACGCTTCCATACGACGTTCATGTGTGTGACAAGGCATCGTATTCCAAGCACTTCCTGGTTCTAAAATCGTATAACCCATTTGTAATTGACAGCTTTCGCATACATTTGGATGGATGTATTGATAGATTTTACGTTCATTCAATGTCAGACCTTCACCAGTTTCCATTGGTTTTACTTGGTCGATACTGATTTTTACATTTGGATATTTATGATGAGCTGGAACAGAACTAATATAGAATTTAGCTGGGTTTTCAGCATCTTGAGAAGAAAATACGACATGTCGTGTTTCTTTTCCGATATAATAGCCGTCTTGTTTTTTCATTTCTTCTTTTTGCCCATCGATCTCGATGAATTCTGGTCCACCGATATTGATCACACCTAGTTCACGGCGTTCTAAGAAGTAATCAACACCTAGTTCTTTGTCTAATGTGATTTCTAATTCTTTTTCAGTAGGTGTCACGCCACCAAAGATCATTCGATCGTTGTGTGTATAAGTCAAACTGATTTTTCCTGGTTCAAATACCTTTTCTACTAAAAACTCTTTTCTCAATTGTTCCGTTGAATAATGACGGATATCTTCTGGACTGTGTGTATAACGTGTTTCCATTTCTTGCATTTTCTTCTACTCCTTCTATCGAATGATTTTTCCAGAGCCGCATGCTAAAAATTGTGCGACTTCTTCTTGACTGAATTGGTTGCAGTCCCCGTGGATCGTATGCTTCAAGGCAGAAGCTGCCGTAGCAAAATCAATGATTTCTTGCGGGGGCATATTGGATAAAATCCCATGGAGCACGCCACTTGCAAAAGCATCTCCGCCACCTACTCGATCCACGATTGGGGTGATTCTATGGACTTGGGATTCCACATATTCATGGTTCATCCACAATGTCCCCTTCAATTCATTTTCACTTGCTGAATGAACGGTACGTTTGGTCGAATAAAACACTTGGATATTCGGGAACTTTTCCTGCATTTTTTGATAATAATAAATTAGAGGTTGTTCTTCTGCTTCTGGCGCTTTCTCGATACCTAACAAATAAAGAGCATCCATTTTTCCAGCTGAACAGATATCTACTAAAGGTAAAAGCTGATGGATTACTTCGCTGGCTTCTTGCTGTGTCCATAATTTCCCGCGATAGTTGATATCGAAGCTGATCAGGCAGCCGGCTTTTTTTGCAGCTTCTATCACTTGTTTCGTCATTTTTTGCCATTTTTTAGACAAAGCTGGGGTGATTCCTGAAACATGAAATATATCTATTCCTTGGAATAACTCCTCTAACGACCATTCCAAATGATCCATTTCAGCAAAGCTTGATCCGGCACGATCATAGATCACTGAGGCGGCGCGTTCGCCACTACCAGTTTCCATATAATAAGTACCTAATCTTGGTCCACCAGATAATACCTGTTTCGTATCTACTCCATAACATTGCAAGTGCTTTTTGACTGCTTTTCCCAATGCGTTATCAGGTACTTTGGTAGCAAAAACCGCGTCATGTCCGTAATTAGCTAAAGAAATTGCTACGTTTGCTTCCCCTCCGCCATAATGGGCTGCGAATCGTTCACTTGAATCGATGCGGGTTCCCTGTTCTGTGGATAATCGCAACATGATTTCTCCGAGTGTCACTACTTTTCCCATAAGCAGTTACCTCTTGATTTCTTTCATTTTTGCTGCATACTGTTGCGCGACTTCCGTTACTTTGTCAAAATCTCCTGTAGCTGCAGGTGCTAAAAGGTTCCCACCTACTCCGACTGTTACGACACCAGCATCGAACCACTCTTTCATATTGTCCAGACTCACACCACCAGTTGGCATGATATTGACTTGAGGCATCGGTGCCTTGAAGGCAGAAATGATACTTGGTCCATAAGCGCTTCCAGGAAATAGTTTGACGATATCTACCCCGCTTTTCAGCGCTGTTTTGATCTCGGTAATCGTCATACATCCTGGTAAGTAAGGAATTTGATACAGATTGCACATCTCTGCCGTTTCTTGATCAAAGGAAGGGCTAACAATATACTCTGCGCCAGCTAAGATAGCCAAGCGAGCTGTGACAGCGTCTAATACTGTACCTGCGCCAATCACTATTTCTGGTTGATCTTTGTAAAATGACAAAAGTTCTTTGATTACTTGATCCGCTTGAGGGACTGTAAAAGTCAACTCAATACCAGTTAGACCACCTTTGATGATTGCGTGGCAAGCATTCAAAGCTTCTTCTTTACTTTTTCCGCGTACCACCGCAATCACTCCGGCGTTTTTCAATCGAGATAAAATATCAATTTTTTTCATCTTCTCCACCTATTTCCTATTTAGAAATTTTATTTTATAACTTGGAAATTTATACCCATATTATACGGCAGAAAAGAAAAAATGCAAACGCTTTTTTCATTATTTTTGAATTCTTTGCTCGATTTCACTTTTTGTTTGCTTGAGGGCACTGATTATTTGTTCTTTTGTCTCATCTGTTAAACGATATTTCGGCATACTTACACTAAATGCACCAATGATTTGTTCATTTTTCACGATTGAGGCTCCTATACAAAAAATATCACGTTCGATTTCTTCATCGTCAAATGCAACGTGGGTTTCTTTTACCGTTTGGATTTCCTTTTTCAAACGCAAGGCATTGGTAATCGTGTACTCCGTGTAAGGGATCAACGGATGTTTTTCAAGATAATCAGTGTACTGCTCTTCACTGAATTCTGCTAATACGGCTTTACCCATCGCAGAATTGTATAATGGTCGGGTGATTCCGATTTTTGAAGACATACGGATCGTTTGATGTTTTGGATCTAGTTTGTTCACATACAAGATTTCATTGTTGTCCAATACCCCTAAGTGGATAGTCTCATCGATCTTTTGCTGCAACTGTTCTAAAAATGGTAAAGTCAGTTCTACCAAATCGATTTGCTCAATGTTTTTATTCGCGTAGCGAATAAGCTTTGCACCTAAACGATAATTTTTCTCTGAATTTTTATTTACGTAGCCAATCATCAGTAAAGTATCTAGTATTTTCAAGACTGTAGAAGAAGTCATTCCCACACCCTTTGCGATCGTCTGCAAAGAGATGTCTGGATTTTCCGCTAAATAGTCTAGTATTTTAGAAGCTTTGATCAATACAGTTCCATAAGGTTTTTTATTTTCCATATAATATTCTCCTATTTCTTTATAAGAAAAATTATAGCGGAAATATCATCAATTTAAAAGAGATAACCGAATACAAACTGCTATTTCTCTTTATAGGCAACTCAAAGTTAAAGATCCGCTTCATTTTTACATCAAGCTTTGATATAAGGCAATAATTTCTTCTACTGTCGTTTCTCTTGGATTTCCTGGTGTACATACATCTCGCAAAGCATCTTCTGCAATTGCTGGGATATCCGCTTCTTTTACACCTAACTCAGAAATGGTCGCTGGGATTCCAACCGCTTTGCTCAATCGATCGATCTCACCGCAAGCTGCATCTCTTACATCTTCTAAAGACATTTCAGCTGCTCCTTTGATTCCTAGTACAAGAGCGATTTCACGGTATTTTTCTCCAGTATATTCTTTGTTATATTTCATGATCGTTGGCAAGAGCGCTGCACACGCTACACCATGTGGGATGTTGTACCATGCACTTAACGGATGAGCCATCCCATGCACCAGTCCTAAACCTACATTTGAGAAGCCCATTCCTGCAATATATTGTCCTAATGCCATTTTTTCTCGCCCATTTTGATCACCCTCTACAGAAGCTTCCAAAGAATGACCAATGATTTCAATTGCTTTCAAATGCAGCATATCAGTCATTTCCCAAGCGCCTTTTGTGATCAACCCTTCGATAGCATGTGTCATAGCATCCATCCCTGTTGACGCAGCCAATTTTTTTGGCATTCCCATCATCATGTCACTGTCGATGAACGCAACGATTGGGATATCATGTGGATCGACACAGACGAATTTCCGGTGATTTGCTTCATCTGTGATGACGTAGTTGATCGTTACCTCAGCTGCTGTCCCAGAAGTCGTTGGTACAGCTAAGATAGGTAAACATGGATTTTTTGTATCAGCCACACCTTCTAAGCTGATGACATCTGAAAACTCTGGATTCGTCAAAATAATCCCAATGGCTTTTGCCGTATCGATTGGCGCCCCCCACCGATTGCGATCAAACAGTCTGCTTCTGCCTCTTTAACAAAAGCTACTCCGTCTTTTACGTTTTGGATCGTTGGGTTAGGTACGATCCCGTCGTATAAAACATAATCGATTCCTGCATTATCCAAAAGCTCTGTTACTTTTGTCGCTATGCCATGTTCGATCAATCCTTTATCAGTAATGACAGCTGCTTTGCTGGATCCTCGCTGCTGAAATTCGGGAACGATTGACTCAATCGCTCCTTTTCCAAAATACGATGTTTCATTTAAAATCATTCGATTACTCATTTTCTATTCCTCCTGATTTGTATTATTTTTCACAATAAAAATGAAAGAACTTCAAGCAACCGGTTGCCCAGTTGCTTGTTGCTACAGTTCAAAGACTGGCGTCAATTCACGGCTGACTGGGGAGGCATCTGGATTTGTTTCCATGATATCTTCCATGTATTTCCACCATTTTTGATTAATCGGTGTATTTGCCATTTTCCCCCATAACTCTTCATCCTCGACCACTAGGTAACCAAATAATAAACTGGTACTCGGATCAAGATAGATCGAATAGTCGATGACCCCATGTTCACGAAGCGCTGTGCGCATCTCTGGCCAAAGTTCATCATGTCTTTTTTTGTATTCTTCTTGTTTTTCTGGGTAAACTTTCATGCAAAAGGCTTTTTTCACCATGTCAGACACCTGCTTTCGTATGAACTTCCTCCAAATAACCTGCTTTCGGAGTAACACCAAACGCATCTGCTAAGCGCCACAAATTCTCATCTGTGATTGTTTGCAAGATTGGTCCTTGCGCTTTGACGTACGTATAGACTTCTGCTGCCTTTTCTGCTGTCTCGATCAAACCAAAGACTTCATCCATGTCTTTTCCTGACCCGTAGATTCCATGTTGCGGCCATAAAACCAATCGAGTTTCTTTCATTTTTTCAGCTGTTGCTTCCCCAATCTCATTTGTTCCTGGAACCATCCACGGAATGATGGAAATCCCTTCTGGAAAAACAACTAAGCATTCCGTGCACATTTGCCACAGCGTACGACTAAAGGAACGTTCGTCTAATTCATGCGTAAAGCTCATCGCTAATAAATGGCTAGCATGGCAATGCATAACGATCCGATTATCTGGGTCTACTTCTAAACGGGCGATATGACTCATAAAATGACTTGGCAACTCGCTTGTAGGAAGGCAGTCATTTTCTAACCCCCACAAAAGCTCTAATGTTTTGCCATCCTCGGCAACTCGAACGATTCCAAGGTTTTCGGCAGGTTCGCTCGCTACATTTTTAAAATATCTTCCTGAACCAGTTACAATAAAATAGCATCCTGCTAAACGGCTGGCATCAAAAATCATCGAGATGCGGCGGGTCACTTTTTCAGGATCCAAGAACGGTGTGATCTCTTCCTCTTTGAGTAAATAAGAAATATTCCCGCCATTTCGTTCATCCCATCCCAAGCGATAAAGATTCGACGTCGTTTCAATCATTTCTTTCACATAAGGCGCTTGTAAAATATCTATTTTTTTCAATATAGCCACACTCCTATTTTCTTAATCCCAACACGTCTTTTTGATATTCTTGGACTTCTTCTAGCCAATCCAAACCAACTGGAACTTGATTTTTGTAACAGAAATAATTCCATACATCGGCATACGGGAAATCTTTCAATTCTTCCGTGTAAGCCATTCTTGAAGTAAAGTCAAAAGCCAGCTCCATTTCTTTCAATCGCTTAACTGGTTCCAGCATAGCTTTCATCAATGCTTTTTGTGTATTTCTCGTACCAATGACCCAAGCAGCGATACGATTGATCGTTGCATCAAAGAAATCCAGACCGATATTCGTTTTTTCCAGTAATTCGTTACGGACTAATTCTTTAGCAATTTCCTGCAATTCATCATCCATCAAAACGACATGATCTGAATCCCAACGAACTGGACGAGAAACGTGCAACATGATTCCTTTGCTGAATAAAGCTAAGGAAGACAATTTATTGGAAATCACTTCTGTTGGATGAAAATGTCCAGCATCTAGACAAACAAGTTTGTCACGAGTCAACCCGTAACCCATATAAAATTCATGGGAACCGACTGTATAAGCTTCAGCGCCTAAACCAAATAGTTTGCTTTCTACTGCATCTTGTACATACCCTTCATCTAGCTCTTCTGTAAAAATTTCATCAAGAGATTCCATCAAACGTTTCCGTGGGGTAAAACGGTCGATTGGATTGTCTTTCATCCCATCAGGTACCCAAAAGTTATTGATACATGTTTGTCCAGTTTCTTTTCCAAAGTATTCTGCGATTTTGCGGCTTCTTTTCCCGTGTTCGATCCAGTATTCACGAACTTCTTTATCTGGGTGAGCTAATGTAAAGCCGTCTTTCATCATTAGATGCGAAAAGAAAGTCGGATTGAAATCAAGACCGATCTCTTCTTTTTTTGCCCACTCTACCCATTTCTCAAAATGCTTCGGCTCAATCTCATTGAGATCGACCGCTTCTTCTGTGTCCAAATAGATAGCATGAAGATTCAACTTATGTTTGCCCGGTATCAACGAATATGCCCTCTCCAAATCTTGTCTAAGCTCTTCGGGTGTCCGTGCAGCTCCTGGGAAATTTCCTGTTGCCATGATTCCACCAGTCAATTCGCCATCCGGTGTCAAGAAACCTTTGACATCGTCTCCTTGCCAGCAATGCATAGAAATTTTGATGTCTTGCATCTTTTCTAGTACAGCATCTGTATCTACACCGATAGTTGCATATCTTTCTTTTGCTTGTTCGTAATTTCTTTCAATCGTGTTCATACGATTACTCCTTTGATTTTATTCACGTACCATTCCATCGTGTTTTGCTTATTTTCATCTGGGTAAAAAGTTTCACATGGAAACGACTGTTTGATTACATTTCTTGCTTGTTCTATATTCGAAAACTGACCTGTACTGAGCATTTGCATGGCTACATTCCCGATTGCTGTGGCTTCACTAGGACCTGCTTCTACAATGATTCCGGCATAATCTGCTGTCAATTGATTCAGTAAGCGATTATTCGATCCGCCCCCTACGATGTGCAGTTTTTCCAATTTCGTTCCAGTCAAGTGTTCTACTTTGATCAGCTCTTGTGCGTAACAAAGAGCAAGATTATCATACACACAACGAGCGAGAGCTCCCGGTGAAACAGGGACTGGCTGCTCTGTTTCAAAACAGTATTGCTGAATCTCTTCTATCATATTTTTAGGATTCAAAAATCGAGGGTCATTGATTTCCATCACTTGTTGCAGTGGCTTTTCTTTTGCAGCAAGTTCTGCCAATTCCGCGTAACTGTATTCGTACTCCTGCATTCGAGCAACTTCCTGGATCAACCACATCCCCATGATATTTTTCAAGAAACGTACCGTATTATGAGCACCCCATTCATTCGTGTAATTCTCAGAAAAAGCGGCGCGAGAAACATTGGCGATCTTTGTTTCCATCCCTAAAAGCGACCATGTCCCACTGCTGATATAGCCCCACTGTTCTCCTTGCCCTGGTGTGCCTAATACAGCTGACGCCGTATCATGACTTGCTACTGTGATAAAGGTCACATCTGGCAAATCATATTTTGAGAATTTTTCTTTTTGCAAATCTCCCAGTATCGTTCCCGGCTCTGTCAATGGAGGAAATAATCCCTTCGAAACACCAACTTTTTCAAGAAGTTCTGTTTCCCACTCTTTTGTCCCTGCATTCAGCAGCTGCATAGTAGACGCATTGGTTTTTTCCGTCACCATATTGCCAGTAAAGACGTAGCCTAAATAATCAGGAATCAATAACAATTTATGTGCTTTTGCCAAATGGTCTTTTTCTTCGACAAACAACTGGAATAAGGTATTGAAAGGCTGGATCTGAATCCCTGTTTGCTCATACAACTTATCTAGAGAATAGCTTTCAGAAAACTGTTTTACTGCTTCATCGGTACGATCGTCCCGATAAGCGATCGGATCATTCAGCCGTTCCCCTTGTTTGTCAATCAAACAGTAATCGACTGCCCATGTATCGATCCCTGCAAAACAGCGATCGATCCCTGTTTTCTTTAATTTTTCAAATCCAATCAAAATCTCTTCGATAAGATAATCGATCTTCCAGCGGTCATGACCGTCTTTTTTCCGAAAGCCGTTCTTGAATCGGTGTACTTCTTCCAAGACTAAAGAACCTTCATCATTTCTCGTACTTTTCATTAGTCGTCCGCTTGACGCACCGATATCGATGGCAACAAATGTCGGATTCATTTCTCCACCTCTTTTACTTTATTGTTGATTAACACTTCCTTAATAAAGCGTTATCATTTATTAACAATGCTATCATATTACATAAACTTATATTTTGCTTCATACTATTTTGGTATATAATTGCATTATCTTGACAAGTTGGGAGTGTTTACATGGATTACTGGGAAAAAGCCAATCACTCATGGTCGGAAGACTCAAAAAGAGTGATCTTGACACCTACGCAAAGAAGTAGGAATTTATTTTTTTATATCCAAGAAATCGGTTACTTTAAAGCGCCGGTCCCTTACTATACTGAACGAGCACATTTACCTTCTTATTTGATAAAATTTACTTTGTCTGGCGAGGGTTTGCTTACATATAAAGATAATCAGCACCAGCTAAAAGCTGGAGACCTCTTTTTTATTGACTGCCAAGAATATCAGCGTTATCAAACGATTAGCGAAGAACCATGGGAAATGGATTGGATCCATTTGAATGGTCAGAGCGTCCAATCATTTTATCAAGAATTCACAAAAGACGGCCATAACACCTTCCATTCGACAGGTGATCCATCAGAAAACAAGATCCATCATCTGATCACAGAATTGATCCACATGCAGCAAGGTGCGAATGCCCGTACCGATTTCCAGTCCTCTGTAGCTATCCACGAGCTGTTGAATGAACTGATTTTGCAGAAGTATCAGCTGGATTTCGAAGAAGAAGATATTCCCCCTTACGTTTATAAGCTTAAGCAATACTTGGACGAACACTTCAAAGAAACGATCACACTTGATCAATTAGAACAGCAATTTTTACTGAATAAATATCAGCTGAGCAAAGATTTTTCCAAATTCATCGGTTCTCCGCCAATCGATTATTTAATCAGCAAAAAACTCTCTTACGCTAAAGACCTTCTTCGGTATACAGAATTTACTATTCGAATGATTTCCGAAGAAATCGGAATCGAGAATTTTGCTTACTTTAGTCGCTTGTTCAAAGCAAAAACTGGATTATCACCGAGAGATTTTCGTAAATTTAGCTGATTCATATAATATGTACGCACTTTTTTTAAAAGATATAGTAGAATAATAAAATAACCGCAGTTTCTGCTTCTATATAAACAACAGCAGCTACTTCGGTTATTTTGGGGTGGTTATTCTCATTGTTCATCTTCAAAATGTTCATAATGAATAAGCTGGTTTTGTGTATCGCGTTTCAAAAATTCTTTAGGCGTTATACCAAACTCTCTCTTGAATGCTTTCAGAAAATGCGGATAAGATGAAAAACCACTTTTACTATATACAGCACTAGAACTACGGTACTCTCGCAACAAGTGCTTGGCATAGATCAGCTTTTTCTTCATTACATACTGATGAAACGTAAATCCAGTGTACTTTTTGAATTCTCGGGTGATATGGTATTTGCTGACAAAAAATTGCTTCTCCATTTCCTCTAAAGAAAGCGGATGAGATAAATTTTTTGAGATATATTGTAACATTTGTTCCACACGCTCATTTGGAACTACAGCATTCTGTTCTTGCGCACTCTCTTCTTTTTGTACTACTTGATTGAGAAAAATCAAGTATTCTACCAGAGCTTGTTCATATTTTATGTCTTCACCGTAAATTTTTTTATCAGGAGGGTGGTCGATAAATGATAATTTTTGCTTCAATACTTCCTGTTCGACTTGCAATACACGACTCCTTTTCTCTCCCATTGGTTGAAAACAAGCCGATAGATTAGACCATGGCGTGGAACGACTTCCCAGAAAAGAAGGGGTAACAAAGATATAGACACGCTCGAATACATCTGAAGACTGGCGGACGATACGATGCAAATCGTTGGAATGGATGAGCAGCACACTTCCTGCTTTGATCGTAAATTGCCGTCCGTTCAAATAAAAAGTCGCTTCGCCCTTTAATGTAGCATGGATTTCATAGAAATCATGGTGATGGTAGATTGTTTTATTTTGGCTAACGACATCTTTGACATGATAGATTTCATACTGATCAGAAACCATCGTATTGACTTGCTCACCGCTTATTTTCTTTTGAAGCATGTGCTGCACCTCCTTTGTTCAGTTGTGCACAATTATATTATATCACGTTTTTTGCAATCAAAAAGAGCTGCTTTTATATACTCTTATAAAAAAGAAGAGACGTGACATCTTCTAGCCCCGCCCCCTCCATTCTAAATATTAGTTAATCAATGTCTTCTTTACATTATTCAAGAAGACTTCTTCCATAACGAATCCCATCATCTTTTGTTTCTTCAAGAACCACATACAGATACGGACGGTTCTTCTTGATGATTTCTTTGATTTTTGTGTACTCGATCACACCGTCTCCCAAATTTACCGGCACGATTTTTTCCTGTTCGACACGAAAATCTTTCAAATGAACCGCACATATCTTTTTACCAAAACGCTCAAAAGCTTCTTCTACCAATTGGACTTGTCCTTGATAATCAGTACTTGTAATCAAATTTGTCGGATCTAAAATGCTTCCTAGATAGTCCGAATCCACTGCTTGGATCAGCTGCTCTACTCTTTCTAAAGAATACACCGGATGATTCAAACCTGGTTCTATCCCCACCATCATTTGGTATTTTTCTCCAGCTTTTACCAAGCGACGGATAACGGACACTGCTTCAGCAAATGCTTCATCTGTGAAATTTTCTTCCGTATATTGGATTTCCGGCAAAACACATCCCGTTTCCGAAGCAACCATTGACGCACCAAGGGAAGAAGCATAGCGAAGATACTGCTCGAACTTTGTCAGCAACTCTTCTCGTATCGTTAAATCTGGATGAATCATATTGATATAGCAACTTAAAATTCCTACGGACACTTCTTGCTTTTCTAAGACACGTTTGACATAATTTCCCATCCCAGAATTGATTTCGTTTGCGCCAGAAGACATTTCAGGAAACGAAAGACCTAAGGCGAGCTGCAGTGTATGGATCCCTTGTTCTTTTGTTTTTTCTGCAAGATCTTCTATCGTTTGGACTTGGGAAAGATCATGTCCTCTAATTGTAATGTTCAACATAATTATTCTCCTAACTCAGCATATTGGGTAGCCACATGACGATTTGCGGGAAATAGGTAATCAAAAACAAGACGACTAGGATAATCCCATAAAACGGAAGAAGTGGTTTCAGCATGGCTTCTGCTTTTACGCCTCCTACACTTGCACCGACATATAACCCTGTACCTACAGGAGGTGTAATTGAGCCTACACACAGATTCATGATTGAAAACAATCCATAATGTACAGGATCAACCCCTACACTTGTGACGATCGGTAAAAATATTGGTGTAAAAATCAAAATAGCAGGCGCTACATCCATAAACATACCCACGAGTAATAACACAAGATTGACTAATAACAGAATCACTAGCTTATTATCCGTTACCCCCATAATCAACGAACTAATTGCCTGAGGAATACCGGTAAACGCCATGGCGAAAGACATCATGGAAGAAGTAGCTAATAAGAACATGATCGTCCCTGACATTGCTACTGATTGAAACAACATATTAGGTATATCTTTTAGTTTTACCGTTTTATAGTAAAACATAGCAATCAACAGGGAGTAAATGACAGCTATCGCTGAAGCTTCTACTGCTGTAAATATCCCCGTCAAGATACCACCGATAATGATGACAATCAATAGAAGGCTAGGAATCGCCTCTTTTATTATTTTTCCAGCATGAGCCATCTGTCCTTTTTCGACAACAGGGTATTTATTCTTTTTAGCAACGATGAATGCTACTAGCATGATTCCTAGTGCCCACAAAGCCCCTACGAGATACCCTCCCATAAATAAAGCCGAAATCGAAGCACCACCAGCAACAAGTGAATACATGATAAAAGCAGTACTTGGAGGAATGACCATACCTGTCGGAGCTGACGCGATATTGACCGCTGTTGCAAACTTCCGGTCATATCCTTCTTCCACTTGCTGAGGGATCAAGACTCCGCCAATCGCGGTAGAAGCGGCAATGGCTGAACTAGAGATGGAACCAAATAAAGCATTCCCTAACACATTCGTATGAGCTAAAGCCCCCGGTACGCGTCCGACGAACAACAACGCAAAATCCACTAGTTTCTTGGCTATCCCTCCATTATTCATGATAATACCTGAAAGAACGAAAAACGGAATAGCGATGAGCGAAAAACTGTTGATGCTTCCCACCATTTTTTGAGCTGAACTAAAAGCAGAAACATCAAACGGTATAACTAACAATAAAGTCATCATTGATGAGAACGCAATACTTATAGCAATCGGCATCCCTAATACAAGCAACACGACAAATACAAAAAATAACACTAATCCGGCTTCTATTGCCATTTTATTCCTCCATTTTTATATTTTTTCTTGAATTGCTGGCTTGTTGCTTAATGTATCGATTAGATTGATCAGACTATAGATAATGATGAGTATCCCTGAGACAGGTACTGACAAATAGACGTACCCCATCGGAATGCTTAAAGAAGGCGAGATCTGCCCCATTGTCAACGTGACAGCATTCCATCCGCCATACACCATGATCATCGCAGCAAATACCAGAAACAAACTTTGAACAACGACTTCTAAAATTTTACTTTTTTTACCAGATAATTTTTCACTTAAAACCGTTACGGCTAGATGTGCTTTTTGTCCCACAACATACGCGGAAGACAACATGGCAAACCAGACAAGTCCGAATCGAACAAGCTCTTCTGTCACCGTATTCGGATTTCCTAAAACCGTTCTGGAAAATACTTGCCATAAAACGACAGCGACCATCCCAACAAGCAAAACAGCTCCTAGGATCTCTAACACCTTATTTAAAATCATTTTCATCACAGCTACGCTCCTTGCTCTTGGATCTTTTGATAAAGGTCTTTGTAGGCAGGATCATTTTTGAATGTATCATGAAGCGGTGCGACTGCCTCTCGAAACGGTGTATTATCTACATCATTGAATTGAACTCCATGTTCTTCTTGTGCTAAAGCTTTTTCTTCTTCAATTGCTCTGGCAAAAGCTTCGATTTCAAAAACCGTCGATTCTTTTGCTGCTTCTTCAATCGCTTTTTCCTGTTCAGCAGTTAGCTGTTCTTTGATAGCATCATTCATGATGATGATATCGGGCACACGTGTATGCTCATCATAAGAATAGTATTTAGCTACCCCGCCATGTCCAGCTGTATACAAGACAAACTCATTGTTTTCTGATCCGTTGATCAAATTGGATTGAAGAGAAGTGTATACCTCATCACTTCCCATGGGGACTGGCGAACCGCCTAAAAGCTCGACCATTTTAATAGCTGTTTCGCTTTGCATCACACGGATTTTCTTTCCCTTCAAATCTTCCGGTGTATGGATTGGACCGTCTACCATATAAAAACTGCGTTGACCAGAATCATAATAGGTCAATCCGGTAAACCCTAAATCTTTGGTTGATTGGTAGATTGGTTCCATTATTTCTTCGTTATCCATCACCTTAAAGAAATGTTCTTCATCATTGAATAGATAAGGGACTGAAAAAATCGAATAATCTTTAGAAAAACTTTCCAATGCTGAGGCACTTACTTTTGTGAAATCTACTGCTCCTGACTGTGTCAACTCGATTAGTTCCCGTTCTCCACCCAGTTGTCCATCTGGAAAATACTGGATCTGTACGGAACCGTCTGTTTTTTCTTTTACTAAACGCCCAAATTCATTCATTGCATCAATTACCGGCTGGCTGTTGCTTGCATAAGCAAAGCGCAAGGTAACTGTCTCATTTACGTCTGCATCTGCGACAGTTGCCACACTAGAATTATTTCCGCAGCCGCTTAGACCTAGCAGACCTAGGCTAAGCGAACTTGCTGCAAACAGCAGTGATGTTTTTTTCATATGGGTTTCCTTTCTTTTAACAATAAGAGACGAGCAATTCTGTCAAACAAAGCACCGTTAACGACTGTCCATAAGGCATTGCTGTGATTCCGATACTCCGATAAAAATCTAAACTATCCCCCATTCCTGTCCCGATTGAAACGTTTTGGACTTCTCCTTTTTCATCGATTTGTTCAAGCAATCCTTGGATAGCACGATAAGCGACTTCTTTATATTCTTGCGGCAAATAACGTTTATGGACCGCTTTCAAAATACCGTAAGCAAATCCTGCAGTTGCAGAAGATTCCACATAAGAAGAAGGATCATCTAACAACGTATGCCATAAACCGCTTTCAGATTGATAAGTTTTTAATGCGCGCACTTGTGCTTCAAGTGTTTCAATCAACAATTTGCGCAATGCATCTTCTTTCGATAGTTCTAAGATCTCGATGATTTCTGGAATAGCAATCGTCAACCAGCAGTTTCCACGAGCCCAAAATGCTTCGGCGTAGTTATGATTTCCTTCAAACGTCCAGCCGTGATACCACAACCCTGTCCGTTTATCCATCAAGTATTTGATGTGGATCATAAACTGGTAACGTGCTTCTTCTAAATATTCTGGGCGATTCAACAGTTTCCCGATTTTTGCCAAAGGAAGCACTGTCATCATCAATGTATCATCCCACAGCTGATTCTTATTTTCCGGTCCATATGTGGCATGTTGCAACCCCTCTTCATTTGTCCGAGGCATGTCATTCATGACCCATTCTGCCCATTGTTCTAAATAAGGCAAATAGCGTGAATCTTTCGTGTCTTCATACAAGTAAGCCATCGTCAACAACGGGGCCATCGTATTGACGTTTTTTGGCGGAGCGCCTTCTTCCATCCGATCTTCAAACCATTCATTGACTACTTGATAAGCGCGAGGATTTTTTGTCATCTGGTAATTTTTATAAATACCGTATAATCCGACACCTTGTGGCCAATTCCATACTGTCCAGCTTTTGTCATCTACTTTCAATCCATCAAAGTCCAATAAAAATTCACCGTTATCGTCTTTGATCGTTGTCAGGTTTTCAACGAGCAGGTCAATTTTTTCTTTCACTAATTCTTTAGGTACAAAAATCTCTTCTTTAATAATCATCTTTATGCCACCTTTTTAAACGCTTTCATTTTTATATCCTTAATATAGCAGTAATACCGTTCACTATAAATATCGCTTTTTGAACAAAAACTGTCTAAAATTGACCTAAACGTTAAATAACAAAAGTAACTTTCAAATACTTAGAAAACAAAAAAAGAACTTGGAGAAACAACGTTTTCCAAGTTCTTTTTCATCTATTTTTTTATCTCTTTTCTATGCTTTCTTTTGCTTATCCATTGTAAGCATCAATGATGATTTGTTTCAATTCAGAGATCAATGGTTCTTTCGGATTAGCTGTCGTACATTGGTCTTCGTAAGCTAATTCAGCCATACGGTCTACGGTAGTATCTAGTGTTTCTTGTGTGACTCCTTGAGCTTTTAGACTCATGTTGATGCCGACAGATTTTCCTAATTCATAAACAGCAGTTGCTAAAGCTTCGACTAATTCCTCTGTTGTTTCGCCTTTCAGACCTAAGAATTTTGCAATATCTGCGTAATCTGTATCTGCACGGAAATAGTCATATTTAGGGAACATCGCATGTTTTTGTGGATCTTTTGCATTGTAGCGGATAATATGCGGTAAAAGAATCGCATTTGTCCGCCCATGAGGGATCCCGTATTCCCCGCCGATTTTATGTGCGACTGAGTGACAAATACCTAGGAATGCGTTAGCAAACGCCATACCAGCCATTGTAGAAGCGTTGTGCATTTTTTCACGTGATTCCATATCAGGTGTTTTCACTGATTTTTCTAAATAGTCAAAGACTAATTTGATCGCTTGCAGACTCAATCCGCGTGTATAGTCTGAAGCCATGACTGAAACATAAGATTCAATTGCATGCGTCAACACATCCATTCCTGTATCTGCTGTGACAGATGCTGGAACTGACATAACGAATTGAGGATCGACGATTGCGACATCCGGTGTCAATGCATAATCTGCCAACGGATATTTCACATGTGTTTCACTGTCAGTGATGACCGCAAATGGTGTTACTTCAGAACCAGTCCCTGATGTTGTCGGGATACATACGAATTGTGTCTTTTCTGGTTTATCGATCTTGTATGTCCGTTTACGGATATCCAAGAATTTTTGTTTTGCACCGAAGAAAGATGTGTCTGGGTGTTCATAGAACATCCACATTCCCTTAGCCGCGTCCATTGCAGAACCGCCTCCAAGAGCGATCACTGTATCTGGCTTGAAGTCTGCCATCAATTTCGTTCCTGCGTATACGGTATTTGTTGATGGGTTCGGTTCAACCTCTGAGAAGACTTCGATCTTCACATCATTTTTGCGTCGTGCCAATACTTCACGAACTGTATCGCAGTAACCGAATTGGACCATACCTGGGTCACAAACGATCATGACACGTTCAACATTTTCCATTTTCTCTAAGTACAATAGAGAATTCTTTTCAAAGAAGATTTTTGGCGGTAATTTGAACCATTGCATGTTATTTCTCCGTTTCGCTACAGTTTTGACATTGATTAAGTTTACAGCAGAGACGTTACGAGAAACAGAGTTCTTACCATAAGAACCGCATCCCAAAGTCAATGACGGAATCATTTCGTTATAGATATCACCGATGCCGCCTTCTGCAGATGGTGTATTCACTAAAATACGACAAGCTTTCATTCGAAGACCGAATTTGACATGCAACTCTTCGTTTTCTGAATGGATAACTGCTGTATGTCCTAATCCTCCAAGATTCAACATACCTTCACACAAATCGAACGCATGGTCCGTGTTGTTAGTTTTGATCATGGCAAGAACTGGAGAAAGTTTTTCTCTTGATAGCGGATAATCTGGTCCTACGCCTTCCAATTCAGCAATCAGCATTTTCGTTCCTTTTGGTACACTGATTCCTGCCAATTTAGCGATTTCCATCGCAGAATGTCCAACGATTGATGGATTGACCGCATATTTTCCTTCGTCCATCACTGCATCTTCCAATTTTTGCAATTCATCTGGTTTTACGATATAAACTTGGTGTGCTTGGAATTCCGCTTTTACTGCTGCGTAGATTTCTTTGTCCACGATCACAGCTTGTTCAGAAGCACAGATCATCCCATTATCAAATGTTTTCGAAACGATCAAATCGTTCACTGCACGTTTAATTTTTGCTGTTTTTTCAATATAAGCTGGTACGTTACCTGGACCTACACCTAAAGCTGGTTTTCCTGTAGAGTAAGCAGACTTGACCATTCCAGCTCCACCTGTCGCTAAGACGATCGCGATACCTGGATGGTTCATTAGCATAGAAGTCGCTTCGATCGATGGATGTTCGATCCATTGGATACAATTTTCAGGAGCTCCGGCAGCGATAGCAGCATCACGTACCACTCGTGCTGCTTCTGCAGAAGATTTTTGGGCACTTGGATGGAAAGCAAAAACGATTGGATTTCTTGTTTTCAACGCGATCATTGATTTGAAAATCGTTGTGGAAGTCGGATTCGTTGTTGGAGTTACTCCGCAAACCACACCGACTGGTTCAGCAATTTCAATCAATCCCTTTTGGACATCTTCATTGATTACACCAACTGTTTTATCATGTTTGATATTATGCCAAATATATTCGGACGCATACATATTTTTGATTGCTTTATCTTCGTAAACACCGCGACCTGTTTCTTCCACAGCCATTTTTGCTAATGGCATATGTTGATCTAAAGCTGCCATTGCCATTTCATGCACGATATGGTCCACTTTTTCTTGATCAAAGCTTTCCATTTCTTTCAATGCTACATTTGCTTTTTCTGCCAAACCATCAATCATTGCTTGTACGTCAATTGTCTTCGTTTTTTCTTTTTCTATTACTTTAGCCATCATTATCCTCCTAATGGGTCATGGTTATTTGTTAAATTATTCACATGTATATCATACAATATTTGTTTTTCTATGTAAACACTTTTTTGTGATTTTTTTCACAGTTATTTTTAAATATAAAATCCCTTTATTTATAAGTGTTTACATGGAAAAATATATAAAGTTATTTATTATTATTTATATGGCACACCCGATTATTCAACGTTGAGCAATGTATCCTATGCTCTTATCTCTTTCTTTTTTGAATAAAAAATGAGGTAGGACACCTTTCTGCCCTACCTCGTTTTTAAATAAGCTTTGATACTTATTTTTTTTTTTTTCTCTTCTGTCTCTTCCAGCGTTTCTGTTGTTTCAGTTTTTACTTCAACTGTCTCAGCTGGTTCTTCTGTTGTTTCAACAGTAGTCGTTGCATCATTTGTTACGACAGTTCCTGGTTTGACCGTTTTGATTGCTGCACGATCGTACTCAAGGAAGATCCCTTCGCAGTCTATAACGACTGTCCGTTTATCATTGTCGATTTCTGAAACAACTCCGTGTAATCCGCCAATTGTTACGACTGAATCACCTGGTTTCATGCTATCTAACAAGTTTTGACGTTCTTGCTGTTGTTTCTTTTGCGAACGTGACATAAAAAACCACATTGCTAATAGCGCGATAAACATCACAAGCATTGGTAATGATCCCATTTTTTTCACCTCACTAATTCTGTATCTACAAAAAACACTTTAGCAGAAAAATGCTGCTAACACTAGTTTTTTACTTAATTTTTAAAAGATTTTCCTTTAGAAACTTTTTGCGTTTTCTTTATTGAACCCGTATTCTTCAAAAAAGGCTTCTCTAAATTCAAGCAAATTATCATCCATGATTGCTTGACGCACTTGTTTCATTAGATTCAACAAGAAGTATAAATTATGGTAAGAAGTCAAACGAATGCCAAATGTTTCATCACATTTGATCAAATGGCGGATATAGGCACGTGTATAGTTTTTACATGTGTAACAATCACATTTCTCATCAATTGGACGGAAATCATGGGCATATTTCGCATTTTTCACTACTAGACGGCCTTGAGAAGTCATACATGTGCCATTTCGAGCGATTCGAGTAGGCAAGACACAGTCAAACATGTCTACTCCACGGATAACACCATCGATCAATGAATCAGCAGCACCGACACCCATCAAGTAACGTGGTTTGTTTTCGGGGATCAACGGTGTAGTGAATTCTAATACACGGTTCATTTCTGATTTAGGTTCCCCGACAGATAACCCGCCGATTGAGTAACCAGGGAAATCCATGCCGACTAGATCTTTCGCGCTTTGACGACGAAGATCTTCAAATCCTGCGCCTTGAATGATTCCAAATAATCCTTGACGGTCTGGGTTAGCATGAGCTTTCAATCCTCGTTCTGCCCATCGAGACGTACGTTCTACTGATTTTTTCACGTAGTCGTAACTTTCATCGAATGGTGGACATTCGTCAAAACTCATCATAATATCAGAGCCCAATTTATTTTGGATGTTGATTGCTTTTTCTGGTGATAAAAACATACGCGAACCATTCAAGTGGTTTTTGAAATGCACGCCTTCTTCTTCGATATTCCGCATATCACTTAATGAAAAAACTTGAAAGCCGCCTGAATCTGTTAAAATCGGTTGATCCCAGTTCATAAATTTATGCAGTCCGCCAGCTTCTTCTACTAAGTCTTCACCAGGGCGTAGCCATAAATGATATGTATTACTTAAAATAACGCCAGCACCCATTTCTTTCAACTCTTCTGGGGACATTGTTTTTACTGTAGCTAATGTTCCTACTGGCATGAACATTGGTGTGGGAAAAGTTCCGTGCGGCGTGATCAATTCCCCTAAACGCGCGCCAGTATGTTTTTCTTTCTTGATTAAACGATAGCGAATGGCAGGTTGCGTCATTCATTTCCCTACTTTCTATATAAAATATCTTGACAACTCCCACCATCATAATCGTTTCAAGTGCTTTTTGCAAGTTCCCTCGGCTTCCTTCTACTTTATTTAATATTCTTTTTTTTATTTTTTTTCATGAATAACAAAAAAGAAATAAACATTATGACAGAAATATTTTTTGATACATGGTATATTGGTTTTATGAAAGAAAGGAGGGTAAAATCATGCAATCTTCTGCAGAATTAAAACGCCAAGCAAAAGAGAGTTTAAAAGGTCGGTGGGGTCAAGCTGTTTTATTAAATCTAATCCCTACATTGATTGGTATTGTTGCTATTCTTCTTATTATGATTCCTATTATCTTGTTTGCTATTGCCACATATGATGGCTCAGCGAACGTCTCAGATGCGATGGCATCAGGAAGCGGTAGTTCAGGAGGCGGTGGTGGAATTATTTCTAGCATTATCAGCGCTTTGTTCATGAGTGGTATTTCTTGGACTTATCTTGATGTTTTACGTGGTCAAAAAGATCAGATTGAACCATTCAAAGATGCATTTCGTGGATTCAAAGGTTTGTTTATCGGCGGAGTGATCGGTTTAGCTGTGTTGATTTCAATCTTTACAACATTATGGGGTTTGTTATTAGTTATTCCTGGAATCATTAAAAGCTATTCTTATTCTCAAAGCTATTTTATCTATTATGATATCGTCCAAGAAACAGGTCAAACGCCTAAAGTACTGGATACGATCACCGCAAGTCGAAAATTGATGGATGGTTACAAAGGAAAACTTTTCTGGTTAGATCTTTCATTTATTGGCTGGCATATCTTAGCATTAGCAACTGCTGGTATCGGTTATCTATGGCTCAGCCCATACATTTCTGCAACAAAAGCAGCATTTTATGAACAATTGCCGAAAGATATTTAAAAGAGAGTGTGACTTGTGACCGAGGGGTTGGTAGGAGAACACCGTTTATCTAGAGGCAGTAAAAGAAATATTCAGCCTATTAGCAAAAAAGGAGGTGTGACAACATTCATGTCACACCTCCTTTTTGTATAGTTCCAGTAAAAAGAAAATCAACTTAGAAACAGTTGATCATTCCTCTTCTTCTGCTTCCGGTAATCGATGGAACTTGATCAGTTCATTGACCGCGATTGGTACGATAGACAAAATCCCTACCAAGAACCAGTGATTCAAACTGATGTGTACTAGGCCGAATAGTTCTTGCGTAAACGGCAGCAAAGCAACAGCTGTTGTAATAGCTAATGCCAGTAACGCCATTTCAAACAACGCTTTATTCGTTGCTAAATTGACTTTGAAGATCGATTGACTGCTGCGTACATTGAACACATGCAAAATTGATGAATAAGCTAAGATCAAGAATGCAACTGTTTGACCGACATGCTGACTTGCGTCTACCCATGGACTGATGGTATCGACATAACTACCTAAATAATAACCAAACAGTGTCACGATGGTAAAGACCCCTGCGTTTATGGCGATTTTTTGCAATAAGCCTCGAGCAAAGATTCCTTCGTTTTTCGGAATAGGTGGCTGATCCATGATACCGTGTTCTGCTGGTTCTCTTCCTAATGCAAATCCTGGAAGTCCATCGGCAACTACATTGACAAACAGTAGTTGTACAGCTGTGAATGGCGCTCCCCAGCCTAACAGCATCGCAATCAAAACAATAAAGATCTCCGAAATATTGCAACTTAGCAAAAAGTTGATTGCTTTACGAATATTCTGATAAACCGAGCGTCCTTGACTGACAGCATCGACGATCGTCGCAAAGTTGTCATCCGTCAGAATCATATCTGCGGCACTTTTCGCCACATCTGTACCTGTGATCCCCATGGCACATCCGACATTACTTGCTTTCAACGCTGGTGCATCATTCACGCCATCACCAGTCATCGCTACGACTGCACCCGTACGTTGCCAAGATTTGACGATTCGGATCTTATCTTCTGGCGTTACCCGAGCATAGACAGAGAGAGATTTGACACGCGCATCTAATTCCTCGTCTGATAATTGATGCAGTTCTGATCCTGAGAGTGCTTCTGACGGATCATTCAAGATACCTAATTCTTTCGCTATGGCACTGGCAGTTACCACATGATCTCCAGTGATCATGACTGTTTTGATGCCGGCCTTTTTCGCTCGCTTGATTGCTCCTTTACTTTCTGGACGCGGCGGATCGATCATTCCGATCAGACCAATCAAACGTAAGTCTTTTTCCAACGCTTCAGAAGAAATATCTTGCGGTTCTTCGTCATAAGTAGCATAACCAACAGCAATCACTCTCAGTGCCCGTTTACCGAAACGATCATTAACGATTCCTGCTTGTTCTACATCGCCTGAACTAAAGCGCGGAGCCAGAACATCGAATGCTCCTTTGGTGATTGAGATGTATTTTTCACCCATTTGATGAACCGTTGTCATCATTTTTCGTTCAGAATCAAAAGGAAGCTCGTTTACTCGTGGATATTTTTCTTCTAATTCTGCTTTTGTATGATAATTCTCTTCAACAGCCCTAACGATGGCTACCTCTGTTGGATTACCTTTGATAACAAGATCATCGTCTTCTTGTTCGACCGTCACATCTGTACATAATGCAGCCATTTTCAATATTTCCATCGCGCTGTTCGTCATTGAGTCTTCGATATTCGTTACTTCATCGTCTTTGCTCCAGACTCGGCGGACGCGCATTTCATTTTGTGTCAGCGTTCCTGTTTTGTCTGAGCAGATAACATTAGCGGTTCCTAGCGTCTCTACTGCTGGTAGCTGCCGGATAATCGCATGTTTCCTCGCCATCTTCTGCACACCGTATGCAAGTGTCAACGTAACAATAACAGTCAAGGTTTCCGGTACAGCTGCAACAGCCAAGGAAATCGAAGTCATGAACATTTCAAGGAGTGGTTCTCCTTGTAATTCACCAATCACAAATACTAAAGCCGCAGCCGCTAAAGCGATCATACTGATTCGTTTGCCTAGCTGATTCAACCGGACCTGTAAAGGTGTCTTTTGCATGGTGTTTTCGTTCAAAAGATCCGCGATCTTACCCATTTCAGTAGCCATACCAATAGCCGTGACGATGGCTTTCCCACGACCTGCAGCAACCGTACACCCTTTAAATACCATATTAAGTTGGTCACCTAATGACTCATCTTCTTTTGCGACGAATGCTGCATCTTTTTCGACTGCTTCACTTTCTCCAGTCAGCGCCGATTCTTCTACACGTAATTGGGATGCTTCGATCAAACGGGCATCGGCAGAAATAGCATCACCGGACTCTAAAACAAGAATATCCCCAACCACCAGTTGCTCTGACTCGACAGTGGTCACTTTGCCGTCACGTATGACAGTTGCCGTTTGTTTATTCATATCTTGCAAGGATTCCAGTGCTTTTTCTGCGTTTCCTTCTTGGACGATTGACAATACCGAGTTGATCACAACGATAGCGATGATCAGCAGTCCTTCAAATAAATCTCCATGCTCTGTAGCAAATGCAGTATAAAAGGAAATCACCGCTGCTATAAGAAGTACGATCGTTGTAAAATCCGACAAGCTTCGAAAGAATTTTTTGATCATTGATTCTTTTGGTGCCTCATTGAATTTATTCAATCCCTGCTTTTTTCGTCGTTCATCCACTTCTTGTGAAGACAACCCAGTATCTGGATCTGCTTCCGTTACCTTCCTTACTTCTTCTATTGTCTGCTTGTATTCTTCCATCCTATTCCTCCTTTAAAATCTTCGTACAAAAAAAGGTACTAATTTTACTATAACATCCTTTTTTTAATTACTTCAAACAAAGGGCCTATCGATTATTTGTTAAGAAAGTATAAAATCCAAAGCACTTACATTTGCAAACGCTACCAAAAGATGCTATTATATAGATGTAAGGAAGGAGGATACCATCAAATAAACAGAAGAATTTCTCGATAGAACAGTGTAAGCAAACAAAGTTGTTAGAAGTACAGGTTTCACCCAGACATGCGTGTAGAGTACAAAACTATAAATAGTGAATGCGTATGGATGTTTGGATCACGAAGTATCCGAAACAAGAAGTAATGCGATACGTAACAATTGAATAACGTAAATGTCTGAAAATTGAATAGGAACAAGAGATGTTTCAAATGTTGAAGATGTAACGAAAACAAAATTTTTGTTTAACATGAAGAAATTCAACACCGTGCTTTGCATGTATGATGGAAAGTTACAATCATTTCTGTTTATTTGAATCCTTCCGAGATACAAGAAAGCCGAGCTTATCGAGAGCTCGGCTTTTTCTTATTTGTACGCATTTTTCTTAACTTTTAACTTGCATTTTACTACATTTTTCATACAAAAATTGATCGATTGTCGCTGAAAAGTTGGTGTATCATAAAGATAGTTCTTAACTTCTTCAATGTTATTACTCGTTAATGAAGTTTCTAGTAATAACACGTGCTTCAAAGCAGAAACGCAACTGCATAATTATCTGCGAATAGAAGCATCGAAAAAAGCTGCCAGTTAAAAAATCGGCAGCTTTTTTCTTTGTTTTTACGGAGATATTCTTGACTTTTTCATACTCAGAGTACGATTGTTCTAAACAGTCTTATTTCACGAACATCGCATCTCCGAAACTAAAGAAACGATAGCGCTCGTCAATCGCATGCTGATAAGCAGATAATGTCAATTCTCTTCCGGCAAAAGCACTTACTAACATGACTAAAGTTGATTTTGGCAAATGGAAATTAGTTGAGAAAGCTTCTACCACTTTGAATTCATAGCCAGGCGTAATGAAAATATCAGTCCATCCGCTGTCTGCTTTGATTTCTCCATTAAATTTCGTCCCAATCGTTTCTAATGTTCGAATTGAAGTTGTTCCGACAGCCACGATTTTCCCGCCATTTTTACGTACTTGATTCAATCGTTCAGCTGCTTCTTCCGTCAAACGGTAGAATTCACTATGCATATGGTGTTCTTCGATCTTATCTACGCTGACAGGACGGAACGTACCTAACCCTACGTGTAGTGTCAGATAGACTAATTCAACACCCTTTGCTTCGATTTCATCAAGCAGTTCTTTCGTAAAATGCAATCCCGCTGTTGGCGCTGCAGCAGACCCATTTTCTTTCGCATAGACAGTTTGATAGCGATCTGGGTCTTCCAGACGTTCTTTGATATATGGAGGCAATGGCATTTCTCCCAATGATTCAAGAATCTCTAGGAAAATTCCTTCATACTCAAAGTCAATGATCCGTCCGCCGTGTTCCAATTCTTCTTTCACTACTGCTTGCAGTCTGCCATCACCAAAAGAGATTCTTGTCCCAACTTTGGCACGTTTCGCAGGTTTGATCAATGTCTCCCACGTATCTCCTTCTGTATTCGTTAGAAGAAGGACTTCTAAATGAGCACCAGTATCTGGTTTTTCTCCATATAAACGAGCAGGCAGAACTCGTGTATTATTCATGACTAGCGCATCACCAGGGTGTAATTCTTCAATGATTTCATGGAAATGCTTGTCTTTCATTTCTCCAGTTTTCCGATCCAAAACAAGTAAACGAGAATGATCGCGGTCTTTTAATGGTGTCTGTGCGATCAACTCTTCCGGCAAGTCAAAATCAAAATCTTCTGTTGTTAACATATCGTCACTCACTTTCTATCATGTGCTCAATCATTCTACCATTTTTCGTGCTGAATTGGCAAAAAACGGCGACTGATTTTTCTTGACTCTGTCCCTTTTATTTTCATCAAAAACACTCAGCGCCCAAAAAAATACACCTCATTTGTAATCTAGCGTTCTTTTAGGCATACTAGTAGTAGGAGAACCTTCATTGAAAAAGAAAAGAAGAGGTGGCACCATGATTGAATTCCAGAATGTCTCAAAAATCTATAAAGGCGGAAAAATCGCTGTCGAAGACGTCAATCTATCGTTTGAAAAAGGCGAATTCATCTGTTTTATCGGTACAAGCGGAAGCGGAAAAACCACAACGATGCGGATGATCAACCGAATGACTGATCCAACACAAGGGAAAATTTTGATTGATGGAAAATCCATCCAAGAAATTGATCCAGTGGAATTGCGACGTCAGATAGGCTATGTTATCCAAAGTATTGGATTGATGCCTCACATGACGATTCGTGAAAATATCACTCTTGTCCAAAAATTGTTGAAAGTCAGTCAAGAAGAACGGAATAAAACAGCTGAAAAAATGATTGATCTTGTGGAATTGCCCCGTGAGATGTTAGATCGCTACCCACATGAATTATCTGGTGGTCAGCAGCAGCGTATTGGAGTCGTTCGTGCCTTGGCAGCCAATCAGGATATCATACTGATGGATGAGCCATTTGGTGCCCTTGATCCCATCACTCGCGATTCACTTCAGGATCTGGTCAAAGATTTACAAGAACGACTCGGTAAAACCATCGTCTTCGTTACCCATGACATGGATGAAGCGATTAAACTAGCAAGTCGTATCGCCATCATGAGTGAAGGTCGTGTGATCCAATTCGATACACCAGAAAATATTTTACGTCATCCTGCAAACGATTTCGTAGAAGAGTTGATTGGAGAAGATCGCTTACTACAAGCAAAACCAAATGCGACAAGAGTCGGAGAAGTTATGCTAAATACAGCAATCACGATTACACCGGAAAAATCATTACAAGAAGCAATCAAACTGATGAGGGAAAAACGTGTAGATACGTTGTTAGTTACCGATAATTCGAATGTATTAAAAGGATTTATCGATGTAGAAACGTTGAATAAAAAACGAGGAAAAGTATCCAGTGTAGGCGACATTTTGAATAAACATGTTTTTTACGTAAAAGAATCCGCCTATCTTCGTGATACCTTGCAACGCATTTTAAAACGCGGGCTGAAATACGTGCCGGTCGTTGATGAACAGAACAAAGTCGTAGGTATCTTGACTCGCGCATCATTAGTGGATATCGTCTACGATGTGATTTGGGGAGAAGACCCCGCAACTACTGATGTTGCAGAGTCAGCTACTCCTGAAGAATCTAAGGAGGTCTGACCTATGCAGCAGTTTTTTCATCAGCACGGTTCAGAAATTCTCTCAAAAGGTTTTGAACATCTTTATATTTCGGGACTTGCTTTGATCATTGGTATCATCATTGCTGTACCGCTTGGTGTCTTACTGACACGTTTTCCGAAAGCTGCCACGATTGTGATTGGCTTAACCAGTGCCTTGCAGACAATCCCTTCTCTTGCTTTATTGGCATTGATGATCCCGCTATTTGGTGTAGGTAAATTACCTGCGATCATCGCTCTCTTTATTTATTCATTATTGCCAATTCTACGAAATACGTATATCGGGATGAAAAATGTCGATTGGAATTATCGGGATGTGGCAAAAGGGATGGGAATGACTGAGTTCCAATCCATTTTTTCCGTCGAACTGCCTATTGCTATGCCAACGATCATGGCCGGCATTCGTTTAGCTGCCGTTTACGTGATTGCATGGGCTACCCTTGCCTCTTATATCGGGGCTGGTGGTCTAGGTGATTTGATTTTTAGTGGACTGAATAATTACCAACCAGATCTCATTTTGGCAGGTACGATCCCTGTAACGATTTTAGCACTGTTGGCTGATTGGCTTCTAGGTCTCTTGGAACACCGGCTGACACCGATCGCACTTAGAGAGGAGAATGAAGAATGAAACGTATATTAAAAATGACCATGGTTCTTCTCTCTCTTCTTATACTTGCGAGTTGTTCCTTCCCTGGACTTGCCAGCAATACAGATGAAGACACCATCTCGATCACAGGTGGAATCACTTCTGAAGCTCAGATCTTAGCAAGTCTAGTTGCCGGTATGGTTGAACATTATACAGATAAAAACACAGCGATCATCAACAATCTGGCTACTACAACTATCAACCACCAAGCGATGATGAACGGAGATGCTTCGATTTCAGCAGCTCGTTACACAGGAACAGATTTAACCACTACATTGAATCTTCCTCCTGAAAAAGATCCGAAAAAAGCATTTGCTACCGTGAAAGATGAATTTGAGAAAAGATACGATCAAACGTGGTTCCCGTCCTATGGTTTTGAAAATACGTATGTCTTTCTTGTTCGAAAAGACACCGCACAAAAATACCATCTATCTAAAGTCAGCGATCTGAAAAATGTAGCGGATGAATTAGTAGCTGGTGTAGATACTTCTTGGATCAATCGTAAAGGAGACGGTTACGACGGCTTCCAGGAAACTTATGGCTTCTCTTTTAATTCGATCTTACCTATGCAGATTGGACTTGTTTACGATGCAGTCGAAGCAGGAAAAATGGATATTGTTCTTGGCTACTCTACGGATGGACGGATTGCCAGTTATGATCTAGTCATGTTGGAAGATGATCGTCAATTCTTCCCACCATATGATGCTGCTCCAGTTGTAGACAACAAGGTATTAGCTGATACACCTCATTTAAAAGAAGCCTTAAATAAGTTAGGTCATACCATCAGTACGGAAAAAATGCAGGAATTGAACTACGAAGCAGATAATAATCTAGTGGAACCATCAGTAGTAGCACAACGTTTCTTACAAGAAAACCACTATTTTGAAGGGAAGTGAAGCAATTGGATAAAATGAATGTCTTTCAACAATTTTTCTATTATTTCCAGGAAAATGGCTCCTATATCTTTGCACAATTTATCCGTCACTTCCTGATTTCTATCTATGGTGTCCTCTTTGCAGCAGTTGTCGGGATTCCGGTCGGGATCATGATTTCTAGGAGACGTAAATTAGCAAACTGGGTGATTCGTTTGGCGAATATCATCCAGACGATCCCTTCCTTAGCCATGATCTCCATTCTGATCATTGGATTAGGTCTGGGAGTCAATGTCGTGATTGTTACTGTATTTTTATATTCCCTGTTACCCATTATCAAGAATACGTACACTGGGATGATCCAAGTAGACAAAAATATCCTTGATGTCGGCAAAGGCATGGGGATGACTGCTAGACAACGACTATTCATGGTAGAGTTACCACTCTCTGTTTCTGTTATCATGGCAGGCATAAGAAATGCGTTAGTTGTTGCCATCGGGATAACCGCGATCGGTGCATTCGTCGGTGCTGGTGGTCTTGGAGATATCATTATCCGAGGAACCAATGCAACAGATGGCACATCGATTATTTTAGCCGGTGCATTGCCAACTGCATTAATGGCGATCATCACGGACTGGCTTTTAGGTATTTTGGAAAGACGGCTAGATCCTGCTTCAAAAAAATCGCAGACAGAATGAATCAAGACAAAAAAAGGTCGTAGCGCTTGAGCGCTACGACCTTTTTTATTTAAATGATATTCAATAAACTACTTTGTGTCCCAGATTCTTGATGGACTTATTTCTTCAAATGGTAGCTATAGGTGCTGACAACGATATTTTCACGCCAAGACAATCGCAATCTTAACCGCAAACTTGTTTGGTTATGGAGAATATTCTGCCAGCGTCTGTTTGGTACAAATTGAGGAATCAGCACAGTAGTTGTATAGTTTTGTTTCGCTGCATTTTTACTTACGATATCTACATAACGGATAATTGGATTTTCAATCGAGCGGTAAGAAGAGTGGACGATTGAGAAACGGACATCTGGGAAATGCTTTTTAAATTCTGCTTCGATTTCTTTTTCTTTTTCGACATCTTCGTCTAGCGAAACGTGCATCGCAACGACATAATCACCGATCGAACGTGCATAATTCAACGCACCGATATTCACCCGTGTCACATTCCCAACTAATACAAGAACGGTATTTCCGTCATAGTCATGTAGTTTTGCATCATTTTCTAAACGAAGCTGTTCTGCCACTTTTTTATAATGATCATGGATCTTATAAAAAATGAACATAACGATTGGCATGATGATGAAGAAAGGCCAAATGTCTCCTAACCGATAGACGAACAAAATCGCAATGATTGCATATGAGATGAACGCACCTGTAATATTGGCAATCGATTTGCTTAACCATTTTTTTCCTTCTTTTTTCCATTTGACGACCATCCCTGTTTGAGATAAAGCAAATGGAATGAACACGCCGATAGAGTATAACGGAATCAAGCGTTCTGTTGAGCCATGGAAAATAAACAGCAACACGATCGAACCTAGCGCTAGAGTGATAATCCCATTGGAATAGCCTAGTCGATCCCCACGATCTTGATACATGTGAGGCATGAATTTATCTTTTGCCAGATTGTATGCAAGAACTGGAAAAGCAGAAAAACCAGTATTGGCAGCAACGGCTAAAATCAGCGCTGTAGCAAATTGAAGGATGTAATACAAAATACCATGTCCAAAGACAGCTTTACCGATTTGAGACAAAACAGTGACTTCTTTTTCTGGAACGATTCCATACCAATAATTGATAAATGTGATTCCAACGAAGAAGAAACCTAAGATCAAGGCCATCATCGTCAATGTGGCAGCGGCATTTTTGGCTCTTGGCTTTTTGAAGAATGGTACGGCATTACTGATAGCCTCAACCCCAGTCAAAGAGGAGGAACCAGAAGAAAATGCTCGTAAAATCAAGGCGATAGAAACCCCCGGAACAGCCGCTCCTGGAAGCGCAGTAGCTTGCAATGGCACAGCACCTGTCACGATATTATATAACCCAACAACGATTAGCAACGAGATCACAAGGATAAATGTGTACACCGGAAATAACAGGAACGATGCAGATTCTCTCAGACCACGAAGATTCAGCATCATCAGTAGTAAAACGATTGTCACAGAAATAGCAACTTGATGCCCGTATAATGCTGGCACCGCTGATGTGATTGCTTCAGCACCTGCTGAGACAGATACTGCTACCGTCAACATGTAGTCGATCAATAAAGAGCCACCGGAAATCAAGCCCGCATTCTTCCCAAGATTCTCACTGCTGACGACATAAGCTCCACCGCCATGAGGATAAGCATGGATGATTTGACGATATGATAGCGTTAAGGAAATCAATAAAATAATAACAAAAGCGGCAATGGGCAGCGAATACCAGATAGCTGCAGCAGACAAAGCGACTAAAACGACAACGATTTGTTCCGTACCATATGCAATAGATGATAACGCATCAGACGACAATAATGCCAAAGCAGCAAAACGGGTTAATTTGTGCTCATCATTTTCAGCAGATTTTAAAGGCTTACCTACTAACAACCTTTTTAAGTAATCCAATTTTTAAACTCCTTTACACGCAATTTTACTTCAAGTATTATAGTCGAAAATTTATAGTAAACAAGATGTTATAGTACGCTCACTGACCTTAAAAGTCAATAAACTTTAAGAAAATAATTGGAAAAAAACAGAAAAATATCAAGCCCTTTTTCAAACGCTTTAATACAGAAAAAATCTAACATTTTTTTATGGGCTTTTTCTTTGAATTCTATAATAAAAGGATAGAACTTGACTTAGAAAATCAGGTTCTATCCTTTTTTATATCTTAACTTTTGAAAGAGAAATGTGAAGCTGTTTTTGTTTGGTCATTCTTATTACTTTATGCAGAACAGCTTTTTCACAACCTCTTGGTACACGGTGTTCCATCAGCTGACCCTCGGTATTAGCTCAAAACGCTGATCTTACACCCTCTTTTCTTTAATGAAAAATATGGCTCTCGTGCGCCGCTTCTTTGAATTTCGTCATTTTTTCTTCGATGAACGGATAGACTGCCGTTCCTACGACTCCAAAGACAACAAACAAACCGACCATGATCCAGATTGCATTCGTAGCATTTGGCCAATAAATGCCTCCTGCAGATTCTCGCAACAAGTTTACCGCATGCGTAAATGGCAAGAACGGATTGATCATTTGGAAGAATTTTCCTGAGACTTGGATCGGATAGTTCCCGCCTCCACCAGAGATTGACAGTACTAAAATGATGATAGCGATCCCTTTACCGACATTATCGAATAATGCAGCCAAGACGTAAACGATCATCATGAACGCTAAGGCGATCAAGACAGCAAATGACACGCTGTAAACTGGATTTTGGACATCTACTCCTAGTAAGAAAATATTCCCTAATGTAACAATCAAGCTTTGCGCGATTGCCATTGTCAAGAATGTCAGCATACGAGCAACGAATTGTTCTCGTTTCGTAAAATTGTTTCGGTCTTTCTTTCCTAAATAGTATTCTGTCGTAGCAACACTTGAAAGAAGAACAGCGCCGACCCACAGACATAGTGCAGTATAAAATGGGGTGCTAGCTGAACCGTTATTTGCGATTGGATAGAGCGCATTGGTTTGCAGCTCAACAGGTTGTGTAAAGAAGTCACTTTCTTTTGTTGCATCTAGTTTCAATAATTTGATGACTTCGCCTAGATCAACTTCCTGTTCGCCTTTTCGGATCGCATCTGCTGCTTTTTGGATACCAGCTTTGATATTTGGCCAGTCATTGTTGATCAAGTCCGCAGCAGCGTTCACAGCTGTTTCGACTTCTGGCATTTTTTCATTTACTGTTGTCAATGTACCGGTGATTTCATTTTTTAGTGCGGGCCAATCATTTTGGATAAAATCAGCGGCCAACCCTAATTTTTGCTGAAGGATCGGTAATTCATTGTTGTATAGGTCTGCCCCTTCATTGATGCCATTGACGATGGTCTCCATATTGCCATTCAACATTGTATTGGCATCGTGGATTTCTTGTCCAATTGCAGGCATTTCTTTTTGATATTTTTCTAAGATTGCCACTGCATTTGTTACAGTTGCTTTCGTTGAGCTGAGAAGCGAATCAAAGTCGATCTGGTCCGCTTTGCTCAGTGCGCCTTGTGCAGTCCCAATCGTATCGATGACTTGGTCTAGTAGAGAAGTGACGGTGGAGCTGACTTGATCCGTCTTGATACCAGTAACGATATCATTAACATTTTCAGCAGCAGTTTGTACTTGTTTTAATAAATCAGTAACTCTATCCGTGTTCCCTTCTTGAACAGCTGTGTTCAAATCAGTGAGACGACTTTGCAAATCGCCTAGCAAGGGTTTCAATTGATTTAGCTGATCAATAACTGGCTGCAATTTCGTATTTCCAGCACTTGTTTGCAATTTAGTCAGGAACTCGACCAGTTTATCGATTGCATTTTGTTGTTGAGGAATACTGTTGATAAAACTGTTTAATACATTCCCGATATCTTCTTTTTCTTTTTCACTTAGTTGGTTATCTTGGACAGCTGCATTGATCGTCTCAGCTAGCGAACCTGTCGTTGTTGCCACTTGTCCAATTGACTTCAATGTAACATCTACACTGTTTGTGATGCTTGGTATCGCATCTTTCAGCTGAGAGGCACCTGATTTTGTTTGGTTTGCTAAATCACTTGCCTGGTTTTCTAAATTTTTCACATCTGGCAAGATATCTTGTACTTGTTGGATGATCGTCAAGCCTTGTTTTGCTTCGTCAATTCCTTGATTCATTGTCTCTTGGATCGAAGCAAAATCACCGTCGATCTCTGCTAGTTGTTTACCGGCATTTTGGATCTCTGGGATTTTTTCTTGCAAATCAAGGATGATTTTTGCTTGGTCTTTCAATTCAGGCATTTTGTCATTCAATGCAACGACTTTTTCGCCCATCTCGTCTACTTTAGGGATGTAATCCACGAATTCATTTGCTTTATTCAGTTTTTCTTTAATGTCAGGTAGTTGACTTTGTAATTCGAGGACTTGCTTTGTGTAGCCGTCGATCGTGTCCAGATTTTCATCTGTTGATAAAATCATATCTTTGACTTTATTGATACTTACTAGGTTCGTATCGATGTCGTAACCTATTTCATTGAATACTTTCAATAAAGTCGAACTGGCTGTTTTGATAAATTCATTTGTGATTTGCGATTGGATCGAACTTGCTCCTTTATCGGTGATTTTCGGTGCAATCGCATTGATTTTTTCATTTACCGTATATTCGATTTTCGGTTTCTTGATGTCACCACTAGTAAAACTCAGCAGATCTTCTGAGAAATCCTTTGGCAGGTAAATACCTGCGTAATACTTTCCGGAACGGACTCCGTCTTCTAATTGCTCTTTTGAATCAACGAATTGCCATCCTAATTGTTTATTTTTATGAAGCGATTCGATGACTTGCTTCCCAATGGCCACTTCTTTACCTTGAAACTCTGCTGGCTTGTCTGCACTGTAAACAGCAATTGGCAGCTCTCCAGTATTTCCATATGGATCCCATAGTGCTTTAATGTTAAACCACGCATATAGCGAAGGGATGATCATGATCGCAATGATCAAAAGTGTAGCAATCGGGTTTTTGAAAATCCGTTTCCAGTCAAGCAAATATAAACGAAGTGTATTTTTGATTGACTGCATAGTTCTCCCCCTTCTTCTTTTTTCAGCTGAATTACTTTACCATGTATTTCATACTTTTTTCAATCGGCTTTTTTCAAAAAAGTCGAATTTTTGGACATATCACGGCAATTGTCTCATTGTAATCTCTTACATATTGAGAAATAATTAAGGATTACAGCCTTTACTTTATCATGAAATAAAAGGGAAAGATAATTTTATGCCAAAGTTTTTATCTATTATACGTATACGCAAAAAAGCTAAAACACTTTTTTGGTCTTTGCCCCTACAAAAATGTTTCAGCTTTTTTCATTTTTTATTCCTATATTTCTTACTTTTCGAATGACAAAATGATTTTCCCAGCAGGAGGATGCCCTTCAACTTGCTGATGTGCTTGGATGACATGTGCAAGGGAAGCAGACAGATTCATTGAAATAAAAATATGAAAGGCACCTTTTTGATAGGCTTTGATTATGCCAGCAAAGGCTTCTGCATCTTGATATTCCTTTCTTGGAACAAATGATTCATAAAAGCCTTCCTTTTTTTGCCGCAAATCTAGGTCTGGGAGGTCATTTAATGCAACATATCTCCCACCTGGTTTCAGGATATGGATGCCGGTTTCTCCTTTGATGCTTCCTTTCGTGGCATCAATCACAAGGTCTGCTTGATCAGCAAATTGCATACCTGGATCTGTTTTATCATAAGCAGCAAATGCTGAAGCTCCTAGTTTCCTTACTTTTTCTTCGTTTTTACTAGAGGCACTGGTTAAGATTCGGATACCCTTTTCGTGGAGAAGCTGGATCAGACTAGACCCGACCGCACCTGAGGCACCTAGAACCATCACTGTATCTGTCGGCTGGATTTCCGTCAAATGATTGATTAGATTGTACGCCGTAATCCCGGGTGTGACCATTCCGGCTGCTTCTTCCCAACTCATTTCATCTGGAATTTTTGCTGCTTTTGCTGATGGCAGTACGACTTCTTCTCCGTAAGTCCCGCCGACTGCATGGACAGCTACTCGATCACCTACATGAACAGTTGTGACATCTGAACCAATCTCTGTCACGATACCAGCGCCATCATTACCTAGTACATAAGGGAATTTCAATGTTCGTATCTCTTTCATCTCTCCTGAACGCAAGGCAACATCATACGGATTCACGCTGAATGCTTTTATTTCTACACGAATATGTCCGGAATCGACTTTTCTGGGATGAGCATCGATTTCTTCAAAAACATCTTGCGCTTCTCCGTAACCGTTAATTGCAAATCTTCGCATGGTTACCATCTCCCTTTTTCTTTAAGTTTACGTTCATGCCTTTATTTTGACAAAAAAAATGTCTTTTCGATTTGGAACATGATCCAAAACAAAATAGTTGTTTTTTTTCGCGTATCGTGTTAAATTATTCATCTAAAAGCGTAAAGATTACGATTTACGCTAATAAAAAAATTGGAGGAATTTGTTGATGGCTAAAAAATCAAAGATTGCCAAAGCAAAAAAACAGCAAGAAACGATTGAACGCTATGCTGCTTTACGTCAGGAATTAAAAGCGCAAAAAGATTATGAAGGCTTGCGTAAACTTCCTTTAGATGCTCGTCCAGAACGGTTGAAAAATCGCGATCTAATCGATGGACGACCTCGCGGATACATGCGTAAATTCGGGATGTCCCGTATAAAATTCCGTGAGTTAGCACATAAAGGTTTGATTCCAGGAGTAAAAAAAGCCAGCTGGTAGTCCAAGTCTGGCTGTAAAGGAGGAGGGCGCATGGACCACTCCTTGGATCATCAAAAAAGATACGTTCGCTTCTTCTAGCAGAAATGCTGGTACTAGAAGCGGACGTATCTTTTTTTACGCACAGTTGGTCCTTTTTTTATATGTAAAGGCTGCATGGTTACTTCGCTATACTTATTTAGTAACAGGAGTGAGTGCCTCAATGCCCACACTAATTTTTAATGCTCGGTCAACTTCTGCCATAATTGGACGATCCAAATGGCAGACTTTTTCTTTCAATCTTGATTTATCGATCGTTCTGATCTGCTCCAACAGGATAACGGAGTCTCTTTCTATTCCTGTTCCAGTAGCTTTGATCCCAATGTGAGTCGGAAGCTTAGGCTTAGCCATTTTTGCCGTTATAGCCGCAACAATGATCGTCGGGCTGAAATGGTTACCTAGATTATTTTGAATAACCAAAACTGGACGTGTTCCGCCTTGCTCCGATCCCACGACTGGAGAAAGATCAGCAAAATAAATATCTCCTCTTTTTACCATAGGATCCTCCTTATTCTTGATATTCTCTTGGTATCCGCTGTCCTAATCCGCATGCCACTTCATAGTGGATCGTACCTAATTGATCTGCTACATCTTGCATAGTGATTTCTTTGTCTGCATTTTTGCCGATAAGCGTCACTTTTGTTCCGACCGGAAATTCTTGAGGCAATCGGATCATCAGTTGATCCATACATACACGTCCAATCGTTTCACAATAGTTTCCTTCTACCAATAAAGAAAAACCTTGCATCTTTCGTAGCCAGCCATCTGCATAACCGATCGGTATCGTTCCGATCCATTCTGCTTCAGGAGTGATATATGTTTCCCCGTAGCCGATTCCTTCACCTGCTGGGAGTTTTTTGACTTGGATCAATTCAGAAACCAGTTCAAGCGCTGGCTGTAACGGATAAACTTCCGGTAGTGCATGTCCAGATGGGTTCAGTCCGTACATTGCTACTCCATAACGAATCATATTGCCGATTGTTTCATCATGCCATAAAGCCGTTGCACTGTTACTGACATGTACATATCGAGGAAGTTCAGAAAGTTTTTTTAGCACTTCCATAAAGCGTTCCTTTTGCAGATTCCAATACGTATCGTCTGATTGATCTGCTGTAGAAAAATGGGTAAATAATCCTTCCCATTCTAATACACGACTTTCTCTGATGAATGCAGCTGCCTCTTTTACTTCTTCAGGTGTACAAAAACCGATACGCCCCATCCCAGTATCTGCTTTTAAATGGATCGAAAGAGGCATCTCTAGCTTACTTTCCTCTAAAATAGCAGCTGCTGCCTGCAACCATTCCCGGGTACCTGCAGTTACTGACAAATCATGAGCAACAGCTAAAGCCAGTGCGTCGTAAGGAACCATGTTCAAGATAAGGATGGGCTGAGTAAATCCAGCTTCTCTCAACTCGACTCCTTCATCTAAATTTGAAACACAAAAGCCCGAAGCTCCACCAGCAACTGCTGCTTCAGCTGTCTCTACAGCTCCATGACCGTATCCGTTTGCTTTTACTACTGCAAACAATTCTTTCCCTTGCGGAAGTCTTGCCACTTCATTTGCTACATTTTCAGTTATAGCTTTTTTATGTATCACTGCTTTCGTTGGGCGGTGCCAAGCGACAACCATCATTTTTCCTTCTTTCTAGTCTTCCAAAATAATTTGTGCAAAAGCTGTTTCATTTGTGTGAGTAATACTGACCCATACATTGCCTTCATGAGGGGAACGCGTAACAACGGGCTGACCGTTTTCATTTTTTAAAATCTCGATATCTTGAAAGGTAACTTTCCCGATCCCCGTTCCCCAAGCTTTAGAGAAAGCTTCTTTACAGGCGTAACGCCCGCCTAAAAATTCTACTTGGCGATGAAAAGGCAAGGACTGGAACAGTTTCGTTTCTTCAGAGGTCAAGATTCGTGCAATGAATTTTGGTTTTTCTTCGATCAGCCGAGTGATCCTAGACAATTCGACTGCATCGATCCCAATTCCTTTTATCATATGCTTTTCTCTTTTCAATAAATTTAGAACACTCTCATTCTACCAAATTATAACCATTTTGCCACAAATAAGTCCACAAATAACAAAAATGAAAGTTTCTCTTAAAACAGAGAAACTTTCATTTTAGGTTTAATCGTTATTTGAACGGATCACAAATCCGCGTTTTTTATCATTGTGACGTTTACCGCCATCTTTTTGGCTGTTATTATTTTTGCTATAACCGCCTTTTGATTTGTTTCCACGATAATTCCCGCCGTCACGACGATTACGGTTGTTTCCGCCGCCACGTTTGCCATTTTTGTTGTATCCTTTTTTCTGCATTGGCAATGGACGTTCTGGTGTGATCTTCACTGGTACTGCATCAGCTGGATCTTTTGCTGTCGTTTTCAGCAGTAATGCAACCAAATCTTGTGCAGAATATTCTTCTAATAATTTATCTGCTGTTTGCAGGTATTTATCTAGACCGTTTTCTGCAAGTTTTGTTTCGATTTGTTCAACTGCAGCACCTAATTGACCTTTGAATGCTTCTTTTTCAGTTGGCGGACGTAAAGTCGTCATCCGTTTTTTCGTCAAGTTTTCGATCACATGCAAGTAGTCCATTTCATTTGGTGTAACGAAAGTCACAGACATACCGCCTTTTCCGGCACGACCTGTACGTCCGATACGGTGAACGTAGCTTTCTGGATCTTGAGGGATATCATAGTTGTACACATGAGTAACACCTGAGATATCTAATCCACGTGCGGCAACGTCTGTCGCTACAAGGATATCTAAATGACCGTTCTTGAATGAACGCAATACGCTCATCCGTTTTTGTTGAGACAAATCGCCATGGATTCCTTCTGCACGATAACCACGTGCTTCTAATCCGCGTGCCAATTCATCTACGCGGCGTTTTGTACGTCCGAAGACGATTGTTAGTTCCGGTGTTTGAACATCAAACAAGCGAGTCATGATATCAAATTTTTCGTATTCTTTTGCGCGGACATAGTATTGATCGATCAAGTCAGCTGTCATTTCTTTCGCTTTGATCTTCACATGATGTGGACTTTTCATGAATTTAACGCCGATATTCTTGATGGCTGGCGGCATTGTTGCTGAGAAAAGTAATGTTTGTCTTTGCTCAGGAACTTGAGAAATGATTTTTTCGATATCTTCCAAGAAGCCCATATTCAACATTTCATCTGCTTCATCCAAGACTAATGTTTGAACAGTTCCAAGCTTCAATGTATGGCGGTTGATGTGGTCAAGCATACGTCCTGGTGTACCCACAACGATATGTGGACGATCTTTCAAGCCACGGATCTGACGGCCAATATCTGCTCCACCGTAGACGGCTTGCACACGCACTTTTTTGTCGCGCCCTAAACGATATAGTTCTTCTTGTGTTTGGATAGCTAATTCACGTGTTGGTGCGATAACCAGACCTTGTAATTCGTGACGATCTGGATCGATTTTTTCTAACATTGGTAATCCAAATGCAGCTGTTTTCCCTGTACCTGTCTGAGCTTGTCCAATAACGTCTTTTCCAGCTAATGCTAGCGGAATCGTTTCTGCTTGGATAGGTGTTGCTTCTTCAAAACCAGCACGTTCGACTGATTTCAACAATTCTGGTGATAATTCTAGTTCTTTAAATTTCAAATGAATCCTCCTATATGGTTGTTAACTGAGGATGTAGCTTTTTTGCTACCCCGTCGATTTGTTCGGTCAAAGTGTATTGTTTCTTTTTGACAGTGGCCACGCACGTTTTTACCCATTCTTAGCCCCTGTGGCACCACCGAAAAATCACTTTGCGAAGTTTAGGCATTAGAAAAGCCAAACGGGTCGCGTTCAGCTTTATCATGATTATGACATCTGGTTTCGACAAGTTGCTTCCATGGCAAAACCAGTCCAATTTCTCTTCATCTTTCGGCAATAGGTTATTCTAACATAGCTTTTCATTTTCTGCAAGTTTACAGATTTTTATTTCATTTGCTGAAGCTGTTCTACTACTTCGAATAAGCCCATGCTGTTGCTGCCTTTCAGCATAATACTGTCTGTTGATTCAAGATTTTGTTTGACAGCTTCAATCAATTTATTCTTTTCTTTTTCAAAATAGAACACAGGTAGTTGCGGATATTTTTGATTCAAGTCTTCTTTTAATGCATGCATTTGTTCCCCGTACAAGAAAATCATGGCAAATTTCTCAGGATCGATATGTTCACTCATTTGCGCATGCATGTTTAATGAATCTTTCCCTAATTCCAGCATATCTGCTAACACAGCGATTCTGCGCCCTTTTGTTGGCAGATTTTTAAAAGTATCTAATACTAGTCCCATGGCTGTTGGATTTGCATTGTAGACATCGCTCAAAATAGCTGCACCATTTCCTGCCGTTAGCCATTCAGTTCTGTTTTGTGTGATAGAAACATGAGCGAGCCCTTGGCGTATCTCAGGTATGGACAGTCCAAAGAAGCGCCCGATCGTATACGCAATCAAAGCATTCGTTACATTATAACTTCCAGGCAGCGGGATCGTAAATGTTTCTCCTTCTACTACAAAATCGGTTTGCGCTTTTCCTTCTGCTGTCACTTCTGCATGAACATCGCCATTTCCAATACCGAATGTTGTGACTGTTTGTACTAATGTTGCCGTTAAAGGTGTCAGCAACGGTTCATCTGCGGGCACAACGAGTAATCCGTCTGGTACAAGTCCGTCAGTGATTTCCATTTTGGCTTTAGCGATTCCTTCTCGCGACCCAAGATTTTCTATGTGTGCTTCACCGATCATTGTGATTGCTGCAGCTTTTGGTTGAGCCATAAGTGAAAGTTCTGTGATTTCATTGGCGTGATCCATGCCCATTTCCAAAACGATTTTTTCTGTATCTTGCGGCATGTGCAAAATCGTGTAAGGAAGACCAATATTATTGTTGTAATTTCCTTGCGTCTTATATGTTTTGTATTTTTCAGACAAGACAGACGCGGTTAGATCTTTCGTGGTTGTTTTACCATTGCTTCCTGTAATTGCAACGACTTCTGCGCCTACTTTTTCCAAGTAATAGGTTGCCAATTGCTGCATGGCTTTCAAAGGATCTGCTACAGGGATAACTGGAAAATCTTTTGGTGCTTGTTCAACAGGCAAGCTCCAAAATGAAGCAGATGCGCCGTTTGTGATCGCTTGCTGGATAAATTCATGTCCATCTCGCGTACCGACAAGAGGAACGAATAAACTTCCTTCGGTTATCTTCCGGCTGTCAAATTCGACATTGGTAATCTTTGTCAGTGCAGAGCATTCGCTGCCCACGGCTTGTGCAATTTCTTGTATTGTTAGATTCATTGAGATCTCTCCTAAAAAAGGTTGTGAAAAAAGCGTTTGGCCTAAACGGCGGGTTCGCATGACTCTCACTTCCAAGTAAATTTCTCTATTCGTATTTAGAAGCTAGAATGAACGCGGTTACGCAATCACTCCAGCTTCTTCTTTATTTCTCTTTATTCATTTTTTTCAAAAAAAGATTGACGCTGATGGTATCGATTCATTCCTAATTGAATCAGTTCTTCAATCAAATCACCGTATTTCAAGCCCATGTTTTCCCATAAGAGTGGGTACATACTGAACTCCGTAAATCCTGGCATAGAATTTAATTCATTCAGGAATAATTCATTTTTATTTGTCAAAAAGAAATCACACCGGCTCAATCCGCTTCCGCCTAACATCGTGTAAGCTAACTTCGCGTACTCTTGCGCTTTTTGATAAACTTCTTCCGGCACTTCGGCTGGAATCTGCATTTCGATTTTATTATTGATATATTTGGCTTCATAATCATAGAATGCTACGTCTTTTACGACTTCACCAGGCAAAGTCGTCCGAACATCTTCATTTCCTAATACAGCAACTTCGATTTCGCGCGCTTCAATTCCTTGTTCAACGATTGCTCGAGAATCATACTGATAGGCTGTTGCTAAAGCATTTTGCAATTCTTCGCGGTTTTCTGCTTTTGTAATACCGACACTAGAACCCATATTCGCCGGTTTGACAAACATCGGATAAAGCAAAGAACCTTCACATTGATCAAATACTTTTTTAGGATTTTCTTTCCATTGATTCTTAAGTACTGGTACATAAGGAACTTGTGGCACACCAGCAGCTTGTAAAATATATTTGGTCATGATTTTATCCATGGCACATGCACTGGTCAATACGCCTGCGCCGACATAAGGCATATTCAATGTCTCTAAGAAGCCTTGGATCGTTCCATCTTCTCCGTTTGGCCCATGTAAAACTGGAAAAACGATGGCTCCTTCTTCTTTGATTTCGCCCGGATTGATCACTTTTCCTGTAAAGCCTTCCTCTGTCTGTCCACTTGGGTCCCATGAAAGATGCAAGACATCTTTGCTGGCAGGTTTTTCTGTTAGTAATGGACCTTTGACCCATTGTCCTTCTTTTGTAATAAATACGAGTTGAACTTGGTAATAATTATAATAAATGGCATTTAAAACTGAAAATGCGGAAAGAATGGACACTTCATGCTCTGCGCTGCGTCCGCCATATAGTAAAGTAATCTTCAAAAGATTGTCCTCCTGTATTCTAAATCGTTCAGTGATTTACTCTCATATTTTAGCACAAAACAAAAATAAACGGATAACTTATTTATAAAAAAACGAGTTGGTTTCTAAAAGAACAAACGTCATTTATTTTTTGTCAGCTAGATTATTTGTCCCGTTTTTTATAAAAAGTTATGATAAAGGAAAGGAGGGATGATGATGGCGCAAACAAATCCACGCAGCCGCTTGGCAGAAATCATTCGAGTGTTCATCAACTACAATGTAGTGCCAAACTTTGTACAGCAAAAAAATCCCGAACAGGTAAAAAAAGCCTTTGAAGAATTAGGACCCACCTTCATCAAGATAGGACAGATGCTTTCTGTTCGGGAGGACTTGCTTTCCTCTGCCTTCACTCAGACATTCAAAACATTACAAGACAGTGTACCTAGCGACACATTTTCAACGGTCAAAAGGACGATTGAAACGGAACTTTCTCTTTCAGTATCAGATATATTCGATGATTTTTCCAAATCACCTTTTGCTTCCGCTTCTATGGGACAGGCGCACCGTGCCAAGCTGAAAAGCGGTGACGCGGTAGTTGTTAAGATCCAACACCCTAACATTGCCGAAGAGATCCGCCTTGATCTTCAACTATTTGAACGTGCAATCCCTTTGATCAAATACATTCCTGAAACTAGCGTCGTTGATCTAAAAGGGGTACTCCAAGAAGTAAAACGTTCCTTGATCAATGAAATGGACTTCTTAAAAGAAAGTCAAAATGGCGAACAATTCTATCAAAAGAACAATGGCTGGAAAGAGATCCGCAGCCCCAAAATTTATGACGCTTTTTGTTCGAAAAAAGTGATCGTGATGGAAGAAATGTCTGGTAAAAACTTGAATCATTTGATGAATGCCGAAAACGGAACAGAAACTTTTATCACCGGTATTCAAAACAAGCAGCTGAAACAAGAAGTTGCAAAGCTTTTAGTTGAGAACTTTATGAAACAGGTGTTTGATGATGGTTTTTTCCATGCTGATCCTCATCCGGGGAATTTGCTGTTCCATGTGCTAACAAAAGAAGAACAGACACGAGCTCGCCGAACAGCTGAAACAGTTCATGAAAAAGAGTTCGGTCCCTTTGCTTTTCGAGCCTCTACTTCTACAGAAGACCCTGTTGCGCCATATACGGTCAACTACATTGATTTTGGCATGATGGGGCATCTTTCTGCAGATCTTAGGCAAAAGCTCACACAAGCCGTTTTAGCGCTGTATACGAAAGATGCTTATCGAATCGAAAAAGCGGTCCTTCGACTTTGTCAGCAGGAAGGCTTATTTGATGAAAGTCGGTTTCATCAAGAACTGACAAGTTTTCTTGAACAATATTATGATTCCCCTATTGATGAAATCAACTTGCAAGAAGTATTCGCACAAGTCGTGATGATCTGTCATCAAAATAATCTGCAGTTCGACCGTGATATCACGCTTTTGCTGAAAGCATTTGGGACATTAGAAGGGGTGATCCGTGTCCTTGACCCTGAAGTTTCCCTCATAGAAGTTGCTTCGCCTTTTGCCCAACATTACTTTCTCACCCATTTGGATGTAGAAGATACATTGAAACAAAGTGGATTAGACCTATTAGAGGGAATGAAGGCTGCGCCTAAGATTCCACAACAGCTCCATCATCTATTAGAAATGTGGACTTCGGGACAAGGAAAAGTCAATTTGGAATTAAAAAAGCAAGACAAATTATTGAGCAGGATCGAAAGTATGATCAATCGGCTTGTTTTCGGTATGATTTTAGCTGCATTGATCGTAGGATCTTCCCTACTTGTCCAAGCTGCACCTGTAGAAAATGCAGAGGTTGTTTCCTTATTAGGGATATTTACGTATGCTATTGCCGCATTTGTCATTATTTTTTTAGCAATCGATGCATTGATCCAAATGTATAAGAAGAGGAAAAAGTAGAAAAAAGTTGGGAGAAAGCTGTTCTGTCTCAAGCAATAAGAACGACCAAATAAAAATAGCTCCTCCTATTTTACCGTTTTTTGAGCGAGTACCGAAGAACAACAAAAAAAGGAACAAGGAACCCATTTATCCTGTTTCCCTGTTCCTTTTTGGTGTATTCGCGCACAAGTAAACTACCTTCGTTACCTACTATCTTCTGTACTTGGTAAACCTTGGTCAATTGCCTTTTTCAACGCTTGACGAAAAGCCGTATGATCTTTCTCCGTAAAAGGTTTTGGACCCTTTGTCCTTATGCCAGCTTTTCTTAACTTCCCACTATGGTAACGTTGTTCGAGAAGCGTACCGATATTCGCTTCGTCAAATTCTTTTCCAGAGTGATGGAATACTCGAACACCCTTCGGCAATACAAGTGAAGCTAAACCATAATCTTGCGTGATCAAAAAGTCATTCTTCTTAACCATACCGACGATTTTATAATCTGCACTATCAGCTCCACGGTCTACGTAGACGATTTGGACATGATTAGCGTATTCTTTGATCGTATAATGATCTACACTGGTTACGATAATCACGTCGAGACCATAGGATTCTCCTAACTTTATGACGTCGTCTTTTACTGGAGAACCATCCCCATCAATGAATAGCCTCATTCTTTTTCGCCTTCTTCCATAAATGATATACAGTCACCAATCCGCTCATTAAAAGACCGACATTGATCCATTTGGCTAAAATAAGCAGTTGCGCACTTGCTATCGGCACTGCTCCATGGTTCAGCATGATCAGTAGTAGATGGATTGGCTCTCCCATTTCTTTTGCTAAAATAAACAAAAGCGTCATCAATAAAAACTGGTGGATCACACTTCCTTTATTTTGAGTAGTGTATTTGGCAATAATCCGACGATCCATTGGAATAGCTACATCGGTTTGATAGTATTCCTTATTTAGCCAACTGCCTGTTACTACGTGCCAGAAACTAAGCAGAAAGACACCTATCGCAAAACCATTTGGAATCAAGAGGACCAGCAAAGAAGAACTCAGTCCAAGCAATTGCGTAGCCAATGGAGACCATGATAAACGTTTCAAAATCAATGGTCCGACTATTTTTGCTGCAATCAAACCGGCAGCATAAGGAAAATACATATAAAACGGAAGTTTCTCTAATCCGTACAGTATGCCAACATAAAAACTGCTAAACAAAAAAAGAAAATTCCCTAGCATTCCGTTTAGAAAAGTAAACAGATTCAGCCAACTTGGCAACTTCCATTCCTTCTTCTGGTGGCCTAAGACGAACACGAACACAATGAACAACACCAAGAAACCATAAACAGCAAGATCAAAAAGCCTTTCATCGAATAACAATCGGGCATTTCTCAAAAGAAACAATAAGCCAAAGAACACCAAAAATAAAACAAGCTCCCGCGTAGCCACTAGGTTTCTTTTAATATCTTTGAAATCCAGTTCGTAACGCGGATAATGACTGACCGTATGGTAGGCCATGACGTAAAAAAGTGTATAAATCGTAAAGCTTGCTGCAATCTGAGTCGGTGCAGGCAGTCCGATCGCTTGATACAGGATAAATAGCCAGATAGCTGCAAATAAGTATTTTTTCCCATCCATATTGATAAAGCCTTGCGTCTTCTCATGGAAATTGACCGTGATATTAGCAGGTACAAGCCATGCTGCACTCAGCCCTAGAAGAACACTTGAAAAATAAAACAAAGGAAAATAAAATACGCCTAGTATTCCAAGTAATGAACCAGTACCACCCATCAGCAGAGCGATCATCAGCAACGTGTAACTATCTAGACCAAATCGTAGACTATTGACTAAAAACAGCCCAGTCATCCGAAAGGCATAAAACAGCGTAAATGGCAAAATCGTCAGCCAATTATGCGAATCTGTTATTCCCAAAAATAAAAGATAAGGAATCAAAATAATCGTATTGCTTAAGATAAAGGGCGTTGTTTGCGTAAAATTGCGCCCAAATCGTTTGAGTTTTTCGAACATGACAATGGCTCCCTTAAACAGTCTTATAACTAATCTGCTCTTCGATTTTAGCATTAAAGGGGAAATAAACCAATTTTACAGAATATATTCTTGTAAAAAAAAATGCGGAAAGAAGCATAAGCTTCTTTCCGCATTTTTGCGGTACTTGATTACTCAAGCAGACAAGCCCTTCTCCACAAAAGTCTTGCCCGACACCCCTGCATCCGGCAGGTGATAAAGATAGAAATCAATTATCCTGTGCCTCCAAAATCAATTAGGAGCTCTGTAAACCAGAGTCCTTCTCGACCCGTCGCATGAAGTTACTTTAACACAGTTCCTAAGATTATGCGAGAGCTTTTTTCATTTTATAATCGACCATTTGAAATCCTTGACCGATATCTGAAACAAGTTCTTCTGTAATCTCAAACCCTTCATGCTTATAAACCTCGATTGCTTGGTGATTTCCCTGGTTCACTCGTAAAAAAATCTCTTTTTCCTTTGTTTGCGCAGCAAGTTCTTCATACCAGCGAAAAACCGAAGAAGTCAATCCTTGGCCACGGGCTTTATTCAGCAAATATAATTTACTTAAATAGATTTTACCTTTTATCTCTTCATAAGCAGTGTAACCAACAGTCTTCCCTTCACTTTTTAATAAAAAATAAGAAACGCCTTCTGCCAGTTCTTTTTGGATCTGCTTTTTTGACTGATAAGTTTTCAGCATATAATCGACTTGCTTTTGACCAATAATTGGTACAAAAGCTTCCGGCCATACTTCTTGAATGACTGCCATCAGCTCATCCAGTTCATTTTCTGTTACTTTTATTTTTTCCATACACCCACGTCCTTTTTTACATTATAAATGACCTTGCGCTTGATGGAATAAAAAGAGCATGATCATACTGTACACACCTACCGACCACGGCTTCAAGAAAATCACGATCTGCATAAACTCTCTAAAAGATAATTTCGTCAAACCAGCTACTAGACAGATTAAGTCGTCTGGCGCAAAGGGAAGCAGCAAGGTAACGACTAATACTTTTTTGATATCTTTCGTTTTTCTTGTCAGCAATTCATCAAATTTTTGATACTTTTTTGGCGATAAAATAAGCTGGACAAAGGCTACGCCATAGTAACGGACAAGCAAAAATCCGATTGCTTCTCCAATCACTAGACCAATACAACTATATAAAAGCCCAAATCCATTGCCAAACATCAGCATGCCAGCTACCGAAGAGATTCCTCCCGGCAAAATAGGAATGATCACTTGGATCACTTGCAGCAGAACAAATACTATCACTGCATACTTGCCGAATTCCTGGATAAACGCTTGCAAAGACGTGCTTGAACGAAAAATCCCATGATGATAAGCATAGAGAATCAACACAAAGAAAAACAACAGACCGATGATTGGCATGATCTGAAGACATTTTTGTAAAACTGATGCTTTTTTAGACATCTTTCTTCCTCATATCTTTTTTCATTTGCTAAAACTGCCTCCTTAGGGGGTGATGCAAAAGTAGCTTCTTCGGAAAATTCCTTCTTATTTATTGAAGCTGACTACTTCTGACACAACCTCTTGTTAAACGGTGTTCAAAAGCTTGCATCTGCGATAATAAACCCAACCAAACGAAAAACATGAGAAGCTGTTTTTGTTTGATTTGTTCTTATTACTGGATGCAGGGCAGCTTTTTCACGACCTCTGATTCACGGTGCTCAATCAGCTGACCTTCGGTATTAGCTCAAAAAACGGTAAAATATAAGGAACTATTTTTCCGTTTGTTTCTCTAATACTCAAGTCAAGACGCTGATTTCACAACCTCTTGTTATAAATAAAAAAACAGTTGACTGGTGACTGTTCAAAAAGCAGGATCCTTGCTTTTCAAACGGTCGCAGTCCGTTCAACTGTTTCGCTGCGCACTATTTATGGTTTAAGAAACTAGCCACTTTTGTTGTAATCAAATCAATAGCAACGTGGTTTTCTCCGCCTTCTGGAACAATGATATCCGCATAGCGCTTCGTTGGTTCGATAAATTGATGATACATCGGTTTAACAACTGTCAAATATTGCTCGATCACGGAGTCCAATGTGCGTCCCCGTTCTTCCATATCCCGTTTGATACGACGAATAATACGAATATCATCGTCTGTATCTACGTATACCTTGATATCCATCAAGTCACGCAGACGTTCATCTTCTAAGATCAGGATTCCTTCTAGAATGATCACTTCTTTTGGTTCCTGAATGATCGTTGCCTGACTTCTTGTATGCGCTACATAGTCATACACGGGTTTTTCAATGGCTTTATAGTTCAGTAAGTCGCCTACATGCTGAATCAGCAGATCATTATCAAAGGCAAAAGGGTGATCGTAATTTGTGTTCAATCGTTCTTCAAAACTCAAATGGCTCTGATCCTTATAATAAGAATCTTGTTCAAGCATCATGATGGAATGGTCCGGGAAGTTGTTGAAAATCGCACGGCTGACACTTGTCTTTCCGCTTCCTGACCCACCCGTCACACCAATGATAATTGGCTTGCTTTTTGTCATTGACTAAAACCTCTTTCGTATCCGTTTTTTCATTCTAATCTATTATAGCGAAAAAACACGAAAATGCTATATTTTTCTGAAAATTAATCCTTTTCAATTTCCAATAATGAGTAAAGTTCTTCTAAAGAATCGATTCGATAAGTGGGTTGGATCTCTTCGATTTCCGGCAATTTGTTTTTATTGAACCAAATCGTATCGATCCCTGCCATGTTCCCTCCTTTGATATCAGAAGTCAGTGAATCACCAATGATCACCGTCTGCTTTTTATCAAGATCAAGAATGTGGGAAAATACATGATCAAAAAATTCTTTCATCGGCTTTTGCGCTCCGACAGCTTCTGAGACAAATATATCTTTAAAATAATCAAGCATTCCTGCATCTGTTAAACGCTGATATTGAGTATGCGACACACCGTTCGTTACAATATAAAGTTCGGCGTGAGGATGGAGCTTTTTCAGAAGTTCTAGACTTCCCGGAATAAGATCATGTCCTTGGTTCAAGTAGTGACGATAGCGTTTCTCCATTTGGCGACTATCTACTGTTTTCCCAAATTGCTGGAAGAGTAATCCAAAACGACTGCCTGTTACTTCTTCTCGTGATAGTCTGCCCTTTTCAAATTCCTGCCATAAATGATGATTCAAAGCCTTATAGCTCGTTTTGATTTCTGGTGTCAATGTGATCCCTTGCTCTGCGAACAAAGCACTTAAAGCATTTGCCTCAGTTTGTTGAAAGTCTAGCAATGTATCATCAACATCAAACAATAAAGTGTTATATCTCATCCTTTTAATCTCCTATTTAAAATAAATACTTAACTTTTTCATCTCTGCTAGCGTCAACGATCGGTACTCGCCTACTGCCAAGTGTTCATCTAATTCCAATGGTCCCATGCTTAACCGCTTCAATGCGATCACTTTCTTTCCTTGGGCTAAAAACATCTTTTTGACTTGATGGAATTTCCCCTCTTGGATCGTCAATAAAACGGTACTTTGGTGCTTGTCTGCTTTGAGTATTTTTAGATTAGCCGGCTGGCATTGGTACCCATCAGCGAATACGATTCCTTTTTCAAATGCTGCTACGTCTGCTGATGTCACCCTTTCGTTCACCACTGCTTGATAAGTCTTTGAGACCTTTTTTTCAGGAAGGAGCATTTCATATCCCAATTGGCCATTCGAAGTAATCAGCAATAGTCCTGTTGTATCTCTATCCAGTCTTCCCACTGGATAGAGCGGCTGAAAACGATCGGCACTTGCAATCAGATCGATTACCGTCGTCTTTTCTGGATCTGACACAGCAGTCACAGCTTTTTTAGGCTTGTTGAGAAGATAGTAGGACTCATTTGTTTCTAAATGTTCACCTGCTACTTCAATCCGATGCAGCAAACTGTCTACATTTCGATTTTGTCGAAATTCGACTGTGCCATCGATCATCACTTGCTTCAAAGCAAACAGCCGCTTCATTTCCTTACGTGTCGTTTCTAATTTTTCTTCTATTAATTTATCTAAGCGCATACCGTTTCCTTTCTTATTACTAATAAGAATTATACCTTGAATATGTTTGCTTGCAAATAAATCATCAACGTTATTCCTTGACTTAACTAGCAGTTCGCGTTACGGTTAAAGAGTAAAGTGAATTGGATTTCTCATACACAGCGTAATGACCTGGTGGAGAAAAGTTGAATCCTGACTTTCTAAGGGGAGATGCGCACATCTCTCCTTTTGCGTTTTTTAAGCGCCCTGCCTTCGATGATGTGCAAGAGATTAGCCTTTAGAATTCACTTAAATAAAATCTGTCCGTTACCAAAGCAGACAGTCACATTTTAAGGAGGAATTTTGGTTATGTCAGTATCATTAGAAGTAAGTAAAAGAGAAGTACGTCCCCGTTCATTAAGAAATAAACTTCGTCATGAAGGGAAAGTTCCAGCTGTTGTTTATGGGTATAAAATAGAAAGTACCCCTATCTCATTCGATGGTTTGACACTAAGCAAATTGCTGCGTGAACATGGAGCAAACACAGTTATCACGATGGACATTGACGGACAAAAAGTCAATACATTGGTTCATAAGATCCAAACGAACACTTTTACTAATCATTTCGAACATGCAGAATTTCTATCTGTCAACATGTCGGAAGAAACAGAAGTCGAAACAGAAGTCGTTCTTGTTGGCGAATCAGTTGGTGTCAAATCGGGTGGAGTGTTAGCTCAAAACTTGTATACAGTAGTCGTATCTGCTACACCAGACAAATTGCCTGAACGAATTGAAGTCGACGTGACAAACTTGGAATTAGGCGATTCTATTACAGTAGCCGATCTTCCAAAAAACGACGATTACAAGTTCGTGACCGACAGTGAAGAACAAATTGCTGCTGTAGTCGCTCAAAGTGAAGAAGAAGAAAGCACAGGTGAAGGCGGCGAACCAGAAGTAATCGGTTCAAAAGAAGAATAATACTGAAACAATCAGGTGGTGTTAGAAGCGGCGGGTCAGCAGCTTTTAACACGCCTTTTTTATTTCTAATCGTTTATTTTCATATGGGGCTTCCGCTTTTGTAAATAGCTTTGCAAACGAAAAATGCTGATTTACCAAGCTTTTCCTCGCATATTTTTATCGTACCTTTATAAAAATTTATACTTTGAAAAAAAGTATTCAATTATTGTTGCATTTTTCCTGATTCTTTATTAGAATGAACCCTCGTTAAAGTAAGTATTTCTAGTTTATCCTATGATTGATTATAAAAATAAAAACATTCGTTGATTCGAAGGAGGTTAACCAGATGTTTGAAAGTTTTGATAGCAGCCGCAACCGTTACGCTTCAGTTGGTGTAGTATCAAGTTTGCCAGATGAATTGATTGACAGTATATGGTTTATTATTGACCTAGATCTTAAGGGAGTCATTCCATTAGAAAATATATTAACCTTTGATTTGATCGAAAATCGTGGAAAAGTGACGATGCATTTTTCTCAAGCAGGAAGCAATGTGGAAATGGATATTGATTTGCCGTTTGCCTATTCGAACCAATTTCCTGCTCAAGTATACGCCTATGATGACGGTACGAGAGAAACGATCCTTTTACCAAGTGAGATCAGACAATATTAAGGTGATAGATAAACGTGGATGTCCCTTATTTTACAGACCAGGCCAAGTTGTTGATTCTTTGACTCAATTCTTGGCTTCTTTTTATGGAATTTCATCAATTATCATTGATTTCTAATTGGTATTCTCAGGATAAACGCTATATACTACTAACTAAATTTTAAAGATATAAGGAGTTTAAAAGATGCGCGATTTAACAAAAGGAAGCCCCGCTAAACTGATTTTGCTGTTCACTGTTCCTTTACTGATCGGAAACGTTTTTCAGCAGTTTTATAATATGATCGATATGATCATCGTGGGTCAGACACTAGGTAAAAATGCGCTGGCAGCGGTTGGTGCAACTGGAAGCCTGACATTTTTGATCATTGGTTTTGCCCAAGGATTAACAGCTGGTTTAGCCATTATTACTGCACAACGTTACGGTGCAAAAGATTATCGGGGTCTGAAGAAAAGTTTTGCTGCTAGTGTTGTTATTAGTCTTGTCGTCACTGTGATTTTAACTGTCCTGAGTCTCCTGTTTATTCGTCCGATGCTTCAGTTGATGCAAACTCCTCCTGAAATAATTGATCAAGCACAAACATTTATTTCAATTATTTTGTTAGGGATCTTTGCATCCGTCAGTTTCAATTTGCTTTCTAATGTCATTCGCGCACTTGGTGACAGCCGCACACCATTATTCTTTCTGATCATTGCGGTCATCATCAATGTCGTACTTGATTTGATTTTTATTATCTATTTTGGTATGGGTGTGGAAGGTGCAGCTATTGCTACCGTAATCGCACAAGTTTCTTCTAGCGTACTGTGTCTTGTGTATATCAAGAAAAAGATGCCTTTATTACAGTTACGCAAAAAAGATTTCAATTTTGACAAAGAAGAGTTTCGTGTACATCTAAATGCAGCTTTGCCAATGGCGTTCCAGTCTTCAATCATCGCTGTCGGTGCTATCGTATTACAAGCAGCACTAAATAGCTTAGGGACAGATGTTGTGGCTGCTCAAGCCGCTGCTGGTCGTATTGATCAATTTGCCAATCAACCGATGATGTCATTTGGTATCGCAATGGCGACTTTCACTGCACAAAACTATGGTGCAAAGGAATATGGCCGAATCTTGCAAGGTGTACGACAAACTTTATTGATGAGTGTCGGATTTAGTCTTTTAGCAGGTGCTATCGTCATTTTCTTTGGACATTTCTTTGTTCAACTGTTTGTTAGCCCATCAGAAACACATGTATTTGAATTAGCACAAACCTACTTCAATATCAATGGGTCTCTTTACTGGATCTTAGCAGTCCTGTTCATTTTACGCTACACGCTTCAAGGTCTTGGACAAAGCAAGATTCCTACGATCGCCGGTATGATGGAATTGCTTATGCGTTCTTTTGCAGCTATCGTTCTTACAGGAATGTGGGGGTATCCAGGAGCCGCAGCAGCTTCTCCTCTAGCTTGGATCGGCTCTGTTGCTGTGTTGCTTTACTCTTACATGCGTTCGATGAAACAATTGAAACACATGGGTGAAGAGGAGCATTTCACGTTAGAACATGCCGAAGCAAGGTAACCTTGATTAAAAGAAATCGGTGCGGCTAAAAATGAAAACTTTTATTGAAAATATCTTCTTCGTTTACCGAAAACAGGTTTTTTAGATAACAAAAGGCTGTGACATTTTTTGTCACAGCCCTTTTTCATTTATTCTGCTTCTCTTTCCATGGTCTCTACTTTGAAATAATCGATATGTGCATGCTGGTATTCTAATACCGTGAAGCGAAATGAGGCAATCTCAATGATCGTTCCTGCGTTTATTTCTTTGTATCGGCTAGAAGCAAATCCCGCAAGTGTAGTAAAATTCGTTTCTTCAAACTCTGGAATCTCTACATGAAAATAACGTTGGAAATCATCTAATGTTAGTTTGCCGGAGACGATATAAGAGCCATCTGACTGTTCCGCTATCAACGCTTCGTCCAAATCTGTCTCATCCCGGATTTCCCCGACGATTTCTTCTAAAATATCTTCAATCGTCACTAAGCCGCTTGTCCCTCCATATTCATCTTTTAAGATAGCAATATGTTTTCCTTTTTTTCGCATGATCGTCAATAATTTTTTTATAGGGATCGTTTCAGTTGTGACGATTGGCTCTTTAATCAAATGTTCTACTGTCAGTTGGTCATCTTTATAAGATTGCTTGATCAAATCTGGTAAGGTAACATAACCTAGAACATTGTCTTTGGATTCTAAAATCACTGGATAGCGAGTATGTCCTTGCTCGATCGAAGCTTTTATCGCTTCTTTTACTGTTTCTGAAGCTTCGAATACTTGCATAGACGTACGATCTACTTGTATATCTTTTGCCAAGGTATCATCAAATTCAAACACGTTTTCCAAATAATGATATTCTTCTTTGGTCAACTCTCCTTTTTCATAAGAATTCAATGCGACTAATGTCAGCTCTTCTTGAGACAAGGTTTCTTCTCCTTCAGATACGAGGCGCACACCTAAAAGCTTTCCTAGACCCGCTGCCGAATGATTCAATACCCAAATAAAAGGAAACATTACTTTATAAAAATAATGAAGCGGTTTGACTACGAACAAGACGACCTTCTCCGTATTGACGATACTATAGCTCTTAGGAAGCAGTTCGCCAATAACCACATCGATATACGTCACTAAAATAAATCCTAGCGCCACAGAGATTGTACTGCTGATAGCCGAACTGAAAGGTAGTTTACCAATCACTGGTTCCAGTAGAGCCGCGACAGAGCCTTCACCGACCCACCCGATGATCAGACCGGTTAGCGTAATTCCTAATTGACTAGCTGATAAATAATTATCTAAATGGTGTGTAACATGAAGAGCTAGCTTGGCGTTCTTCACGTTTTCCTTTTCTAGTTGTTCCAATTTTGATCGTCTGATTTTCACTAAAGCAAATTCACTTGCTACAAAAAATGAAGTAATTGCGATCATCAAAAATAAAATAATGAAATTGATAACCATATTCTCCCGCCTTTCTCTTTTTCTATTGTACCCTTTTTCTACAAAAAGATTGAAAATAATGCGTATTTATATTAGGAATAAAAAAGGAGATATGGCTGAAAAATGCCACATCTCCTTCTTACTCAAAAGCATTGCATTACTTGTTGCTAAACAGCTTTTTCATGATTTCTGATAAAAACGGTATTCAAAAGCTGAATTCAGATCAAAGCGCTACTTTCACAATCGCTCTTTCAACCATGTTTTCCGAGTATTTCCAATGATAAGCGGAACAGTTTCATGTTTTACTTCACTGTACTCTAGCCCAAACCATGTTTCTGGCGAGGTAGCGATTTTTTTGATTGCCAGTTTTGCCTGCATGATTTGACGCTGCCATTTTCCTAGAGTTGTCACATTGGAGACTACTTCATCAATCAGGACAAATTGGAAATCGCCAACTTCCCGTCCTGGTGTCAGAGAGTATCTTTGTGGCTGTTTTGGCAAACGGCCTTGTTTCATCAAATCATGGATGACTTGGCGAACATATACATTGATTTCCTGTTGGACCCTGAAACCTAAGAACAGATTCACTTGGACAATAAAGTCGGTGCCCATCATATCTACTTGATATTCTTTCGTATATGGCTCATCCGTCACTTCCACATGAACAAACCAATAAACTCGTGCTCTTTTAGGTCGCTTATCTAAAATCGAATAGATGAACTGTCGTCCCACTTTGTCTTCAGCCATATCAGGCACTAAGAAGACTACATTCGTCTGATAGATTGGTAAAGAAGTATCATCACGTAATTCTTTAAGCTGAGGGATATAATCTCTCAAAGACACATCCTCAGTTGACGATTCGCGGATGATGTTTCCTTGTTCCCAAATGAACATCACAACTAAGATGATCAAACCAATCAGAACGGCTACAAAACCGCCACGGAAGAATTTGACGACACTTGAGATAAAGAAAACAACTTCTATTGCACCAAAGAAAAAGGTAACTAAATATGCAAACCAACGAGAATGCCCATTTTGGATAAGATAAAAGTAAAGCAGTGCCGTCGTCATCAACATGGTCACCGTGATTGACAGACCATAAGCAGCTTCCATATGATGGGAAGTTCGGAATGTGACAACCACTAGAGAACAGGCGATCCATAGAATCAGATTGACTGCTGGGATATACATTTGCCCGATACTGTTTCCAGGATACATGATCTTTAATCGAGGCAGCAGTTTCAACTTGATGGCTTCCGAAACCAGCGTAAACGAGCCTGTAATCAATGCTTGCGAAGCAATCACCGCAGCAACTGTTGCAAAAGCAACGCCAATCACGATCCAACTTTGAGGCATCATTTGGAAGAATGGATTCAGGTTCTTGATTTGCTGTGCTTCAGGGTTTTGATAAATATTCAATAACCATGCAGCCTGCCCAAAATAATTGATAACCAAACAAATTTTGACGTAAGGCCAGCTCAAACGAATATTTCGTTTGCCGACATGTCCAAGATCGGAATAAAGCGCCTCTGCACCTGTCGTAGCCAAGAAAATATTTCCAAGAATGAACAAGCCTAGTTTGTTATCTGCACTAAAAAGCAGCTGGATTGCGTAATAAGGGTTCAATGCACGGATAACTGTCCAATCCTGGCTAAAATTCAGCAACCCCATTACTCCTAAAAAAGTAAACCAAGCGAACATGATTGGTCCGAATGCTTTTCCGACAATATCTGTCCCAAAGCGTTGGACCATGAATAAGACAAAAATAATAACTAAAGTGATAATGACGATCACGTTCTGGTTATTACCGAACCGGTCAAAAAACTGCGGAATTCCCCGCAATCCTTCAATCGCAGTCGTTACTGTCACAGCAGGGGTCAATACCCCATCTGCTAATAAGGCAGCTCCTCCGATCATTGCAGGAATGATCAAATATTTCCCACCTTTTCGGACAAGTGTGTAGAGTGAGAAAATTCCACCTTCCCCATGGTTATCTGCATTCAATGCAATCACGACATATTTGATCGTTGTTAGTAGAGTCAATGTCCAAAAAATCAATGAGACTGATCCGATAACAAAATCAGGATTGATTCCTGTCAATCCGCCATTATCTTCAACAATCGATTTCATCACGTAAAGCGGACTTGTCCCGATGTCTCCGTAGACGACTCCCATCGCTACAAGCAGGCCAGCCATTGATATCTTTTTGGTATTGTGCGTTGTTGCCACGTTTTTCCCTCATTTCTTGTTATATGGATGTCCTTTAGGTAAGCTTGAATGATAGACGATCTTCTTATCCATGACACCCGCTTTCCTAAATTGCTTCTAATTATCCAAGTAACACACTGAAGTGTCAACTTATTTGAATAAAATTATTCTTTCTTTGGTCGTTCCCTGATGCGTCTTGCCACAAATGAATAAAGAGCAAGGCAAAAAATTGCACCCAATAATGCTGGGATCAAATAAAAACCGCCAAGTTCCGGTCCAAGCGGTCCTAGTAAAAATTCGCCAAGCCAGCTGCCTAAAAAGCCGATAATGATATTTCCAGATACACCACCTGGGACTTCCTTTCCCAAAATGGCACCAGCTATCAAACCTAACACACCGCCGATAAACAACGACCATAAAAAGTTCAGCATAGCCTTCCCCTCCTTCGTCCCTTTATCTCACTTTTATTTTACGCTTTATTTAGAAGGACTCCAAAAATATGCACCAAGAAACTCCAGAAAAAAAGAAGTTGTGACAAAAGTGTTCAGCTTATTTCCGTAGAAGCTGCTTCTGGAACACCGTGAATCAGAGGTTGTGAAATCAGCGGTTTGACCTGAGTATTAGAGAAACAAACGGAAAAATAGTTCCTCATATTTTGCCGTTTTTTGAGCTAATATCGAGGGACAGCTGATTGAACACCGTTTATTGGAGAGGTTGTAAAAAAGCTGTTCTGCATCAAGTAATAAGAACAGCCAAGTAAAAACAGCTCCTAATGTTTTTAACTTGGCTGGACTGATTACCGCAGATGCAAGCTTTTGAACACCGTTTATTCGCAAAAAAAGGACTGTGACAAAAAACTGTCACAGTCCCCTTTTTTCGAATAATTGTTGTTCTCCTGCCAATTTCTTGATCACAAGACACAATATTCATAAGAATTAAAATTATTTTGCTTCGTTTTTCGTTGAATCATCTTCATTCAACATTGCTTTTCTTGACAGATTTACGCGTCCTTGTTTATCGATTTCAGTTACTTTCACAAGGATCTCATCACCTAGTTTAACAACATCTTCGACTTTATTGACACGATCGTTTGCCAATTGAGAAATATGGACAAGTCCATCTTTTCCTTTGATCAAGTTGACGAATGCACCGAATTTTTCGATACGGACAACTTTCCCTAGATAAACTTCACCGACTTTGACTTCTTTTATCAGATCTTCGATGATCTTGATGGCTTTTTTGATCATTTCTGCATCAGCAGAAGCAATACTTACTTTTCCATCTTGATCGATATCGATTTTTACACCCGTTTCATCGATGATTCCATTGATCGTGTCTCCGCCTTTACCGATGACGTCTTTGATTTTAGCAGGTTCAATCTGGATCATTTCGATTTTTGGTGCATATTGGCTTAATTCTTCACGTGGAGCAGCAATCGTTGAAGTCAATTCTTCTAAGATTTCCATACGTGCTTGTTTTGCTTGAGTCAATGCTTCAGTTAGGATTTGTTCTGTGATTCCTTGGATCTTGATATCCATCTGCAAAGCAGTGATCCCATCTTTTGTACCGGCAACCTTAAAGTCCATATCGCCAAGATGATCTTCCAACCCTTGGATATCTGTTAAGATCGTATAGTTCTCACCATCAGAAACAAGTCCCATCGCAATACCGGCAACAGGTGCTTTGATTGGTACTCCTGCATCCATCAATGCTAACGTGCCAGCACAGATACTTGCTTGGGAAGAAGAACCATTTGATTCCAATACTTCTGCTACCAAGCGGATCGTATAAGGAAATTCTTCTTCTGAAGGGATTACTTGTGCCAATGCACGTTCTCCTAATGCGCCATGTCCGATTTCCCGACGACCTGGAGATCCTGCACGTCCTGTAGAACCAACAGAAAATTGAGGGAAATTGTAGTGGTGGATGAATCGTTTGCTGACTTCAACCCCTAAACCGTCAATGATTTGGTGCTCTCCTAAAGGTGCGAGTGTACAAGCAGATAAAGCTTGTGTTTGTCCTCGTGTGAACAATCCTGAACCATGTACACGTGGCAATAAGCTGACTTCTGATGACAATGGACGGATTTCATCCAATTTACGCCCGTCAGGACGGATTTTATCGATGGTAATCAATTCACGTACGACATCTTTTTCCAAATCTTCCGTGATTTGTTTGACTTCTTTCAATAAGTGATCTTCATCTTCGTGACCTGCAAATTTCTCAGCGTAAGCTTCACGAATATCGAGTTTCACTTGCTCAATGTTCTCTTCGCGAGCAAGTTTTTCTTCGGTCATTACTGCTGCTTTCATTGTAGCGTAAGAAGCATCAAAGATTTCTTTTTTCAATACTTCATCAACTTGCAGTAAAGTGACTTCCATTTTTTCTTTTCCTACTGCTTGAACGATTTCTTCTTGGAAAGCAACTAATTCTTTGATAGCGTCAAAACCAAACAGCAATGCACCAAGCATGTCTTCTTCTGAAACTTCTTTCGCGCCACTTTCAACCATGTTGATCGCTTGTTTCGTACCAGCAACAGTCAATTCGATATCTGTTTGTTCTGCTTGCTCTACCGTTGGATTCAAGACATACTCACCATTTACACGACCAACTTCTACACCTGCAATCGGACCATCAAATGGGATATCTGAGATCGATAATGCTAAAGAAGAACCTAACATCGCTGCCATAGCTGGTGAACAGTCAGTTTCTACACTCATCACGATGTTCGTTACTTGGACTTCATTACGGAAGCCTTCCGCAAACATCGGGCGAATCGGACGGTCGATCAAACGGGCAGTCAATGTTGCTTCCGTACTTGGACGACCTTCTCGTTTGATGAAACCTCCAGGGATTTTCCCTGCTGCATACATTTTTTCTTCATAATTGATCGTTAATGGGAAAAAGTCTGTATCTTTTGCTTCTTTAGAGGCCACAGCTGCACTTAAGACCACTGTATCTCCATAACGGACTAAAACGGCTCCGTTTGCTTGTTTTGCTAGCTGACCGACTTCGATTTGTAAGGGACGGCCGCCCCATGTCGTTTTGAATACTTGTTTTTCTGACATAACTTCTCCTTTTCCTTCTCGTGAAAGCAAGACGCTACTAAACAAATGAAAACTGCTGAAAGCCGTTTTTTGAGCAGCTTTCATTTGGTTAGTAGGAGTCCATCTAGCTTGATCACGGAATTTTGCTTAATTGATATACGAGTAAAAAAAGTGAGATTCATGTGAATCCCACTCTTTTTGACTAAAATTAACGACGCAAGCCTAAACGTTTGATCAATTCGCGGTAACGTTGAACGTCAGTTTTACGTAAGTAAGCTAACAAGTTACGACGGTGACCAACTTTTTTCATTAGGCCGCGGTATGAATGATGGTCTTTTTTGTGCACGCGTGCATGTTCATTCAAGTGGTTGATTTCTTCAGTTAATACAGCGATTTGTACTTCTGGAGAACCAGTATCCCCTTCATGGCGAGCATATTCGTTGATGATTTCATTCTTGCGTTCTTTTGAAATTGCCATTTCTTTCACCTCTTTCGATTATTCCCCTGCGACTGAGTAAAACGTTGGTGATTCGCTTAACCAAGTGGCAGGCCGTGCGCCTAGAGCACACAGCTATACTTTACCTGAAACCGGGCTGGAAATCAAGTGGTTAATCATTAAGAAAAAGTAGTTTTCAAACAATCTTACTACTACTTTTCCATTTTTGTGGTAAACTATAATGCGAAAATAGACTTGAATATAGTCTTTTAAGAAAGGGGTACATATTCCATGATTACAATGGATGATATCATTCGTGAAGGAAATCCGACCTTACGCGAAGTAGCAGAAGAAGTTTCTCTTCCATTAAGCGAAGAAGATATCTCTTTAGGAAAAGAGATGCTTGAGTTCTTAAAAAACAGCCAAGATCCAATCAAAGCTGAAGAATTGCACTTACGAGGCGGTGTTGGCTTAGCTGCACCTCAATTAGATATTTCTAAAAGAATCATTGCTGTTCACGTACCAAGTGCAGACCCAGAGGTAGATGAACCTTCTCTAAGTACTGTTATGTATAATCCTAAAATTTTGAGCCATTCTGTTCAAGATGCTTGTTTAGGGGAAGGTGAAGGCTGTTTATCTGTTGACCGAGAAGTACCAGGATATGTCGTTCGCCATGCCAAAATCACTGTGTCTTATTATGATATGAATGGTGAAAAACACAAGATTCGTTTGAAGAATTATGAATCGATCGTCGTTCAACATGAAATCGACCATATCAACGGTGTGATGTTCTATGACCACATCAACGATCAAAATCCATTTGCATTAAAAGAAGGCGTATTGGTGATCGAGTAGAGACTTGGATTGATCCTTCGATTCTATGGCATAAGAAAGCTTTATAAAAGGGAAGTGACAGAAAATCGTCACTTCCCTTTTTATGTTTTGTCACTGACTGAAATCAAAATTACTAAAATCAAAATTCAGCATACGGCTGTGTCTTGGATAGAGATAAATTTTTATTGGGGATTATATGTTTTTTATCTCCTAAAAGATAGCTTTTATGTTTCGTTGCGCCTTCTTGGAGTTGGTTTAACCTCTGTTTTCTTGAATTTAGTGTTGCTATGCCCGTTGTTTGGGTGCGATTGTCTAGAACCTGTCCTGAGTTACTGTCTTGCCGATTTTCCCATGACTTTATTAACTGTCCCACTCGCTTCTTCCCTTGATTTTTATCGGTCTCTTGCTTCAATCCCTCTCTGTTTTCCCAAGAATCTACTTTTACCAACGGTTTTTCTGTTCGTGTATTCATACGCACGTTTTGTTTTGTTGGACTATTTGGTTGCCGATTGTTTAATTGATCATCCGCTTTATGTTGTACATTAGCTGCTGTTATGAAATCTGACAGCGGCTTTTGGTGATGGCGAGAAGCTAAATCAGTTAGTTGCGCTGACTTGTTTGGATGTAACCCTTTTGACTGAGTCGACTGTCCCACTGGTCTTAGGTCCATGCCAAAGTCGTTGACAGATATTTTCCATAATTCAGGGTTCCTATCCATATACATCTTTTTATCATCTTTCTTGTCTATGCTTTCATCTCTTTCTTTCGAGAAAGGCTTTGTCTGTTCTTATGTAGCAAAATTGATGTTTTCCAGCGGAGTCTCACGTTCTGCCTTTGTATCAGAAGCCTCTTGTTGCCGAGTGATCACTGAATGCTTTTGCTCATTGGATAGGTCTTTTAGTTGTTGGGTGGGTTCCTTCTTAGCTACTTGAGTTGGAGCTAGTGTAAGACACGTTGTTTGACATTCCTCTTGCCACACCGTAGCAAGATCTTCGTCTCTTTCCCAAGGCATCTTTTCAACGAACTCTTTTTGCTCGTTATATAAATAAATCTTCCCCTCTAATCCTTCATTGTTGTGATATACATATCGGAGTACTTGACTAGAGTAGCTTCCTTCCACTCCATTAGCAATGTTACATTCCATCTCGTACACACTTTCTTGCCAATCTTCTACTATCATTATTAATTCAGTAGCATCCACACCACCATCAGCTGCATCCATTGCATGTAAAAATTCTGGATCATAGTAAAGGTTCAACTCAACCACTGGGCTTGTTTTTGCTACTTCCACGGCTATTTGTCCTCTCAAGTTGTACAAATAATCATCGAATTTTTTTTTTCAGAATCGATTGATTCACTATCAAAAGTTATATTCAGATTTTTACAGATATTCTCTAATTTAAGTTCTTCAAACTTTCTGCTAACCTTTTGGAAATCCTCCCATAAAGCCCATTCTTTTGTTTCAGGGGAAAGATATGCCGTAAAGTTTTCAAAGAATTGCTGTTGAATGTTCTTATCAGAAATCTGTGGTGCATGCTTAAACACAGTATCTGTTATAGCAGTTAAATAATTAGTGTAATGTTTTTCTTTGTACTGATCAAATTCCAATCCTTTGTCAATATATAAGCTGATTTTTTGTTCTTTCTGTTTATCAGTGTCCATCTTGAACATCTCCTTTTTTCTGACTTGTTAAAAAGTATAGAACAGTTTACTTAAACAAAAAGAACTGCTTTTTCTTGAAAATAAAAAAACTGGCGTTTAAATTCCGCCAGTTCTTCGGTGTTATTTTTTTATGGAGCTTGTTATCCTTCGTATAAGATACCTGCTTCAGCTAGTTCTTGCTTGATTGTTTTCAGCATATGCTTTTCTGGGTAGCGGATCGTATGCAGATGGATTCCTCCTGTGAGTTCGGATAATAAAGAAGCATTGCTTTTTTGATAACGTCTCATAAATGAATCGATGTCTTGTGGCGTTTTAATGTGCAACGTGCCTGTTAATTCACCGTAAAGCGGATGTTCTACGATCACATCAATGATTTCACCGCCATTTTCAACGATGAGTCTCAACTCTTCTTCTGTTTGATCTTTTCCATGCTGGACCGCGATTTTACTGATATGTCCAGTATTGGTTTCTTCTGTTTCAAGGATATAACCTCTTGCTGTTGCCACGATACTTTTACCTGCCGCTCGTAGTAAAGCAATATCACCGACAATAATCTGACGGCTGACTCCAAAAGTTTTCGCAAACTTGCTAGCACTCACTGGTTTTTCTGTATTTGCCAAGGTTTGCATGATTTGTTTTCGCCGTGCCTCTCCTTCGATCACACTTATTCCTCCTTCATTTTGTTTTGGTATTCGCGCGAGTGTTTCATCAAATCAACATATGTGTCTGTTATTGTTTCCTTGTATCCCTTATTTTTCAGCAGTTTAGCCACTTTATCCAATACTTGCTGCTCTCTTTTTTCATCATAAACTGCTTTGTTTCCTTCTTTTTTTACTTGTCCTATTTTAGTTACTGTATCCATTCTTTTTTCTAATAAAGCAACTAATTCTCGATCGATCGTATCGATCTTTTGACGTAATGTTTCAAGAGACTCTTCTAACGGTTCTTCCTCTACTGTCTTGATGATACGAGCAGGATTTCCTGCAATCACTACATTGTCGGGGAAAGATTTGGTCACGACCGAACCTGCGCCGACCACTACATTGTTTCCTAGCGTGACACCCGGCGTGACGATAACGCCTCCGCCTAACCAAACATTATCACCGATTTTTATGGGTTTTGCGTACTCCAAACCACTGTTACGTTTCACTGGATGTAATGGATGTGTTGCCGTATACAGCTGGACATTGGGAGCGAACATGCAGTTATCACCGATTTCGATTGTGCTGACATCTAAAAATGTACAGTTGAAATTTGCATAAAAATTCTCACCGACAAATATATTATATCCGTAATCAAAATTGATAACTGGCTCCATATAGATTTTTTTCCCTGTACGACCAAATGTCTCTTTCAACAATTGGGATCGCAGTTCCGCTGATTCGGCTTGGTTGATGATTTGGCTTTGACTTCTTGCAAACATACGGTCGGCAACCAGCTCAGGATCATTGGCAAAATAAAGCTCGCCTGCAATCATTTTTTCTTTTTCTGTTTTGAATTCAGTCATAGTCTACTCCTAATTCTTGTATTTTTTTGAAAACAACCGCTCCGTCTTCCTGAACAAACGTATAAGGTTCCGCTAAATAAACAGGCGTTTGATTGATTACTAAAATTTTGGCTGACGGTTGGCGAAATTGTACCAGATCACAAAATGGATGAACTTGAAAACTCGTTCCAACAATGACGACCAGCTCTGCTTGGCTGACGGCGTAAGCCGCCTGCTCAATGACTTCATCTTGGAATCCTTCACCATATAACACGATGTTCGGGCGTATTTGTCCGCCGCATGCTTGATGTTTGTCGCTGTGAAGATATTCTTTCCAGTCTACTGTTTGCTTACATTTTCGACAATGACATTGATACAAACTTCCATGAAAATTGACGAGTTGCGGGCTTTTAGCTTTTGCGTGCAACCCGTCAATATTTTGCGAAACGACCCAGACATTTTTTTCTTTCGCTAGCTGTGCCATTTCTAAATGAATAATATTTGGTTTTGCTTCAGGATGATAAATCTTTTTGACAAATTGATAGAATTTATCTGGTTCATTTACCATTGCTTGATGACTCAGCAAGTATTCCGGCTGTTCCATTCCGTGGTAGATTCCTGTCAGTGATCGATAATCTGGCACTCCAGAAGGTGTGGATACCCCAGCACCGGTCAAAAACGTGATTTTCTGATGAGTCAATATCTCTTTTGCTGCTTCGTCTACTGTTCCTTGTTTCATGTTTTGTCACCTCACTTTCCATTATAGCCCATACTCAAACAAATTTATTGTTGAAAAGTGTGAAAAATAGGAATAAAAAAGTGTGAGGGACATTTGAACAATTTATCACAATCCTCACTGACAAAAGAATGAAAACGTGTTACAATACTGCTGTATAAAAGTGAGGTGAATCGATATGTTACCATTCTTTATTTACTGGGGCGTTATTCTGGCTTGCATCGCCTGGTTAGCGTTAAGTGTTTATTTCTCTGTTTTTTACCTTGTACGCAAAGAAAATGGAAATCTTTGGGCTTTTGCTTTATTCAACGTGATTGCCGCCATTGTTTTAGCCATTACATTAGCCGTTTATCGAACATGGGGCTGGGGAATCACTCAATACTCAAGTTTGATTTATCTAATATTAGCCATTTACGGTGTCGTTGTTCTTTTGCAAGCGATCCTAGGACGCGAGCCAAAGAAAGCGGCTGCTTAAATAATCGAGGTGGAACTGGATGCAGAAAATTTTCTGTTTCAGTTCTTTTTTTATTGTGTTACATACATTTTTGTGTATAATTATACTATTGTTTGTAATGGATAGATGATTCACATTGTGATTGTTTTTTCGGTAAAAGTAAAGATTTCTATATTTATCAGTATTTTTTCAAAAAACAGCAGTTATAGATTGACAAAGCCTCTCGAGTATCGTAAACTTTTTTTGTATAAATAACTGAATACGAGATGCCTCAATCAATGAGGTAGAGGTCGCGAGAATCATTAACCCTGTGGAGTGAAGCAAACATGGAGAAGCAGGAATAGGGAGGATCGCCGAAATGTACACTTTTTTGCTTGAAGTGTATGTTGGGACGCAAGTTAAGAGCTTGCGGACTGTCTTAGCAGTGATGCTAAGTTGCGCTATGTTTTGTGAGAGGTTTATCACCTTATGGAATTTTAGCGGCCTTTTTATATCTATAAATCGGTCGCTTTTTATTTTTTCAGATAAAGCTTTACCGCATTTCATCTAGACCGCTCGTGTATCATATAATCAGAAAGGGAGAAAAAAATGAAAAAAAATATGGTTTCAGTTGCCGTACTATTTGCTTTTGTCTTCTCACTATTCAGTGTGGGATCTCTGGCAAATGCAGATGAAAAAACACCGAGCGATGAGTTTCGCGTAGGCATGGAGGCTGGGTATGCACCCTTCAACTGGTCTCAACAAACAGATGAGAATAACGCCTTGCCAATCCAAGGCCAAAATAGTTACGCCGGCGGTTATGATGTTCAAATCGCTAAAAAAGTAGCAGATGGTTTAGGGAAAAAATTAGTCATCGTCCAAACAAAATGGGATGGTCTGGCTCCTGCCCTTCAATCAGGCAAGATCGATGCGATCATCGCCGGAATGAGCCCTACTGCTGAACGACGAAAAGAAATTGATTTTACCGATCCATATTATGAATCACAATTAGTAGTAGTAGTCCAGAAAGATGGCAAATACGCAAAGGCAAAAAGTTTAGCAGATCTTTCTGGAGCAAAGATCACTGCTCAGCTAAATACCTTCCATTATACTGTGATCGATCAGATACCGGATGTGCAGAAACAACAAGCAATGGATAATTTCTCAGCCATGAGAACAGCGTTAGCTTCTGGAATGATCGATGGTTATGTCAGCGAACGTCCGGAAGGTGTAACAGCAACTAGTGTGAACAAAGACTTGGAAATGCTCGAATTCAGCGGTGCAGATGGCTTCCAGACAAACCCGGAAGATGTTCAGATTTCTGTTGGTATGCGTAAAGGCGACCCGGATATCCAAAAAGTAAACCAGATTCTTTCTGGCATCTCTAACGATGAACGAACAAAAATCATGGACCAAGCAGTCAAAGACCAGCCTGCTGCAACTGATAGTGAAGAAAAAACCGGCATCATTTCTGACTTCACTACGATTTGGAAACAATATGGCAATATGTTCTTACGAGGTGCTGGACTTACCTTGTTCATCGCATTAATCGGGACAGTTGTCGGTACCACACTTGGATTACTGATTGGTGTCTTCCGTTCGGTACCTGAATCAGGAAATGCACTGACTCGCTTCTTCCAAAAAATCGGAAATGCACTTCTATCTATCTATGTCGAAATATTCCGCGGAACACCGATGATGGTACAAGCAATGGTCATCTTCTACGGTCTGGCACTCGCTTTTGGTATTTCGTTGAATCGAACGATTGCCGCTTTGTTTATCGTCTCTCTCAATACTGGAGCTTACATGACAGAGATCGTCCGCGGGGGGATTTTTGCAGTAGATGAAGGACAGTTCGAAGCTGCGCAAGCCATTGGTATGACCCATGGCCAAACGATGAGAAAAGTTGTTATTCCACAAGTTTTACGGAATATCTTGCCGGCCACGGGGAATGAATTTGTTATCAATATCAAAGATACAGCCGTTTTAAGTGTAATCGGCGTAGCTGATTTGTTCTTCCAAGGGAACTCTGCTTCCGGTGCGAATTTCCAATTCTTCCAAACATTTACGATCGTCGGGATCATCTACTTAGTCATGACCTTTACGATCACCAGAATCCTGCGTGCGGTAGAAAAGAAAATCGATGGCCCTTCTGCTTACACAAAGCTTGAAGAAATCGACAATTCAAATTTGCAGGAATAAGGAGGAAGAATCATGAGTGAAAAAATTATTGAAATCAACCATCTAAGAAAAAGCTTCGGTGAAAATGAAGTATTGAAAGATATCAGCGTGACAGTCAACAAAGGCGAAGTTGTGACGATCATCGGTTCTTCTGGTTCTGGTAAATCTACTTTCTTGCGCTGTATCAATTTACTAGAAAAACCAACAGGCGGCGAGATCATTTATAATGGAGAAAATGTATTAGCTCCTAAATATAATTTACCTAAATATCGAACGAATCTAGGTATGGTTTTCCAATCCTTCAATCTCTTCAACAATATGAACGTCTTGGAAAACTGTATGTCTGGACAAACAACTGTCCTGAAACGAGATAAAGAAACTGCCAAAAAAGTAGCAATCGAAAATCTGGAAAAAGTTGGTATGGATCGTTATGTCGAAGCTAAACCAGCACAATTGTCTGGCGGGCAGAAGCAGCGTGTCGCAATTGCTCGGGCATTATCGATGAATCCAGATGTATTGTTATTCGATGAACCTACTTCGGCGTTAGACCCTGAAATGGTTGGTGAAGTGCTTAATACGATCAAAGACTTAGCACATACTGGCTTGACGATGCTTATCGTGACGCATGAGATGGAATTTGCAAAAGATGTATCTGACCGTGTCATTTTTATGGATAAAGGTGTGATTGCAGAAGAAGGTACACCAGAAGATATCTTTGTCCATCCGAAAGAAGAACGTACAAAAGAGTTCCTTTCACGTATTTTAAATGCTTAGGATCAATAGCTGATTGGGACAGAGAGCTGCGGTGTTTACCGCAGTTCTTTTTTTGCGCCTACTCGTAAAAGGTAAATTTCTGAAAATTTTGGAATCTTAGTTGTGTTTTTCAGAAAACTCTCTTAATATGGAAGTAATATAAACTTTTTTAGTTAGGATGATTTAAAAATGAATGAAGAGCAAGAACTGCAGCGTGGACTGAAAAATAGACATGTCCAACTGATTTCTATTGGCGGAGCGATTGGAACGGGGCTGTTTTTAGGTTCCGGAAAGTCCATCCAGCTAGCTGGCCCTTCGATATTGCTCGCCTATCTCATCACTGGATGCATCTGTTTTTTCATTATGCGTGCGTTAGGCGAACTTCTGTTATCAAACACTAATAACCATTCTTTTCTGGATTTTGTTGCAGAATATCTTGGCAAAAAAGCGGCTTTCATCACTGGTTGGACGTATTGGTTCTGCTGGGTATCGATTGCAATGGCAGATTTAACAGCCATCGGGATGTATGTACGCTATTGGGCACCTGGTGTTCCTCAGTGGCTTCCTGAACTGATTGCATTAGGTCTTCTTCTTTGCTTGAATATGGTGGCTGTCTCGTTGTTTGGTGAGTTAGAGTTTTGGTTTGCCTTGATCAAGGTTGTAGCGATCATTGCCTTTATCCTCGTAGGTGCTTATATGATCCTCACCCACTATACGACAGATATTGGCACAGCCAGCATCACGAATCTATGGTCTCATGGCGGATTCTTTCCGACTGGTGCCAAAGGATTCATCTTGGCTTTTCAAATGGTGACCTTTGCTTTTGCTGGGATCGAATTAGTTGGATTAGTCGCTGGAGAAACAGAGAATCCTGAAAAAGTGTTGCCGGAAGCTATCAATAATATTCCTATCAGGATCATCTTATTTTACTTAGGTTCTCTTTTTGTCATTATGGCCATCTATCCATGGAATAGCTTGAATCCAGATAATAGTCCATTTGTAGAGGTATTTTCGGAAATTGGGATCACGATTGCTGCATCCTTGATCAATCTAGTCGTATTAAGTGCAGCAGCTTCTGCCTGCAACAGTGCCATATACAGTACAGGACGTATGCTTCGTTCTTTAGCACAAGAAGGCAGTGCTCCTAAAAAATTCAAAAAGTTAACAACACATCATGTTCCAGGGAATGCTTTGACATTTTCTACGATCGTTATTTTCATTTCGGTTATCTTGAATTACGTGATGCCTAGTGAAGTATTCACACTCGTAAGCAGTATTGCCACTACTTGTTTCTTGTTTATTTGGAGTATGCTTGTCTACACGCATATGAAATATCGTAAAAGTATCATCGGCAAAAAAGCACATTCATTTAAAATGCCGCTGTATCCATTAAGTAATTATTTGGTCTTTCTTTATATGGCCTTTGTGTGTGTCGTCTTGTTCCTAGGAAAAGATACGAGAATCGCTTTATTACTGACACCTGCGTGGTTCTTGCTTCTCTTACTGATCTATCATATGAAATATGAACGTAAGAAGTAAGAAAGAGGTTGTGACAGAAGTGGTCAGCTTCAAGAAATAAGAAGGAATTGACGAAAATTGCTTCTTAAATTTTTGTGAAATTTCAGCTTATTTCAAAGAAGCTACTTCTGGAACACCGTGAACCAGAGGTTGTGAAAAAGACGCTTAGTTTCGAGTAGTAAGAAAAATTTTGTGAAAATGGCTTTCCACATTTTTGCATAGATTTGGCTTAGTACCGAGAAACTGGCTTTTGAACACCGTTTAAGAAAGAGGTCGTGAGCCTGCCGTTTCACTCTGAGTCACAAGGAGCAATTTCAAAAAAACAGCTTCTCATGTTTGTTGAATATTGTGACTTGTGACCGAGGAGTTGGCAGGAGAACACCGTTTATTCGGAAAAAGGGCTGTGACAAGATTTTTGTCACAGCCTTTTCCTACGATTAGTCAAGTAAAAGATGTAATAAAAATAGCTCGTAAACAAAAGCGAAAAAATCAAGGCACACCAAATAAAGCCCCGTTCGTAAAAAAATTTTCGATCTGGGCAAAGAAGTGGTATACTGTAAGTGGTCTAGTTAATGGTCCACTGAGACCGCGTACGCATAGTCGTACTCTGTATGTGCCCTAACCATAGCGTGCATACATTTCA